>Ga0316578_10000585_pt1 | contig 12667 bp, 9 predicted proteins | sample J0NA_2_FD_203076 | JGI IMG/M metagenome (GOLD analysis project Ga0316578, IMG submission 203076) | Rhizosphere microbial communities from salt marsh grasses in Alabama, United States - J0-2_160517rDrC | ecosystem: Host-associated > Plants > Roots > Rhizosphere | place: USA: Alabama | collected... | reverse complement strand
CCAGAAATTGATCAGGCGGGGAAATCGAATCGAGCACTGGGATGCCGTCGCCCGGTGCCCTGGTGGCTGCGCTTCGCCGATCCACGCTACGCCGAGGGTTGACCGATTCGTTCGCCGCGCTCGCGCAGGCCGAGGCTGAAGCCGTTCTCATCGTCGCAGCTGATGCGGCTCACGCAGGGCGGCCGGAGCTCAGGGCCGCAGCCGCTCGAGCAGCGCGATGGCCGCTGCCTGCTCGGGGAAGCTGCGGCCGCGGATCTCCAGCAGGACGCGGCGCGCCTGATCCGGCCGGCCGGTGTCGGCCAGCGCGTGGGCGTAGTGGAAGGCAATGCCGGGGTCGGCCGGGCGCTGTTTGCGGGCCGCCTCCAGCAGGGGCAGCGCCGTATTCGGCTCGCCGGCGGCGAGCAGGATACTTGCGAGGGTGTCGGCATAATCGGCGTTGTCCGGGACCAGCTCGTGGGCCTTCTCGGCAAGGGTGCGGGCGCGTCTCGGGTTCGTCTCGCGCAGCAGCCAGGCGAGATTGTTATAGGCGACGGGGACCGGCTGCTCGCCTTGTACGAGCATCTCGTAGACGAAAATGGCGGCGTCGGTGTTGTCCTGCGCCAGCGCCATCTCGGCCAGCGCGAGCCGGATGCCATTGTCGTTGGGGTGATCCCACAGCCAGGATTCGGCGAGCTGGCGGGCCCGGCCCGGGTTGCCTCGCTCGCGCTCGTTGGCGATCAGCAGCATGACGACGGCGCGGTTGCCGGGCTGTTCCTCGCGCATGGCCTCGAGCAGGGACGAGGCACGGGTGCGGTTGCCGGTCTCGATGGCGTTTCGGGCATCCGCCATGAGCACGGTAGCGGCATGGCCGGTGGCCTCGCCCAGGAAGTCGAGCCATTCCTGCCGGGCCTCGGGTGATGGCATCGCGTGCAGCACCTGCAGCAGCGTGGGTACGGCCAAGGGACTGGCGGCATCGCTGCGCAGGGCACGAATGGCTCGGTCGCGGGCCTCGGCGGCGCGGCCGAGACCGGCCAGCGCGCGTGCCTGCAGGTAGAAGGGGGCGGCGGCGTCGGGCCGCAGGGCCCCGAGGCGCTCGAACATGCCGAGGGCGTCGTCGTTGCGGCCGTCGCGAAGCGCCAGGACGCCGCGCTGGCTCAGCAGCGCCGGGGTGTCCAGCTGCGCCGCCGGAGCTGCTGCCAGCAGTTCCTCCGCCAGGTCCGGCTGGTCCAGGCGCATCAGCGTGCCCGCCGCGGTCAGGCGCAGGGGCAGGTTGTCGGGCTGGGCCTTGACCGTCTTGGCGAGGTGAGCGGCGGCGCCGTCGCGGTCGCCTTCGCGGGCGAGCAGCTCCGCCAGGGCGACCGCTGCACGGACGTTTCCGGCGTCTGCCTCCAGCACACCCCTGACGGCCGCGCGTGCGGCATCGGTGTCGCCGTCGGCCAGGGCCAGGCGCGCCAGGTTCAGGGCCGGCTCCAAGGCACCCGGATGCTGGGCGGTGCTATCGCGCAGCTTGACCCGCGCCGCCACACGCTCGCCGCTCAGCGCCAGGGTCACGGCCAGCGCGTTCGTCGCCGTGGGGTCGTCCGGCGCGAGCTCGCTGAGCGCCTGGGCCTCGGTGCGCGCGGCCGCGGTGTCGCCGCCCTGGGCCAGCAGGCGGATCAGCAGCAGGCGCGCCGCCTTGGCCTCGGGCTCGGTGGCGATGACCCGGCGCAGCTCGGCGATGGCGTCGTCGCGCTCGCCGGCGGCGGCGAGCTGTTGCGCATGGGCCATGCCGAAGCGGCTGTCGTCCGGATGGGCCGCGGCCAGCCGGGCCAGGAGGTCCAGGGTGTCGTTGCCACGGCCCTGGGCCAACAGGGCCTGCACCAGCAGCACACTGGCCTGTTCCGGCGCATCGGGACGGGCTGTGACCGGCTGCAACAGGGCCTCGGCGGCGGCGGGGTCGCCGGCGCGCAGGCGCAGCCGTGCGAGCAGCATGGCCGCCTGCATTGATCCTGGTGCCACCTCGAGCACCTGGCGCAGATGCTCCTCGGCGCCACCCCAGCGCTGGAGCTGCATCAGGGCGACGCCGGTGAAATACACGGCCTCGATATCGTCCGGCACCGCTTCGACATAGCGCTGCAGCAGCGGCAGTGCTTCGGCGGCATCGCCGCGCGCCAGGGCGATGCGCCCGCGGGCGTAGGCCATGCCGACGAAGCGCGGCACCTGCCTCTCGGCTAGGTCGATGTCCTGTTCGGCAGCATCGAGCTTACCTTGGGCGATGCGGGTCAGCGCCCGCTGGTAGCGGGGCAGCCAGTCGGCGCTCCTGTTCAGGATGGCCATGCCGTACAGGCGCTCGGCCTCGGGCAGGTCGCCGGACCGACGGGCCATCAGCGCGAGCAGGTCCCACGCCTCGGGGAGCTGCGGATCGACGTCGGCGGCGTGCTGCGCCTCGCCGCGTGCGCCCGGCAGGTCGCCGGCCTCCAATTGGTCCAGGGCGCGTACCACCAGGGCGCGGGCGTTGCCGGGGTCCAGCGTCAGGGCGATGTCGAGCTGTTTGGACGCTTCGTCGTCGCGACGGAGCCCGCGCAACGCCTCGGCGCGGATGCGGGCGATGTTGGAGCGCAGCGCGTCACGATCGCCGGCGGCAGGACTGATCTCGTCCAGCACGTCCTGGAATCGCTTCTGGGCCAGCAGCGCATCGCCCAGCAGCGGCAACGCCGCTTCTCGGTCGGCGCCTTCGGTCAGGGCGCGGCGCGCCGCGTTCTCGGCCTGCGCGGCATCGAGCAGAGCCAGGTCAAGGCGGGCTTGGAGCAGGCGGGCGCGGACATTGCCGGGCTCCTCGTCGAGCAGTGACTTGAGGTGCAGCACCGCCGCGCGGATGTCGCCGGCCTGCCACGCGGCCTCGGCGCGGTCCAGCTGCGAGGCCGCGGCGGCGGGGACGAGCACCAGGAGGGCACAAACGGCACACCACGAGGTGCGCATGGATATTTGGAACATCGAGGGCTGCCTCTGTCGGATTTGGCTTCGGAGAATCGCGCCGCTCCGGGACATGGCCCCGGGCGGCGTCCGCGGGCCGGTGAAACTAAGGTGTACGGCCCCAATCCTTGCATGACCCTAAGATACCAGTTGTCTACTGGGATAGGGTCCGACAACGCGGGGGACCGATCGACGTGCGTCGGTGGACGCTCACAGCCCCACCCGCGGTCGTGCGCGCGCGAGGGGATTAACTCGAAAACGAACCCGATGGGCGAGGCCGAAGGGCTGTCCGCGGGCCTGTGCCAGCTGATGCCGGCCAGCGACGCCAGGCCGGCTGAAAATTTGTAGCGGTCGGGGTCGCACAGAAAGTGACGAAAATGTTAAAACTATGTTGCCGACTCGGAAATAGAGCCTGGCCCGGCGGGTCGGGGCTCGGATAACGACAAGAGCAAGGATGCCAGGGCGCTGTCGCTGGACCGTAATCAAAAATTCACGGTCCACAGCGCTTTCGGCCCGCAAAATGCCGGCTGCATGCCCTCGCGGGCACGAAATTCTGTCCATCACCACCCACAGGAGTCATCGTCATGATGCATTCCCGCGCACTCAAGCGCGCCGCGATCGCCGCGGCGCTCACACTTGCCGCTGCCGCGACCACCGCGCAGGCCGCCCCCAAGCTCGAAGGCTCGGGCGCCAGCTTCCCGTTCCCGATCTATTCCGCCTGGTTCAAGCAGTTCTCCGGCGACAAGGCCGTCAAGAAGGAGTTCAACAGCACGGGGGCGCGCGTCCAATACCAGTCCAAGGGCAGTGGCGCCGGCATTCAGGACCTGATCAACGGCGTGGTGAATTTCGCCGCTTCGGACGCTGCGATGAAGGACGACGAGATCGCCCAGGTCGAGCGCGGCGTCGTGCTGCTTCCGATGACCGCCGGCGAGGTGGTGCTGATCTACAACCTGAAGGGCATCGATGAGCTGAAGCTGCCGCGCGACGTGTATCCGGAGATCTTCGCCGGCAAGATCACCAAGTGGAACGATCCGAAGATCGCCGACGCGAACCCCGGCGTCGATCTGCCTGACGAGGACATCACCGTCGTCGTGCGCTCGGACTCCTCCGGCACGTCCTACGTCTTCACGGGTCACCTCAGCGCCATCAGCGAGGACTTCAAGAACAGCGTCGGGCAGGCGAAGTCGCCGAACTGGCCGTCCAGCGACAAGTTCATCAAGGCGCCGAAGAACGACGGTATCACCGCCCAGGTCCAGCAGATCCCGGGTGCGATCGGCTATGTCGAGTACGGTTTCGCCAAGCTGACCGGCTGGGACCAGGTCGCGAAGCTGGAGAACAAGGAAGGCGAGTTCGTCGCCCCAGGCCCCGAGTCCGGTGCCGCGGCGTTGGCCAGCGCCGAGTTCCCGGATGCCACGCTGCCGGGCACCGACATCCCGGACCTGCGCGCCTGGGTCTATGATCCGTCCGGCGCGGACGCCTATCCGATCGCGACCATGACTTGGTTGCTGCTCTACGCCACCTACGAGGGTGAGGACCTTCAGGCGGTGCAGGACCTGATCAGCTACATGGTCAGCGACCAGGCCCAGGGGCAGGCCGACCAACTCGGCTATATCCCGCTGCCCGAGGCCGTGATCGAGCGTGTCAAGGACGGGGCGACGTACATCAAATAGGCCCCGTGGCGCCGGGCGCCCGGGCTCGATCAGGAGCCGCGGGCGCCCGCATCGATGGTTCTCATTGACGCAAGCGCCCCCCGAGCGGCCTAATACCGAATCGCCGCTCGACACATCCAGAGGCGCCGCCGGCATCAGGCGGTGCCTGCGTCCGGGCTCTACACCCCGGCCAAGACCGACGGCTAGCCGACCATTATCTGCTCCCGAACCTGTCGCGGGGCACCCGCGTGTAAACGGTGATCCGAACCATGGCGAAGAATCCATTCGACCGGGCTGGATCGTCCAGCTCCATCACTCGCCCACCATCCGCCGTCGAGTTCACCAACGATTCGATCTTTCGGACCGTCGCGTACAGCTGCGCCTTTCTGATCATCGTTCTGGTGGCCTTCATCCTCTGGGAGATCGGCAAAGAGGCGGTGCCGGCCATGCAACGATACGGTCTGGGCTTCTGGACCGGGACCACCTGGGACGTCAACAAGCAGCAGTTCAGCGTGCTCCCGGAGATCTGGGGCACGCTGTACAGCTCCTTGCTGGCGCTGCTGCTCGGGGGTCTGTTCGGCGTCTCGATCGCCATTTTTCTGACCCAGGATTTCATCCACAACCGGCTGGCGGCCGTGTTCCGCACCATCGTCGAGCTGCTGGCCGCCATCCCCTCGGTCGTGTACGGGCTCTGGGGCATCTACGTACTCATTCCGCTGATCCGCCCGGGGGCGGAGTGGCTGCACGAGCACTTTTCCTGGTTCCCGCTGTTCAGCACGGATCTGAGCGGGCCGGGCATGGCGCCGGCGGCCTTGGTGTTGGCCATCATGATTCTGCCCACGGTCGCGGCCATCTCCGTCGATGCCTTCCGCCGCATCCCCTACAAGGTCAAGGAGGCCGCCTACGGCATGGGCACGACCAAATGGGAGGCGATCCTGAAGGTCATGCTGCCGACGGCCTCCTCGGGCATCCTCGCCGCGCTCGTGCTGGGCTTCGGCCGCGCCCTGGGCGAGACCATGGCGCTGGCGATGCTCATCGGCAACAGCAACCAGATCAGTCTGTCCTTGTTCGCACCAGCCAATACGCTGGCGTCGCTGCTCGCCTCGAGCTTCCCGGAGGCAGGCCCCATCGAGGTCCAGGCGCTGATGTACGCGGCCCTGGTGCTGCTGCTGATCACCTTCCTGGTCAACGTCATCGGCCTGGGAGTCCAACAGTACACGGTGCGCAAGTTCGAGGGTAAGAAATGAGCGACATCGACTTGACCACCACGGCCGACGACGAGGTAGTTCGCCCGAATCTCGAGCGCCAGCTCCTCGAAGGGCGGGCCATCAAGAACAACGTGCTGACCGTCCTCACCTGGATCGCCGCGATCCTGGCCTCGGTCCCGCTGTTGTCGGTGATCTACATGCTGCTGATGCGCGGCGGCTCGCGGCTGTTCGGCGCCGACTTCGTCGAGGTGCTGACGGCGCTGCCGCCGGCGGGCTTCGAGATGGGCGGCGGCATCGGTCCCGCCATCGTCGGCACCCTGATCATGGTCGCGATCGCGGCGCTGATCAGCGTTCCGTTCGGGATTCTCGCGGCCATCTACCTGGCCATGCTCGGTCCGACGAGCAAGGTGGCCACCACGTCGCGCTTCCTGGCCAAGGTGCTCACCGGTTTCCCGTCCATCCTCGCCGGCGTCTTCGTCTATGCGGTGCTGGTCATCTCGTTCGGCTACTCGGCGCTGGCCGGCGGTGTCGCCCTGGCGGTGCTGATGCTGCCCACCGTCGTTCTGGCGGCAGAAGAGGCGATCAAGCAAGTGCCGCAGCGCATGAAGGACGCCGCCTACGGCATGGGTTGCACCCGCACCCAGGTGATCTGGAAGGTGGTGCTGCCGACGGGCCTGCCCGGCATCCTGACCGGCGTCATGCTCGCCATTGCCGGTGCCGCCGGGGAGTCCGCTCCGCTGCTGTTCACGGCGCTGTTCAGCAACTACTACATCACCGAGGTCATGGAGCCCACCGCTTCGCTGTCCATCCTGATCTACAACTTCTCCGGCATGCCGTTCGAGAACCAGATCGAGCTCGCCTGGACGGCCTCGCTGGTGCTGGTGTTGATCGTGCTGGTGTTCAACATCCTGGCCCGCCTGGTCGGTCAGCCGAAGGTTTAAGACTCCGAGGTATTCGTCTATGAACGCTGCTGCTGAAGAATCGGTCTTCGTGGCCGAGCCCTTTACGCCGGAGGGCGACGTCGTTATCGACTGCAACGTCGAGCAGATCTACTACGGCAACTTCCTGGCGGTGCGCGATAGCGTCGTGCCCATCGAAAAGAACAAGATCACGGGCTTTATCGGTCCATCGGGCTGCGGTAAGTCCACGGTGCTGCGCAGCCTGAACCGCATGAACGACCTCATCGACGTGTTTCGCTTCGTCGGCAGTGTGATCTACCACGGCCAGGACATCTACGCGAAGAAGGTGGACCCGGTCGTGGTGCGCCGCTACATCGGCATGGTGTTCCAACAGCCGAACCCGTTCTCGATGAGCATCTACGACAACGTCGCCTTCGGCCTGCGGCTGAACAAATACAAGGGCAACATGGATGAGCGCGTGGAGCGCGCCTTGCAACGGGCGGCACTGTGGAACGAGGTCAAGGACAAGCTCAAAAACAGCGGCCTGTCGCTGTCGGGCGGCCAGCAACAGCGTCTGTGCATCGCGCGCGCCATCGCTACCGAGCCGGACGTGCTCCTGATGGACGAGCCCTGCTCGGCGCTCGATCCCATCGCCACGCGCCAGGTGGAGGAGCTGATGCTGGAGCTGAAGGCCAACTACACGGTCGCCCTGGTCACGCACAACATGCAGCAGGCGACCCGTGTCGCGGACACCACAGCCTTCTTCTCGGTGGACATCTCCCGCGGCGGGCGCACCGGCTATCTGGTGGAGATGGCACCGACCAAGCAGGTGTTCGAGGACCCGCAGCAGTCGCTGACCAAGGAGTACATCTCCGGCGAGTTCAGCTGAGCGATTCCGGCCCGGCGTGGGCACCGCCGCCGGCGGGCCGCGCCGCCTTCAGCGGCATCCTTCGTGAGGACCCATGGCAATCATGAATCCCGTCACGCGTCTCGCACTCCCGGCCTGCACCGCCCTCCTTATCATCCTCGTCGGCTGTTCCCAGGAGTCCTCGTCCAGGGATGCCGAGGACAGTGGCAGCGGCCAGTCCGAGTACGGATCGGTCAGCATCACCGGCGCTGGTGCAACGTTTCCGCAGCCCCTGTACAAGCGCTGGATGGATGTCTACCGGGAGGAGCATCCCGACGTAACGTTCAGCTACGAGGGCGTCGGCAGCGGCGAGGGCATCAAGCGCTTCCTGGCCGAGGAGGTGGACTTCGGTGCCAGCGATGCGGCCCTGTCCGACGCCGACCTTGCGAAGGTGGGTCAGCGCGGCGCCGTGATGGTGCCGATGACCGCTGGCATGGTGGTGCTCGCCTACAACGTGCCCAGTATCGGCAAAGGGCTGCGGCTGCCGCGGGACGTGGTCAGCGACATCTTCGCCGGCAAAATCGATTATTGGGATGACCCGCGCATCGAGACGGCCAACCCCGGCATCACGCTGCCGCACCGCGGCATCACACCGGTCGTGCGCCGCGACAGCAGCGGCACGACGTTCATCCTGACCAACCATCTTGCGGCAGCCAACGACTGGTGGCGTGACCAAGGGCCCGGCGCCGGCAAGCAGGTGGACTGGCCCGGGCGTGCGATGGAGGTCAATTACAACGAGGGCGTCGCCCAGCGTGTGAAGATCAGCGAAGGGGCCATCGGCTACATGGAATACGAGTTCGCCGAACGCCTCGGCCTGCCGATCGCCACGCTGCAGAACAAGGCGGGCCGGTACGTCGTGCCGACCCCGCGTGCCGGCACCGCGGCCCTGGCCTCGATCACCGGCATCCCCGAGGACCTGCGCGTGTTCGCGCCGGACCCGCCGGGCGCCGATGCCTATCCCATCGTCAGCTACACGTGGCTGTTGCTCTATGGACGCTATCCGGAAACCGCCAAGCGCGATGCGTTGAAGGATGCCGTCACCTGGGGCCTGACCGAGGGGCAACCCATCGCCGAGCAGATGGGCTACATCCCGCTGCCGGACGAGATGGTGCGCCTGGCCAAGGCCAAGATCGAGTCCATCAATTGAGCGCGTACGGTGTCGCTGGCTCGGGTTTCCGGCCGGCGCCATAGGCACAGGGACTGCAGCACTTCGTCCCCTCCGACTGAAACCCGCCCCTGGCGCCCAAGCACGGCGCCAGGAGCCGTCTTTCGACGGCCGACACGGCCTGCGCGCCCGCTGTCTGTCCCAAATCGCTAACCGAGATGCCCAAATGTAGACGCCTCAATCTGGCCGCCATCGAGGCGTCATTGCGCAATGTCCAGGCGAACTTCGACGCGATCAACGCTACGCTGTCAGCGCCCAGGGACCCGCTCAGCGACCGGGTGCTGGAGCAGGTCCTGATGGGCTATGCACACGTGGACCGGCTGCTGGGCCAGGGCATCGACCTATTCGCCACCGGACAGTCGCGTCAACTGCTGGAACTGAATTTCCTGGTGCTCTGCGGATGCGACTACGCGCAACGTCGCGAATGCGCGCAGCAGATGAAGGCCACCGAGGCCCACTTCTATGCGCCGGGCGACGGGGGTGTCGCGGCGTTGGTCGCCTGGGTACGAGGAACACGCGGCGAGCCGGCCTGGCGTCGCGCCGCGAGCACGTATATCCATATCCTGAGCCAGCCGCAGTTGTTCATCGAGGGCAACCACCGCACCGGGGCGTTGGTCATGAGCTGGATGCTCGCCGCCAATGGCAAGCCCCCGTTCGTGCTGTCGGTGGAGAACGCCAAGGCCTACTTCGACCCGTCCACACTGGTCAAGAACGCTCGCAAGCGCACGCTCGCGATGCTGCTACAACGGCCAAAGCTGGTGCGGCGCTTCGGGGACCTGCTGAAGGCCGACGCGGAGGTCGCGCACGTGCTGGGGTGATACCGAGGGATGGTGCCGCCGTGTCCCGCATTCCGGCTGTCGGTATTCTGGCCGCGAAGCTTCCGTCTCGCGGCCGCATCGACGACGTGTGGCTTCCCTCATGCAGCAGCGGATAGGCTAGACGCAACCGCGCGGTCTCCAGCTGGGGACGTGCGACATAAAAGCCCTGCACCAGGTCGCAGCCGACCTCACGACATGCAGCGAGCTCGTCAATGGTGTCGACACCTTCGGCGATGACGCGCGCATCCCGAATGAACCGGCACTGTGGCAAGTGGGGCCAAGCGACTGGCCGAAGCGGCAAAGTGGGTGCCCGCTTCCGTCTCATTCCAATGCGAACCGCTGTTGGAAGCGAATGCATCCAGACCCGGGGGACGCGCCGACTGTAATAGAGCTACGTTAGATTGCCGGATGAACGTTATGGGATCGCCACCGGTACCATGGGCTGGAATCGGTGCCAGAACCGCCGGTAATGGATGACACTGCGCCAGCCTCGGGCGCATTTGCCCGGAACCGCCCGCTTGGCTATCCTGTAGCGGTCACAAGAGCTTCATCTGCACGTCACCGATGCAATTGTCTGAGGCCCTTCAGCAGGGCGCTGCGCTACAGATCCGTCTACCGAATCGATATCAGCCACTGCAGGTCCAAGCCCGTCCGATCGGTGAGGCGTTCCTGGTGGCGACGGATCATGGTGAAGCCTTCGCATGGCTCGACCCCTACTGGTGTGGACTGCTCGGCCGAGATATCTGTCACATCGTCTACGCCAACCCGAAACCGCGGGCCGGTGGGGATCGCTGGGTGGACAGTGATCCGAGCTACGGCCCGCTCTGCATTGCCCATCTGAAGCCCGTCGTCGTCGAGCGCCTCGACTGGACTTGTCCCGCCTGGGAGGAGTTTGAGCGCTGGCAGCGCTGGCGGCTCGCCAGAGGAGACGAGTGCGGGAGGGAAGCAGCCTGGCGTCGGATTCGGTCCGAGCTCGCCGATCTCCATCCCCAGAGGATGGTTTGACCCGGTTCTGGACCAAGCCGGCGTCTCCGCGGCCACGGGACTGGTGCTGCGCTGCCGGCCGCATCCTTCACGCAATCGCCGCGCCTCCGTCACTGCGGTGACATCGGTGTGAGCTAGCCTATGTTGCGCTGCAACAAGGCGCGGCTGGCACCGTTCCCACGAGCCTTGCTCACTGCCGTCTGCGCCGCGCTCGGTGGTGCTGACAACGCGTGGAGGCTGCAATGGCGGAGTTTCTCGAAAATCGGCTGTTCGATGAGATCGAGGCGGGGCAGACTGCCGAGCTGCAAAGGACCCTGACGCGCGATGATATCGCGTTGTTCAGCAAGGTCTCCGGGGACCTGAACCCGACCCATGTCGACGAGGAGTTCGCCCGCGCCAGCGGCGCCAAGGGGCTGGTGGGCCACAGCCTCTGGGCCACCGGGCTGATCTCCAGCCTGCTGGCCAACGTGCTGCCGGGGCCCGGCACCGTCTACCGAAGTCAGAGCGCAACCTTTCATCGTCCGGTGGAACTGGGCGATGTGTTGACGGCCCGCGTCAGGGTGGCCGACAAGCAGGCCGACCAGGTCGTCGTGTTCGAGTGCGAGGTGCTCAACCAGCGCCGCGAGCCGGTGATGACCGGTCACGCCGAGGTCATTGCGCCTGTGGAGCGGCTGCGCGTGGCGGTCGCCGACATGGCCGAGGTCTCGGTGCGCCACCACGACAGTTTCTCGGCCCTGTTCGACAAGGTGCGGCCGCTGGAGCCGGTGCCGACGGCCGTGGTCCATCCGGTGGACCAGGTGTCGCTCGGGGGCGCCATGGAGGCGGCCGAGAGCACCTTCATCCGGCCGATCCTGGTCGGCCCGGAGGCGCGGATTCGTGCCGTGGCCGAGGAGCACGGCATCGCGTTGGCCGGCGCCGAGATCCTCGATGTCGCCCACAGCCACGCGGCCGCGGCCCGCGCCGTGGCGTTGATCCGCGAGGGGGCCGCCGAGATCCTGATGAAGGGCAGCCTGCACACCGACGAGGTGCTGGGCGCGGTGCTGAACAAGGCCACCGGCATCCGTACCGAGCGGCGCATCAGCCACATCTTCGTCATGGACGTGCCCACCTATCCCAAGCTGCTGCTGATCTCGGATGCGGCGGTGAATATCGCGCCGGACCTGGATGCGAAGCGCGACATCTGCCAGAACGCCATCGACCTGGCGCGCACCGTCGACGTGGAGCGCCCGAAGGTGGCGGTCCTGTCCGCCGTCGAGACCATCCGGCCGAAGATCCAGTCCACGCTGGACGCCGCGGCGCTGTGCAAGATGGCCGACCGCGGCCAGATCACCGGCGGTATCCTGGACGGTCCGCTGGCCATGGACAACGCGATCAATCTGGAGGCGGCCCGGATCAAGAAGATCGACTCCGAGGTGGCCGGCGTCGCCGACGTGCTCATCGCACCGGACCTGGAGGCCGGCAACATCCTGGCCAAGCAGCTGATCTTCCTGGCCAACGCCGAGGCGGCGGGCATCGTTCTCGGCGCTCGGGTGCCGATCATCCTCACCTCCCGCGCCGACAGCGTGCGCACGCGGCGGGCCTCGGCGGCCACCGCGGTGCTGCACGCCCATGCGGTGCGCCAAGGGCTCCACGACAAGCCGGTTCACTGAGGAGGGAGCCATGCACGTGCTTCAGGGCGATTCGATCCTGACGCTCAATGCCGGCTCCTCCAGCATCAAGTTCGCGCTGTTCGGCGTGGACGGGGATGGCCCGGAGCCGCGCATCAAGGGCCAGGTGGAGGGCATCGGCACGGCGCCGCACTTCGTCGCCAAATCCATCGACGGCCGCCTGCTGGCCGAGAGCTACTGGGAGCCGTCGGGCGATGGTGCCGGCAGCGGCCATGGCCGCGCCTTCCGGCAGATCTGGAGCTGGCTCGGCGACGCCGCGGATGGCGGGCGCATCCTGGCCGCCGGACATCGTGTCGCCCATGGCGGCGAGGTCTATGCCGACCCGGTGCTGATCGACGACGCCGTCATCGACGTGCTGACCGGTCTGATCCCCTTGGTGCCGCTGCATCAGCCCAACAACCTGGCGGCCATCCGCGCCGTCGCCGCCGAACAGCCGGGT
>Ga0316578_10000584_pt1 | contig 12667 bp, 12 predicted proteins | sample J0NA_2_FD_203076 | JGI IMG/M metagenome (GOLD analysis project Ga0316578, IMG submission 203076) | Rhizosphere microbial communities from salt marsh grasses in Alabama, United States - J0-2_160517rDrC | ecosystem: Host-associated > Plants > Roots > Rhizosphere | place: USA: Alabama | collected... | reverse complement strand
TGCCCGCGCAGTTGACGACGACCTCGCACTCGACGTCGCCGTGGTCGGTGCGCACCCCCGCGACCTCCTCGACGGCGCCGCTGGGGCGGGTGTCGACGGCCGTGACCGAGACGCCCTCGACCACCCGCACCCCGAGGTTGCGCGCACCCCGGGCCAGGGACATCGTGAGGTCGACCGGGTTGACCCGGCCGTCGCCCGGCACGTGGAAGCCGGCGAGGAGGTCGTCGGTGCGGGCCAGTGGGAACAGCTCCGCCATCTCCCCCGACGAGACCTCCTCGACCTCGAGTCCGAGCCGCCGTTGGAAGACCGCGACCCGGCGGTACTCCTCGAGCCGGGACGGGTCCGCGGCCGCCTCCACCAGGCCGACCGGACGGAAGCCCGTGGCCATCCCGGTCTCGGCCTCGAGCCGCGCGTAGAGGTCGCGCGAGTAGAGCCGCATCCGGGTGCTCGTCTCGCTGAAGGAGCCGAAGCACGTCATCAGCCCCGCGGCGTGCCACGTGGTGCCCGAGGTCAGCCGGTCGCGCTCGAGGAGGAGGACGTCGGTCTCGCCGGCGTGGGCCAGGTGGTAGGCCACCGAGGCGCCGATGACGCCGCCCCCGATGACGACGACCCGGGCGCGGGCGGGCATCGACGGTCCGGACGCACTCACGGCTGGACCCTATCCCCGGCGAGCGGGCTACCGTGTTCGCGCTCGCCCTGCCCTCGGATGCCGTGTTCAACGCGGCTCGCCGGTGGGCCGGGTGCCGAGGGCACCGCGGACCGGAGTCGCGGACCGTGGAGCAGGTCGACGGCCCCACCTCAGCTCGACGGCGGACACCCGGGCCCCTCGTGTGGCGGCGCCACCGGGTCGTCGCCGAGCCGCACCCCGGGCGTGTCACGTCACCCCGCGAGGCGGTCGCCGACCGTCCCGGGGCGGTCGACCGTCAGCCGTAGTGGCGGAAGCCCCGGCCCGTCTTGCGGCCGAGGTAGCCCGCGGTCACGAGGTGCTCGAGCAGCGGCGCCGGGGCGAAGCCGGGCTCGCGGAACTCGGTGTAGAGCTCGCGCTCGATGGCCAGCGACACGTCGAGGCCCACGACGTCGAGGAGCTCGAAGGGCCCCATCGGCAGGCTGCACCCGGTCTTCATCGCCGTGTCGATCTCGTCGGCGTCCGCGTAGTTGCCCTCGAGCATCTTCACCGCGTCGTTGAGGTACGGGAAGAGCAGCGCGTTGACGATGAACCCGGAGCGGTCCCCGCACGTGACCCCGACCTTGCCGATCCGCCCGACGAGGTCCTGCACCGTGGCGAGCACGTCGGGGGCGGTCGTCACGGTGTGGACGACCTCGACGAGCTTCATCACCTGGGCCGGGTTGAAGAAGTGCATCCCGATGACGTCCTGCGGCCGCGAGGTGACCTTGGCGCAGTCGATGATCGGCAGCGACGAGGTGGTCGTCGCCAGGATGGCGCCGTCCTTGCAGATCGTGTCGAGGTCGCGGAAGAGCTCCTGCTTGACCTCGAGGTCCTCGGCGATCGCCTCGACGACGAGGTCGACGTCCGCGAGGTCGAAGCGCGACGTCGACCCGTGGAGCCGCCCGAGCACGGCCTCGGCGTCGGCGGCCGTCATCCGGCCCTTCTCGACCGCCCGGGCGGTGCTCTTGGCGATCCGGGCGCGCACGCCCTGGACCTTCTCCTCGGACCGGGCCACGTAGGTGACCTCGTAGCCGGCCTTGGCGAAGACCTCGATGATGCCGGTGGCCATCGTGCCGGAGCCGACGACGCCGACCGTGCTGACCGGCCGCAGCTCGACACCCTCGGGCACGCCACCGTCCGGGGTCTGCGCGTCCGGGACCACCTCGGGCGATCCGGGAGCGGCGTAGGTGTAGAACCCCTGGCCGGACTTGCGGCCCAGGAGGCCTGCGCTGACCATCTGCTTGAGGATGGGGCTCGGCGCGTGCAGCCGGTCGCGGCCCTGGCGGTACATCGTGTCGAGGATCTCGTAGGCGGTGTCGAGGCCGATGAGGTCGAGCAGCTGCAGCGGGCCCATCGGGTAGCCACAGCCGAACCGCATCGCGGCGTCGAGGTCCTCGCGGGTGGCGTACCGGCTCTCGTACATCGACACCGCGTGGTTGAGGTAGCCGAAGAGCAGGGCGTTGGCGATGAACCCCGCGCGGTCGCCGACGACGACCGGCTTCTTGTCGAGCCGCTCCGCGATGGCCTTGACGTCCTCGAGGACGTCGTCGGCCGTGACGACCGTGCGGATCACCTCGACGAACTGGAGCACGGGGGCCGGGTTGAAGAAGTGCATCCCGACGACGCGCTTGGGGTTCGACGTCGCCACCGCGATCTCGGTGACGGGCAGCGACGAGGTGTTCGTCGCGAGCACGGCGTCCGGGGCGACGATGGCGTCCAGCCGCCCGAACACCTCCTTCTTCAGCTCGAGCTGCTCGGGCACCGCCTCGATGACGAGCTGACAGCCCGCGAGGTCCTCGAGGTCGAGGGTGTAGCGGATGCGCGCGTGGAGGGCGTCGTGCTCCTCCTGCGACAGCTTCCCGCGGGCCAGGGCCCGGCCCGTGCTGCCGGACACGATGTCGCGGCCGCGCTCGAGGCCGGCCTCGTCGGCATCGACCGCCACGACGTCGATCCCGTTGCGGGCGAAGACCTCCACGATCCCCGCACCCATCGTCCCGAGTCCGACCACACCCACACTGGAGACATCACGCGCCATGGCTGCGATCCTTCCAGAGCACCCGGGTGCCCACGAGGGCGTGGCGGCGTGACGCTCCTTACCCCGCCCGGTGAGCCGTGACCCCGGTCACCAGTCGACGCCACTGGCCACGAGGTCGGCCTCGAGGTCGAGCCGCGCGTGGCTGCTCAGGGGGGGCAGCCCTCGCGGGACGGGGACCTCGACGCTGGCGCAGAGCTCGAGGAGCACGCGGTCGTAGGCGGCGAGCGCGGCGGCGAGCCGGGCCGCGCGGTGCGGCTGGTCACCGAGCTCGATGCGACGGACCTCGGCGGCCAGCCGGCGCAGCTCGAGGGCGAGGAGCACGGGCGGGAGCGGCTCGGGGGCTCGACGGCGGCGGACGCCGTCAGCGAGCTGCTCCACACGCCGGGCGAGCGGACGCAGCACCGGGGGCACCCGGCCCTCGCAGACCCACCGGATCCCCTCGTACTGAGCGACCAACAGCGCCCCGGGCGTGACGACGACCAGGAGCACCCACAGCGCCGCCTCCATCGGCCTCACCTCGGGCACCAGTGTGCGTCGCCGGGGCCGCCCCAGCAACCTCGGGGCCGCCCTGTGGGCACCGCGGGTAGGGTGTCGGGTCGTGCGGATGGTCATCGCGACGTGCAGCGTCGACTACGACGGCCGGCTCACCGCCCACCTCCCCCTCGCGACGCGGCTGCTCATCGTCAAGGCCGACGGCTCGGTGCTGGTGCACTCCGACGGGGGCTCGTACAAGCCGCTCAACTGGATGTCGCCCCCGTGTGCCATGGCCGAGGTGGAGCCCGACGAGACCGAGGCCGGGAGCGGCGTCACGGCCGTGTGGGTGGTCCAGCACGCCAAGTCCGAGGACCGGCTGCGGGTGCGGCTGCACGAGGTCCACCACGACACCACGCACGACCTGGGGACCGACCCCGGCCTGGTCAAGGACGGCGTCGAGGCCCACCTCCAGCGGCTGCTCGCGGAGCACATCACGACGCTCGGCGAGGGGTTCACCCTCTCCCGCCGCGAGTACATGACCGCGATCGGGCCGGTCGACATCCTCTGCCGCGACGCCGAGGGTCGCCACGTCGCCGTCGAGATCAAGCGGCGCGGCGAGATCGACGGGGTCGAGCAGCTGACCCGCTACCTCGAGCTGATGAACCGCGACCCCCACCTCGCGCCGGTCAGCGGCGTCTTCGCCGCGCAGGTCATCAAGCCGCAGGCCCGGACCCTTGCCGAGGACCGTGGCATCCGGTGCGTCGTCCTCGACTACGACGCGTTGCGCGGCGTCGACGACAGCGAGCACCGGCTCTTCTGAGCCCGCCCCGAGGGGATCGTCCCGCGGACGTGGCCCGGTCGGGTCTTGGCGCCGCGGCGCGACCTCCCTACGGTCGGGGGATGGCAGCGACTCCCCCTCCACCCGACGCCGACGCCCCCGTCATCGTCCTGGTCTCCCCCGACCACGCCGAGAAGATGCGCGACGAGTTCTGGCGGTACTCGCGCGAGTACGACCTGCGCACGGCATCCTCCAGCCACGACGCCGAGGCGCTCGCCCGCGACCTCGTCGGTTCGGGCCGCCGGGTGGCGATGTTCGTCTCCGACACGCGCCTCCCCGACGAGGACGTCCGCGACGCCTTCCGCCGCTGGCGCGACGTCGTCCCCACCGCCCGCCGGATGATCGCTGCGCCCGTCGAGCACTTCCTCGAGGATGCCAGGCAGCTGCGGCCCGAGATGGCGAAGGGCACCTACGACGCCTACCTCATCCTCCCGCAGGGCGTGCGCGACGAGGAGTTCCACAACGCGGTCACCGACCTGCTCGCCGACTGGGGCGCCACCGTGGCCGGGCCCGAGGTCGCCGTGGCCAGGATCATCGCCGACGACGTCGACTCGCTGGTGTCCGACCTGCGCGACCTCTTCGACCGGATGGGGCTCCCCTACCGGCTGCACGGCACCGACTCCGAGGTCGGACGCGCGGCGCTGGCGACCGCCCCGGAGGGCTCCGAGCCGCCCTACGTCTGGCTCATGCAGCGCGACCTGGTGCCGGTCCGTTCGGCAGCCCAGATGGCGTCCTCGGTCTACAGCTCGCTGAGCGAGGAGTCGTTCTCCGGGATGGTCGACGTCGCGGTCGTCGGGGCCGGCCCCGCCGGGCTCGCTGCGGCGGTGTACGCCTCCTCGGAGGGGCTCTCGACCGTCGTCCTCGACGCGCTCGCGATCGGCGGCCAGGCCGGCACGAGCACGATGATCCGCAACTACCTCGGGTTCCCTCGTGGCATCTCGGGCACCCGTCTGGCCCAGCGGGCCCGCAACCAGGCGCTGCGCTTCGGCACGCTCTTCTACACCGGCTGGGAGGTCGAGGAGCTCGTGCCCGCGGCCTCGCCGGGCGAGCCGCACCTGCTGCGCACGACGCACGACGACGTCCGGGCACGGGCGGTCGTCGTGGCCACCGGGGTGCGGTACCGCAGGCTCGGCGTGGAGTCCCTCGAGGAGCTGCGGGGGCGGGGCGTCTACTACGGCACGGCAACCGCGGCGGCCCGCGAGCTCGAGGGGCTGGACGCCGTCGTCGTCGGGGGCGGCAACTCGGCCGGTCAGGCCGCGATGCACCTGGCCCGGTTCGCCCGGTCGGTGACGGTCGTCGTCCGGCGGGCCGGGCTGTCCGAGACGATGTCGCAGTACCTGATCGACGAGCTCGAGCACGCACCCCAGGTCTCGGTCCAGCCGTTCACCCGCGTCGTCGACGGGGGCGGCGACGGTCGACTCGAGTGGCTGACCCTCGAGGACGTGCGCACCGGGAAGCGATCCGACCGGGAGGTGTCGGGGCTGTTCCTCCTGCTCGGCGCCACGCCGCACGTCGACTGGCTACCACCGGCCGTCGTGCGCGACGCCCACGGGTTCGTCCTCACCGGCCGTGAGGTGCCCCGCGACCTGTGGGTCGACGACGTGCCCCCGGCTGACCTCGCGACGACGTTGCCCGGCGTCTTCGCCGTGGGGGACGTCCGCTCCGGGTCGATGAAGCGGGTCGCCGCCGCGAGTGGCGAGGGCTCCTCCGTCGTGCCGCTGGTCCATGCGTTCCTGGCCGAGGCCGAGGAGGTCGCGGCCGACTGAGCGCCCGGCCCGGCGAGCGTGGCGGTCCCCGGCGGGGACGAGGTCACGACGGTGAGGCCGCCGCCGCCTCCTCCGGGAGCCCGTGGGCCTCGCGGATGACCTCGACGAACCTGGCCATGATCGCGTTGAGCCCGAAGTCCTTCGGCGTGAACACCTCGGCCACGCCGAGCTCCTTCAACCGGGCCGCGTCGGCCTCGGGGATGATGCCGCCGACGATGACCGGCACGTCGCCGGCCCCGGCCTCGCGCATCCGCTCGAGCACCTCCGGGACCAGCTCCATGTGGGACCCGGAGAGGATGGACAGTCCGACGAGGTGGACGTCCTCGGCGACCGCCGCCGCCACGATCTGCTCGGGGGTGAGGCGGATGCCCTGGTAGATCACCTCGAACCCGGCATCACGGGCCCGTACCGCGATCTGCTCGGCTCCGTTGGAGTGGCCGTCCAGCCCCGGCTTGCCGACGAGCAGGCGGAGCCGGCCGCCCAGCTCGGTGCTCGTGCGGGCCACGGCCTCACGGACCGCCGTGAGCTCCTCCGAGCCGGCGCCCGTGACCACGGACCCGCCCACACCCGTGGGTGCGCGGAACTCGCCGAACACCTCGCGCAGCGCCCCGGCCCACTCCCCCGTGGTGACTCCGGCCCGGGCGCACTCGAGGGTGGCCGCCATGAGGTTCGTGGCGCCCGTCGCGTCCGCACGCAGCCGCCGGAGGGCGGCCGCGGCCCTCGGCCCGCGCTCGGGGTCGGCGTCACGATCCTCCCGCCACTGCCGGACGGCCCGGGCGGCGGCGTCCTCGACCCCGTGGTCGACGCCCTGGACGGCCGTGGTGAGGTCGGCGGTCAACGGGTTCGGCTCGGTCGACTCGAACCGGTTGACCCCGACGACGACCTCCTTTCCGGCCTCGATACGCGCGCGTCGGCGCGCGTGCGACGCGACGAGCTCGGACTTCATGTACCCACCCTCGACCGCCGGGACGGCTCCGCCCATCGACTGGATGCGGTCGATCTCCTCGCGGGCGCCCGCGACGAGCTCGTCGACCTTGGCGTCGACGACGACCGAGCCCTCGAAGAGGTCCGGGTACTCGAGCAGGTCGGACTCGTAGGCGAGCACCTGCTGGATCCGCAGCGACCACTGCTGGTCCCACGGCCGCGGCAGGCCCAGCGCCTCGTTCCACGCAGGCAGCTGGACGGCCCGGGCGCGGGCGTCCTTGGAGAGGGTGACGGCGAGCATCTCGAGCACGATGCGCTGGATGTTGTTCTCCGGCTGGGCCTCGGTGAGGCCGAGGGAGTTGACCTGGACCCCGTACCGGAACCGACGGTGCTTCGGGTCCTCGACGCCGTACCGCTCGCGGGTGAGCTCATCCCAGAGGCGCACGAAGGCGCGCATCTTGCACATCTCCTCGACGAAGCGCACGCCGGCATTGACGAAGAAGGAGATCCGCGCCACGACGTCGCCGAACCGTTCCTCGGGCACCTGGCCGGAGTCGCGGACGGCGTCGAGAACCGCGATGGCCGTCGACATCGCGTAGGCGATCTCCTGGACCGGGGTCGCCCCGGCCTCCTGCAGGTGGTAGCTGCAGATGTTGATCGGGTTCCACGTGGGGATGTCGGCGACCGTGTAGGCGATGAGGTCGGTCGTGAGCCGCAGCGACGGCCCGGGCGCGAACACGTAGGTGCCGCGGCTCAGATACTCCTTGATGATGTCGTTCTGGGTCGTCCCCGCGAGGGCCCGCACGGCCTCGGCCGGGTCGGTACCCGCGTCCGCGGCCTGCTCCTCGGCGACGACCTGGTAGAGCGCGAGCAGCCACATCGCCGTGGCGTTGATCGTCATCGAGGTGTTCATCCGGTCGAGCGGGATGTCGCGGAAGAGTGCCCGCATGTCACCGACGTGCGAGATGGGGACCCCGACCTTTCCGACCTCGCCGCGCGCGAGGGGGTGGTCGGGGTCGTAACCGGTCTGCGTCGGCAGGTCGAAGGCCACCGACAGGCCGGTCTGGCCCTTCTCGAGGTTGCGGCGGTACAGCGCGTTGCTCGCGGCCGCGCTCGAGTGGCCGGCGTAGGTGCGCATGACCCAGGGGCGGTCACGCTCGGGCCGGGGGGCTTCGGTGCGCTCGGACATGCGTGGAACGCTAGCCGCGGCCCGGGGCGCCGGGTAGGCAGTGGGGCGGTGAGAGTGCCCACACCCGGACCCTCGGGTCCGGCCCCCGTACCCGGCAGCCGGCGGCGGTCAGCCCACCGCACCCACGGGCTGTGCGTCGCCGTCCGCCGCGACGAGCAGGTGGCCGAGCCGGGCCCGGCGCATCAGCCGGTGGGTGCGGTCGTCGGCGGCGACCACCCGCATCGGCCGCTGGGCCCGTCGGGCGTGCCGCAGCGCCTCGACGAGCACCCCGATGCCTGTCGAGTCACCGATGACGACCTCGGCGAGGTCGACGTGCAGCACCGACGTCCCGTCGGCGATGAGCCGACGCAGCGCGAGCCGGACGTCCGCCGCAGTGCGCCGGTCCAGCCGGCCCCGCAGCGTCACGTGGCAGGTCACGTCGTCCTCGCGGTGCTCCAGCGTCACGACGGAGTCCCCCCTCGACGTCACGTGCGCCCCCTTCCTCGTTCGTGGGACCATTGAACCCGGTGGTCGGTCCCACGGCGGGCACAAACCGGTCAGGATCCTGGCAGGTAGACGTCAATGGCACTTTGCTGCCGATCACCCGCCGACCACCTCCCGTTCCGGCAGTCCCCGGACGCGGGTGCGAAGATGATCCGGTGGTCAACCTCACCCGCATCTACACGCGCACCGGCGACGACGGCAGCACCTCGCTGGGCGACCTGAGCCGCATCCGGAAGACCGACCCCCGGCTCGCAGCCTACGCCGACGCCAACGAGGCCAACGCGGCTCTCGGCGTCGCCCTCGCGTGCGGCGACCTGCCCGATGACGTGCGCAGCGTGCTGCTCCGGGTGCAGAACGACCTCTTCGACGTGGGCGCCGACCTCTCGACCCCGCTGCAGGAGAGCTACGACTTCCCACCGCTGCGCGTCAAGGAGGAGTGGGTGGCCGAGCTCGAGGCCGACTGCGACCACTACCTCGAACCCCTGGAGAAGCTGCGCTCCTTCATCCTCCCCGGCGGCACGCCCGCCGCAGCCCACCTCCACCAGGCACTCACCGTCGTCCGGCGGGCGGAGCGCTCCACCTGGGCGGCCATCGAGGCCCACGGCACCGAGCCGGGGACCACCCGGGGCGAGGGCGGGGTGAACGCGGTGGCCGCAACCTACCTCAACCGGCTCTCGGACCTGCTCTTCGTCCTGGCCCGCACCGCGAACGCCGGGGCCGGCGGCGACGTGCTGTGGCGGCCGGGCGGCGGCCGCGAGGACGCCCCCGGGCGACGCGGCGCCGACTGACCCGCGGCCTCCCTCCGAACCGGACACCCAGCAGGTTCCCACCCTCCGGTCAGGATCCTTTGACCGGCAGGACCTAGCGTGCCGCGCATCACGACGACGTCCGTCGCCGCGCCACCACGCGGAAGGAGCCGTCATGCTCCCGACCGGAACAGCGCCCAGCCCAGCAGGTGACTACCTCGACTGGGGCGTGATCCACATCTCCGTCACGAACCTGACGATCATCCTGGTGATGCTCGCCGTCTTCGTGCTCGCGGTGCTCCTGCCGTTCCCGGGCACGCGGTCCACTCCCTCCGAGGAGGGACCCGCTCCCGGCCGGAGGACGGACGGATGAGCGCGCCGACCACCGGGCGGCCGGCGCCCTCGCCGCCCGGCCGCCACCCCACCTGGACTGCCCGGCTCCGCGGGCGCATCGCCGGTGCGGTACCCCCGGGCCAGGCACTCCCCGACCGACAGCCGGCCTACGTGGCGTCGTGGGTCTACGTCTTCGGCGTGGCCACCCTGGCCGCTCTCGTCGTCGTCCTGCTCTCCGGAGGCGCGCTCGCCATCGGCGGGGAGGCGTGGTGGCACACCTCGAGCCTCGGCCGGTTCGTCAACTCCCTCCACCTGTGGAGCGTCGAGGTCTTCATGGCGGTCATGGTGATCCACCTCTGGGGCAAGTTCTGGATGGCGGCATGGCGCGGTGGGCGCGTGATGACGTGGATCACCGGAGTCATCGCCTTCGTCGGGTCGATCGCGACCGCCTTCACCGGCTACCTGTCGCAGACCAACCTCGACGCGCAGTGGATCAGCACCCAGGCGAAGGACGGGCTCAACGCCGTCGGTGTCGGAGCCTGGTTCAACGTCCTCGACACCGGGCAGATGCTCATGTGGCACATCGTGCTCCTGCCGCTGCTCGTCGGCCTCCTCGTCGTCGTGCACATCGTCCTCGTCCGGCGGCACGGGGTCGTCCCGCCGATCGACGCCGCGACCCCCACCGGCGAGGAGGTGGACCGGTGAGCACGTCCACGCTCACCCGACCGTCCGCGTCGGTCTCGGGTCGCACGCCCGACGCCCACGACTTCCCCACCCGGCGGTACGACCTCGTCAAGGAGTTCGTCATCGCCCTCGTCGTCACCGGCGTCCTCTCGGTCGGCCTGGCCGTCGCCTTCTCCTCTCCGGACGAGCCGGCCATCTCGCTGCGCGACTGGGCGGTGAGCGCACCGGCCGACGTCGTCGCGACGGCGACCAGTGAGCTCGCCGGTACCTCACCGAGCGCCACCTACGGTCCGCCCTACACCAGCAACGGCGACGGCCAGACCCTCGGTCCGCTGCCGCTCCAGCAGTGGGGCGGGGTCCGCCTCCGTGTCGACTCGGCGAACGACCTCGTGGTCACACCGCTGAGCCGGGTGACCGGCGACACCGCCCTGGCCACCGCGCTGGCTCAGTGGCGAGCGGCCTCCGCTGACCAGCGGACCGCGTGGGCCACGGCGTACGCGGACGCCCTCGCGGCAGCACCCGCCGGGGACCCGGCGCAGGTGGCGCCGTCGAGCGACTTCGGGCCGGTGCCACTGATGACCGCCTCGTTCCTCACCCTGGCCCGCAGCGGCGGCCTCGAGGCCGTCCTCGACGCGCCGTCGTTCTTCGGCACCGACCCCACCCGATCCCTCCTGCTCCTCTCCGACGGCTCCTACCTCGAGGAGCAGGCCCGGGCGCGCAGTCTCGGCGGGGACCAGTGGGGGATGATGAACGAGACCGGCAACTACCCCGGCCAACCGTGGATGTGGCTCTACACCTTCTGGTACCAGGTCGAGCCGTTCGCGTCGTCCGACAACGCCGATGCCCTGGTCTGGGGGCTCATGGTCGTGCTGACCCTGCTGCTGGTGTTCCTGCCGTTCGTCCCCGGGCTGCGGTCGGTCCCCCGGTGGGTGCCGATGCACCGCCTCATCTGGCGGGCGTGGTACCGGGACCACCCGGAGGCGGTCAGGCGACGTTGACGTTGTACCCGGGCGGGCTGGACTCCAGCCAGGCCCGCACCGCCGTGTAGGCGGCCGGCACGAAGGCGAACTCGCACGACCGGCCGCCGGCACGGCCGGTGACCGAGACCGGTTCGGCGAGACCGGGGATCGGGTCGGCGAGGGGCTGCGGGGTGCCGAGGTCGAACTCGCCCCGGAGCCAGGAGATCTCCGGTCGCATCGACGGGCCGACGATGCTGAACCACTCGAAGCGCTGCGCCCCGAGCCGGGCCAGCCCGAGCCGCCACCTCGACGAGGAGTCGTCCCGGCGCGCGCAGAGCATGACCGGGCGACCGTCGCCCGAGATGAGTCGTCGGCGCACCCACACGAAGGTGAGCACGCCGACGACCACGACGACGACGACGGCGACGACCAGCTCGGCGACGACCACTGCCTCCACCTGCCGGCCCCCGTCCGCGCGTCAGGAGGTCATGCCGCTGGCGTCGACGGTGTCGGCGACGATCACGACGCGGTCGTGGTCGACGGACATGAAGCCGCCGTCGATCGCCGCCTTCTGCCAGGAGCCGTCGGCGTTGATGCGGACCTCCCCTTCGGCGAGGACCACGAGCGTCGGCTGGTGGCCCGGCAGCACGCCGAGCTCACCGTCGATGGACCGGGCGCTCACCTGGGACGCCTGGCCCTCCCAGACCTTGCGGTCGGCGGCGACGAGCTCGACGGTCAGGGCGGCCATCAGAGGTTCTTCTGGATCTCGGCCCACTGGCGCTCGACGTCGTCGAGGCCACCGCACATGAAGAACGCCTGCTCACCGACGTGGTCGTACTCGCCGTCGGCGATCTTCGAGAAGGCCTCGACGGTGTCCGAGAGCGGGACCGTGGACCCCTCGATGCCGGTGAACTGCTTGGCGACGTAGGTGTTCTGGGACAGGAACCGCTGGATGCGGCGAGCCCGGTTGACGAGGATCTTGTCCTCCTCGGAGAGCTCGTCGATGCCGAGGATCGCGATGATGTCCTGGAGCTCCTTGTTGCGCTGGAGGATCTGCTTGACGCGCAACGCGGTGGTGTAGTGCTCCTCGGAGATGTACCGGCGGTCGAGGATGCGGCTGGTCGAGGTCAGCGGGTCCACGGCCGGGTAGATGCCGAGCGAGGCGATCTCACGCGAGAGCTCGGTCGTGGCGTCGAGGTGGGCGAACGTCGTCGCCGGTGCCGGGTCGGTGTAGTCGTCCGCGGGCACGTAGATCGCCTGCATCGAGGTGATCGAGTGGCCACGCGTCGAGGTGATCCGCTCCTGGAGCGTCCCCATCTCGTCGGCCAGGGTCGGCTGGTAGCCGACCGCGGACGGCATCCGGCCGAGCAGCGTGGAGACCTCCGAGCCGGCCTGGGTGAACCGGAAGATGTTGTCGATGAAGAGGAGCACGTCCTGCTTCTGGACGTCACGGAAGTACTCGGCCATCGTCAGCGCGGAGAGGGCGACGCGCAGCCGGGTGCCCGGCGGCTCGTCCATCTGACCGAAGACGAGGGCGGTCTGCCCGAGGACTCCGGCCTCCTCCATCTC
>Ga0316578_10000583_pt1 | contig 12670 bp, 16 predicted proteins | sample J0NA_2_FD_203076 | JGI IMG/M metagenome (GOLD analysis project Ga0316578, IMG submission 203076) | Rhizosphere microbial communities from salt marsh grasses in Alabama, United States - J0-2_160517rDrC | ecosystem: Host-associated > Plants > Roots > Rhizosphere | place: USA: Alabama | collected... | reverse complement strand
GTGGACGTCGACGAGCTCCAGACGCACGAGCGACGGGAGGGCATGTACGGCTCGATCTTCTGGTGGGTCGTGAAGCTGGGGATGGCGGCGGCGCTGGCCGGCGGCGGGTACCTGCTGAACGCCACCGGCTTCGACGTCGCGCTCGAGGGCGCCCAGACCGCCCGGACGATCACGCTGATGCGCCTGTGCGACGCGGGGATTCCGATCGTGGCGTCGGCGATCGCGATCTGGGCCATCGTGCGGTACTCGATCACGGAGGAGCGCGCCCACGAGGTCCGGATGGAGCTGGAGCGACGACGGGGCCGCCCGGGCGAGCCGGAGCCCGCGCTTGCCTGAGGGCCGCCGTTCGCGACCCGGTGAACGGACCCGGGCGGCGGCGTTCGAGTACACCAGCACCGACTCCTGGGGACAGTGGCATCACCTACCACGTGGCCTCGCCGATCGAAGTCGCCGTCGACGGTTCGCTGGAGTTCTCCGTCTACGTGACCTCCGTCGCGAAGAACCCGGAGGCGGCGTCGGGATACATGGGGCACGAGGAGTTCGCGGGGGTCGGGAACAGCTTCATGCAGCGGTTCCCGATCGACGCGGAGGGCGACGCGAACACCGACCCGACGGGCGGGTCGAAGCAGCTTCCGTACCACCCCGCGGCCGGCGAAGCCGGCTGGGCGTTGACGTCATGCGAGGTCGTTTCGGACCGATGAAGAGCGCCGGAGACGGGATGCGGGACGAGACACGAGGCTCTTCAGGCGGGGGTCGCGGCCGGTGTCGGGCCCGGCGCGCACAGGTCCGGTCGACGGACGACGCGACCGGTTGGCCACGGCCGAAGAGCCCTTCTCTCGCCGCGTTGCGTCCGGGGGAGGAGGAAATCGCGCTGTTCGCGATCAGCCGTACCCCGACGGGATCGAGCCTGTGAGGGTCTGTGTCGTCGGGGCGTCCGGGAAGCTCGGCCGGTACATGGTGAGGCACGCCCTGGAGCGGGGACACGAAGTCGTGGGCGTCTGTCGGACGACCAGCGTCGGGAAGCTCGATGTCTTCGCGGACCGGATCGAGATCGTCCCCGGCGACACCGACGACTCGGACGTGATTCGGGGAGCGCTCGCGGCGTGCGACGGCGTGCTCACGGTCCTCGTGCCGTGGGGCGTCGAGGGCTACGCGACGGGAACCGCGCAGGCCGTGCTGGACCACGCCGAGCCCGCGGCGCGGCTCATCTTCTCCTGCGGTTGGCACATCTCGCGCGACGGGAAGGACCGCTATTCGCGGGTCTTCACCTGGAAGGTCGCCGCGTTCGGCCGGATCGCGCGTCTCCTTCGTGTCGCGGACCTCGACGACCAGGTGGAAGCCTGTCGTCGCGTGTTCGCGAGCGACACCCGCTGGACCGTCGTGCGCGGCAGCGACCTGGAGGAGGGCGAGAGCCAGGGGCTTCCGGTCTGGAGCCGGCACGTCGGGGACCCGATCCTCGCGAGCAACCGCACGCGCCGGGTGGACTTCGCCCTGTTCATGGTCGACGCGCTCGATCGCGACGAGCTGATCCGCGAAGCGCCCGCGATCGTGGGCCGCCTGACGCCTTCGGCCCTCGCCCACACCCGCGATTCCTGATGGGGCTCACGCGCGCTGCAGGGTCGGGGCCACCTCGAGTCAGCCGCCGTGCCGACGCTCCAGCTCCAGCAGCCGCTGCTTCCTCCACAACCCGCCGCCGTACCCGACGAGCCTGCCATCGGCTCCGACGACACGATGACAGGGAACGACCAGGGCCAGCGCGTTGTCGCCGTTCGCCGCGCCGACGGCGCGCACCGCGCTCGGACGACCGATCGCCTCGGCGATCTGGCCGTAGCTCCGGGTCTCTCCGTACGGAATTGCGCGCAGCGCCCCCCACACCTCGTTCTGAAACGGAGTTCCCGCGGGCGCGATCGGCACGTCGAACGTGCGCCGCCGCCCGGCGAAGTAGTCCGTGACTTCGTCGGCCACGCTGGCCGTGAGAGCACTCGGGCCGGGGACATATGCCGCGCCCAGGCGCGCTGCGACGCGATGCACCTGTCTCTCGAGGGCGCGACGGTCCGTAAACTCCAGCAGGCAGAGGGCGTCCTCCGTCGCGCCGACGAGCATCGGGCCGAGGGGCGTAGAGACCCGGTCCACCTGGATCACGGCCCGGTCGATGGTCGCCGTCGGACTCTCGCCGAACCAGCGGCGGAACGCCTCCTGGAACCCGCTGAGCGACTCCCAGCCGCTCTCGTAGGCCGCACGCGTCACATCCGACCCCTCCCGCACCGATCCGAGGGCCGACCCGAGACGTCGGGCCCGGCTGTACGCGTGGAACGTCATTCCGTGGGTCCGCCGAAACCACCGGCGGACGCGCTCCGGGCTCAGGCCGCGTAAGCGAAGGTCGGCGTCCGTCCAGCGGCGCGTCGGGTCCTCTTCGACCTCCCGCAGCAGGGGTCGGAGCCAGTCGGGGACCCGACCGGATGGCTCCATCGGCCGGCACCGCCGGCACGGGCGGAATCCGGCGGAAAGGGCCTCCACAGGGGACCGGAAGAACGAGACGTTCTCCTTCCGGGGCTTCCGCGCCGCGCACGACGGCCGGCAGAAGATCCCCGTCGTCCGCACCGCGGTGACGAAGATCCCGTCGAACGAAGCGTCCCCGGCGAGAAACGCCTCGAGCATCACGGACTCGGGGGGCAGCGTGTGTGCGTCCATGGCCCGAAGATGCCGGAATCCCGGAGCGGCTGCCACCGGAATTCGGACATCGAATTCGGCGAACGCCTCCCGCGGTCTTGACGCGATCCGGACACATTCGTGAGGCTGGAGGAGAAGATTCGCGAAGAGGCGGCCGGGAGCTTCCCGGTCTCTTCCTCGCCAAACCTGCGCAGGAGCCGGACCATGCCGAACAACGTCGAAGTGATCCGCGGGACGTACGATGCGTTTACGGCGGGGGACGTCGAGGCCGTTCTCGCGGCGATGGCCGCGGACATCGTGTGGAACGAGGCCGAGAACTTCCCCTACGCCGACGGCAACCCGTACATCGGACCGGAAGCGATCGTAGAAGGCGTCTTCTCGCGCCTCGCGAGCGAGTGGATCGACTTCCGGGTCGCTCCGAAGGAGATTCTCGACGCCGGCGACACCGTCGTCGCGCTGGGCCGCTACACGGCACGCCACGGCGCGTCGGGGCGACCGCTCGACGTCCCGTTCGTTCACGTCTGGCGGCTCGAGGACGGGGTGATCCGTCGCTTCCAGCAGTACACGGACACGGCCGGCACGCTCGCCGCCATGGAGACCCGGGACTGACGCCGACGAGAGAAGGTGGACGGCATGACGGAAGAGCGGGCGCAGGAGATCCTCTCGACCTATCGCGCGGCCCGGAATCGTCCCGACCTCGACCTTCTCGACGGGATCTTCGCCGAGGAGGTCGTGGTGCACGACGCGAGCGCGCCCGGCGACATCCGCGGTCTCGAGGCCCTGAAGTCTTTCTACGCGGAGAGCCACGAGGGCTTCCCGGAATTCCGAATCGACTGGGATGCCGTCATCGTCGCGCCGGACGCGCTGGTGACCCGCTGGACGATCGAGGCCACGCACGGGGGCAACCTGCGGGGCCTTTCGCCGACGGGTCGCCTTGTGCGCTTCTCGGGCGTGGCGATCGACAGGGTCGCCGATGGACGGATCGTGGAGGAGTGGGTCTACTTCGACCTTCTCGGCCTTCTGGTGCAGCTCGGCGTGGCACCCGCGCCGACGGGGGGCTCGTGACGATCCGGGTCGTCCGACTCGGGTCGGATCGCATCCCGGACGAGGGGCTCCGCATCGGCACCGTCCGTCGTCCTCCCCGCGGCGTCCCGAAGAGCGAGTTCTCGTCCGGAAACTGGTACGATGTCTGGTTCCCCGATCTCGCCCCGAGTGCCGACCTCGTGAAGCTGGGACGATCGGCGGAGACGGACGGGGAATGGAAGATCTTCGCGAAGGCCTACCGCAAGGAGATGGCCGACCCCGCGAGGAGGCGCGTGCTCGACCTCCTGGCCGCCCTCTCGCACACCACGGACTTCTCGGTCGGTTGCTACTGCGAGGACGAGTGGCGCTGTCATCGCTCGATCCTGCGCGATCTTCTCGCCGAGCGGGGCGCGGAGATCGAGTGACGTCGGCGCGGTGGTGTCGAGTGCCGGAGATCGGGCGCGCCGGGCCGCTTCTCCTCGCGCTCCTCGCCGCGGCCTGTGCGGATCGATCGCGCCCGGATGCGAGACGGGTCGCGGTCCCGTCGTCGGACACCGCCCTGGTCACCTGGCCGCACGAGCGGATCGACGCACGGTGCCGGCTCCCCGGCGAGCCCGTCCAGCTCCGCGAGGAGGGGGACGCGGTCCTCGTCGTGTGGGAGATGCCGGCGAGCGACGTCTACGACACGCCCGTCCTCCCGGCTGACCCCGGACTGCTCGCGTGGCGCGCCGCCCTCCGCGCCGACTCCGCCGACGTCCGGCGTCCGGTCGCCGACGAACCCGAGCCGGCGTCCGAGGCGGAGGCGGCGCTGTGGGCGGATGAGCGCGCCAACGGCGAGCTCGCCCTGCGCGGCGACGTGGGGACGATCGAGCCGATCACCTGCCTCGACGCGCTTCTGTTCGCGTTCCAGAACGCGCGCGTTCCTCAGCTCGAGCGACCGACGGAGTTCCTGGCCTCGGTGCTCCGCCGGGAGACGGTCGACGGTCCCGAGCTCGCGGTCGTGTTCGGCGCGGGTGCCGAAATGTACCCGCCGAAGTCCGTCTACGGGTTCGACGTGGTCGACGCCTACCGGGCCGTCGGCTGGCGATGGATCTACGCCCTCCACAACCATACCACCCAGCGGAACGGCGACCGCCTGGCTCTCGGAACGCCGACGCTCAGCACCTCGGACGTGCAGCTGACCCGCGGCCTCGCCGCGGAGCGGGGTCTCGCGAGCGCTCGCGTCACGAACGGCTTCTTCACCTTCTCGGTTCCGGCCAGCGAGCTGGCCCGGATGCGATCCCGCTGAGCCGATCCGCCGCACGCGACACCGGCCCGACGCGCGGAATCTCTGGCCGGCTACTTGTTCGGACGGGACATATACGTACATTTGGGCCGGCCGGAACGTCCGTTTCCACGTACCCGCATCGGGAGGAAGGTCATGATTCGCAAGTTGTCCGTCGTCGCCGCCGCCGTGGTTCTGTTCGCCGCGGCGCCCCAGCAGGCGCAGAGCCAGGTTCTCCTCGGTCCGTCGGCCTCGTTCAGCAGCGAGTACGACTTCGGCGTAGGCGCCACCATCATGTTCGGGCTGCCCAGCGTGACGCCGGGCCTCGGCGTCATGGGCGACTTTCTGATCTACTTTCCGGACAACTTCGATTACTGGGAATTCAACGCCAACGCGACGTACGACATCCAGGTGAAGGACTCGAAGGTCGCTCCGTTCGTGCTCGCGGGCCTGAACGTCGGGCACGCGTCTCTCGACATCGGTGAGGACTACCCGGACTTCGACTTCTCCGACAGCACCACCGACATCGGGCTCAACCTCGGCGGCGGCATCGCGTTCAACGTCGGGAAGTTCCGGCCGCGGGTGACGGCGAAGTTCATCCTGGGCGGCGTCGAGAGCGGCGCGTTCGCCGTGATCGGCACGCTTCCGTTCGTCATCGCCGGCGACTGATCAGACGGGCGAGCCCACGGGGGACGTGACGGCCCTCCTCCCGCCGACGGGCAGTCATCGCGAAACGGCGCGGTCCCGGGTTTCCGGGGCCGCGCCTTCGTGTTCCTGGTGGACCCGGATGTTCTCGGTCTCGAGCGGACAGGGGAGCTCCGGCCCCGTCACGCAGGACGTCGTGGAACACCACTCGGCACAATCGGCCGTGCCGTGCACGGGGCGGCGCATCGGGTCGGGCTCCGCCGCGCGTCCCGCTCCGTGGTCCTTCACGGAGAGGCCGAGTTCCGTCGCGAGAATGGCCGAAGGACAGGGCAGGCGGGCGTCCTGACGTCCGAAGATTCCGGTGTCCGCGGTCGCCACGCCTCTTTTCCGGCTGTCCCGTCGCGCGTACGGTTGCGAGGACCCGCAGGGAGGCACAATGCAGAAGCTCGAGCGCGCGTCGCTGATCGCGGAGATCGTGGGCGCCGTCGCCGTCGTCCTGTCCGTCGGCTACCTCACGCTCGAGGTACGTCGCAACACGGCGGCGGTGGAATCGCAGACGAGCCAGGGCCTGCTCGAGATGGCGAACGGACGCAACGAGCTGATCGCCACGGACGTCGGCCTCGCCGATCTCTTCCTGAAGGCCAGCCGTGACTTCGAAGGTCTGACCCCCGCCGAGCGGCTCCGCTACCGACGCTGGATCAACAGCGGTCTCAACATCTGGGAGCACGCGTTCTACAGTCACGCCGCCGGCACGATGGACGACGATCTCTGGGAAGGATACGACACGAGCTACATGTCGATCGTCTGCGACCGTCCCTCGCGGGCGATCTGGAAGGAGATCGCGTCGTTCTTCGGGAGCGCGTTCCGGGCGCACGTGGACGGCATCGGACCGGAGGACTGCGCGCGGACCAGTCTCGATGTCCGGTCCTCCGTGGCGGACGCCTCGGCCCGTGAACCCACCGGCCTCGCGGCCGCCGCCCTCTCGGACTCGGGCTTCACCTGGGTCGGATCGGAGGCGGCCGGGATCCGGGCCTGGTTTCCGCCCGGCTCCTACGCACATGCCCATCGCGACAGCCTTCTCGCACGCCTCGCCGTCGCGCTCGCCGCGGACCGGGCCCTGATCGGTGCCCCTCCACTCCCGGGTCCGATCGACGTCTTCTTCGTCGCGAGCCGCGAGGAGATGGCCGCGCTCGCGGGACACTCGGTCGCCGGGTTCGCCGATATGGCGAGCCGGGCCGTGTTTCTCGTCACGAACCCGGAGTGGAGAGCGTTCGAGCGCCACGAGATCATGCACGTCGTGGCGGCATCCGCCTGGGGGGCGCCCGCCGAGGGCACCGCATGGCTCCAGGAGGGCCTCGCGCAGGCGGCGGACGGTTCCTGCGGTGGATTTCCCAACGCCGTGGTGGCGACGTGGCTCGCCGAGCGACACGGATGGATACCGCTCGAGACGATGCTGAGTCGGTTCCGCGAGCAGGGCGACCTCCGCGCCTACCTCCAGGCCGCCGCCTTCACGGACTTCCTGCTGGCGCGTGCGGGGCCCGAGAGCCTCCGCGATCTGTGGCGCCGCGGAGCGACGCCCGAGACCGACGTGGCCGGCCGGACGCTGGCCACGTGGGAGCGTGCGTGGCCCCGGTCGCTCAGCGCCCCGGCGGCCGTTGGGGATCGGATCGACCGGATCGAGGCGAAGGGGTGTGGATGAGCGCCGGGCCGGAGAATCGGGTCCGGATCGACCGAGAGACGCTGGCGGACCTCGAGATCCTGGCTACGCGCCGGGGCGAGCCCGGCCTGGTGCGGCTCGTCGACCGCACGGTGACGACGCGCGGCCACCGGGCGCTCTGTCGCCGCCTGACGGCACCCGCCTCGGACGCGGTCGCGATTCGCGCCGCGCAGGAGGCGGTCCGCTTCCTGGGACGACACCCGCGGCTCCTGCGGATCGACAGCGCGATGCTCGACGAGGCGGCCGCCTACCTCGACTCGAACATCGCCGTCGGCGGCTCTTCGCGCTGGCGCGCCCGTGCACAGCACGCCGATCTCGCGGTCCGTCACCGCGACGTGCTCCGGGAGCTGCGCCGCGGCGTGGAGACTGTGACGGGCGTGTTCGATCGCGCCGTCCGGGTCTGCAGGGCGATCGAGCAGCGCGAACCGCCGCCCCTCCTCTCCGAGGCCGTACAGCAACTCGACGAGACGGCGGCGCGGGTCGGGATGGCGGCCGGTCTGTCCGGGGGCTTGCCGCGGGTCGATCGCGTCTTTCGCCGGGACCTGCGGCAGGAGATCGACGAGTCGCTGGACCTTCTCGCGGAGATCGACGCGCTGTCGGGGATGGCGGAGGCGTCCCGGTCGCTCGGATGGACGTTTCCCGAGGTTCTTTCCGGCGACGGGTTCGTGCTCGAGGCGGACGACCTGCGCCACCCGCTCTTGTGCGACGGCGTCGGCAACCCGGCGGCGCTCGGGAGCGGCACGACGGTCGTGTTCCTGACGGGGCCCAACATGGCCGGGAAGACGACCTGGCTCCGGGCCGTCGCCACCTCGGTCGTGCTCGCCCAGGCGGGGATGGCCGTGCCGGCGTCCCGCATGCGCCTCACGCCGGTAGAGGTTCTGGTCGCATGCCTGAGCCCCACCGACGACCTGGCCGCCGGGAAGAGCACGTTCCTGGCGGAGCTCGAACGGGTCCGGTCCGCCGCGAGCCACCTGGCCAACGGACGCCGGGCCCTTCTCGTGTTCGACGAGATCTTCCGGGGAACGAACCTGCAGGATGCTCTCGATGCGTCGCGGGAGGTGATTTTCGGGCTCGCCCGGTCACGCCGGGGAGGCGTCCTGGTGGCGTCGCACCTCTCCGAGCTCGCGGACGCGCTCCGAGCCGCCCCGGGGGTCCGCTTCCTCCGGCTCGAGGGAGAAGCCGAGGACGGCGTCCTGCGCTGGTCGTATCGCATCCGGGAGGGCGTGTCCGAACAGCGGCTCGGGATGGCGCTCCTGCGCCAGGTGGGGATTCCGGAGATCCTGGAGCGGATTTCGGACGCTTGATCAGGACGGCGGGCAGGACCCGGGACGGGAGTTTCTCGTCGCCGGGGACCGCAATGCGCGGCGGTTCCGGGGTCGCGGCGACGAGGATCCTGCGCTCACTCCTCCGGCCTCCCGCCGACTGATCGCTCGGGGGCCGTCGCCCGGCGCCCTTCCACCATCGCCACGAGCTCGCCGACGGTGCGATGCGCCTCGAGGGAGTGCCGCAACGGGGCATCGAGGTGCAGCACGTAGCGGTTCCGCCGCCCCTCCCGGATTCGTTCGACGATTCCCTCTTCCTCGAGGTCCGAGAGAATGAGCAGCACGGCGCGCTCGGTGATCCCGACGGCATCGGCGACCTCGCGCAGCCGTGCCCTCGGGTCCCGCGAGAGGGCGACCAGCACGTGCCCGTGATTGCTCAGGAAGGTCCAGCTTCCCGTCCTCCTGTCCGTGCTCGCGCCGTCCCCCATCGCCACGCCTCCTTGACATACGAAAGTGAATTCCTAAAATATAGTTCGCACATTGAAGCCGCCAGCCTCATACGGAGCTCGACACGTGACGCACACGAACGCGCCCCTCGTGGGGATCATCATGGGAAGCGCCTCGGACTGGCCGACTCTCCGGCACGCGGCGGAGACTCTCGAGTCGTTCGGGGTGCCGCACGAGCGCCGGGTGGTCTCGGCGCACCGCACGCCCGACGCGATGGCGGAGTACGCCCGGACCGCCGAGGAGCGCGGCCTCCGCGTGATCCTGGCGGGGGCCGGGGGCGCCGCCCACCTGCCGGGCATGGTCGCGAGCCACACGACGGTTCCGGTGCTGGGCGTGCCGGTGGAGAGCCGGGTGCTCCGCGGCGTCGACTCCCTGCTCAGCATCGTGCAGATGCCCGCCGGGATCCCGGTCGGCACGCTCGCGATCGGTGCGGCGGGGGCGAAGAACGCGGCGCTGCTCGCCGTGGGAATGCTCGCCACGACGAATCCGGAGCTCCGGGAGCGGCTGCGCCGATTCCGCGAGCAGCAGGCCGCGACCTCCCTCGCGTCGGTGCTCGATTGACGGCGCCAATCCTCCCCGGCGCCACGCTCGGCGTCCTGGGGGGTGGCCAGCTCGGGCGCATGTTCACGCTCGCGGCCCGCCGGATGGGCTACCGGGTCACGGTGTTCGCCCCCGAGGACGACACGCCGGCCGGCCAGATCGCGTACGAGGAAGTGCGCGCGCCCTACGAGGACCTCGACGCCGTCCGGCGGTTCGCCTCGGACGTCGCGGTCGTGACGTTCGAGTTCGAGAACGTGCCCGCGGCGACGGCGGCCGCGGCCGGCGAGCGCGCGCCGGTCCGCCCGGCCGGCTCGCTCCTGCACGCGACGCAGCATCGGCGCCGGGAGAAGCAGGCGCTGGTCGCGGCCGGCGTGCCGGTGGTCCGGCACGCGGTGGTGGAGACGGAGGCGGATCTCGCCGCCGCCGTGCGGACCGTCGGAACACCGGGGATCCTGAAGACGGCCGCGTGGGGGTACGACGGCAAGGGGCAGGTGCGAATCGAGAGCGCCGCGGAGGCGGAAGCCGCGTGGGACGCCCTCGGCCGACCGTCCTGCGTCGTGGAGGCCGTCGCCGCGTTCGAGCGCGAAATCTCCGTCGTCGGCGCACGCGGTCTGGACGGATCGCTCGCCCTCTACGACCCGTTCGAGAACCTCCACGTCGACCACATCCTGGACCTCACCCTGTCGCCTGCCGAGCTGCCCCCGCCCGTGGTGGCGGACGCCCGCGAGATCGTCCGCACCCTGCTCGAGGCCTGGGAGGTGGTCGGCGTGATCTGCGTCGAGATGTTCCTGATGCCGGACGGGGATCTCGTCGTGAACGAGGTCGCGCCCCGTCCCCACAACTCCGGGCACCTCACCATCGACGCGCACGCCTGCAGCCAGTTCGAGCAACAGGTGCGGGCCGTGTGCGGCCTGCCGCTCGGCTCGACCGAAGCGCTGACGCCGGCCGCGATGGCGAACCTGCTGGGCGACCTGTGGGCGGAGGATCAGCCGGACTGGGCCGCGGCTCTCGCCGTGCCCGGGGTCGCGCTCCACCTCTACGGGAAGGACGAGCCGAGACCGGGGCGGAAGATGGGACACCTGACGGCCGTGGCCCCGACGGTCGGCGATGCCCGGGCGCGGGTCCTCCGGGCACGGACGGCGGCGGCGCGGATTCCCGAGACGGCGGGGATGGCCTGAGATGGACGTGTCCCTGATCCTGAGCAACCTGCTCACGCCGCCGATCCTGCTCTTCTTTCTCGGGATGGCGGCGACCCTGCTGAGGTCGGACCTCGACATCCCGCAGCCCGTGACCCGCGGCCTCTCGATCTACCTCCTGTTCGCGATCGGGATGCACGGCGGCGTGGAGCTCGCGCGGAGCGGGTTCCAGCTCGCCACGCTCCTCCCGCTCGGAGCCGGGGTCCTGGCGAGCGCTCTGATGCCGATGCTCGCCTTCGCGGTCCTGCGGCGGCGGGTCGGCGTCGACGACGCGGCGGCGATCGGGGCGACCTACGGCTCGATCAGCGCGGTCACGTTCATCACGGCCGCGAGCTTTCTCGACCAGCTGGGCGAGGCCTACGGCGGACACATGGTGGCCGCGATGGCCCTGATGGAGTCGCCGGCGATCCTCGTCGGCGTTCTGCTCGCGCGGCGGTACGGGACAGCGGCGAACGGCGAGGGCAACGGGTCGGGAGCGGACGAGCGAGGCTTCGGCTCCCTGCTCCGTGAAGCGGTCCTCAACGGCCCGGTCTTCCTCCTGTTCGGCAGTCTCCTCGTCGGACTCGTCACCGGAGAACGGGGCTGGGAGGCAGTGAAGCCGTTCGCCTACGATCCGTTCCGTGGCGTGCTCTGCCTCTTCCTGCTCGACATGGGACTGATCGCCGCGCGCCGGCTGGACGCGCTGCGTTCCTCCGGGGCGTTTCTCGGCGGGTTCGCCGTCGTCGTGCCGCTGATCGCCGCGACCGCGGCGATCGGCGCGGCGGCCGCCATGCGGCTGACCGTCGGTGACGCGCTCCTGTTCACGGTGCTGTGCGCCAGCGCCAGCTACATCGCCGTGCCCGCGGCGATGCGGGTCGCCCTGCCGAAGGCAAACCCGAGTCTCTACCTCCCGATGTCGCTCGCCCTCACGTTCCCCTTCAACATCGCGCTCGGCATTCCGCTCTACTACGCCGTGATCACGGCATTCTGGAGGTGACCGTGCAGACCGTGAAGCGCATCGAGATCGTGGTCGACGCCCTCCACGCGCGCCGGGTGATCGAAGCGCTGCGGGCGCAGGGCCTCGAGGGATACACGCTGATCCGCGGCGTATCGGGTTCGGGCGAGCGCGGCGCGCAACTCGGAGACGACATCACGGGCGTCTCGAACAACAACTACATCCTCACCACCTGCCCGCCGGAGAAGCTCGACGCGGTGACCGCCGCGCTCCGACCCCTCCTGCGCCGCTTCGGCGGAATCTGCCTCGTCTCGGACGCGCGCTGGCTGACGCACTGAACGTGGACTCCGCCGGTCTGGCACCGCCGTCTGGCGTCCGCGTGCCCGCGGGTCGCCTTCACCCCGGCCTCCGGGGCCGCCTCACCCGCCGGAGGTGCTCCCACGCGGAGATCCGATGTATCCTGGGTCGAGAGGACGATGGGCGAACCGAGCTCGAATCGGGAGACCGGATGCGGCGCGGAGCGATCGGGGAAGGGAGACGTACCGGTTGACCGGCCGGCGGCACGTGCGAATCGCCCTGCTTCGCGGCATCAACGTGGGCGGACACAATCGTGTTCCGATGGCCGAGCTCCGGACCCTGTGCGAAGAGCTCGGCTGGACCGGCGTGCGCACCTACATCGCGAGCGGGAACGTCGTGTTCGGGGCCGCCGCGGATCCGCCCGCGCTCGAGTCCGAGCTCGAGAGCGCGATCGAGGACCGGTTCGGCCTCTCGGTGGCCGTGATCGTCCGTGACGCGGAGGCCTGGCATGCGTACGCCGAGGCGAATCCGTTCCCCGTCGCCTCCGGGAACGAGCCGAACCGTGTGGCGCTCGTCCTGGCGAAGTCCCCTCCGCTGGCGGGCGCCGCCCCGGGC
>Ga0316578_10000582_pt1 | contig 12672 bp, 9 predicted proteins | sample J0NA_2_FD_203076 | JGI IMG/M metagenome (GOLD analysis project Ga0316578, IMG submission 203076) | Rhizosphere microbial communities from salt marsh grasses in Alabama, United States - J0-2_160517rDrC | ecosystem: Host-associated > Plants > Roots > Rhizosphere | place: USA: Alabama | collected... | reverse complement strand
GCCGGTGTGTCCGATGATAATTAAAACAATCGAAAGCACCAGCGCGAACAGCATCAATCCAATGGTGCGCGGAAGATGAAAGTAAAGGTAATTGATGAAACTGAAAACAGCCGAGAGGCTGATCAAAATCGAAAAAATTGTCAGTATATCCATATGTCGCCTTTAGGATAAGCCTGCGCCAACCGCAGTGCTTTGCCGCGACGATTCGCAGTGAAACGGAACGCACTGAGCTTAGCATATAAGCATGCCTTTTGCTATCAAAGAAAGACCGATTCACGCTTTCTTTGAACAACTTTCCCAAAAATATCGCGCAGCCTGCTTACAGATTCCTGTCAGACGATCACGGACATAAAAGTCAGCAGAAATCCTACCTAAATATCGGAATGATTCCGATAGCCGCGCATTGCAGATCTTCTTATATTTAGTGTGCACAAAAAGGGGCCAAGACATTCCGGTTGCGGCTGGTTTTCCTGAATGCCCTTATCTTGTGTCTGACTGTATTAATTATCCAGGTCTTGTTTCGTATAGCAAAATGATTTTTCAGCAAAGGAAAAATTTTTATGACGGACAAAAAATGCGAATTACCTTACATTCTAATAGCCGATGATGATTCATCAGGGGCGCGTGCGGCTGCCAAAGCCGCTTTCCAGATCGCACGAGTTCAGGATCTGACAATTCAGGGGCTGTATGTTGCAGACGAAAGTCTGACGCTTGACACTTATGCCAGCTACCGTGCTGAGTTGCCTCTCCTGCTAGAATCAGATGATTACGGCCGGGAACCAAAATCTCGTGCTGAACTCATGCTCTGGTTCGAAAATCAGGGAACGCTGGCTCTGGATTGGCTGCAGGCTAAAGGCAAAGAAGCCGGAGTTCCGGTAACCACCGAACTGTTGGCTGGAGGTGTATCGGAATTGGTGCTGCGCAACGCTGCTAAAGCCCGGCTGTTGGCCATTGGGCGCCGCGGCCACGGTCATAAAGATGATTCAGATTCCCTGGGGCACAACTTCCGTAAAATTGCGCACCATGTGAACTTGCCCATGCTCGTGGGTGGCAAGGAAAGGCCTTCCCTGCATCGACTATTATTGGCCTATCACGGGCAGGCACATGCCAATGACGCCTTAACCTGGGCTGAAAAACTGCAGCGTGATCTATCTGCCGAAGTGATGGTGTTAGCCATCCGTGAAGACACCGATTCGAGCCATGGCGCTGTGAGTTTGAAAGAGATCGAGAATCGGTTGTCGCACAGCAACTTGACTGCCGATCGTTTCTTGACCGGCCAGGGCCGTCCATCAAATGAAATCGCTGCCGCTGCAGTTGCAAACGATGTCGATCTGATCATTATGGGCCGTTATCGCCATTCCGCAGTGGTGGAATGGCTTGTGGGAAGCACGGTTGACAGACTGTTGCGAGCGACTTCCTTGCCGGTGCTCATCGCATAAAGGCTCGGATCAATAACTTCAAATAACGCCCAGGGGCAGAGAGAGGATGCGGTTTATGTTTCGACGTCTGGTAAACGGCAATATAAGCAGGTGGCGTCGCCTGTTACCCCGGTTGCTTGATCAGCAGGCCGTATCGGAGTCGGGAATCATCATGGTTTCCGCACTGGTTGTAGGTGCCGGCGCCGGTTTGGGAGCCGTGTTTTTCCGCTGGCTGATCAAAACAGTGCAAACATTGGCGTACGAGGGACTGGCCGGCTACTTGCAAAATATTTCTCCTTTCTATCTGCTCATTATTCCGGCCATCGGTGGTGCCATTTATGGGCCCCTGATTTATCGTTTCGCCCGTGAGGCCAAGGGTCACGGCGTACCGGAGGTTATGGAGGCCGTGGCACTTCAAGGCGGTCGCATCCGGCCGCGGGTGGCGGTGATCAAGTCGCTGGCGTCGGCGCTCTGCATCGGAACCGGGGGGTCGATCGGCCGGGAAGGTCCCATTGCTCAGATCGGATCAGCGCTCGGCTCGACACTGGGCCAGCTGCTTCATCTATCCGACGAGCGGATACGAAACCTGGTGGCCTGCGGTGCAGCCGGTGGTATTGCGGCAACCTTTAACGCGCCCATAGCCGGTTCCATTTTTGCCCTGGAAGTGATCCTGGGACGACTGGAAGTAACCTATTTCGGCGCGGTGGTAATCTCGTCGGTTGCGGCCGTGGCTGTGGCCCGAATCTTTTATGAGGGCACCTTCGCCTTTGCCGTGCCGCAATACGCCCTCATTAGCCCATGGGAACTGGTTCCGTATAGCCTGCTCGGCGTGCTGGCAGGGATCGGCGCGTTATGCTTTACCCGACTTCTCTATGCGTCGGAGGACCTGTGGGATCATATCCGTTTACCTGAATATATTAAACCGATTGGAGGGGGCCTTTTACTGGGCGTTATCGGTCTATTGACGTTTAAGGCGGCAGACGGCTTCCCGCGGGTTTTTGGTGTGGGGTACGGCAGCATCGGGGATGTGCTCTTCGGCAGACTGGCTTCTGAGGTGGTGCTGGGGCTTTTTATCTTCAAGCTGCTGGCGACCGTCCTCACACTGGGCGCCGGCGGTTCCGGGGGCATCTTTGCACCGTCGCTTTTCATGGGAGCAATGATGGGCACGGTTTTTGGTCAGATCGTTCATCATCTATTTCCGGCTGTCACGGCCCCTGCAGGCGCTTACGCGATGGTGGGAATGGCTGCCTTTTTCAGCGGCGCAGCCCATGCACCGGTAACCGCCATTCTCATTCTTTTCGAAATGACGGGCGACTATCGTATTATCCTGCCGTTGATGCTGGCAACCGTCATAAGTACACTCGTGTCGCGCATGCTCAGCCGTGATTCCATTTACACCCTCAAGCTTACCCGACGGGGCGTTCATCTCGAACAGGGGCACGATGTCGATATTATGCGGGGAGTGACGGTAGAAGAAGCCATGAACACCGACATAGACCGCATTCCGCTGAACCTGCCTTTGGACCTACTGGCAGAGAAGTTCAGTCGCACCCACAACCATGGATTTGCAGTGGTGGACGAATCGGGTGATCTGGCCGGCGTTGTCAGCATCCGTGACCTGGAGCAGGCGCTTGCACAAGGACCACCAGATGGCCGGACGGTGGCCGATATTGCCACCACCGATGGCTTGCTGACCTGTTTCCCCGATGAGCCGATGTGGAAGGCACTGTGCGCCATGGGACCCCGTGATATCGGTCAGTTGCCCGTTCTGAAACAGAGGGGATCCCGCCGTCTGATAGGCCTTTTGCGGCGCAGGGACATTATTCAGGCTTATAATAATGCCATTGCCCAAAAAGCCCATGATCAGCATCGTGCCGAATTTTTGCGCGTGAGCAAATTGAATGATGCTGATTTCGCCAAGGTCACAATTACGCCGGGCTCAGCTTCTGCAGGACGACTCATCAGTGAGCTGAAGCTTCCACAAGAATGTTTGATCGTTTCCGTGCAGCGAGGCAATCAACTGATAATACCGCACGGATACACCCGGCTGCGAGCCAAAGATCAATTAACAATCTTCGCCGAAAATGGATGTCTGCTTGACATTGAACATCATATAGATGATCCGTCCACAGATGAATGCGAAATTGCTGATAATCAAAATCAATAATTTTTTAATCCGGATCGTATCGAAATCTGGAAAATAAACAACCTTAACATCAAACAAAAGAAAGGAAAGTAAAAATGAAAAAATATCTGTTCGTAGCGCTTCTGGCTATTGTTATGCTGTTTCCATCCGGAGGGATTTTTGCACAGGCGAAAAGCAGCTTAGCTAAAAAAGTCATCTCCCCCAGCATCCACGAAAATGAGCATATAAATGCCTTTCGCGTCGATAAAATTATTGGTTCCGGGGTAATAAATCTCGAAGGTGAACCTATAGGAACCATTGATGATCTGGTTATTGACATCGATGACGGGAATCTTGTGTATGCAGCCATTAAAACGGGTGGATTTTTAGGTTTCGGCGAAAAACTTATTGCCGTTCCTTGGCAATCCCTGACGGCGGTTCCCGCCGAAGGATTATTTATCATCGATCAATCAAAAGCAAAACTGGAAAAAGCCTCGAGTTTTGATGCGAATAACTGGCCGGATGTCGGCGATCGAAATTGGCGGGCCGGGATATACGAATTCTATCGTCATCACTTGCCCTCCCCGCGGAACGCTGTGCCCGCGACAGGCACTCAGAAACAGAATAGACATCCCGGTTACCAGCCCTTTCCCGGTTATACAGAGGAACCCTATGATTATTATCCGAGTGTTTGGCAAAATATTTATGGAGAAATGTTTGATCCCCAGAAAATTGAAACCGTTACCGGAAAAATAGTAAAGGTTGAATTTGACAAGGTAATGAAACTCATCGTCTATACCGATACGAAAAAGCCTGTTCTGGTGGCGTTAGGGCCGTCCGGTTATTTCGAAAGCCAGGAAAAGATTCTGAAACCGGGCGATAAGATAACCGTGACCGGATCAAGGGCAGTTCTGGACGATACCCCCTTTCTGATCGCTACCAAAATTAAAGAAGGAAAAGAAGAATTGCAGGTCAGAGACAATGAGGGTCATCCGATTTGGGTCGGGTGGAAGCAAAGCAAGTAATGGTTTTGTATTTCTAAGAGAGCGGGAATCCGGCGTATTCTCATTCTGGATTCCCGTTTTTTGCGCACCATATACCTGTTTATTGAGCCGGTCCGGTCTTTCTGGATAGAGGCACTTGCAGCCTTCGCGCTTTAATAAACCGGTACGCCCCTTCGATCAGAAAGGCCAAAATCAGCATGGCCAACAATATCCACAGATGTGATGGGCTTTTTTGACCGATTTCCCATATCAGGCTGCCGAGAGCGGCCAGGCAAAACACGACCCCCAGAATCGATATCCAGCCACAGCTGCCGGTTTTTTCTGCGAGTTTGGCGTTAGCTGCGTTTACGGCAGCGAAAACCAGCAGAAATCCGGCGCTACCCATCATGGAAATGCTCGAAAGGTCAAACAGGTTGGCGATTATCAGCGTCGCACCGGTGGTAATGAGAAGTCCTTCCACCGGTTCGTTCCAAATTTTGTGCTCGAGAATTTCGGGCAGTTCACCGTCTTTGGCAATTATATAACTCAAGCGCGCGGCGCCGTAAAGGGTGGCGTTGACAGCGGAGGCAGTGGATAGCAGGGCAGCAATCGTGATCAGACCATATCCGTATCGGCCCAGAAAGGGCCGGGCAGCGGCAGCGAGCGCATAATCCTTTGCGTCTACGATCTTTTCTACAGGCAGATTACCGATGGTAACAGCAGCCACCATAATATAGAGACAAATGACAAAACCGACGGCTGAATAGAACGCCCGCGGCAATGTTTTGTCCGGATTTTCGACATCGTCGGCCGTATTGGCGATCAATTCGAATCCTTCATAAGATAGAAAAATAATCATACCGCCGGCGATCATTTGAAGGGGCGGCGACCAATTGTCGAGGAGAAGACGATGAGAGTCGATGGTCAACGTTCCGGTAACAACAAACAGCAGAAGAATCGCAACTTTCACGGCGACAATCCAGCTTTCAACCTCTCCGATAAACCTGGCGCTCAGCAGATTCAAACCGGTAATGGCAAGGATGCTGCCGCTGATCAAAACGTGCTTCCAGACCAGTTGGGAACCCGCTGCAAACAGTGCCGAGCCGTAGCTGCCAAACGCATAGGCATAAAGCGAAAGCATGACAATGTAGCTGATCCACAGCAGGATGTTCATCGCACCGGTGAAAAGCCCGGGTCCGAAGGCATTGTCGAGAAAGGCGACCGTTCCGCCTTCGTTGGGATAAGTCACTGAAAGATGTGTGTAGGCGTATGACGTCACCAGTGCGACAAGCCCCGCTATCAAAAAAGCGATTGGCGCCGCGCCACGGGTCAGCTGAACCGACAGTCCAAGAACCGCAAAAATTCCGCCCCCCACCATGCCGCCCACACCGATGGCAACAACACTCCAGTACCCCATTTTCTTAATCGTTGTCATAATTTTTGAATACTCGGCAATTTACGATTTAGCCTTTTTCTTTGATCTGCCCCCGGGCTAAGGTAATGCAGCTGTTACATTTACCCCGAAATGGTAAACCAGCTCACCGCCATAATAGGCGGTAAAAATCAGCAAAACCACACCCACCATTCCCGGAAGTGCCGAAATCCAACCGATGCGACCCCGCAAGGGAATCCTGCGCCAAAGGGCCAAAAGCCGCAACAGGCAGTTGAAGCTAAATACCGCTATCGTGATCAGGGCGAGCGTTTCATGGATTTCAAGAGGACCGCGAGGAAAACCCAGGGAAATCGCTTTATCCAAAGCGATATCACCAAAGATCGCGGCAATGCCGGCCGACAGTGTCCCCAGCAGCAAAGCTGATAATGCAACCAGCGGCAGGCACTGTCGGTTGGCCAAATCTTTTTTGATTAAGAGCATAATTATATCTAGCGAACAAGCCGTGATCAACAGCACAATCGGGAAATGAACCAGCATGGGATGAACCAGGGCGATAGAAATCATAGGACCTCCTAAGATTATTTGAACTTCGTTGAGCAATCGGTGCCGAACTTACATCATCGATATCGCATGCTATCATTTTTGCATACGCACCGAAAGTATATTAAGATCGAATATACGATTCGAATATCAGAGGTAGTCTTATTTTTAAGTAAGATTCCGCCGAATTTTCCCGTAAGCATTTGTCCCACACGTTTGTTTACCTTCGACATTTGACTATTTGACAGCCGGTGAAATTTCCTCCATTTCAGTGCCCTCTTGTTGAATTCACTGTCAGACAAACATCTACAAAAAGAAGGGCCGAAATCCTACCCGATTATCAGACCGACACCGATAGCGGATTTGTATCCACAGGCTTATAGTTGATTCAAATGACGAAAGGAAAGAGGTCATGTTAAGCGTATATATTGTCGACGATTCAAAGGTAATGCGCGAAAGGCTAACGGAGTCGGTGACAGGTATCGCAGGGATCGAGATTTTGGGACAAAGCGGAGATCCTCTTGAGGCGCTCGATAGCATTAGAAAATCTCATCCGGATGTTGTCATTCTGGATATACGGCTGCCCCGCAGAAGCGGAATCGATGTGCTCAAGGATATCAAAGAGGATCCAGCACCACCTATTGTCATTATGATAACGAACTATCCGTACCGTCAATACCGGCAAGCATGCATGTCCCAAGGGGCGGATTATTTCTTCAGCAAATTAGATGAATTCGATATGATTCGCGAAACATTAAGCCGTCTCGGGCTTCCTTATCAAAACGAAATTCATCATATCCGAAAAGATCAATATAAAAAATGAATATCATAAACCCGATATCGACCAGATTACCCGCGGCTCTCCTGAAGAAGTGAAAAAAGCCCGTGATATTTTAAAATTTTCGACAGCAACCGAAATAAATGTTCATGAAAATTAGTGAGGAGGAATGGACCATGAAAAGAAAAGATAAAAATTTTCGACTGATTTTGTTGGGGATCGCACTCTTGAGCGTTCTTGCCTTTATTTTAAGAGTTGAATATGCGCATGCAGCGCAGAGCTACATTAACCCGGCCACGCCGGTGAGCTTTGCGGATTTGGCGGACAAGGTCAAGGGAGCGGTTGTGAACATTTCCACCACTCAGGAGGTGGAGGGAAATCCACTGATGCCTTTTCTGGGCCCCGAATCGCCTTTCGGGGAATTTTTCGGCCATAAACTTCCAAAAGAATTTTTCGGCAACCGACCCCATGGCAAGATGAAAACCCACGCCCTGGGTTCCGGATTTGTGATCAGCAACGAGGGTCTGATTCTAACCAATAATCATGTGGTTGCAAAGGCAACTGAGATCAAAATCAAACTGCTAACGGGCAAAGAATATGATGCCAAGCTGGTCGGAAGGGATCCGAAGACGGATCTGGCTCTCATTAAAGTCAAACCGGACAAGGATTTTCCCAAACCGGAAGTTTTGGGAGATTCGGATGCACTTCGTGTGGGTGATTGGGTCATGGCCGTCGGAAACCCTTTCGGATTGGGGAACACGGTGACGACCGGCATCATCAGTGCCAAAAGCCGCATTCTCGGTGCCGGCCCCTATGATGATTTTTTGCAAACCGATGCAGCAATCAATCCGGGAAACAGCGGCGGCCCCCTGTTTAACATGGATGGGGAGGTAATCGGTATAAACACCGCCATCATGGCCCAGGGTCAGGGCATCGGCTTTGCCATTCCCGTCAACATGGCAAAAGAGCTTTTGCCCCAGCTCAAAAAGGGCAAGGTGGTTCGCGGCTGGCTGGGGTTAATGATTCAGGATATTACTCCTGAGCTCGCCAAATCATTTGGAATCAAAACCGATAAAGGCGTCCTAATTTCTGATGTTGTCAAAGGCAGCCCGGCTGAAAAAGCGGGATTGATGAGAGGGGATGTAATCCTCAGGTTTAACGGCAAAGAAATTGAAAACGCGCACAAGCTGTCTCAACTGGCAGCCGCAACACCCCCAGGCACGCAGACTAAGATTGATCTTCTGCGGAACGGGCAGGAAAAAACCATCTCCCTTAAGCTTGGAACAATGCCGACAGAAGCACAAAAAAGCATTTCTCCTGAAGAAAAAAGCGATTGGGGCATGATGGTCCAGGAGCTCACCCCGCAACTGGCCCAGCAATTGGGACTGGAACCGGGAACATCCGGGGTGGTGATTTCCAATATCCAAGAAGGAAGTCCTGCTGCCGAGGCAGGATTGCGCCCGGGAGATCTGATCACGGAAGCCAACCGGACTGCGGTCAATAATTTAAGCGATTACCAGCAGGCGCTCCAAAAAGTCAAAAAGGGCGAAAATCTTCTGCTGCTTGTCAAACGTGCTGCTGGATCGTTTTATGTTGTACTGACATCACCGGCCAAGGAGAACGGATAATGGAGGGATAAAGCCCCTGTTCGTATTCTTCGGTTCAAATTGTAGCGGACGCTTACGCGCAGGGGTTTTAGGCCATATAATCAATACGCATAAAATTGGAGCGTGATACGCTCCACAACTTATTGGAGGTGAAAAAATGAAAAGAACCTTATTCATTACGCTTGTTGGGTTTTTTGTCGTCAGTTTATGCGCCGGGTATTCCCTGGCTTACACCGGCCCAACTTTTTTCAAAGAAGGAATTGTACACGGTGTGAAGTATCTAACCGGTGGTGTGGGGTCTGACGAAAGGGTCGCGATACAAAAAACGGCCCAGGGCAATTATAACCTGCAATTCGTTTTCGCTGAGGCGACCGGACCCTACCTTGCCAGGATCAGAGTTAAAATCCAGGACACACATGGAAAAACGCTTATCGATATACCCTCCAGTGGTCCTTGGTTTTTCGCTAATCTCCCGAATGGTCAATACAAAATCACCGTCAGCCACGCGGGCAAGCGAGAAACTCAGAACCTGGATGTCGGAAAAAACTTCCGGAAAGTAGTCTTTAACTGGAAAAGCTCAATGTAGGCGATATCGCCTGAATGACTTCTCCCCACAAGAGGACATCCACTCAAAGCCGGGTTTGCATAACCCATTGCTCATTGAGTGGATGCCCTGAATATATCTGCAGGCCAGCTCGTCACGTCATTAATAAGAAATGCTGCAAAAGGAAAAAGTGTGTCATGTCATCTGAAAACATCTACGATTTGTACATAACGGACAAGGATAGAAATATTCTCCTGGAAGAAAGATCTATTGATGTCAATACAGCCGAAAAAGTCATTCGCGATTATCCCTGGCGCAATGGGTTGCAATCCTATGCCCAGCTATGGAAATATGATACGAAATTCAGCTTTAGCATACATTACATGGCGGCGATAAAGAAATTTTATGTGGGGTTTTCCGACAAGGCGTCACATTTTAAATTGCCGCTGCCCTATGTCGGGGCAACCTATGGTCTCTTAAACAACATGGACAAGGTCAGCAAGACGCTGAATCTGTTTTTCGCAGGCGAATTTGAAAAATTGGGAAAATTTTTGGCAAAATATCGACCCGAACAAAAGGGTGATTAGAATTTTCTGGAATGCAGCAGCAATCAACGACCATTTACAAAGCAAATTAACCAAAGAACGCGTCTTACCTGTGGCGTTCATCAGGAATTGACCGTAACTCATCCCGTTTGCCGGGTGCAAATCCCATCTTGACGCCCGGAATGTCAATCTCCTTTGGGTTGAATGATCAGAATCTTCTTCAGTCTTTCCATGGCTTTTCCAAAATCTTGCCATTTTCCGTGTTCAAGCGCCTGCTGGGCTTTGTCAAATTCTTCCCTTGCCCGAATCAATTCATCCGGTTGGACGTAGGCGGCTGTTGCTTTGGTCTCAGGTTTGGCTGTACCGAGCAGCGCACTCAGCGCCTGTTCCAGTGTCGGCTCCATGACCACCTTATCGCCTTGAATGACAATGATGCGTTTCAGCTGGGGAATGTTTATCCCTTCAGCGATGAGATACACCGGTTCCACGTAGAGAAATGCGTTGTCGATGGGAATAACTATCAAATTACCGCGAATGACCCGCGATCCCTTCTGGTCCCAAAGGGACAGCTGTTCGGATATCAGCGTATTTTGATCGATCATGGCTTCAATTTGAATGGGACCGAATATCAGCCGCTTTTTGGGGAGCTGATAAACGATCAGCTGTCCGTACTGGGGGAAATCACATTTGGCCGCCATCCAGGCGATCATATTGTCCCGTTTTTGGGGCGTAAAGGGCGTCATGAGAAGATACTGGAGCGCCTGCGTGCCGGGCAGACGCATCAGGATGTAATAGGGTTCAAGCGGAATTGCGCTGCCCGCATATTTTTCCTGCGGAAAATCCCACAGATCTTCCTGATTATAGAATACCTGCGGGGCGGTCATGTGATACGTTCTGTAAAGATCGGCTTGAATGGCAAACAGGTCTTCGGGGTAGCGCAGATGTTTTTTCAAATCCTGTGGCATATCCGCCAGGTCTTTGAAAGCACCTGGGAAGGCCCGCCGATAGAGCGCCAGGACCGGGTCATTGGGATCCATCACATAAAGCTGCACCGATCCGTCATAGACGTCCACGATGGCTTTCACCGAGTTTCGAATGTAATTCAGTTTATTGAAAGCTTTTTCATACGGCGTTGAATAGGGAAACCGGTCGGATATGGTGTAAGCATCCTGGATCCAGTAGAGTTTTCCTTCGCTGAGCACAAGGTAAGGATCTTGATCGAGTTCCAAAAACGGAGCGATCCTGGCGACACGCTCTCGAACATTTCTCCAGATCTGGATGCGGCTTTCAGGTCCAAGGTACGAAGTGAGCAAAATATTGATATCGGACTGGGTCCACGCAAACAAAACCCTTTTCCAGAAGCTGTCAAGGGGAATCCCCCCTTTTCCTTGATAGCGGGTATAAACGTTTTGATTGCCTTGCGGGTAGTCAAACTCCTTGACCTTGGTTGCCACAATTCGGTAGCCGGGCGTTTTTTCACCATAATAGATGGCCGGCTGATCCACAGTCAAATCAGATGCGGACTCAGGCGGAATATTGTCGATAATGTAGTCGGGAAGGCCTTCTGAACCCTTTTTGGAGACAAAGTTCATGACAGGGCCATAGCCGTGCGTGAACTGGAGGCGTTCATTGACCCAGGTTCGGGCCTTTGGGGGCAGCTGGGCCGCCAGTTCGCGGGCGGAGAGCATCACCTGGTGATAGCCGTCTTGCAAGTGATAGCGATCCACATCCACCTGGTAGAATTCATAATACAGCCGCATTTCCTGGGTCTGACGATAGGTTTGCAGAATGGGCCGCCAGTCCCAAATACGGATGTTGTCAATTGTTTCCTGATTCCTGGGGAGATCATCGGGGTTGAGGTTTCCCAGAGCGGGATAGGTCGTTTCCTTAATTTGATCGAGCTGGAAAGCCTTTCGTGTGAATTCAATATTGTGCTTAAGATACGGTGTTTCCAGCTCAAGTTCGCTGGGTTGCACCTTGAATTTTTGAACCAGACCGGGCAGGATAATAATAATGACAAAATACAGAACAAAATAGCTCGCCGCGCTGATTAGAAGCATTTTAAAGCGACGCGTCAAAAAGCCTGCGCCAATCATGATTGCCAGTATAATGGACGCAAACAGCATGATCCAGAGCATAATTCGGCTGACATTATAGGCAGTATACCCCACACCGTGCACCACGCCGGTCGTTGAATAGAGAAGCTCGAAACGATCCAGGTAATAGCCCCACCCCCACACGCCAATCAAAAAAATGAAAAGAAGAGACAGGTGACCGATCACCTTCCAGCTGCTTGGCATAACTTTATCCCGATTCAAATAAAATGCCCCAAAGTAAGTGTATAAAATGATTACAATCAGCAGGGTTATAAAGGTCAGGCTCATCAAGCTGTTTTGGATCAGTTCGTAAAACGGAAGCCGGAAAAGATAAAAACCGATGTCCTTGCCGAAGATCGGATCCAATTGGCCGACGGCCCCTCCCCAGTGATAGCGGAGATAAGTGTCCCACTCGGGATGAAAGCTGAATGCGAATATCAGCGCAATCACGGCGGAGAGGACAACCCCGGCTGGTTTTAAAAACCCGAGAGAAATTCTTTTGCCCTCTCTGTTGTAAATCCGGCCGTTATCTGCATCGGTGGCCCTGTAAAAAGCAGTCGTGGTCGTTGCTGCAAACCGAAAATTAATCCAGGTATAGAGAAAGAAGACGAGGAAGGCCAGGCTCCAAAGAGACCATTTGATT
>Ga0316578_10000581_pt1 | contig 12674 bp, 12 predicted proteins | sample J0NA_2_FD_203076 | JGI IMG/M metagenome (GOLD analysis project Ga0316578, IMG submission 203076) | Rhizosphere microbial communities from salt marsh grasses in Alabama, United States - J0-2_160517rDrC | ecosystem: Host-associated > Plants > Roots > Rhizosphere | place: USA: Alabama | collected... | reverse complement strand
GGCGCGGAACCGCTGCCGCTTGTCCTCCTCGTTCGCCTCGCGCCGGGCGGAGGCCTCGGCGACCTCGGCGGCCCGCTCGCGCGGCACGACGACGACGCCGTCGACGTCGGCGACCACGACGTCTCCAGGGCGGACGAGTGCGTTGGCGCAGACGACCGGGACGTTGACGGACCCGAGGGTGGCCTTGACGGTGCCCTTGGCGTTGACGGCCCGGGAGAAGACCGGGAAGCCCATCTCCTCGAGGTCCGCGACGTCACGCACCCCGCCGTCGATGACGAGCCCGCGTGCGCCCCGGGCCCGGAACGAGGTGGCGAGCAGCTCCCCGAAGAAGCCGTCCTCGCTCTCGGTGGTGCACGCGGCGACGACGACGTCGCCCTCGCGCACCTGCTCGGCGGCGACGTGCAGCATCCAGTTGTCGCCCGGCTGGAGCAGGACGGTGACCGCCGTACCGCACAGCCGCGCTCCCCGGTAGACGGGCCGGATGTACGGCCGCATCAGGCCGACCCGGCCCATCGCCTCGTGGACGGTGGCGACGCCGAACGCCGACAGGGCCTCGACCGCTCGGGGGTCGGCTCGCTCGATGTCGGTGTGCACGACGCCGATCTCGGTGTGCTGCATCAGTGCTCCTTCTCAGCGGCCGCCCGCGGCGAGGCGCGCGGCGAGCCGGGGGTACACGCGCAGGGCGTTCTCGGAGTAGACCGCCCGGCGCTCGTCGTCGGTGAGGTTGGGGGTGGCGTCGACGTACCGCTTGGTGTCGTCGAAGTAGTGGCCGGTGTCGGGGTCGACGTCCCGCACCGCGCCGATCATCTCGCTGGCGAAGAGCACCGAACGGCTCGGTATCACGCTCGTCAGCAGGTCCATCCCGGGTTGGTGGTAGACGCAGGTGTCGAACACGACGTTGTCGAGGAGCTCGACCGGGTCGGGACGCTTCAGTGCCAACGCCAGTCCGCGGAACCGGCCCCAGTGGTAGGGCACCGCGCCGCCGCCGTGCGGGATGACGAGGCGCAGGGTCGGGAAGTCGGCGAACAGGTCGCCCTGCACCAGCTGCATGAAGGCGGTGGTGTCGGCGTTGAGGTAGTGGGCGCCGGTGGTGTGGAACGCGTCGTTGCACGAGGTGCTCACGTGGACCATCGCGGGCACGTCGAGCTCGACCATGGCCTCGTAGACCGGGTACCAGCTGCGGTCGGTGAGGGGCGGGGCGGTCCAGTGGCCCCCGGACGGGTCGGGGTTGAGGTTGACGACGACGGCGCCGAGCTCCTCGACGGCCCGGCGCAGCTCCGGCACCGACGTCGAGGGGTCGACCCCGGGGGACTGCGGGAGCATCGCCCCCATCGCGAACCGGTCGGGGAAGAGCGTGCTCACCCGGTGCACCAGGTCGTTGCAGATGCGCGCCCAGGTCCGCGACACCTCGAGGTCGCCGATGTGGTGGGCCATGAAGCTGGCCCGCGGGCTGAAGATCGTCAGGTCGCTGCCGCGCTCGTCCATCAACCGCAGCTGGTTGGCCTCGATCGTCTCCCGGATGTCGTCGTCGGAGATGACGAGGTCGTCCGGGTCCGGCGCGTTCGTGGGGTCGCCGACGGCGGCGACCTGACGGTCGCGCCAGGCCGCCAGCTGCGGCGGCGCGGTGGTGTAGTGCCCGTGGCAGTCGATGATCACGCAGGGTTCTCCCGTCGGTCGCTCAGTGCTCTCGGGTGGGCCAGCCGGTGTACTGCTCAGCGAGGTACGTGCGGCCGGCACGGGTGCCGACGACGTTGTCGAGCTCGCCGACTTGCCGCCAGTGGTCGAAGCCCGTGCTACCCGGTGCGGTGTGCAGCAGCTGCGTCATCCAGTAGGAGAAGTTCTGGGCCCGCCAGACCCGCTGCAGCGCCCGGGGCTGGTACTCCGCGAGCACCGCGTCGTCCCCGTCGGCGAGGGCACGGGTCAGCACGTCGGCCATGACCTTGACGTCGTGCAGCGCCAGGTTGAGTCCGCGGGCGCCGGTGGGGGGCACGGTGTGGGCGGCGTCGCCGGCGAGGAGCATCGAGCCCCACCGCATCGGGTCCTGGACGAAGGACCGGAACCGCAGCACGGTCTTCTCGAAGATCCGGCCCTCCTTCAGCCGGAACCCGTCCTCGCCGGCGACTCGCGCCTGCAGCGTCTCCCAGATGCGGTCCTCAGGCCAGACGTCGACGTCCTCGTCGGGGTCGCACTGGAAGTACATCCGCTGTACCGTCTCGGTGCGCTGGCTGATGAGCGCGAATCCGTGCTCGGACTGGGCGTAGACGAGCTCGGGCGCGCTCATCGGGGCCTCGGTCATGATCCCGAACCACGCGAACGGGTACTCCTTGAAGTACTGCGTGCGCCGCTCCTCGGGCACCAGGTCGCGGCACATGCTGCGCGAGCCGTCCGCACCGACGACGTACCGGGCGCGCACCTCTCGGCGGGTGCCGTCGGGGGCCGTGTACCGCACCCGCGGGGTGTCGGACTCGACGCCCAGCACTTCGGTGTCAGAGACGCCGAAGTGCACCGTGCCGCCGTCACGCTCCCGGGCGTCGGCGAGGTCGATGAAGACGTCCGTCTGCGGGTAGAGCCAGACCGACTCCCCCACGAGCTCCTTGAAGTGGATGCGGTGCGCCCGGCCGTCGAAGCGCAGCTCGATGCCCTCGTGCTCGTAGCCGTCGCGCAGGATCCGGTCGGAGACACCGGTCTCGATGAGGTCTCGCGCGGCGCCGGCCTCGAGGATGCCGGCGCGGTGCGTCGTCTCGATCTCGTGCCGTGTCCGGGTGTCGACGGCCACGGTCTCGATGCCCGCACGACCCAGGAGGTGTGCCAGCATCAGCCCTGCCGGGCCGGCTCCCACGACGGCCACCGGGACCTCGGTCACCGTGTCGACGGGATGCTCGCTCATGGGTCCTCCCCGGGTCGTCGTCGCTCGCTGTCCCCCGCACCGTCGCACCCCGCGAGCCGCCTCGTCAGCCGATCTTCCGTCAGGCGGAAGGCTCGGCCCGAGGTCAGGCGCCGACGGCCCCGACCCGGCGCCCCAGCTCGGCAGAGACGCCCTGGGCGGCGAGCAGCAGGGGCCGGCGCAGCCCGCGTACCTTCTCGGCCGTGCGGTCCGCGGCGACGACCACGCCGAGGGCCGCGTGCACCGGGCCCGTGGGGCCGATGCGGACCGGCGCGGCGACGGCGAGGGTGCTCTCGGACAGCTGGCGGTCGCTGACGACGACCTGCTCGCGCCGGATGCCGGCCAGCTGCGCCCGGAGCACCTCGGGGTCGGTGATCGTGTAGGGCGTCCAGGCCTGCGGCGGGTGCTCGAGCACCGCGTCCTGGATCTCAGGCGGCGCGTGCGCGAGGAGCACCCGGCCCATCCCCGTGGCCGTGAGCGGGAAGCGCGCCCCCACCATCGTCAGCAGCTCGACCGACCGGTGACCTGCGATCCGTTCGACGAACACGAGCTCGGTGCCCTCGCGGACGGCGAGCTGGATGTTCTCGTGTGTGGCCTCGTAGAGGTCCTGCATGAAGGGCAGCGCGACGTCGCGGAGGATCTGGCCCCGGGGACACACAGAGGCGACCTCCCACAGCCGCAGCCCGACGTGCCACGCCCCGTCGGGCCCGCGCTCGAGCGCCCCCCACTCGGCGAGCTCGGCGACGACGCGGTGGGTCGTGCTCAGGGCGAGCCCGGTGCGACCCGCGATCTGGGAGAGGGTCTGGCTCTGCCGGTCCCGGTCGAAGGTGGCGAGCACGGCGAGCACCTTTCCCGCCGCTGTCGTCCGCGCCTGCGCCATGCCCGCAGTCTGGCAGCCCTGCCGGGCCGCGGAGACCCGCCGGGAGAAATGGTCACCAGAACGGTTGACGAGATTGTGAACAATCCTGTTGACTCTTTCCGTGACGACCTCGACGGCGAGGCGTCGGACTCGAGGAGGAGCCCACCCATGACCCAGACCCAGACCCGGCGGCGGGCCGTGACCCGCCGCACCAGCATCGCGGCGGTCGGCGCGGCCGCAGCCCTCGTGCTCGCCGCGTGCGGGTCGAGCAGCGACGACTCGGGAAGCACCGAGAGCGCCACCGACACCGGCAGCGCCGGCGAGATGACCACGGTGACCCTCGGGGTCATCCCCATCCTCGACGTCGCTCCCGTCTACCTCGGCATCGACAAGGGCTTCTTCGCCGACGAGGGCCTCGACATCAAGACCGAGCTGGCCCAGGGTGGCGCCGCCATCGTTCCCGGGGTGGTGAGCGGTCAGTACCAGTTCGGCTTCAGCAACACGGTGTCGCTGCTGCTCGCCACCGACAAGGGCCTCCCGGTCAAGGTCGTCGCCTCCGGCAACCAGGCGGCGACCGACCCGGCCCAGGACTTCGGCGGCGTGCTCGTCAAGGCCGACAGCGGCATCACGAGCGCCAAGGACCTCGAGGGCAAGAAGGTCGCGGTCAACACGCTGAACAACATCAACACGGTGACCGTCAGCCAGATGGTCCGTGACGACGGTGGCGACCCGTCGACCATCGAGTACGTCGAGCTCGCCTTCCCGGACATCGTGCCCGCCGTCGACTCGGGCGACGTCGACGCCGGCCAGGTCGTCGAGCCGTTCCTCACCGTCGGCACCGACCAGGGGCTGACCAACATCGGCTCGAACATGGCGGGCGTGGAGCCCGACATGCAGGTCGCGATGTACTTCACGTCGACGGACTACCTCGATCAGAACCCCGACACGGTCGCGGCGTTCACGGCGGCGATGAACAAGTCGCTGACCTACGCCCAGGAGAACCCCGACGAGGCGCGGGCCATCCTGCTCGAGTACACGAAGATCGACGAGCCCACGACGGAGAAGGTCAACCTCCCGCAGTGGAACGAGCAGATCAACACCGCCTCGGTCGAGATGCTCGCCGAGCTCGGCGTCCAGGACGGCCTCTTCACCGAGCCGGACCTCGCCACGCTCCTGCCCTGACACCGGACCGCCTCACCGCCCTGCGCCCCCGGCGACTCCGGGGGCGCAGGGCCCCTCCCGGGCACCTCGTGCGCCCCTCCCGACCACCACCTTGTGAGGAGCGGTCCATGACCACCCCCTCCGCGCCCACGGTCACCACCTCGAGCCGACGCTCGTTCCGGCTCCCCGTCGGCGACGTCACGCTCGGCCTGCTCGGCATCCTCACCGTCGTGGCGGTGCTGGAGGTCCTGCCGCGCACCGGGCTCGTCAACCCCGCCTACCTCCCGCCCGCGAGCGAGATCCTCACCCGCTTCGTCCAGCTGCTCGGCGAGCCCGGGTTCTGGACCGACCTCGGGCTCACCATCCGCGGCTGGGCGATCGGCCTGGCCATCGCGATGCTCATCGGCGTCGGCGCCGGCCTCGTCATCGGCAGCTTCCGCTTCCTCCGGGAGTTCACCGCCTCGACGATCGAGTTCCTCCGGCCGATCCCGTCGGTCGCCCTGATCCCGCTCGTCGTCCTCATCTTCGGCAGCCAGCCCCAGTCGGCCCTCGTCCTCATCGTCTACGCGGCGACCTGGCAGGTCCTGGTGCAGGTCCTCTACGGCGTCGCCGACGTCGACCCCGTCGCGCGCGACACCGCACGCTCCTACCGGTTCTCGTTCCTCTCCACCGGCTGGAACGTCATCTGGCCCACCGCGCTCCCCTATGTCGTGACGGGCTTCCGCCTCGGCGCCGCCGTGGCGCTGATCCTCGAGATCACCGCCGAGCTCATCATCGGCGTCCCCGGCCTCGGCCAGGCGATCGGCATCGCCCAGTCCTCGGGCGCGGTCGCCGAGACCTACGCCCTCGTCATCGCCGTCGGCCTCGTCGGCCTGATCGTCAACCTCCTGGCCCGGGCGGTCGAGAAGCGGGTGCTCCGGTGGCACCCGAGCGTGAGGGGGGACGGCTGATGACGGTCCGCTCCGTGCTCGAGCGCGTCGCCTACGCGCTCGCCCTCCCGTTCATCCTGCTCACCATCTGGTGGGTGGTCTCGGCCGACAGCCAGAACTTCTTCTGGCCGCCGCTCCAGGAGATCCTCGCCGCCTTCCCCGAGACGTGGTTCGGCGGGCGGATGACCGAGGACGTGCTCCCCAGCCTCGCCCGCCTCGCCGTCGGCTACCTGCTCGCCGTCGGCCTCGGGGTCGCGATCGGCCTTCCCATCGGCCTCTCCCGCCGGCTCCGCGCCTACGCCGAGCCGACCCTGGAGTTCTTCCGCGCCATCCCGCCCCCGGTCATCGTGCCGGTCATCGCCCTCTTCTCCGGGTACACGGGGTCGCTGTCGAAGATCATCACCATCGTCATCGGCTGCATCTGGCCGGTCCTGCTCAACACCGTGGAGGGAGTGCGCGCGGTGGACGAGGTGCTGCTCGACACCGCGAAGTCGTACCACCTGAGCCGGCGCAGCCGGATCCTCCACGTCGTCCTGCGCAGCGCGAGCCCGCAGATCGCCGCGGGCGCCCGGCAGGCGCTGTCGATCGCCGTGATCCTCCTCGTGATCTCCGAGCTCTTCGGCGCCAGCCGCGGCCTCGGTGCCACGATCGTGCAGTTCCAGCGCAGCTTCGCCGTCGTCGAGATGTGGACGGGCATCATCATGCTCGGCCTCATCGGAGTCCTGCTGTCCGTCATCTTCCGTCTCGTCGAGAACCGGGCCCTCGCGTGGTACCGGGGCCTGCGGGACGCCGACCGAGGAGCCTGACCCATGAGCACCACCCAGCCCGCCCCCGCCGCCGCCACGACCGGCGACGTCGTCCTCGAGGTCCGCGACCTCAAGAAGGTCTACGAGGGCCACGGCCGCTCGGTCGAGGCGATCCGCAACCTCACCTTCGACGTCCCCCGCGGCCAGCTGCTCTGCATCGTCGGCCCCTCGGGCGCCGGCAAGACGACGCTGCTGCGGTGCATCGCCGGCCTGCTCGACATCACCGAGGGCGAGGTCGTCCTCGACGGCGACCCGGTGACCGGGCCGCCCCGCGGGATGGCCATCGTGTTCCAGGAGTACGGGCGCAGCCTGTTCCCCTGGATGACGGTCGAGCAGAACGTCGAGCGGCCGCTCATCGAGCGCAAGGTCCCCAAGAAGGAGCGGAAGCGGATCGTCGCCGAGGCCCTCGAGGCGGTCGGCCTCTCGGACTCCACGCACGCCCACCCCTGGCAGCTCTCCGGCGGGATGCAGCAGCGCGTCGCGATCGCCCGGGCCGTCGCCTACGAGCCCAAGGTGCTCATCATGGACGAGCCGTTCGCAGCGGTGGACGCCCAGACCCGGGCCGACCTCGAGGACCTGGTCCGGGCGCTGTGGAAGCGCCTCGGTGTCACGGTGCTGTTCGTCACTCACGACATCGACGAGTCGGTCTACCTCGGCGAGCGCGTGCTCGTGCTCTCCAACCGGCCGACCGTGATCCTCGAGGACGTGCCGATCGACCTCCCGGCCGAGCGCGACCAGCTCGAGACCCGGTCGATGCACGAGTTCGCGGAGCTGCGGCACCACGTCTACGAGCTGATCCAGAAGGCCAAGCAGGGCCACCGCCCCGACGGCGGTGCCGAGTGAGCGCCTCGGCCGGCCCCCCGAGCGCGGGGGGTGAGGACGGCGTGCCCAAGGAGGCCGAGGTCGCCGAGGGCATCCGGGCGGCCATCCTCCGCGGTGAGCTGGCCCCGAACCAACGCCTCGTCGAGGCCGAGCTGTGCGAGCAGTACGGCGCCAGCCGCTTCAGCGTGCGGGTCGCGCTCCGCGACCTTGCCGGTCAGGGGCTGATCGAGCTGCAGCGGAACCGGGGTGCCCGGATCCGCGAGATCACCCTCGACGAGGCCATCGAGATCTCGCAGGTGCGGATGGTCGTCGAGGGCCTGGTCGCCGCTCGTGCCGCCGAGCTCGCCACCGACGACGACGCCGCCGAGCTCGAGCAGATCGGCCGCGACATGCGTGAGGCCGTCGGGTCGGGCGAGCCGCTGCGGTACAGCGAGCTCAACGCCCGGCTCCACAGCAAGGTCCGGGAGATCGCCCGGCACGTCACGGCCGAACGGATCATCGAGGAGCTGCGCGGCCAGATGGTGCGCCACCAGTTCCGGCTCGCACTCCGGCCCGGCCGCTCCTCGGTCTCGCTCGGTCAGCACGAGCGGATCATCGCCGGCATCGTCTCCCGCGACCCCGCCGAGTCCGAGAGCGCCATGCGCGCCCACATCGCCAGCGTCATCGAGGCGCTGCGCGAGGGTACGTGAGGAGCGAGGCCGCCGTGGAGCGGGTCCGCGACATCGCTCACCTCTCGGCCGTCGAGCTGCGCACCCCCGACCTCGACGCCGCCGTCGACTTCTTCGTGCGCCTGATGTCGCTGGACGAGGTGCATCGCGAGGACGGCGTGGTCCACCTCCACTGCTGGGACGGCTACGAGCGGTTCACCGTGCGCGTTGTCGCCCACGAGACCTCCGGCATCGGCCGCACCTGGCTGCGGGCCTCGGGCCCGGCCGCACTCGAGCGCCGGGCCGCCGCGCTCGGGGAGCGCGGGCGCGTCGGTGTGTGGGAGGACGGTGAGGTCGGCCTCGGTCGCACCTACGTCGTGCCCGACCCCGACGGTCACCTGATCGCCCGGCGCCTCGACCACGTCAACTTCCTCGCCTCCGACGTCCCGGCGAACGGCGCTTTCCTCGCCGACGCGCTCGGCGCCCGGCTCAGCGAGGACATCCTCCGCGCAGCCCACGTCTTCCTCGAGAACGACGTGTTCATCGAGACCGGGCCGCACAAGCACGCCGTGCAGCAGACGTTCTTCCTCCACGTCTACGAGCCCGGCGGCAACCGGGTCGAGCTGTGCAACGCCGGCGCCCGACTGCTCCTCTCGCCGGACGCCCCACCGGTCACGTGGACCGAGGCCGAGCGGTCGAAGGGCCAGGCCTGGGGCCTGCAGACCATCGAGAGCGTCCACACCGACGGCACGCCGCCGGTCGACGAGGGCTGACCCGGTGCCGGTCCGCGTGGGGGTCCTCGGGCTCGGCGAGGCGGGGAGCCTCGTCGCCGCCGATCTCGTGCGCGCCGGCGCCGATGTGGCCGGCTACGACCCGCACGTGCCGGTGCTCGACGGTGTCCCGACGATGCGGTCCGAGGCGGAGGCGGCGCGGGGGCGCGACGTGGTCCTGGCGCTGACCGCCGCCGAGGACGCTACGACCGCGCTCGCGAACGCCCTGCCCGCGGTGCCGCCGGGGGCGCTCTATGCCGACCTCGCCACCGGCCCGGATGCCCTGAAGCGCTCACTGGGCGCTCGATGCAGTTCCCGCGCAGTACAGTTCGCCGACGTCGCGATCATGTCGCCGGTGCCGGGCCGGGGGATGCGGGCACCGATGCTGGTGTCCGGCGACGGGGCGGAGCGCTTCGCGGAAGTCCTGGAGGGCCTCGGCGGATCGGTGTCCGTCGTGCCGGGGGGCCCGGGCGAGGCCGCCCGGCGCAAGCTCCTGCGCAGCGTCTTCTACAAGGGGATGGGGGCCGCGCTCGTCGAGGCGCACGAGGCCGCGTCCGCCGCCGGCCTCGGCGACTGGCTCCTCGACCACGTCGCCGGAGAGCTGGAGGGGATGGGGCGGCAGACCGCCGTCCGCCTGCTCGAGGGCAGCCACACGCACGCCGTGCGCCGCGAGGCCGAGATGGCCGCGGCGGGGGACGTGGTCCGCGGGCTCGGCGTGCCGGCGCCTGTCAGCGACGCTGCCCGCGCGGTGCTGGCCCGACTGGCCCGGCCGTCCCGGGACGGCGAGGAGGTGGAACGGTGAGCCCAGTGCTGCGTGGCCTGTCGTCGAAGGCGACGGCCGGCTTGCTCGCCGACCTCGCCTCGCGGGCCGACCACGGTCCCGTCCCGTCCCTCCGGTTCGAGTCGGCGGGGGGCGTCGAGGTGGCCGATCGGGTCCGCGCCGGCGAGCGGGCCGACGTGCTCGTCCTCGACGACGACGTGATGCGGGCCCTCGACGAGGAAGGGCTGCTGGTCGGCGGCACCCGCCGCCCACTGTTCCTCTCCGACGTCGTCGTCGGCGTGGCCGAGGGGTCCCCGGTGCCCGACCTGCGGACCGTGGACGACCTCATGGCCCTGCTGCGCTCCGCCGCGTCGGTCGGCTACTCCACCGGTCCGAGCGGGCGGGCGCTCGTCGCGTGGGTGGAGCGGGCGGGCCTCGCTGACGAGGTCGGGCCCCGGCTGGTCCGGGCCCGGCCCGGCGTCCCGGTCGCCCGGCTCGTCGCCGAGGGCCGCTGCCCCGTGGGCATCCAGCAGCGCAGCGAGATGACCGGCACGCCGGGCGTCGTCGTCGTCGGCCCGTTGCCCGGTGACGCGGCCATCACCTCGACCTTCACCGGCGCCGTGCTCGCATCGTCCGAGCGCCCGGACGATGCGGCGCGGGCGCTGGCGTTCCTCGGGTCGGCACGGGTGCGTGCGGCGGTCGAGGCCGGCGGGATGCGCCCCGCCCGGTCCTGACGCCCGGACGGGAGGGCGGCCGACCCCTCTAGCCTGAGGTCGGTGTCGTCGAGGCCGACGGAGGTGGATGTGCCCGGTCCTGCCGAGGCGTCTGCGTGGACCGCCACGCTGCGAGCCATGCCCGGCCACCTGCTCCGGTTGGCGCAGCAGCGACACACCGCGCTGTGGACAGACGTACTGGGGGCCGAGCCCACCGGCCCCCAGTACGCCGTCCTCTGCGCGCTCGAGGCCGAGCCCGGCATCGACCAGCGGCGCCTCGGCGCGCTCGCCGGGCTCGACCGCTCCTCGACGACGGACGTGGTGGCGCGGCTGGCGACCCGCGGCCGGCTGGCCCGAGCGGTGCATCCCACCGACGGTCGGCGCGACGTCCTCACCCTGACGGCGGAAGGTGCCGACCTGACGCGGCGGCTGCACCCGGTCGTCGCCGCCGTGCAGGACCGGCTGCTCGGCCCCCTCACCGCGGGGGACCGTGATGCCCTGCTGCTGGACCTCGGGCAGGTGGCCCGCGTGAGGTCGGGCCCCACCGGCCTTCCCGCATGCCTGCGGATCCCCGGGCACCTGCTCCGCCGGGCCCAGCAGGTCCACACGGCGCTCTTCGCCGCGGACCTCGGCCGAGGCCTCACCGGGCCGCAGTTCGCGGCGATGCTCGTGCTCGCCGGCGACACCGGGCTCAGCCAGCGCGAGGTCGGGGACGCGGCCGGCCTCGACCGCTCGACGACCGCCGACCTCGTGACCCGGCTCGAGCGCGCCGGTCGGGTCGAGCGCACCCGGGATCCTGCCGACCGCAGGCGGCGCCTCCTCGCGCTCACGGCGGCCGGCCACGACGAGGTCTCCGCCGCGCTCCCCCGGGTGCTGGCCCTCCAGGAACGCCTCCTCGCCCCGCTGGCGGCCGACGAGCGGGCCGCGTTCCTGGGGCGGCTCGCCCCGGTCGCGGGGATCTCTGCCCTCCGCGGACCCACCGGCTGACCCCGACCCCACCTACGTCACCCACCGACGAGCTCATCCGACCTGGAGGCTTCCTCCCGCACACAATACTCCGTATACTGACGATCTCCGACGCACCACAAGGAGGCGGCAGATGCAGGCGTACCTCGACGGCTTCCACCCCGGCGACCCCCGGGTCGAGCCGGCCGACCCCGAGCTCGTGGCCCCGAGCGCACTGCCCGAGGAGGTGGACGTCCTCGTCGTCGGGACCGGCCCGGCCGGGCTCGTCCTCGCCGCGCAGCTGGCCCGTATCCCTGACATCACCACCCGCGTCGTCGAGCGCCGCGAGGGGCCGCTGGAGCTCGGCCAGGCCGACGGCGTGGCCTGCCGGTCGATGGAGATGTTCGAGGCGTTCGGGTTCAGCGAGCGGCTGCTCCGCGAGGCCGCGAACGTCACCGAGGTCACCTTCTGGCGCCCCGACCCCGAGCACCCGGAGAACGTCGTCCGGGCCGGCCGCGTGCAGGACGTCGAGGACGGCCTCTCGGAGTTCCCCCACGTCATCCTCAACCAGGCCCGGGTCCAGGAGTTCCTCCTCGAGACGATGCACACCGCCCCCACCCGGCTCGAGCCCGACTACGGCCTCGAGGTCACCGCGCTGGACGTGCCCGCGGACCCCGACGCGCGGGTGACCGTGAGCCTGCGCCGCACCACCGGCGAGCGTGCCGGGGAGGACCTCACCGTCCGCGCTCGCCACGTCGTCGGCTGTGACGGTGCCCGCAGCACCGTGCGTCGTGAGATCGGCCGCGAGCTGCGCGGCGACTCGGCCAACGTCGCATGGGGCGTCATGGACCTGCTCGCCGTCACCGACTTCCCCGATGTCCGCCACAAGGTGCTCGTGCAGTCCGCCGCCGACGGCAACCTCCTGCTCATCCCCCGCGAGGGCGGGTACCTGTTCCGCATGTACGTCGAGATGGCGCAGCTCGAGCCGGGCGAGCGCGTAGCCGGCCGCGGCATCACCGCCGATGACGTCATCGACCGGGCCCGCCGGGTCCTCCACCCCCACACGCTCGACGTCAAGGAGATCGCGTGGTGGTCGGTCTACGAGATCGGCCAGCGGCTCACCGACGGTTTCGACGACGTGCACGTCGACGGCCCCGACGCGCCGCTGCCGCGGGTCTTCCTCGCGGGCGACGCCTGCCACACCCACAGCCCGAAGGCCGGGCAGGGGATGAACGTGTCGATGCAGGACGGTTTCAACCTGGGATGGAAGCTCGCGGCCGTGCTGCGCGGCCGGGCCCACCCGGAGCTGCTCCGGACCTACTCGCAGGAGCGTCAGGTCACCGCCCGGCAGCTCATCGACTTCGACCGGGAGTGGGCC
>Ga0316578_10000578_pt1 | contig 12692 bp, 12 predicted proteins | sample J0NA_2_FD_203076 | JGI IMG/M metagenome (GOLD analysis project Ga0316578, IMG submission 203076) | Rhizosphere microbial communities from salt marsh grasses in Alabama, United States - J0-2_160517rDrC | ecosystem: Host-associated > Plants > Roots > Rhizosphere | place: USA: Alabama | collected... | reverse complement strand
CGACGAGCCGGGCCACCGGCACGACGTCGTCGCCCACTCGCAGCACGGCGCCGGGGTCGGCGTCGGCCCAGGGCACGAGCACGAAGGCCCGCGCGTGCGCGCGCGGGTGGGGCAGGGTCAGCGCGGGGTCGGCGGACACGACATCGGTGCCGGCCGCGGGGTCGCCGTACTGGACGAGGTCGAGATCGAGCGTCCGTGCGCCCCACCGCACCTCCCGGGTCCGGTCGTGGGACGTCTCGACCTCGTGCAGCGCCTCGAGCAGCCCGGAGGGAGACAGCCGCGTGGCCCCGACCACGACGGCGTTGACGTAGAGCGGCTGGTCGGCCGGTCCCCCCACGGGTTCGGTCTCGAACAGGGCCGAGACCCGTGCGTCGCCGAGCGCCCCGGACACCCGGAGACCCTCGGCCGCCTCGGCGACGGTGTCGCGTGGCAGGGACCCGCCGTGGGGGAGGTTGGCGCCGACCGCGATGACGACGGGCACCGGAGGGCGGGTACGCGTCACCGTGACCGCCACGTCGTCGAAGGGCACCGGCACCGGCGCCTGCGGCTTGTGGACGGTGACGCTCACCTCGTCGACCCTCCGGTCGCGGAGCACGTCCTCGGCGACCACCGCGGCGAGGCGCTCGACGAGGTCGTGGGGCTCGCCCTGGATGCGGGCGACGACCGCGCTCGCCAGCGTCCCGTAGTCGTAGGTGTCGGCGAGGTCGTCGGTCGCGCCCGCCCGGGACAGGTCGAGGACGAGCTCGACGTCGACGACGAACTCCTGGCCGTCGCGCCTCTCGTGCTCGAAGACCCCGTGGTACCCGGTCGCCCTGACGCCGCGCAGGGCCATCCGGTCGGCGCTCACCGTGGATCGCCCAGCTCGCCGGCGACGTCGAGGGCGTCACGGGTGGCGACGACGTCGTGGACCCGCAGGCACCACACCCCGTGACGGGCCAGGTGCACCGAGGTGACGGCGGTCGCCACCTCACGGTCGAGGGGTGCCCGCTCGTCGCCCGGTGCCCGGCCCACCCGTCCGAGGAAGGTCTTGCGCGACGTGGCTGCGAGCACCGGCCGGCCGAGCGCCACGACCTCGTCGACGCGACGCAGCAGCTCCCAGTTGTGCGCGGCGGTCTTGGCGAACCCGAAGCCGGGGTCCACCGCGATCCGGTCCTCTGCCACCCCCGCGGCCACGAGGGCCTCCACCCGGTCGGCGAGCTCGCGGCACACCTCGGCGACGACGTCGTCGTAGACGGCTGCCGCGTACATGTCGGCGCTGTGGCCCCGCCAGTGCATCGCGACCACCGGCGCGCCGCGCTCGACGAGCAGCGGCACCATCTGCGGGTCGGCGAGCCCGCCGCTCACGTCGTTGACGGCCACGGCACCGGCGTCCAGCGCGGCGGCGGCGACCTCGGCCCGCATCGTGTCGATGGAGACGGGGACCAGCCCGGCCAGACCCTCGACGACCGGCAGCACGCGACGCAGCTCCTCTGCGGGGCTGATCCGCTCGGCCCCCGGGCGGGTCGACTCACCGCCCACGTCCACCACGTCCGCCCCGTCGGCCACGAGCTGTCGGCCGTGGGCGAGCGCCGCTTCCGGGTCGAACCAGGCACCGCCGTCGCTGAACGAGTCGGGGGTGACGTTGACCACGCCCATGAGGACGGGCCGCCCGGGCGGGGCGGCGGGCAGTCCGCGGACCATCACGCCGCGGTCACCGCGAGCCGCTGAGCAGCAGCGACATCGCCTCCGCGCGAGTGGCCGGGTTGCGCAGCTGGCCGCGGACCGCCGAGGTGATGGTCCGCGAGCCGGGCTTGTGCACCCCACGCATCGACATGCACAGGTGCTCGGCGTCGACCACGACGATGACGCCCTGCGCGTCGAGGTGCTCGACGAGCGCGTCGGCCACCTGGGTCGTGATCCGCTCCTGCACCTGCGGCCGCTTGGCGTAGACGTCGACGAGCCGGGCCAGCTTGGACAGGCCGGTGACCCGACCGTCGTGCGCCGGGATGTAGCCGATGTGCGCCACCCCGTGGAAGGGCAGCAGGTGGTGCTCGCACGTCGAGTAGAGCTCGATGTCGCGCACGACGATCAGCTCGTCGTGGTCGATCGAGAAGGTCGTCGAGAGGATGTCCGCGGCGCTCATCGAGAGCCCGGAGTACAGCTCCTCGAGGGCCCGGGCCACCCGGGCCGGAGTGTCGACCAGGCCCTCGCGGCCGGGGTCCTCGCCGATGGCGAGGAGCAGCTCGCGCACCGCGGCCTCCGCCCGAGGCCGGTCGACCCCGAGCCGGGCGGGCACGGCGAGCTCGGCCGTCGACGCGTCCGGGTCAGGACTCGACACGGCCGCCCTCGGGCACCGGGGCGGCCTCGGCCGGCGGGTGCTCCTCGGGGCGCGTCGCGGCCCCCTCACGCGCCCGGGCGTCGATCGCCGCCTCGGTGCCCGGGTCGCCGGGCGTGACCGTCGCACCGGCCGGGGCACCTGAGCCGTTGCGCCCGGACAGCGCCGCCTCCTCGGCGGGGGTGAGGACCGGCGGGATGTCGGAGAGGGTGCGGTGCTCGCTGGAGAGCCACGTGGGCCGGCTGGGCCGCTTGACGATGCCGGAGAAGATCTCGGCGAGCTCCTGGGCGTTCAGGGTCTCCTTCTCGAGCAGCTCCAGGACGAGGTGGTCGAGGATCTTCCGGTTGTCGTTGACGACGTGCCACGCCTCGTCGTGGGCGGCGTCGACGAGCTTGCGGACCTCCTCGTCGACGACCGCCGCCACCTGCTCGGAGTAGTCGCGCTGGTGGCCCATGTCGCGGCCGAGGAACGGCTCGCCCTGGCTCTGGCCGAGCTTGATCGCGCCGACGCGCTCGCTCATCCCGTACTCGGTGACCATCTTGCGGGCCATGGCGGTGGCCTTCTCGATGTCGTTCGCGGCGCCGGTGGTGGGGTCGTGGAAGATGATCTCCTCCGCGACCCGGCCGCCGAGGGCGTAGGCGAGCTGGTCGAGGATCTCGTTGCGGGTCGTCGAGTACTTGTCGTCGACCGGCATCACCATCGTGTAGCCGAGGGCCCGTCCCCGCGGCAGGATCGTCACCTTGGTGACCGGGTCGAGGTGGTTCATCCCCGCGGCGACGAGCGCGTGACCGCCCTCGTGGTAGGCGGTGATCTTCCGCTCCTTCGCCGACATGATCCGGGTGCGCTTCTGCGGGCCGGCGATGACGCGGTCGATGGCCTCGTCGAGCACCTCGTCGTCGATGAGCTTCTTGTCGCCACGCGCGGTGAGAAGGGCGGCCTCGTTGAGCACGTTCGCGAGGTCGGCGCCGGTCATGCCGGGGGTGCGCCGGGCGACGGCGAGGAGGTCGACCTGCGCGGCCATCGGCTTGCCCTGCGCGTGGACCTGGAGGATGCGGTGCCGCCCGATCATGTCGGGGTTCTCGACCGCGATCTGCCGGTCGAAGCGTCCGGGGCGCAGCAGCGCGGGGTCGAGGATGTCCGGGCGGTTGGTGGCCGCGATGAGGATGACGTTGGTCTTGACGTCGAAGCCGTCCATCTCGACGAGCAGCTGGTTGAGGGTCTGCTCGCGCTCGTCGTGACCGCCGCCGAGCCCGGCGCCGCGGTGCCGGCCGACGGCGTCGATCTCGTCGACGAAGACGATGGCGGGGGCGTTGGCCTTGGCCTGCTCGAACAGGTCGCGCACCCGGCTGGCGCCGACACCGACGAACATCTCGACGAAGTCCGAGCCGGAGATCGAGTAGAACGGCACCCCGGCCTCGCCGGCGACCGCACGGGCGAGCAGGGTCTTGCCGGTACCCGGCTGTCCGTAGAGCAGCACGCCCTTGGGGATCTTGGCGCCGACGGCGAGGAACTTGGCCGGCTCGCGGAGGAACTCGACGATCTCGTGGAGCTCCTCGACGGCCTCGTCGGCCCCGGCCACGTCGGCGAAGGTGACCTTCGGCGCCTCCTTGGACGCGAGCTTGGCCTTGGACTTGCCGAACTGCATGACCCGCGAGCCGCCGCCCTGTGCCTGGGTCATGAGGAACCAGAAGAGCCCGACGAGCAGGAGCACCGGGAAGAACGAGATGAAGATGGTCCAGAAGGCGCTGTCGCCCTCGACCTTGTCGTCGTAGCCGTCGGGCAGGTTGTCCTGGAGCTCGGTGATGAGCTGCTCGGCCCGTGCGTCGACGTACTCGGCCCGGACCTGGGTGGCGTCCTGGACCCCCGACTCGGAGTCGCTGAAGGTCTCCCCGTCCTTGAGGTCCAGGCGGATGACGTTGTCGGTGGTCATGACCGCCGACGCGACCTTCTTCTCGGTGATGAGCTTCTCGGCCTGCGCGGTGGTGATCGTCGCGTAGTTGCCACCGCTGCCGAGGGTGAAGAAGAGCAGCATCATCGCGAGCGCGACCAGCACCCAGAACAGCGGTGCGCGCAGCAGTCTCTTGAGGTTCATGTTGCTGCGGGGCGCGGGCCCCGGTCCTCCTGGTCGTCGTCACGTCGCCCGGCCCACGTCAAGGGCCTGAACGGGTACACGCTAGCAACGAGCCCGTCGCCGCCCGTGTTCCTGACCGGGGTGCGGACCGTGCGGAGGATCAGCTGTAGACCTGCGGCGCCAGGGTCCCCACGCAGCGCAGCCCCCGGTAGGCCTCGGCGTAGTCGAGACCGTAGCCGACGACGAACTCGTCGGGGATGTCGAACCCGACCCAGGTGACGTCGACCTCGACCTTGGCGGCGTCCGGCTTCCGCAGCAGGGTGCAGATCTCGACCGACGCGGGGCTGCGCGACTCGAGGTTCGACCTGATCCACGACAGGGTCAGCCCGGAGTCGATGATGTCCTCGACGATGAGGACGTGCCTGCCGGTGATGTCGGTGTCGAGGTCCTTGAGGATGCGGACCACGCCGCTGGACTTGGTGCCCGAGCCGTAGGACGACACCGCCATCCAGTCGACCGGGACGCTCATCGGGAGGGCTCGCATGAGGTCGGCCATCACCATGACCGCGCCCTTGAGGACCCCGACGAGGATGAGGTCCTGACCGGCGTAGCGCTCGGCGATCAACATCGCGAGCTCGTCGAGCTTGGCGTGGATCTCCTCCTCGGTGATGAGGACCCGCTCGAGATCGGTTCCCATGTGGGACGCGTCCACGTCTGCTCCTGACGGTTCGGGGGCGGTCTCGGCCTATTCAACCGGAGCGGCCCGGTCGATGGACACCAGAGCGCCGGTTCTCCCGACCCGCAGGCGGCCCGGGGCGTGCACCGGCCCCTGCCCGCGCCAGTCCGTGACGAGGCGGTCGCAGGCCTCGACGTGCCGGTGCGAGACCTGACCGGCGGGGGCGCCGGCGGCGACGAGGAGCCGCCGCCAAGCGCGGGTGCGCAACGCCTCGGGCAGGGCGGCGAGCTCCGTCGCCGACCACGGGCCCTCGCCGAGCGCGGTGGTGGCCTCGACGGCGAGCGTGTCGAGGAGGTCGGCGTCGGCGCGCAGCTGTCGGGCGCTCCGGGCGAGGGCGGCCGCGACGCCGGGCCCGAGGTCGCCCTCGAGGTCCGCGACGGCGCGGCGGGCGCGCACCCTCGCGTGGGCGGTGTCCTCGTTCATCGGGTCCTCCCACCACGTCAGGCCCTCGGCCGCGCACGCGGCCCGGGTCTGCGCACGGGTCACGCCGAGGAGCGGCCGGCGGTACCGGCCCCGCGCCGCCGGCATCCCGGCGAGGCTACGGGCGCCGGAGCCCCGGGCCAGCCCGAGGAGCACCTGCTCGGCCTGGTCGTCGCGGGTGTGGCCGAGGAGGACCAGGCGGGCTCCGTGGTGCGCGGCGAGGTCGTCGAGGGCGGCGTAGCGCGCCGTCCGCGCCGCCGCCTCCAGCCCGTCACCGCTGCTGACGACCGCCGTCGAGACCACCACCACCGGGTCGAGCCCGAGCAGTCGCAGCCGCGCGGCCACGTCGTCGGCAACCCGCGCCGACCCTTCCTGGATGCCGTGGTCGACGACCCCTGCGCCGACCCGCACGCCGACGCTCGTCCCCTCGTACCGGGCGGCGTCCGCGAGCGCGGTGGAGTCCGCTCCCCCGCTGCACGCGACGAGGACCAGCTCGCCGGGGTGGCACTCGGTGAGGGCGGCGCGGACGGCCGAGCGGACCGCGTCGACGGCGCGGTCCGGCCGCCCCCAGCGGCGCGGGGCGGCATCCATCGCTCAGCCGTGGACGCGGCGGACCCAGGCCTTCGGGTCGGTGATCTCCCGCGGCTGCGGCAGGGTCTCGGCGGAGGTCCAGACGGCGTTGAAGCCGTCGACGCCGACCTGGTCCTGCACCCCGCGGACGAACCGGGCTCCGTCGTGGTACTGCCGCATCTTGGCCTCGAGACCGAGGAGCCGACGCAGGAGCCGGTCGGGCGCCCCCGCGCCCTTGCGGCGGGCGGTGAAGCGACGGCGGATCTCGGCGACCGAGGGGATGCGCTTCGGGCCGACGTCGTCCATGACGACGTCGGCGTGCCCCTCGAGCAGCGACATCACCGCCGTGATCCGGGCCAGCTGCTCGCGCTGCTCCGGCGTCGTGAACAGCTCGGCGAGGCCGGTGCTGCCCTCCTGGAACAGCTCCGGGAGCCGCTCGGTGAGACGGTTGGTGAGCTCCTGGAGGCGCTCGGCGTCGGGGGCGAGGTCGATGGCGAGGGTCCGGGTCTCGTGGATGACGTGCTCGCGCAGCCACGGGGTCGCCGTGAACTGCACGCGGTGCGTTTCCTCGTGCATGCACACCCACGCGCGGAAGTCGCTCCGGTCCACCCCGAGCTCGGTGGAGACCGAGAGGAGGTTGGGCGCGACGAGGAGCAGCGCGGGGGTGCCGCCCGGAGCGATGTCGTACTGGCCGAGCACCTTGGTCGCCATGAGGGCGAGCAGGCCGCCGGCCTCGGCCCCGGTGACCTTCCCCCCGACCGCCCGGGCCGTCTCGCCGGGAGTGACCCCGCGCTTCTCGACGATCGAGGTGATGGCGGGGTCCAGGAGCGAGGACATCGAGTCGGCGTTGACCGCGATCCAGGTGGCCCGGTCGACGACGAGGGCGTCGGGGGCGTCGGGCGGGGTGTGGAGCCGCGCGGTCTCGGCCACCGGCTGGCGGGCGGCCAGGGCGGCGGCGCGGATGGCCTCGACCTCGGCGCGGGCCTCGGCGGGCGTCACGGAGGGCCCGGCGGGCACGAGCGCCCGTCCGGTGGACTTGGCGAACTCCCAGTCGACGTACTGCACGCGGCCCAGCCTCTCATCCCCCACGTCAGCGGCAGCCACAGCGGGTCAGGGCGGCGACGATCCGGTCCATGGCCTTCCGGGCGCTGCGGACCCCCTCCCAGGTGCCGGGGAACCCGTCGACGAGGACGACGAAGGTGAGGAGCCGACCGTCGGTGTCCACCGTCGTGCCCGCGATGCCCTGGCCGGAGAGGAGGGTGCCGGTCTTGGCCCGGGGCACCCCCGCGACGTCGCGCGTCGCCTTGGCGTCGAAGCGTTCCTCGAGGGTGCCGTCGAGGCCCGAGACCGGCAGCGCCGCCACGGCCTCACGCAGGGCCGGGGACCCGTCGGTGGTGGCGAGCGCGAGCACGGCGGCCAAGGTGCGCGGAGTGACCCGTTGCCCCTGGGCGAGGCCCGAGGCGTCCTTGATGACCAGGCCCTTCGTCGGGACCGCATGGGCGTCGAGCCGCTCCCGGATGAACGCGGCGTTGGCGTCCTCGGGCCGGGTGGGTTCGCCCGCGGTGGCCGCGGCCTGCCGGACGAGGTTCTCGGTGAGGGCGTTGTCGCTCGTGTCGAGGGTGAAGTCGAGCACCTCGCGGTAGGTGGCGGACTCCACGGCCCCGAGCTCCTCGGCGTCCTCGGGGGCCGGCTCGGTCCACGTGGACTCGGGCCGCAGGCTGACCGTCATCCCGCGCGCCTCCAGTCGCTTCGCGAAGGCCTTCGCGACCTGCTGCTCGGGGTCGGTGGCCGGTGCCCGGGTCTCGGTGCCGAGCTGGGTCCCGAGGCCGGTCATCACCACGGGCCTGCCGTAGAACTGCCCGATGTCGCCCGGCAGCCACCCGGACGGGTACCGCGGCCCGGGGGCCCACGAGAGGTCGAGGCGCAACCGGTGCCGGGCGGACGCCCGCTCCCCGAGCGCGTCGACCACCTGGGTGGCGAGGTCACCGAGCCCCGCGTGGCCGCGCACGGCGTCCGGGTCGCCGGACCTCGGCGAGAGGAGCAGGTCGCCCCGGGCGACGAGGACCAGGTCGCGCGTCCCCGGGACCGCCACCACCGAGGTCGTCATCCGTGCCCCGAGGTCGAGGGTGTCGGTGATCGCGACCGCCGAGAGCAGCTTGAGGGTGGAGGCGGGGACGCGCGGCACCCCACCGTCGAGCGACCACAGCTCCTCGCCCGTCAGGCCGTCCCCGACCGCGATCCCGACCGCGTCGTCGAGCCTGGGGTCGCTCGAGGCGGACGTCAGCGCCTCCTCGAGGCCGGCGGCCGACGGCATGGGTGCCGACCGGGTGGTGGCGGTGAGCATCCCGTCGTCGCCGGCCGGGTCGGGCGTGGGGAGCAGCACCGGGGCCGGCGTCCCGGAGACCGTGGGCGTCGGCAGGGGCTGCGGCCGGTCGAGGGTGAGGATGCCGGGGGCCACGTCGAGGGCGTCCGCGGCGACGTATCCGCCGGCCGCGACGAGTACCCCGGCGGTGACGAGCGAGGTGAGCATGACTCGTCTCACGCCCGCTCCCTTCGTGCCCCGGGGCCTGCATGCGCCAGACTGTGGGGGCCACAGCCTAGGTCACACGTCCGAGGGAGACTGCCACCGTGGAGTTCGACGTCACCATCGAGATCCCCAAGGGTCACCGCAACAAGTACGAGGTCGACCACGAGACCGGGCGCATCCGGCTGGACCGGATGCTGTTCACCGCGATGGCCTACCCCTCGGACTACGGCTACATCGAGGACTCCCTCGGCGAGGACGGCGACCCGCTCGACGCGCTCGTCCTGCTCGACTTCCCGACCTTCCCCGGCTGTCTCGTCCGGGCGCGGCCCATCGGCATGTTCCACATGCGCGACGAGGCCGGCGGTGACGACAAGATCCTCTGCATCCCGGCGGGTGACCCGCGCAAGAACCACATCACCGACCTCGAGGACGTCAACGAGTTCGACCGGCTGGAGATCCAGCACTTCTTCGAGACCTACAAGGACCTCGAGCCCGGCAAGTCCGTGGAGGGCGCGCACTGGGCCGGCCGCGAGGCGGCCGTCCGGTGCATCGAGGAGGCCCTGGAGCGGGCCCGCGCGGCCGGTCTGACGACGGCCCGCTGGCGGATGCCGGCCCACGAGAGCCCCGAGGAAGAGGTGGTCGACGCGGTGGTCTCGGCACACACGCCGGAGGAGATCGAGGCCGCCGCCGAGAAGGCCCGCTCCGAGCTCGCCACCAAGGAGCACCCGCTCAGCGACGAGTGACCCGGGTCACCACCCCCAGGTGCCGGGGCCTCCCTTGAACGGACCGACGACCCGCGAGGTCACCCAGCCGCCGTAGAAGCCGCCCTCCTGCGGCGTGACGACCTCGCCGTCGACCGTGCACGCGTCGACGGCCGCAGGCATCACGGCCACGTGGCCGACCACGGCCTCGAAGCCCGGCATCGGGTCGGGGTAGGTCCAGGCCGCGCGCCGGGCGACGGTGTCCCCGGCAACGAGGTCGAAGTAGGCCGCGGCACCCTTCCACTCGCACCACGTCGCACCTGCGATGGGCCGGAGCACCCCGGGCACGAAGTCCTCCTCCGGCAGGTAGTAGGTCGGGGGATGACTCGTCTCGAGGATGCGGAGCGTGCGCGTGCTGCGGGCGACGACCCGGCCCCCGAGCCGCACCTCGACCACCTCGTCGGACGGGTCGACGCGGGGCGGACGAGGGTAGTCCCACACCGACTCCTGGCCGGGACCGGGCGCCAGGGGGACCGGCCGCCTCATGCCACCCCGTCCGTCGCGAGCGCCGCCCGCAGGGCGCGGCCGAACTGCTCGACCGAGCCGTCGGCGGCGGCGATGCCGGTGGGCCCGAGGAGCGCGGTCAGCGACCCGTCGCGCCGCACCCCGAGGACCGCGGGCAGGCCGGAGAGCACGAGGGCGTCGCGCTCGGCCTCGCTGGTCTCGTTGCGGTGGACGACCCGGACCGGGACCGGCAGGTCGGCGACCATCGCGTCCCACTCGGGCCGCCGGCGCACCCCGCGGTGCGAGACCGCGCAGAGCGCACAGTCCGCACTGCCGAGGAGGTGGCGCACGACGTACACCGCCTCGCCGACGACGCCGCCGTCGGCGTCGTACACGGCCACGACCTCGACCACGGGCTCTGCCACCCGGGCAGGCTAGCCCGTCGGGGCCGATGGGTGCGGGTCAGGCACCAGGTGCGGAGTCACTCGTCGAGGCTGCACCGTGGTCGCCGTCGCCGTCGCCGTCGGCGCCGGGGTCGTCGCGGCGCGCGGCCTGCGGGAGCCGGAACGTCGCGGCCAGCCCCACGAGGAGCGCGATGGCCGCGGCCCCCGTCGTGAGCCGGCTCGCCGTCACCATGGCATCGGTCGCCGCGCCCGTCACCTCGACCATCCCCGGCTGGGCCTGGAGTCCGGCGATCGCCGCGCCCGCCGAGTCCGAGACGACACCCGTGACGCGGTCGACGACGTCGGCCGGCAGGGACAGCGCCTCGAGGTTGGACTGCGTGAGGCGGCCGAGCGAGGCGATGAGGAGGCCACCGAGCACCGCGACCCCGAGAGCCGACCCGAGCTGGCGCATCGTGGACTGGAGTCCCGAGGCCTGCCCGCTCTCGTCGACCGGCACGTCGGAGAGGAGCAGCGAGGTGAGCTGCGCGGTCGCCATCCCGACGCCGACCCCGTAGAGGAACAGCCACCCGCCGAGCAGCCAGGTCGGCACGTCGACGGCGATCGTCACGGCCAGCCCGCCGACGGCCAGCGCCTCGAGCGCGAGACCGATCTGCACGACGGTCCGCTGCGGGAGGTACCGGCTGATCTGCGGCAGGGCGCCGGAGACGAGGAAGGTGCCGAGGGCGAGGACGAGGATGACCGCACCGGTGCCGAGCGCCGTGAAGCCGAGCGCGCCCTGGAGGAGGAGCGGCAGCGTGAAGAGGAGGCCGAACTCGCCGAACGCGACGATGAGGGCGGCGACCACCCCCGCGCTGAAGGTCGGGATGCCGAAGAGGCCGAGGTCGACCAGGACCGGCCGGCCTGCCGCGGCCCGACGCCGTTCCACGACGACGAACGCGGCCATGGCGAGCACCCCGCCGGCGATGACGAACGGGATGGGCGAGAGCCCGCCGTCCGCGCTGCGCAACCAGCCGAAGCTCTCGGCCTCGATGAGCCCGAAGACGATGGCCCCCATCCCGACCATCGTCAGCGCGATGGCCGCGTAGTCACGGCTCGGCGTGGCCGAGGGGTCCCGCGTCTCCGGGAGGGCTCGCACGACGCCGAGGATGACGACCAGGCCGACCGGGATGTTGAGCCAGAACGCCCACCGCCACGAGACGTCGGTGGCGAGCCAGCCCCCGACGAGCGGGCCGACCGCCGCCATCCCACCGATCGCCGAGCCGTAGACGGCGAAGGCGATGGTCCGCGACCGGCCGGTGAAGATCGCGTTGAGGCTCGAGAGGGTCGCGGGGAGGATCATCGCGGCACCCACGCCCTGGACGAGCCGCGCGGCGATGAGCATGACCGCGTTCACCGACAGGCCGGCCACGACCGACGCCGCGGTGAACACGAGCATCCCGGCGAGGAACAGCCGGCGTCGGCCCTTGAGGTCGCCCAGCCGGCCGAGCGTGATGAGCAGGGACGCGAAGACGAGGGAGTAGACGGCGTTCATCCACTGCGCCTCGGTGGCGGTGAGGCCGAGGTCCTCGATGACGACGGGCAGCGCGACGTTGACGATCGTCGCATCCATGATGACGAGGCTGACCCCGAAGCCGATCGTCAGCAGCGCGGCCCAGTCGCGCCGCGTCATCTCCGGTGCGCCCGTCCCGTCCGCCATGGCCGCATCGTCCCACTCCGCACCGGGCGTCGACCGAGAGGGCCCCCACGAGCCCACCCCGGTGCGGGCGGCCCGTGACTCAGTCGCGCTCGACCCAGCGGTCGACCGCCCACACGAGCGCGAGCGCAGCGGCGGTCGGCACGCCGTCGGCGATGTCGATGATGTACTGGTCGCGGATCTGGACCCACTTCTGGGTGATCTGGATGACGTGACGGCCGGCGCTGTCGTTGACGGCGTAGTTCTTCTCGATGACGTTGCCCTCGAGGAGCCAGTCCTCGCCGGTCGCGAGGGTCACGTCGATCTTGTCCTTGACGAACTTGAACGCCTGCGCGTGCAGGTGGGCGAACTGGTTCCCCGAGGCGTCCGTCACGTCCATCCGCTTCGGGATGCCGAGGAGCTTCCCTCTGACCTCGTAGAGCACGGTCCCCTGCATGTCCTTGATGTCCGCCTTCGGCCGGGTGCCGATCTTGCCGTCGACGAAGAACAGCTCCTCCTCCGTCGCGGGGTCGAGGACGCGGAAGTCCCGGCCGGCGCCGAACTTGCTCTTCATGAGGTAGCGCGTGTAGCCGGCCGGTGCGGGTGGGATGGCCATGAGTGGTCTCCTCGTCGGGGTGTCGGCCACGCACGCTACTGGGTCGGACCCGGTGTTCGGCGCGACGACGACGATGTGGCTCGTCGGGCGCGGGCTCCCGGCTCCCCGCTCCGAGCCGGCTCGGCCGGGTTCGCCGTTCAGACGAAGCCACGTGCCC
>Ga0316578_10000576_pt1 | contig 12702 bp, 13 predicted proteins | sample J0NA_2_FD_203076 | JGI IMG/M metagenome (GOLD analysis project Ga0316578, IMG submission 203076) | Rhizosphere microbial communities from salt marsh grasses in Alabama, United States - J0-2_160517rDrC | ecosystem: Host-associated > Plants > Roots > Rhizosphere | place: USA: Alabama | collected... | reverse complement strand
TTCGACTTCCCTTCTTCTCAGCCGTCCCTGCGGGCCCACTGGTAGGGGATGTCGTTGTCGTGGGGATCGATCCGGTACTCGTCCGGATCGTCGTAGCGGTACGGCTCGGTGACGGTGTTCACCACGATCGCCTCTCGGTCTCCGATGCAGGTGAATCCGTGCATCACACCGGGTGGGATCTTCACACGCAGCGGATTGTGCTCTCCGCAGAAGAACTCATCGATCTGTCCGTGCGTGGTAGAGCCCTCCCTGCCGTCGTAGAGCACGATCTTCATCATGCCGCTGACCACCGCCATGCAGTCGGTCTGGATCTTGTGAAAGTGCCAGCCCTTGACGACCCCCGGGAGGCATGTCGTCATATAGACCTGGCCGAATTTCGTGAAGTCCTCGTCGTCGGAGCGGAGGATCTCCATAAGCCGTCCCCGCTCGTCGGGGATCACCTTGAGACGCTTGACTGTGACGCCGTCTATCATCTGCAGGACTCCTTCGCTGCGAGCCGTTGAAACGGTATCGGTCCCGTGACCGAACCGACTGTAGCGGGAGGGAGGCCCGCTGTCAAGAGCCCCGCGGCGGGGTGCCGCCCGGGCATGCACCTGATTTATGGGGTAGTAAAAGGGTCCGTTACATGATATAATGAATGGACCTGGCTTAGGGTAGATGTGACCTGAAACCGGAAGAGGCTTGTTTACATGCGTATACCCTTTTTCCACCTGAAAGAGCAGACGAACGCCATCCGGGCAGAGGTCGACGGCGCCATAGCCGATGTCATCGACAACACCGCCTTCGTCCTCGGGCCGGCCCTCGGCCGGTTCGAAGAGTCCTTCGCCACATTCTGCGGTACAAAACATTGCATAGGAACGAGTTGCGGTACATCGGCCCTGCATGCGGCACTTCTCGCCTACGGGATAGGCAGCGGGGACGAGGTGATAACGGTCGCCAACACATTCATCGCGACGGTCGAGGCAATAGCGATGACGGGGGCGACGCCGGTCATCGTCGATGTCCTCGAGGATACGGCGCTGCTCGACCCGGCGACCCTCGCAGCTGCCGTTACGGAGCGTACGAAGGCCGTCATCCCCGTACATCTCTTCGGACAGTGCTGCGATATGGCCCCGATAATGGAGATAGCCTCGAAGCACGGCCTGGTGGTGATCGAGGATTCCTGTCAGGCTCACGGTGCCCGGTACCGCGGGAAGAGGTCCGGTTCGCTCGGCCACGCGGCGGCGTTCTCGTTCTATCCGAGCAAGAACCTCGGCGCGTTCGGCGAGGGAGGAGCGATAACGACGGACGATGACGATGTCGCCGCGAAGATACGCGGGCTGCGCCATCACGGGCAGATCGTCAAGAACGAGCACTCGATACTCGGCTACAACTACCGGCTCCACTCCCTGCAAGCCGCCGTCCTCGGCGTCAAGCTGAAGTACCTCGACGGCTGGAACGAGCGGCGCAGGGCGCTCGCGCAGCGGTATCAGAGCAATCTCGAAGGTTCCGGTTTCTGGACGGCGGCGCGCCATCCGGACTGCGAGCCGGTATATCATCTGTTTCCCATCGCGCGCACAGACATACAGACGGTTGGAAAGGCGCTGAAGGAAGCGGGAATCGGGTGGGGGCAGCACTATCCGGTCCCCGTGCACCTGCAGCCCGCCTTCGCGTATCTCGGGTACTCGGAAGGGGATTGTCCGGTCGCAGAGCGACTCATGAACACAAGCCTCACCCTTCCGATGTTTCCCGAGCTGATCGAGGAGCAGGTTGACGAGGTCTGCAGGGTGCTCACGGGCATCCCGTCAGCCTGAGAGGAGCATCTGACGGGAGGGGTGTATAGAATAAGAGATAACGACATATAAGCAATGGTCTCAGGCGGGGCAGTACAGCTATGAGTGAGTATTCAGCGGCCCTGGACAACACCAACGACGCCGAGCAATCAAGAACGGCGAATCCGGCGATGACGGTTCAGTACGCCCTCAGGCGCAGGACCGCCCTCGAACGTTTCGTCAAGCGGTCGATCGACGTGGTCGCCGCGGCGATGGTCCTCGTCCTCGGATTTCCGTTCTTTCTCGCCATCGCTCTGCTGATCAAGATCACCTCCAGAGGACCCGTGTTCTTTATCCAGAACAGGATCGGGGAGGATGGGGGAGAGTTTGCGCTTTTCAAATTCCGCACGATGAGACCTAACTCCGACGACACCCTCCACCGGGAATTCACCCGGAATTTCATCCAGGGACGCCTTCCGGAAACACCGCTTGACGACGGGAACGTTACCACGTATAAGATGGTGGACGACCCGCGCATCACAGCCGTCGGCAGGTTTCTGCGCAAGACGAGCCTGGATGAACTGCCGCAGTTCATCAATATCCTCAAGGGAGAGATGACGATCGTCGGCCCGAGACCGCCGTTGCCGTACGAATACGAGTGCTACGACGAGTGGCACAAGCTTCGTCTGAAGGTACGGCCGGGGCTGACGGGACTGTGGCAGGTCAGCGGGAGGAGCACAGTACCGTTCCACGAGATGGTCGCGATGGACATCTACTACATAGAACGGTGGTCGCTGCTCCTCGACCTCAAGATCATGCTGCGGACCGTACCGGTCATGCTCGGCGGGACCGGCGGGGTCTGACAGGGCCTTCAACGCTGACAGAATGGAGGGACCGTGCTGACAGTCGGAGTGATCGGTTGCGGATACTGGGGTCCGAACCTCATCAGGAACTTCATCAATCTCAAAGATGCGCGTGTCAAGGTCTGCAGCGATCTCGACGAGAAGCGCCTCTCCCACATGAAGCAGCTCTATCCCTCGCTGTTGACGACCACCGACTACCGCGAGGTCATCCGGGACTCGGATGTCGAGGCCATCGTCATCGCGACGCCCGTATCGACGCATTTCCCAGTTGCGCTCGAGTCGCTCGAGGCGGGAAAGCACGTTTTCTGCGAGAAGCCCCTGACCGACTCGGTCGACGACGGCGTCCGCCTGATCGACCTCGCCGACGAGCGCGGGCTGGTCCTGATGGTGGGACACACGTTCGTCTATACCGCCGCAGTCAACAAGATCAAGGACCTCATCAACAGCGGGGAGCTCGGGGACATCTACTATCTCTCGACCGCGCGCGTGAACCTCGGGCTGTTCCAGGAGGACATAAACGTCGTGTGGGACCTCGCGCCGCACGACGTCTCGATCATGAACTACATCCTCGGGTCGCGTCCAGAATCGGTCTCGGCCGTGGGGCATTCGTACATACAGCCGGGGATCGAGGACGTCTCGTTCGTCACCCTTCGATACCCGGGATCGATACTGGCCAACCTCCATGTCTCGTGGCTCAACCCGAACAAGATCAGGTCGACCACAGTGGTCGGAAGCAGGAAGATGCTCGTCTATGACGACATCTCGAGTCTCGAGAAGATCCGGATATACGACAAGGGCGTCGATGTGATCCCTCATTACGACACCTTCGGCGAATTCCAGCTCTCGTACCGCTACGGCGATATCCATATACCGAAGCTCGACGACGCGGAACCGCTGAAGATCGAATGCCAGCATTTCGTCGAGTGCGTCGGCGGCGCCGTTCCGAGGAGCAGCGGGCGCCACGGACTCGAGGTCCTGCTCGTACTCGATGCGATAGACCGCTCTATGAAGGAGGGCGGTTCCGAGATCACCATCGACTATCCTTCGACGCTGGGGTGAGCGCATGAACGCAGGACAGCATGACGAGAGGCTCGGGACGGTCCGCCTGGGACCGGATGCGGTCATCGATCGGGAGGCCCTGGTCGGATACCTGTCTCCGAGGCGCGGGGTTTCCGATCTGCTCGAGATCGGCCCCGGGGCGCGCATCAGGAGCGGCAGCGTGATCTATGCCGGCTCGAAGATCGGCGCGCGACTGGAGACCGGGCACAATGTCGTGATCCGGGAACAGAACACGATCGGCGAACGGTTCTCGATCTGGAACAACTCGGTCGTCGACTACGGATGCACGATAGGCGACAACGTCAAGATACACTGCAACATCTACATCGCGCAGTTCACCGTGATCGAGGACGACGTGTTCATGGCCCCCGGGGTGACGATCGCAAACGATATACATCCCGGATGCCCCCAGTCGGGGGAGTGCATGAGGGGGCCTGTGCTGAGGCGCGGATGCCGGCTCGGAGTGAACGTGACCGTCGTCCCCTACGTCACGATAGGCGAAGGAACGCTCGTGGGGAGCGGATCGGTGGTCACGCGCGATCTCCCGCCGGGAGTCCTCGCATACGGCAACCCCGCCCGGGTGCATGCCCGGCTCGAGGAGCTCGCCTGCAAAACGGGCAGGCGGAAGGCGCCGTACGCCTGATCGGTCTTCGACATGAACGATGCCGGCAGCAGGACGAGGGTCATCATCCTCGCTTCGACGCTCGTCACGGGGGGAGCGGAGACGGTCGTGCACGCGATCGCCACTGGCCTTCCGCGACGGGGGATCGATCCGACCGTCGTCTGCCTGAGAGGACCCGGCGAGATCGGGGAGCAGATCGCCTCGGAGGGCATACCGCTGATCGCGGGTCTCAGGGGGCGCGGCGGGAGCGCCGCGGCGCTCCTGCGTTGTGTTACCCTTATGCGCCGGACCGGCCCGGCGGCGCTGCTCTGTCTCGACCACCACGACGCGATCGCGCTCGGTGTCACAGCGGCCCGCTGGGTCTCACTGGCCGGCCGCGCGCTCGCCGTCCACTCGACCGGTCTCTGGGGGCGCCCGGGCAGCTTCAACAGGTCCGACCGTATCTTTCTCGGAGGGTTCGGCGCGATAGTCGCCGTCGCGCGAACGCACCGCGACTATCTCATCGCGAAGGAGGGAGTCCCCGCAGAGCGCGTCGTCGTGATACACAACGGCGTCGATCCGGAGCGTTTCCGTCCCCCCTCTCAGGACGAGCGGACACGGGCCCGGCGCGAGCTCGGCATTCCGGAGGATGCGTACGTCGCCGTGATCGTCGCCGCCCTGCGGCCCGAGAAGAACCATCCGATGCTGATACGCGCCGCAGCGCGCCTTCGCCGCGCCGATCGTCCCTTCATCCTTCTGGTCGTCGGCGAGGGGGGCGAGGGGGATGCACTGCGCCGGCTGGCGGGGAGCCTCGATCTCGGTGAGACGGTGCGGTTCCTCGGACGGCGTCCCGACGTCCCCGAGGTCCTCGCAGCGGCCGATCTGTCGGTCCTGTGCTCGCACCCGGTCGTGGAAACCTTCCCCCTGTCGGTGCTCGAGTCGATGGCATGCGGTCTTCCCGTGGTGGCGACGGCGGTCGGCTCCGTCCCGGAGATGATTGAGGACGGCTCAACGGGCGTCCTCGTGCCCCCGGGAGACGAGGATGCACTCACGGAGGCCGTGGATGGCCTCGGACTCGACCCGAGCCTGAGACGGGAGATGGGCGCGCGCGCGCGCTCCCTCGTCGTGGAGCGGTTCTCCGAGGAGACGATGATCGACTCGTACGCGCGCATGCTGCGCGGTCTGGTCCCGTTGAAAGGAGAGAGCAGTGATACTGCCCGTTGATGCGGTCATCGCCGTCACGTACCGGTGCGATTCCCGCTGCAACATGTGCAACATCTGGCAGCTCCCGCCGGGGCGCGAGATGACTCCCGACCAGTACCGAGTGCTCCCCGAGACCCTGAGGGATGTGAACGTGACGGGAGGCGAGCCGTTTCTGCGCGACGATCTGGTCGACGTCGTCGCGGAGGTGAACGAACGGTGCAAGTCCCCTCGTATCGTTATATCCACCAATGGATTTCAGCATCGCCGCATCATGCATGCGGCGCCGGACCTGCTGAAGATCGGCAGGAATGTGGGAATCGCCGTCTCGCTCGACGGCATCGGGGAGATGCACGACCGCATACGGGGGATCGAGGGAGGATTCGACCGCGTCATCGAGACGCTGACACAGCTGCGAAAGCTCGGATACAGGAACGTACGCGTCGCATTCACCGCGCAGCGGGAGAACGTCCGTCACCTCGGCGCGGTGTACGACCTCTCGCGGCAGTTCGGTTTCCAGTTCACGACCTCGGTCGCGCAGAACTCGGAGTTCTATTTCTCGACCGACGAGAACCAGCAGGTCGAACCGGAGCGGCTGGGGGCCGATCTCACCTACGTCATGCGCAAGGAACTCCTCAGCCTCAGCCCGAAACGCTGGCTTCGCGCATACTTCTACGCGGGGGTCATCGAGTACAACAGGCTCGGGCGCCGCGTCCTCCAGTGCCGCGCGGGACGCGACTCGTTCTTCATGGACCCGGAGGGGAACGTCTTTCCATGCCTGACGCTGGAGCGCCCGATGGGCAACCTGCTCGAGGCGTCATTCGAGCAGATATGGAGCGGCAGCGCCGCGGAGACGGCCCGCACGGCGGTCGACAGATGCGCGATGCCGTGCTGGATGATCTGCACGGCCCGTAGCTCGATGCGCCGGCGCCCCGACCGCGCGGCCAGATGGATCGTCTCGAACTGGATGAGAATACTTGCCGGCCGCGGCGTCGCCTCCTGAGGGCGGCCGTATCGGATGATGAGATGGCAGAGAGACGCACACTTGACATAGCGATGATAGGTGCGAAGGGCATCCCGGCCGTCTTCGGCGGGATCGAGAAGCACGTCGAGGAGATCTCGCGGCGCCTGGCGGAGCGGGGTCACCGGGTCACCGTCTACGGGCGGTCCCAGTTCTGCCGGGATGGGAGCTGGGAGGGGGTGCAGATCAGGACCGTTTCGACGATTCCGACGAAGAACCTCGATTCGGGTGTGAACTGCCTGCTTGCCAGCCTCGCCGCCCGGCGCGGAGGGTTCGACATCGTCCATTTCCACGGGATCGGTCCCTCGCTGTTCAGCCGGATCCCCCGCAGGCGTACGGCGCGAACAGTAGCGACCGTCCACGCCCTCGACTACAGGCAGAGCAAATGGGGGAGCGCGGCGAAGCGGCTGCTTCGTCTCGGGGAGCGCAGCGCCGTGCTGGGCACCGACGCTGCGGTCGCGGTATCGAGACTTATGGCGGACCGGCTTTCCGGCGTGTACGGCCGCACGGTGATGTACATACCGAACGGAACGTCCATCCCTGGACCGTGCGGCTCGGATTCGCTCGCGCGGTACGGGATCGAACCTGGGAGGTATGTGCTGAGCGTCGGCCGCTTCATCGTCGAACGCGGTTTCCACACGCTCATCGAGGCGTTTCGATCGGCATCAGTGCCGATGCGCCTGGTGATAGTGGGGGACGCCCGGTTCGAGGAGGAGTACGGAGCGAGGATACGCGCCATGGCGGACGACCGCATCGTTCTGCCGGGGTTCGTCAGCGGTCAGCCGCTCGAGGAGCTGTACGCGCACTGCGCATTCTACGTGCTGCCGTCGCTCGTGGAGGGGCTGCCGATCTCGCTGATCGAGGCGATGGGCCACAGCCGCCCCGTCATCGTCAGCGATATACCGGAGAATCTCGAGGTGGCCGGAGGTATCGGCGTCACGTTCCGCGCCGGCGACGCCGGGGATCTCTCCCGCGCCCTCTCGAGGATGGCGTCGGCGCCGGCCGCCGAGCTCGAGCGGATGGGCCGGGAGGGACGAGAGCGCGTCGAGCGGGAGTACCTGTGGGACGCTGTGGCCCGGAAGCTCGAACGCCTCTATCTCGATATCGCGGCGCATTGAGTACGGGATTGCGCCGGCCAAATTCTGTTGACACTGCACAGTGCATCTGATAGACAGATGCGGAATTCGTCGGTCGTCGACGGGGAGCGAAATGATGAAACGGATGAATGCCCTGATGAGGTTCCTCTCACGCGCCCTCGCCCCGGCGCTTCTTCTCGCGATGGTCGGAGCGTGCGCCCCGACCGGCACCTCCAGCCCGACCGCCCGGCCGGTCCCGGAAACGGTCCCGGAGACCGCCCGCCAGGCACCGGAGACCCCCTCCGCCGCGGACGAGACACCCTACGACCTGGAGCAGGAGATGCCTGTCGAGAGCGGTCCCGCCCGCAGGGTCGAGGAGGATATCGAGCCTGTTCGGGCCGACACCTTCCGGGTTGAGGAAACGGCTCAGCCCGCCGACGGCGCGGGTTACGACCTGGGGTATCGTATCCAGGTGTTTGCCTCCAGCAGTCTCGAGGCGGCCAAGGAACTGCAGAAAAAAGTGATGGCGGGTACAGGTCTTGCTGCATATATAGAGTTCGAGGAAGGGTTGTACAAGGTGCGGGCGGGGGATTTCTCCACGAGAGAAGAGGCGTCGGCCGCACGGACGGCGCTGGCACAGACGTACCCCGACTGCTGGATCGTAAGGACCACCGTCAGAACCGTCCGTTGAGCGGACTGCAAGGAGCACAGCGTCTCATGCCCGAGCTGCGCAAGAGCCCCATCATAGAGCGCTGGGTGATCATCTCCACCGAGCGAGGCAAGCGTCCCCTCGATTTCAAGATGGAGAAGAAGCCGTCCCGGGGAGGTTTCTGTCCCTTCTGCTACGGCAACGAGGACAAGACCCCTCCGGAGGTGCTCGCCTACAGGGATCCCCTCTCCGCGCCGAACACTCCCGGCTGGAAGGTGCGCGTGGTGCCGAACAAGTTCCCGGCCCTGCAGATCGAGGGCGACCTCGACAAGCGCGGCGACGGGATATACGACATCATGCGCGGAGTGGGAGCCCATGAGGTCCTGATAGAGTCTCCGGACCACCACAAGAACATCCACTACCTCCCGAAGGAGCACGTGGAGAGCATCCTCTGGGCGCTTCGCGACCGGTGCATCGATCTGAAGAAGGATTCGCGCTTCCGGTACATCCTGATCTTCAAGAACTGGGGCGAAGAGGCGGGGGCGTCGCTGGAGCACTCGCACATGCAGCTGATAGCGACGCCGATCATCCCCAAGCGGGCGATCGAGGAGCTTGAGGGATCGAAGTTCCACTACAGTCTCAAGGAGCGATGCATCTTCTGCGACATCCTCAAGCAGGAGATCAGGGAGCAGAAACGCGTGATCTCGATGAACGACCATTTCATCGCGATAGCCCCGTTCGCCTCGCGGTTCCCGTTCGAGTCGTGGATCCTCCCGCGCGAGCACCTCTCGGCCTTCGAGAAGACGACCGCCGACTGGTTCCCCGACCTGGCCGACATACTCAAGTCGGTGCTCACGAGGCTCGACGCCGTTCTCGACGAGCCGCCGTTCAACTTCATCATCCACACCGCCCCGTGCAAGACGCCGGACCTCGATTACTATCACTGGCACATCGAGATCATGCCCAAGCTGACAAAGGTCGCCGGCTTCGAGTGGGGGAGCGGGTTCTACATCAATCCCACTCCGCCCGAGGATGCGGCGGAAGCCCTGCGCAACGTCGATCTCACCGGAGGAGCGAAGACCGCTCCCCAGCAGACTCAGAAGGTAGAGGAACAACGATGACCTCCGACAGGATCACTGCCGCGGTCGTCACCACGGAGATCGTGCCGTTCTCGAAGGTCGGCGGCCTCGCCGATGTCATGGGTGCGCTCCCCGACGAGCTCGAGAAGCTCGGGTGCGACATCACCGTATTCACACCGCTCTACGCCTCGATAGACAGGAAGAAGTTCGGAATCCGCCGGAAGAAAGCCGGGGCCGAGGGTCTTTCGGCCCGCGTCGGCGACCGGGACGTGCCGTTCGGGCTCGCCAGGGCGACGAAGCCCGGCACGGGGATCACCGTTTGGTTCATAGAGAACGAACATTTCTACGGCCGCCCCGGGATCTACACCACAGAGGAGGGCGAAGGATTCCCCGACGAGGACGAGCGCACGGTCTTCTTTAACCGCGCCGTCCTGGCGGCGATCCGGCATCTCGGTCTCCGGCCCGATGTGATACACTGCAACGACTTTCATGCCGGACTCATACCGGTCTACCTCGGCGTGGAGGACGATCCCGACCATTCGCTCAACGGTGCCGGCACGGTCTTCAGTGTACACAACCTCGCCTACCAGGGCCTCTTCGAGCCCGAGTTCCTTCCGCTGGCGGGGTTCGATGACGGGCTGTTCAGGCCGATGAGCCCGTTCGAGTTCTGGGGGCGGGTCAACGTGATGAAGATGGCGCTGATGTTCTCGGGGTTGATAAGCACGGTCAGCAGGTCGTATGCCGAGGAGATCACCACCTCCGACGAATACGGCTACGGTCTCGAGGGTGTCCTCCGCTACAGGAAGAACGATCTGGTGGGGATCCTCAACGGGATCGACCCGAAGGAATGGGACCCGTCGACAGACCAGCTCCTTCCGGCCCGCTATTCCGCGGACGACATGTCTGGAAAGGTCGAGGATCGCGCGGCGCTTCTCGACGCCTTCGGTCTGGGAGCGGGGGAGGAGCCGGTGATCGGGATCGTTTCGAGGCTCGTCGACCAGAAGGGGTTCGATATCCTCTCCGAGGCCCTGCCGCGACTGATGGAGCTCGGCGTGAAGTTCGCGATCCTCGGCACGGGACAGCAGAAGTATCACGAGCTCTATTCGGCGCTGGCCGCCGAGTACCGGGGCCGGTTCGGCGTCCGTCTCGAGTTCAACAACCGCCTGGCCCATCTCGTCGAGGCGGGAAGCGACTTCTTCATGATGCCCTCGCGCTACGAGCCGTGCGGGCTGAACCAGATGTACAGCCTGCGGTACGGCACCATACCTATCGTCCGGGCCACGGGAGGCCTCAAGGACACGATCATCAATATCGACGGCAACCCCGGCGGCAACGGATTCACCTTCGAGGAGTACACCCCCGCAGCCCTGCTGCGGGCGGTCAAGCGGGCCGTCACCTTCTTCGGCGACGCGAAGCGCGTGCAGGAGGTCCGCCGGCGGATCATGGCTGAGGACCACTCGTGGGAGAGCTCTGCGAGGGAGTACCTGGCCATGTACCGGCGCGCGCGCGGACGGGTCGGAATGAGGTTGACAACGCCCTGAGCGCGTTTTTATAATCAGGGGAAAAGGTGAGCGGGAATAGCTCAGTTGGCAGAGCGCAACCTTGCCAAGGTTGAGGTCGCGGGTTCGAACCCCGTTTCCCGCTCCATTTATTTTACGGCGGCATAGCCAAGTGGTAAGGCGACGGTCTGCAAAACCGTTATTCACCGGTTCGAATCCGGTTGCCGCCTTTTCTTTTTAACCGCCGGCGCCCGACGGTCCTCCCCCGCGGATCATCCCTCTGAAATTCAATTGAACGGATCCCGCCGTTCTGCGTAGATATCTCCGGAAGGAGAGGTATCGATGGACGACGCGACGCTTGCCATACACGTCGAGCGAGCACAGGACGGCGATGAGCGATCGTTCACGGCGATCGTCGCCGCCCTCGGTGAGATGCTCCTCGCGATAGCGTACCGGTATACAGGAGACTGGGAATCTTCCCGGGACGTCGCACAGGAGACATGGCTCTCGGTGTTCCGCTCACTGCGACGTTTCGACGGGAGGGTCCCATTCCGCGCATGGCTCATCGCCGTCCATCGGAACAAGTGCATCGATCATCTGAGACGGCGGAAACGATCGATAGAGATGCCGATTGAAGATCCGGAGCGGGGAGAGACCGCCCGGACGGCCGACCCCGCGCCGTCGCCGTACGAGGATTACGAACGGAAGAAGCGGCTGGATGCGGTGCTGGCGGCCGCCGGACGACTGCCACGCAAGCAGCGAAGGGTCTTTGCCCTTGTCGACCTGGAAGGGATCCCGTGCCGTGAGGCGGCACGTATCCTCGATATGCACGAGGTCACGCTCAGGACCAACCTGTACCATGCAAGACGGAGTGTCGCACGCGAACTCCGCCGATCAGGAGTGATAGTATCATGAACGATATGACATGCAGGGGGTTCAGCGATCTGCTCGAAGAGTATCTGAACGGCTCGCTCTCGGCTGAGATGTCTGGGGCGATCGACGCGCATGCGCGTTCGTGTCCCGAATGCGGTGCGTTGCTGCGCATGAAAAGGGACCTTTCCGCGGAGATCCGCGTCCCGTCCGGGATAATCGCCGGCACTGCGGAGGCGGTCCGCGCGAGGATCGCCGCCGATCGTGTCTCGAGACACAGCGCACTCGGACGCCTCCTCATCCCGGCGCTCTCCTCTCTGTGCGTGACCCTGATCTTCGTCGTCGGCTTCCTCGCCGGCGAGGTGCGAAGCCTGCGCGAAGAGACGCAGACATTGAGGACTGACTTCGCGCCGGGGCCGCCCATGACGATCGCCGCACGAGAGGGGGGACGCCGCGAAGAGCTGACAGTCGATGAGATCGTCCGGCTTCTCGAGCGACTGCCGGCCGGCACGCAGGTTCTGAGCCCACGCGAGGCGGAGCGTCTGACTCGCGAGCGCGGGTTCCTCGGGATCGCCGCCGGAGAGCCGACGGAGCGTATGCTCGATGAAGGACTGACAGCCGGCGAGGCACTCGCGCTGCTTCTTTCCCTCGGCCTCGATCCGGAGACGACCATAGAGCTGGGAAGGTTCACCGATCGTGCCGTTCCTTCTGTGCTGCTGCGTAATCTGAGCGCGACGGGAGCGGCATCTTGAACCGATGGAGGTACCGACATGAGCAGATACGCGAGGATCTTCGGAAGTATGACACTGATGGCAATCCTGACTGCGGGAGCCGGCTGCAACAGGTACGAGGCGCGAATCGTCGTAGAAGAGAACGGCGGCGGCACACGCACCTCCGTGATGCGTCTAAAGCCGGATCCCGGAGACGGGACGATCGCGATAGACGATCTGGCCCGCCTGGCGGGTATCGATGCAGGTCGTGGATGGCATATCGCCGCCGAGGCGGACCGCGCCCGGCTGGATGCGAAGGAGGGT
>Ga0316578_10000575_pt1 | contig 12703 bp, 12 predicted proteins | sample J0NA_2_FD_203076 | JGI IMG/M metagenome (GOLD analysis project Ga0316578, IMG submission 203076) | Rhizosphere microbial communities from salt marsh grasses in Alabama, United States - J0-2_160517rDrC | ecosystem: Host-associated > Plants > Roots > Rhizosphere | place: USA: Alabama | collected... | reverse complement strand
AGACCTCCACCGCTGGAATGTGAAGATCCGCGGCGGGGTCGGGGCGCCGTTCGACTTCGAGGACCTCCTGTGGGGCTGGCCGGTTCAGGACATCGCCGTCTCGCTCTACTATCAGTGGTCCGATCCGAGCTTCCGGGAGGCCGGTCGGGCGTTCCGCTCCGGGTACGAGACGGTAGCGCCGTGGCCCGAGCGCGAGCCCGGCGACGTCGACACCCTCATCGCTGCACGGACTCTCGTCATCGCGAACAGTGTCCTGCTGCAGCCGGAGTGGCGCCACGCCGCGGAAGAGGTCTTCGAGCGCGGCGAGCGACGCATTCGCGATCTGCTCGACATGTGAGTCTCCCGGTCATCGGTGAGACGTCGCGCGACTCATGGGTCCACGGATTCCGCCACACCCGCCGTCGGGGTACTGTTGCCGTGATGCCGGAATCTCGTACCCCGAGGATCACGGCCCGCGCACTCCGCACCGAGGACGACTGGTGGCGAGTTCGGGACTTCATCATCGCGACGCACCCGCTCACCCCCACGGGCCAGAACTGGGAGCATCGACGTTGGGACGGGCACCGGTTCCATGGAGAGCGGCTGCTCCCCATGCGGCGCTTCAAGGAGACGGTGAGGATCTGGGAGGCCGCCGGCCGCATCGTGGGCGTCGTGAACCCGGAAGGTGGCGGCGACGTGCACCTTCAGGTGCATCCCGGGTACCGGTCGCTCGAGCCGGAGATGCTCGCCTGGGGCGAGGAGCACCTCGCCATCTCAGCTCCCGACGGCAGCGCGGAGAAGACGGTCGTCACGTTTGCGTACGACTACGACACCGTGCGACGGCGCAACCTCGAAGCCCGGGGATGGAAGCGGTCAGATGAGCGAAGCGTCGCACGCCGCCTCCGGCTCGCCGCCGTCGAGCCGCCGACCGTGCCTTCCATCGACGGGTACGTCCTCCGGTCCACGAGCGCGAACGAGCCCGAACTCGCTCAGCGCATGGCCGACATCCTGAATGCGGGCTTCGGGCGCATCACTCACACCGCCCGCGAGTACGCCACCTTCATGGAGAACGCACCGGGCTTCGCCCATGAGCTGAACCTCGTCGCTGAGGCACCGGACGGGACGTTCGCCGCCCACGTGGGGTGCAACTTCGAACACCGGAACGCAGTCGGCATCTACGAGCCTGTTTGCACCCACCCGCAGCACCGGCAGGCCGGGCTCGCCCGGGCGCTGATGATCGAAGGCCTGCACCGCTTCCGGGCGCTCGGCGCGACGGACGTCTACGTCGAGACGGGAGAGGATCCCGCCGCCAACGCGCTCTACGACTCCGTCGGCTTCGCCGAGGCATACTGGGGAAGCAGCTGGCGCAAGACCTGGTAGCGCTACGACGCGACGGCCGGCGCCATTCGGCGGCGCCTCCCGGCAACGGCGATCCCGACGAGCGCGAGGCATGCCCCGATCACGATCGGAGCCGTCAGCACTTCGCCGAGGAGCACCACACCGGCGATGACCCCGATCACGGGCGCGAGGTACCCGGTGAGCGCAACCCGGGCGGCCGTCGTGTGCCGGGACGCGAAGAGCGTTGCGAAGAAGGGCAGGAACGTACTCCCGACGCCGAGGGCGATGAGGACCGGCCATGCAGTCTTCGAAACGCCCCCGGGGTCGATGTCACGCAGCACGAGACCCGTGGCGACGGCGACGACCGCGCCGGCGACGAACATCGGGATCGCGAGCTGCGTCGTGGCGTGGAGCGGTGCGTACCTGCGGGTCAGCACGCCGCTCGTTGCACCGACCACCACCCCGGATAGGGCGAAGAGCGACCCGAGTTTGATGTCTCCTCCGTCGGCGATACCCGACTCCCCGGAGACGACGATGAGGACCGTTCCGAGGAGGCCGATGGCGAGACCCAGCATCTGGTTCCGATCGAGCCGCTCACGCAGCGCGACGGCGGCGAGGGCCGCCGTCACTGCGGGGATGAGCGTGATGAAGATCCCTTCGATGCCTGCAGAGACGTACTGCAGCGAGGAGATGAAGAGCGCCGGGGCCACGCCGATCCGCAAGACGCCGATCACCGAGCCGTCCCGCCATGCCGAGGCGGTGATCTCGCCCAGACGTCGATGCCCGATCGCAAGCACGAAGATCAGCGCGACCACGACACGGGTGGCGACGACGGTGAACGTCGTCGTCCCTTCGGCGAAGACGAACCGCGTGCCGACTCCGGCGAGCCCCCACCCGATCGAAGCGGCAGCCAGAGCCGCAAGCACCTTCGACTGCACCGGCGCAAGGTACCCGCCTCATGGGAGCTATCAGCCGGCCGACGTTGCGTGTGCCGAGAGACGGTGCAGCGCGTAGGGCCGGCGGACGGAGACGGCCACGACGACGCTCGTGACCGCCGCCCAGACGCACCACAGCGAGATGAAGCCGGCGGCCAGGAGGATCGACAGCCCTGCAGCGACGGGGATGTTGACGATGCCGAATCCCCTGAGCACGCGGCGCGTCGACATGAGGAGCGGCACGCAGGTCGCCCCGACGTAGCCCAGCCCGGTGATCGAGCCTCCGATGATCGCGACGTCGTAGGCGAGGTAGCGACCGCCGATGGCCGCCCCGACCGGCTCTGCGAGCATCGATGCGAAGAGCATCGCCGACACCGCCGCGCCGAGGCCGACGAACGGCACCATGGCGGATCGCCTCCGCGAGTTTTCCTCGGCTCGCATGACTGCGAACGGGACGAGAATCGGAACGACGCCCAAGGCGACTGCGAGATAGGCCGTCACCGCCGCTTCGCCTACATCCGAGGGGATGCGTCCCTGCAATCCCCACCAAGCGGCGGCTTCGATCAGTTGGTGGGCCGCAAGGACGGCGGGGACGGAAGCGAGAGCGAGATCGCTGCGCCGCTCCACGTGGCGGAACCCGTCGACCGCCACCGCCCCGACGACGAGGCCGGCGATGAGATCGGCTTCAGGCGAGTAGCACATCGCACCGTCCCGGTCCGCTCCCCCACATTGTCGCGCTCGAACCGGCATGCGACCAGAGGTGGTTGCGGTGGTCAGTCGAGGAGCGCCAGTGCGCGGCCGGCGGACCGTATCGAGTCGATCGTGATCGGGTCGAGGACGAGCTGGACGTGGTGGGCGCCGACCTCCGCGTAGCGTTGGAGCGTGGCGGCGAGGGCCGCCGGCGTTCCCGTCTGTGGCGCTGCCATGTGGCGGTCGGTGTCGCCTTGCTTGCGGCCCCGGCCGCCTTCGAACTGCCAGTAGAGCGCCGTCGTCCGTCCCACGTCCGACGGCCGACGTCCGGCGTCCTGCACGGCGGAATCGATCTTCGCGTTGAGCTCGGCGAAGCCGTCGGGGGTATTCCCGTGCCACGCGTGCCACGTGTTCCACAGGTCGACGTGCGGGAGTGCGATGCGGAGAACGCGCGGCCCCATCGAGCCGATCATGATCGGCGGGCCTTCGGGTCTGCTGCGCGGGATGAGTTGGCAGTCGCGCGCGGCGTAGAAGCGGCCGACGAAGTCGATCTCACCGTCGCGCAGCAGCGTTCGGATGATCGTGAAGGCTTCCTCGAACCGGCTCGCCCGATGGTCGAAGGGGAAGCCGAAGGCCCGATACTCCACCTCGTTCCAACCGGCACCGAGGCCGAGGATGAGCCGCCCGCCGGAGATCTCGTCCACAGTCGTCGCCTTCTTCGCGAGCATCGCCGGGCTGTGGAAGCTCGTTGCCGCGACGAGCGGCCCGATCTCGACGCGACTGGTGATCGCCCCGATCGCAGCGAGGAGAGACCACGCCTCCCACGGCCCGGCGGGCCCTTCCGGCTTGTGGTAGAGCAGGTGGTCGCCAATCCAGATCGAGTCGAACCCGAGGTCTTCGATCGAGAGCGCCATCTCGCGCAGGTCGGACCAGCGCGCCTCCCACTCGACCTCGGGGAGCTGAACACCGACGGACAGCGGTCGTTGTGCCATCACCGGATCGTACCCGACCGCGACGACGCGGGCGCATCGGCACGCGCCCGCCGGAGCATCCCCCATCGCCCCCACGTGGTCGCAGCGCGGAGCCCGCCCAGAGGCCATGCGCGACTAGGGTCCGCGCCATGCAGATCGGCGTCTTCATCTTCGCGACCGACACCACGCTCCAGCCCGTCGAGCTCGGCAGGGCCGTCGAAGCGCGCGGCTTCGAGTCGCTCTGGCTCCCGGAGCACAGCCACATCCCGACGGCCCGCACGACGCCGTGGGGCGGCGTGAGGGACGCGCCGCCGCTCCCCGAGATGTACTGGCGCACCCACGACCAGTTCGTGGCGCTCGGGGCCATCGCCGCGACGACCGAGACGCTGCTCCTCGGCACCGGCATCACGCTCGTCGCCCAGCGCGACCCGATCTGGCTCGCGAAGCAGGTCGCCTCCCTCGACACCATCTCGAATGGCCGGGTCGTCTTCGGCATCGGCTATGGGTGGAACAAGGAGGAGTTGGCGCATCACGGCGTCGCCTACCTCGAGCGGCGGGCGGTACTGCGCGAGAGAGTCCTTGCCATGAGAGAGCTCTGGACGCAGGACGAGGCATCCTTCGCCGGCGACTACGTCCGCTTCTCGCCTTCGTGGTCGTGGCCGAAGCCGGTCCAGAAGCCCCACCCGCCGATCGTGCTCGGAGGCGGCGCCGGCCCACGGACGTTTGCCGACATGGCGGAGTTCTGCGACGGGTGGATGCCGCTCGCGGGTCGCCACGAGTTCGCCTCACATCTCGACGACCTCCACGCCGCCCTGCGCGCCGCCGGTCGCGATCCCTCGACGTTCCAGCTCGGGGTCTTCGGAGCACGGCCGAACATCGAAGCGCTGAGGGACCTCGCAGCTGCGGGAGTATCCCGTGCGGTCCTCCCGGTCTCGCCGAAGGCGCCGGGCGACGTCATCGAGACGCTCGATCGCTACGCGCGCCTCCTCGAGGAGTTCAACGCCTCTTGAGCCTGGAGTAGCCGGTCCCGGTGCCGTTCGGTACCGTTGGCCCGTGACCAAGCGCGACCGAAGCGGGCCGGCTGTCCCTCCGATCGAGTCGACGCTCATCCAACTCGTCCTGTGGGTTCGGGTCCTCGGCTTCATCTGGATGACGCTGCTCGTCGTCGTCGCATGGTTCACCGACGACGGAGCCAACAAGGCGATCATCGTCGCCGCTGAGGCGCTTGCAGCCGGCTGGACGTTGGTGACGGTCCGCGCGTCACGCAGCCCGATCTCGATGCGGAATTGGCAGTTCGCTGCGGCCGACGGAGCGGTCGCGCTCCTCGTCGCGAGCGCGTCGTTCGTCTCGGGTGCGGGCGATCTCTTCCACGGAGGGTTCCCCATCTCGTGGCTCGCCGTCGCCGCGTACGCAGGCGGGATGCGGTACGCCGTCACCGCTGCAGTGCTGCTCGCCACACAGCAGGTCGTTGGATTCGTCCTGACCGACCGCTCCCTCGTCGCGACGACGGGGGCCCTCGTCTTTCTCGTCTTCGCCGTGATCTTCGGCTGGACGATCGACACCCTCCGCCGAAATGACGCTCTCCGCAGCGAGGCCGAGCGGGCGCTCGAGGAAGAACGGACCAAGCGGGCACGGGAGGCCGAGCGGCTCGAACTCGCCAACGAGTTGCACGACTCGGTGCTGCAGACGCTCCAGGTGATCCGAACCGATGCCGACGACCCCGACCGGGTCCGCTACCTGGTACGGAGCGAGGAGCGCGCGATCGATCGGATGATCAGCAAGTACCGCCGCCCCGCGAGCGGCGGCTTCGAGAGCGAGCTGCTCGCCGTGCGCGACGAGGTCGAAGACCTCCACGGCATCCAGATCCGCGCCGTCATCCGAGATGATGCGCCGCTGACTCCCGCCGTCGCCGCTTCGATCGAGGCTGCCCGCGAAGCCCTCACGAACGCGTCGCGGCACTCCGGGGCTCCGGTCATCAACCTCTATGCCGAGGCACGCGGCGGGCACGTGCACATCTATGTTCGCGATCGCGGGCGAGGCTTCGATCCCGCGAATGTCCGTGAGGGGCGGGGCGTGCGGCACTCGCTCCAGCGGCGGATGGAAGACGTCGGCGGTTCCGTCACGATCACATCATCACCGGATGAAGGCACCGAAGTCGAGATCTGCTCGAAGGAGTGCATATGAGCGAGCGATTGAGGGTCTTCCTCGTCGACGACCACGACGTGGCACGTGCCGGCGCGCGCCACTACCTCGAGGGCCAATTCGAGATCGTGGGTGAGGCAGACAACGCAATCGACGCGATCGAGATGATCGGCGAGCGGGAACCGGATGTCGTCCTCCTCGACGTACGACTCCCGGGTGGGGGCGGCGCCAGCGTCATCGGGCCGATTCGCGCTCGACTTCCGAACGTCCGGTTCCTTGCATTCACGGTCTCTGCAGAGCGGGACGACGTCCTTCGTCTCCTCGACGCCGGCGTCGACGGTTACGTCACCAAAGCGACGTTCGGACCGGACCTCCCGAACCTCGTCGAGGCTGCCGCCACAGGTCAGCGACCCGTCTCCCCCGACGTCGCCGGCTACCTCCTCGACATCGATGAGGGCATCGCGGAAGCGTCGGGGATCGAGAAGCTCACACAGCGCGAGCGGGAAGTCGTCAACCTCATCGCCCGCGGCTACTCGTATCGCGAGACGGCAGCCCGCATGGAGATCTCGGTGAAGACGCTCGAGACCCACATGCACCACATCTTCGACAAACTCGGCGTGGCCAGCCGCCACGAGCTGTCGCGTCTCGCCTACGACACGGGGTTCGTTCGTCCGGGCGATTGAACCTCCGACCCGGCACCTACCTGCGTATAGGGGCGATCCCCTATGGCGGTCTCGACCCCCGGCATCGAACATGGCCGCGGCAGCAGACGGGAGCCGTCCGGACCGCACTCGAAGCCGCAACGACCCGGAGCCTCTCCGGGACGGGGGGAGCGGAAGCGGGTGCGGTCGAGGTTCGGGGCCGTCGCATGAGACCGCAGGCAGGGTGGCGCACCGCCACCCTGCTACGCGTCGGCGAGGCCGCGTCCGAGCCGTCGGCGTTGGCCGCGGATGCCGGTAGCGTGCTCCGATCCACGAAGTGAGGCGCTGTGACCGATGCTGCTGCAATGCCCGACGGGAGAGATCTCATCCGGACGATGGGATGGATCCCGCTCCCCTACTCCTGTGTCGGGCTCGTACGCAAGACCGCCGTCTCAGGACGCAACACGGTGTGGTCCTGGCTGGTCCTCATCCCGTGGGCATCGGACTCGAAGCCCTGGATCGACGGCACCAAGGTCATGACGGCTTCGACGAAGAGCGAAGCGGACGAGCGAGCGGACATCGTCGCTCATCTGCGGGATCTCCTGGATCGCCGCTACGGCGAGACGGTTGGGAACCGTGCGGTCGACGACCTGCTGCAACGCATCCGGGACGAGGCCTGACGGCGTCCGCGGGCCCGCCGACCAGGGCAGCGGGGGAGTCGCCGAATGGTCCTAGACACATGGCCGTTTCGGCGCGACGATTCGCGTGTTGACAAGCGAAGCCCCCTGCGGCGCCGAGCAACGGATCCCTAGATCCACACCTATCGAGGTGACCAGGAACGGAACGCCCGCCGGGGCTTCGCTTCTGCCTGTCCCAAAACCCGACACCTGCGATAGCCTGTCGCGCGGACGCTGAAGGGAGGCCACCGTGCGCCGACAGATCGCAGCTCTCGCGGTCCTCGCGATCCTTGCCGTCTCTTGCGGCGGCGCCGACGACGGCACCGACGGTGTTGCCTCGCTCACGACCTCCGAGGCGAGCGCCGGTGCGACGACGACACAGCCGCTCGACCAGGAGCAGGCGCTGCTGGAGTTCAGCCAATGCATGCGCGACCAGGGGATCGACTTCCCGGACCCTGTGGTCGATGCACAGGGGTACCCACGGTTCGAGTTCGACGACCCGGAGTCCCTGGACCGTGATGCCCTCCTCGAGGCCGGGGAGAACTGCCGCTCCCTCATCGAGCGCGTCGTGCTCTCGCTGCCGGACATCGACTCGGCCGAGTTCAACGACACGTTCCTCGAGTACGCCGCGTGCATGCGCGAGCAAGGTTTCGAGGACATGCCCGACCGGCTCGACATCGCATCGATCGTGCGGGGCGACGAGCTCCCGTTCGACCCGACCGACCCGGACTTTCTCGCAGCCGACGTGCAATGCCGGGACATCTTCGCGGAGTTCCGTGCCGGCTTCACCGGCGACGGCTGAACCGCGACGCGGGTGTGACCGAGGGCGCCGGTACGGCTACTCGTCCTCGGCGGTCGCCGGGGGCTCGACGTGGGGAGACGGATCGAGGGTCCACGTCCCGTAGTCCGGCTCGACGGTCACATCTGCCGTCGTGACCGCTTCGTAGAGCCAGTCGCTGACCGCCTCGTACACGGCACGTTCCTCCATCAGGTACAGCACCTCGTCCGCGGTGGCGAGCGTTCGGTCTTCGACGAGGATGACGTGGAAGCCGTACTCGGTTTCGACCGGATCGGTCACCTCCCCGATCGGCGCCGTCATCGTCGCCTCTGCGAACTCGGTGACGTAGTCGGCGGGCGATGCACACCCGAGCGAGCCGCCCGTGGGCCCCGATCCGGGATCGGTCGACACCTCCTGCGCGACCGCTGCGAACTCCTCACCTGCGTCGAGCCGTCCGATCACGGCCTCGGCCTCTTCCTCGGTCTCAACGAGGATGTGCGAGGCGCAGACTTCGGCGTACTCCATCGGCTGCGCATCGATCTCCGCTTGGGCGTCCTCGAGTGACGGCATCTCGACCGTCGGCTCGACCTCCGCGGTGACGGCGTCCTCGATGAGGTACTGCGTCGCGAAGCTCTCGAGGCCGCTCAGGGAGATGTTCTGGTCGGAGAGGAACGTGTCGACATCGTCGGTGTACCCGTAGTCGGCGAGGATCGAGGCGATCTCCGCGTCGATCGCCTCCTGGGAAGCCGCGAAGCCGAGGTCCGCTGCCGCACGGTGCTCGATCGCCTTCCACTGGATCAGCGTGCCGAGATAGGTGGCGAACTCGTCGGCGGTGAACTCGGAGGTGACCTCATAGAAGAGCCCATCCACATCGTCGACCGCGATCGTCTCATCGTCCACGGTTGCGGCTGTCGAGGAGCCGCCACCGCAGGCGGCAATGATGAGAGCGAGCACGGCGATGAGCAAGAGCAGCTTCTTCATGGGTTCCTCGGTGGGGGATCTGGCCGCGAGGCTAGGGGGCATCTCCCGACATCGTCACGGGCGCAACGAAGAATCGCATGAGAACGAAGACGGTCTTGACCGTCGATCCGGCCGAGAGCACAGTTGGGGTGAGGTGATGTCGTGAGCAATCCACGCAAACCGAATCCCCGGAACCGCCGGGCGCCGTCGAAGAAGTCCGGATCGGCACGGCTCCACGGAGCGGCGACGATCCGGAGACCTCAGCGCGTCGGGAAGGATCAGGCCCAGGGCCACCACCACTAGCATCACGAAGAGCCCACGCGAGAGCGGGGGCGGCACACGGGCGGTTGTTCGGTCCTCCCCTCTCCCCGAGCGACCGTCGGGAGACGCGAGGGGAATGGAAGGAGCGGGCATGGAACGCGCCGGCACACGATTGCCGATCGTGCTCATCGTCTTCGCCGTCATCGCTGCCGCATGCGGGGGTGGAGCGGACGAGACCACTACAACGGTCGAGGCCACGACGACCACTTCGACGACGACCACACCGTCGGCGGAGGAGCCTGCCGACGAGCTGCTCGTCTCCGGCCTCGAGAACGTCCGCGATGCCGTCGTCCGAATCGTCGGCGAAGGCAGCTTCGTCGATCCCGAGTACGGCGACGTGGACAACGTCAGAGGCAGCGGCTCCGGCTTCATCATCGACCCGTCGGGCATTGCGGTCACGAACAACCACGTGGTCACCGGGGCGGCGTTCCTCCACGTCTATGTGGAAGGCAGGGACGACCCGCTGAACGCGAAGGTCCTCGGAGTCTCGGAGTGCTCGGATCTCGCGGTGATCGACATCGATGGCGATGGCTTCCCCTACCTCGACTGGTACGACGGGGACATCACTGCCGGCATGGAGATCTACGTGGCCGGCTTCCCGCTCGGCGACCCCGAGTACACCCTCACGGAAGGGATCATCTCCAAGGAGAAGGCCGACGGCGAGACGTCGTGGGCGTCGATCGACTCCGTCATCGAGCACACGGCGAGAGCCATGGGAGGGAACTCCGGCGGCCCGCTCGTCACCTCGGACGGGCAAGTGGTCGGTGTGCACTACGCATCGGTGGCGGACCTCGACATCCGGTATGCGATCAGCCGCGACGAGGCGTCCAAGGTCCTCGACGACCTGACTGCCGGCAACGACGTCACCTCGATCGGCGTGAACGGCGAGGCATTCTCGGGTGAGGACTTCTCAGGTATCTGGGTCGCGGCCGTCGAGTCCGGCTCCCCCGCCGCCGGGGTCGGCATCGAGGGCGGCGACATCATCACGGCGTTGGAGGGCCTGAACCTCGCAACCGACGGGACGATGGCCGACTACTGCGACATCCTCCGTAGCCACGATCTCGACGATCCCCTCGCCATCGAGGTTCTCCGGATCGGCACGGAGGAGGTGCTCGAAGGCACACTCAACAGCGGCGAGCCGCTCGCCCTCTCGTTCTCGTTCGCGCAAGAGCTCGGCGACGAGGTCGCGAGCGGGTCCGGCGTCTCCTACGAGTACACGCAGATCACCGACGACGACGGCATCCTCGTCATGCAGGTGCCGACGACCTGGTTGGACATCGACGGAAGCGGATGGGAGATCGACGGCGAGCTCGTCGGCAACGCGGTCATCGCGACGCCGAGCTTCGACGGCTTCTACGGCACGTGGACGACACCGGGCGTCTTCTTCGGGGCGTCTGAGGTCCTCCTCGACGAGACCGAACCGGGTGACCTCCTGAACCTCTGGGAATTCAGCGATTCGTGCACATACGACGGGACGTACGACTACGAGGACGCCGTCTACACCGGAGCGTACGACCTGTGGCTCGGTTGCGGCGGCACCGAGACCGCGTTCGTCGTGCTCGAGGCCTACCCGCCGGACCAGAGCTTCGTGGTCCTCGTCCAGGTCCAGATCGTGTCGGACGCCGACCTCGAAGCATTCGACGTGATCCTCAACACGTTCGACGTCCTCGTCGGATGACAATGAGCGGCACGGGGCGCCCGCCGACGCCGGGCGCCCCGCGTGCTGCTCGCACGACCGGCCGAACGGCCCGGACGTCTCTACGCTGACGAACCGGCCCGTGGGAGGCGTCGTGGACGGCACCAAGGCAGTGATCGGAGCAGTTGCGGGGCTGCTCGTCGCCGTCGGCCTGGTGACGCTCATCGGCGCGTCGCCGGCGAATCCGAACGACGAGACGACAACGGCGGAGACGACGACCACGACACCCGCGACGGCGATCCCCTGGCGCTCACCGGACGAGACCGTCTTCGAGTCGACCGTGCTGATCCCTGGCGACGTCGTTGCCGACGACGGGACGATCACGCTCGACTACGAGCTCGAGAGCCTCGGGCCGGGCCACGGAGCTGCCCTCGACGCTTCGAACGTCGACGCCTCCCCGGATCGTTGGGAGATCTTGCTCATCTCCGGGGGCGGCACCGTCGTGGAGACCGAGATCGGAGCGAGGAGCGTGACCTTCGAGCTCCGTTCCGGAGTGACGCTCGAGCACGTCGCAGCAATCAACCTCATCGGGTGGCGGGCCGCCGTCCCGGTCGGGGAGACGATCGTCCTCGACGTCCGGCAGGGGGCCGGTGGCGCCTTCGCCGGCGGCACGACCGTCACGGTCGAGACCGTGCTCGAGCAGGCGAACTCGGTGATCGTCCAGCTCGCCATCGACCAGCCTCGGGATGAGTGGGACCGCATCGGGATCGATGCCGTCGACCCGGGGTGGAGAGAGTCGGGTCGAGATGGTGGCATCCAGTACATCTGGGATCGCGGCGCGGCTCCAGAGGTGATCGAGCTCGTCCAGTCGACACCAACGTGGGTGCCCATCGCAGGAACGCGACCCGTCTACGTGGGCGACGAGTCGTGAGCCGGCCGGACTACGAGACCCTGTTGCGCTCACCGCTCGACGACGAGCCCGAGCCCACCGGATGGGGCTCGGCCCTCGCCGGGTTCCTCGGCGGAGTCGTCGTCGTCCTCGCGGCGTCGTGGCTCCTCGGCGTCGGCCCCGGAACGGCCGCCCAGACAACGGCTCCCGACTCCTCGACTCCCCCGTCCTCGGATGCGCCAATCGACGTCGAACCGAATCGCTACCCCCCGGGCTTCCTCGAAGTCGGCGACTCCATCGCCATGAAGCCGACGGGCGCCGTTGCGACCGATGGGGGCTTCGTCGTGTCGTTCACGATGGCCGCCGCGCGTGACGCCGACGTCGACGAACTGGAGCGTCCGATCGGTGGGACGTGGCAGATCGAACGCGGAGACGGCTCGATTGCGCGAGCCAACCGTCTCGTCTATGACGCCGCCCATACGGACGTCATCGGTGTCGGCTTCCCTGGCTCGCTGAGGGGCGACGAGACCATTCGCATGGTTGCGAGGTGGGATCCGGTGAGCCGAGACGCCGAGGCCGAGATCCCGTTCACAGGGACGCCCTTCGTCGCCGAAGGGCCGGTCGAGATCGACGTCGGGGCCGGCCTCACGCTGAAGGTCGGCCCGATCGAGCTGGGCCGCCATCTCGGCCGGGTCGAGTGGTCGATCACGGGGCCTGGTGATCCCACTGCAGCAGTGTCCATCGAT
>Ga0316578_10000574_pt1 | contig 12707 bp, 10 predicted proteins | sample J0NA_2_FD_203076 | JGI IMG/M metagenome (GOLD analysis project Ga0316578, IMG submission 203076) | Rhizosphere microbial communities from salt marsh grasses in Alabama, United States - J0-2_160517rDrC | ecosystem: Host-associated > Plants > Roots > Rhizosphere | place: USA: Alabama | collected... | reverse complement strand
GGGGCGGTGGCAGGAGGCCTGATCGAGTTCTTCTCCATGCTGGTGGGGATCCACGCCATGGCTCTGGTTGCCCTCCTGGCCTATGCGGCGGCTTTCTTCCTGGGACCATCCGTCGAGCAGGCCCTGGCATCCCGTTCAGCGTAGTGCTCTTTCCCGCCCATGTGGCTGCCCTGCTCCTGGGCTTCTTTGGGGTCGTCGAGCTGTTCCTGGCGACCGTCGTGTCATCCAGGCCGACTCTCCCTCCTTTCTTGGAGGAGTCGACGAGCTCTTCCGAATGATGGCCGAGCACCCTGAACATTGGGGTCAAAGGGTCCCGCCCCTCAATGCTGCCAACGTCGTCGATATCATGCCGGAGAGAGTGTTCACATAATCCGGGGCCCGTGCCCAACCCCACCGACTCCGGAAAGGAACGAGCCCGGGCGGAGGGCCCCGCCCGGGCTGTTCACATGGTGATAGATGGTTGCGGAGTACGGGTAGCCGGCTACTTGACGAGGTGGACGTCGCTGTGGGCGACACATCCGGCGGCGGCAAACTCGAAACCACTGATCTCGGCGTCCTTGTCGCAAATCCAATACTCTCCCTGAGGATCCACAACGATCTTGATGGGCCGGGCGCTGGTCTTGGTAATGCCGTTCCCTGCGGAACGTGCGCGAGTCTCGGACATGCTGACCTCCTGAGGGTTGATGACAAACGCATCCTGTGTTTAACTTATGTATATCCTATGTCTATTTATTGTCGATGTCAAGGGTTGGATTCATATCACTCCATAGTTGGGAGAGACCTGTGCCAGAGAACACCGACACCCTTCTCGCGTTGGCGGAGATCGGGGCGGCATTCGCAGGGTTCGCCGCGCTGGTAAGTGTCATTCGAAGGGGGTCCGGCCGAGCTGCCGAGGCCGCTCATGACCTGCTTCGTCTCCGGTTGGTGATAGGCAGTAGCGTTGCTGGAGTCGCCGCTGCGCTGATCCCGGTGGGTTTGGCCGGATACGGCCTGGAGCCGGGATTGGTATGGCGGTTGGCAGCCTTGATCTTCCTGATCTTCGACAATGGCATCATTGTTTCGTTCATCACGGCCTATCAACCGGTTCGCGGCACCTTCCCACCGGACAGGTTGGCCGTTGCACTTGTGTCTGCCCTGGAAGTCGTGGAGCAGGCGAGCCTCGTCGCGGTGGTATTGGGCCTGGGGTTCGAGACCCCATTTGCCCTCTATGTGACGGCCTTGATAGCAAACATTTGTCAGGCCGGATTCATCTTCTCCCGGTTCGTCGGGTCCGCATTTCGTCACGGTGATGGCATTGTCTCCGACTGATGCAGACAGGAAGAAAGGAGATCCTTCGTGAACGTTCTGGTCACCGGAGCCACCGGGTACATCGGGGGGCGCTTGATCCCGCTCCTCTTGGCTGAGGGGCATGAGGTGCGGGTTCTGGTGAGAGACCCCACCCGCCTGAAGGCCCGTCCTTGGGAGGAGCAAGTCGAGATCTTCCGGGGGGACGTGACCTCTGGGCAGGCGGTCACCGAGGCCGTCCGCGGCATGGATGCTGCCTACTACCTCGTTCACTCCATGTGCTCGGGATCGGACTTCGCCCTCAAGGATCGAAGACTTGCAGAGGGCTTTGCCGAAGCTGCCCGGGGCATCGACCAGGTGATCTACCTGGGGGGCATTCTCCCCGATGCTGCGGAAGGGGTGAGCTCTGAACACCTGCGCTCCCGGGCCGAGGTGGGGGAGATCTTGCGGACACGCTTGCCCACCACCGAGATCAGGGCCGGTCCCATCATCGGTTCCGGTTCCGCCTCATTCGAAATGGTCCGGTACCTGACAGAGCGACTTCCCGCCATGGTGGCTCCGAAGTGGATCGAGAACCCGGTGCAGCCAATCGCCGTCCGTGACGTCTTGGCCTATCTGGTAGCCGTGCTCGGGAGGAAAGACGCCCGCGGGATTCTGAACGTGGGTACCGATCCGTTGACTTTCAAAGAGATGATGCTGGGGTACGCGAAGGTCCGCGGGCTTCCCCGCCTCATCCTTCCACTGCCGATCCTGGCTCCGGGGTTGGCAGCGCTATGGGTCGGCCTCGTGACCCCGATTCCCAACTGCCTCGCCGTGCCGCTCGTCCGGGGGATGGTCCGCCCGGTGCTGGCGGACCTGACCCGAGCCCGCCGGCTCTTTCCGGACATCCAACCCATTGGATATCAGGAGGCGGTATCCCGCGCAGTCCAGATGGTGGAGGGACAGGACGTTCAAACCCGGTGGAGTGACGCCCTGGGCCGTGGCGAGACCTTTCGCCTCGAGGACCGCGAGGGCCTCGTGAGGGAAGTTCGCACCCGCATGGTGGATGCTCCCCAGGAGGCTGTGTTCCGAGCGTTCTCCTCCCTGGGAGGGGATACGGGATGGCTGGTCTGGGGTTGGGCCTGGGGGATTCGGGGGATCCTGGACCAACTCGTGGGTGGCCCGGGATTGCGGAGGGGGCGTCGGCATCCCACCGAGCTCCATCAGGGAGAGGCGGTGGATTTCTGGAGGGTCGAGGAAGTGGATCCCCCTCGGCTCCTCCGCCTCCGGGCTGAGATGAAAGTCCCTGGAGAGGCCTGGTTACAGTTCGAGACCCGGCCCGTGGGAGACCAGACGCAACTCATCCAGGCTGCCCTCTTCGCACCCACCGGCTTTCTCGGTTGGCTCTACTGGTACGGGATTTATCCTCTACACGCTTTGATCTTCAACGACCTGGTGAATGCTGTAGCCGAGCGGGCCTGCTCTCTGAGCTGAGCTCATGTAGAGGTGGGATCCCGTCGGGACCCCGCACTGCATGCGGAAGCGCTTCGGACGACCTTCGGAGAACGAAAACCCTCGGATGCCTTGACCCCCGCCTCCCAGTCCCACTACCGTCAGCCCCACTGATCAACCTGGTTGCCCATTCCCCGGAGGTCCGCCATGCGGATTCGTTTCCACTCCATGGGACTGGCCGTGCTTCTCGTGACGGGGTGCGCCACGTCCCAGGCACAGGGACCGGCGCCCGTATCGCCGGCGCCCGGTCCCTCACCCGCGGCCGCCGAAGCCGGCCCCCTCTTCCCGGATCCCTTCCCGTCCACATACCAACCCTTTCCGTCGGAGACCACGGTCATTCGGAACGCCACCATCTTCACCGGAACGGGGGAGCGCATCGATGGTGGCTCGGTGCTGCTCAGGGACGGGAAGATCGCCGAGATCGGACCCAGCGTCTCTGCCCCGGCGGGTGCCACGGTCATCGATGCCGACGGGAGGTTCGTGACCCCCGGGGTCATCGATCCCCACTCCCACCTGGGGGTCTACGCCTCCCCAGGGATCCCCTCCCTCTCCGACGGGAACGAGATGACGAACCCGAACACCGCCGAGGTGTGGGCCGAGCACTCCATCTGGCCCCAGGACCCGGCCTTTGGCCTGGCCCTGGCGGGTGGGGTCACGGCGCTCCACACCCTGCCGGGGTCCGCGAACCTCATCGGGGGCCGGAGCGTGACGGTGAAGCCGGTGCCTTCCCGGACATACCAGGGGATGAAGTTCCCCGGTGCGCCCCATGGCCTGAAGATGGCCTGTGGAGAGAACCCGAAGCGGGTGTACGCGCAACGGGGCCCCTCCACCCGAATGGGGAATGTGGCGGGATGGCGGAGTTACTTCATCCAGGCTCAGGATTACCTGCATCGATGGCAGAAGTGGCGGGATGAGGGCTCCGATCCGGAGACGAGACCCACCCGGAACCTGGAGCTGGAGAGCATTGCCGCCACCCTGAACGGCGACATGGACGCACACTGGCACTGCTATCGGGCGGACGAGATGGTGACAGCCATGGACATCGCCAACGAGTTCGGGTTCCATATCGCCACCTTCGAGCACGCCGTGGAAGGGTACAAGATCCGGGATTACCTCAGAGACTACGGGGTCTGCGCCCTCATGTGGGCCGACTGGTGGGGGTTCAAGCTGGAGGCCTACGACGGGATCAAGGAGAACATCGCCCTCGTGCACCAGGCTGGCGCCTGCGCGGTCATGCATTCCGACAACGCCCAGATCGGCCAGTTCCTGAACCTGGAGGCGGCCAAGGCCCTCCGATCCGCGAACGACGCGGGAATCTCCATCACGAAGGCGGAGGCCGTGGCGTGGTTTACCCTGAACGCAGCGAGGGCCCTGGGGATCGACGACGTCACGGGCTCGCTGGAGGTGGGCAAGAACGCCGACGTCGTCATCTGGTCCGGCGATCCCTTCAGCATCTATACCAAGACCGAGAAGGTCTTCGTGGACGGGGCGCTCCTCTTCGATCGGTCTGCCCCCAATCCCTACCTGTATGGCGACTTCATGCTGGGGATCCTCCCCGGGGAGGTGAACCGATGAACGCCCCACGGAAGCGTCTCGATCTTCGTGTCTCGGTCGGCAGGTCAGGTGGCTGGGGGTGCGCCAGCTCCTGGGCCTCGCCCATCACTATTCTGTTTGTCCTCCTGGCCCTCTCCTCCTCCCTCCCGTCGGGGTCGGTCCTGGCCCAGTCCATCGCCATCACGAACGGTGAGGTCCACCCGGTGTCCGGGCCGGTGATCCGTGGAGGCACGGTGGTTCTGGAGGACGGAGTCATCACGGCTGTGGGAGAGGACGTTGCCATCCCGGATGGGGCCCGGATCATCGACGCCTCGGGGATGGTCGTCACGCCGGGTCTCTTCGACTCCAGCACGCGCCTCGGGATCACGGAAGTGGGATCCTATCAGGGGACGTCGGATGGATCCTCCGGGAATGACCGGATGACGGCGGCGTTCAACGTGTCGGAGGGGATCAACCCCAACTCCACGCTGATCCCCGTCACCCGGGTCGAAGGAATCACCCGGGCAGTCGTGGCGCCCGGCGGCGGTGTCTCCCTCATCGCCGGAACCAGTGCCCTCATCAACCTCGGGGGTGCGCGCCTCTCCACCATGCTGGAGAAGACCCCGGTTGCCATGTACGCCGCTCTCGGCGAGACGGGTGCGGGGTATGCGGGGGGAGCTCGCCCCCTGGCCCTCCTTCGCCTCAGGGAGGTCTTTCAGGACGTACTGGATTACGCGGAAAACCAGGCCGCCTTCGACGCCGGGAACCGTCGGGACTACGCACTGAGCCGTCTGGACCTGGAGGCGCTGATCCCCGTGGTCCGGGGGGAGATTCCCCTGGTTCTCACGGTCAACCGGGCCAGCGACATCCTCACAGCGCTACGGCTCAGAGAGGAGTACGATCTGGATCTGGTCCTGAGTGGCGTGGGGGAGGGCTGGATGGTGGCGGAGGATATCGCTGCCGCCGGAGTGCCGGTCATGACCAACGCCGTCTCGAACCTCCCGACCTTCGAGGCCCTCGGGGCGTGTTATGAGAACGTGGCCCGAATGCACGAAGCGGGAGTCACCGTGGTTCTCTCCAGCTTCGACGGGTACAACGTCAGAAACCTGAAACAGGAGGCCGGAATGGCCGTTTCGTACGGCCTGCCACACGAAGCGGCCCTCCGGTCCGTGACCCTCACCCCCGCGGAGGTCTGGGGGGTGGCGGATGAGATCGGGAGCCTGGAGCCCGGAAAGGCCGGGGACGTCGTGGTCTGGTCCGGGGACCCCTTCGAGCTCCTCACCTCCGTGGACCACGTGTTCATCAACGGGGAGGAGATCTCCTACGAGAGTCGCCAGAGGGCACTCTTCGAGAAGTACCGGACGCTGGTGGGGATCCCACCCTGGAAGTAGGAGGGGACGGGGCCCCCCGTCCGGGCTCCCGTGTTCTCTCGGCTCAGGGGAGTCCGGGAGTCCCTGAGGGGCGTCCGGTTGGGATATGAATCGGGAAGCCCGATTCCTCGGGGTGGAATGTCCCCTGGAAGACCGGCCGCCCACGCCGGCGGTGTGGGGCTTTTTGTCACGTAGTTGAGGCTCAGGGTACAGCTCCTGTCGCCCTCAACGGTCCCGTTGGCCGCCGCCGGAAGCGGCGGCCGGGGTGACGTCGTCAGCGGCGCCCGAGAAAACGCTTATGGCAGAAGAGTTTTCGGAACAGTACTTTGGCAACATCCGAAGCGGCACCCTTGTGGGATTGTGGCCGGGAACTTGCCACCGGACCTTACCAGTGTAAGAAATCCGCCGGTCGAGCCGGCTTCACCCTGGAGGTAACGAATGTTCAGAGGTACGGGCGGGCGCCTGGACAGGCTCGTGGGCACGGCGTTTCTCGCATGGCTTCCCCTCGCGCTCCTGACGGCCTGCAGCAACGACGACCCAGTGACGGAAACGGCACTTCCGCCGTCGCCGGTCAGCGTTCAGATCAGTGCCAACGTTGACACGGTCACGGTGACCTGGACCGCGTCGGCCACGGCCCTTTCCTACAGGGTCGAGCTGACGGGCGGCTCCTCCGACATCACCGAGACGGCCACTGCCACGGAGACCTCTCTCGTCCTCAGCAGCGGCGACGGGATCGAGGACGGCGTGACGTACTCCGCCTCCGTCGTCGCCGTCAACCAGGGTGGGGAAACGGCCAGCTCCAACAACCCCACGGCCACCACCAACTTCTTCCCCTGGGACGAGTACTTCGCTACCTCCCTCCACCGAACGGGGCAGGGGAAGCAGACCTTCTATGACGAGGTTCCCAACGGGGGGTTCGAAACCTACGTGCAGGTCCCCTACGAGCAGCTGGCTTGCCGAGGCTGCCACACCCCCGGGCTGGGCTTCGGTACGGTAAAGGGTGAGAGGGGTTGTCTCTCCTGCCACGACACGGACAACCCGACGCTGGGTGCCAAGGTGGAGGACGCCAGCCTCGACGGCGTCTGCGGCGTCTGCCACAGCCGCCAGAAGGCCGAGGCCTTCACTCATGGGTATGCCGACGTCCATCGGGACGCCGGGATGGGGTGCATGGACTGCCACACCCTGGAGGATGTTCACGGAGACGGGACGGCCTATGCCTCCATGCTGGAGGACGGCGCCATCGACGCCCAGTGCAGCAACTGCCACGTCACCCTTCCCAGCAACCCCTATCACAACGTCCACAGCGAGCTCGTGGACTGCACGGTCTGTCACACCAAGAGCGTCGTGACCTGCAACAACTGTCACATCGAGACGGAGCTGGAGACCGGTGCCAAGCTGGCTTACGCCCAGTTCTCGGACTGGAACTTCCTCCTGAACCGGAACGGGAAGGTGCACACCGGCAACTACCAGAGCGTGGTCTTCCAGGACAAGGCCATTGTGGCGTTCGGCCCCTTCTACGCCCACACCATCGTGAAGAACGCCGTGACCGGGTGTGGAAACTGCCACGGGAACGCAGCCGTGGAAGACTGGTTCGACGACGGCGTCATCGACGTGGTGACCTACGACGAGAGCGTGGGGGACCCCAACGGTAAGAACCTGAAGTACATGAAGGGGATCATCCCCATCCCCCCGAATTTCTTCGACGGTGGACTCCGCTACGACTTCGTTACCCTGACGGCCGTGGGCAGCGGCCAGTGGGAGTTCCTCAAGACGGGTGCGGACATCTACCAGATGCTCTACGCCACGCCTCTGACGCAGGAGCAGATGGACAAGCTGAAGTGAGGTGACGGGGGGAGGTGGTGTCGGCAGGGCAGGGCAGGGCCGCGCCGCCTCCGTTCCCGTTGGTACTCCCCCCCCGGCCGGGAATTCCGGCGGGCGTGAGGGCGGTGCAGGAGGAGCGCGATTCAGGAGCGATGGGAGGGACCATGAGTCCGTCCGAGCCCGGTGCGCCCGACGGAGCCGGAGCAACGAGGCCCGGCGTGGTGGTGAGCCTCGGTGAGCGGGAGCAGGAGATCCTCCGGCAGGTGGCGAGGGATTCCATCCAGCACGGCCTCTCCCGGGACCGACCGCTCCCCGTGACTCCCGGGAGTTATCCCGCCCCTCTGGAGGAACCCGGCGCCGTCTTCGTGACCCTGGAGAGGGAGGGTCGGCTGCGAGGGTGCATCGGAAGCTACGTGGCCCGGCGCCCCCTGGTGGAGGACGTGGCGGAGAACGCCTTCGCTGCGGCGTTCCTGGACCCCCGGTTTCCCCCCCTCTCTCGGGAGGAGACGGACGGGTTGGATCTTCACATCTCTCTCCTGACGCCTCCGGTGCCGGTGGAGGCGACGACCCGGCGGGAGCTTCTCGCCACGTTGCGCCCCGGGGTGGACGGCCTGCTGCTGGAGGATCCCCCTCACCGTGCGACCTTCCTTCCCCAGGTCTGGGAGGCCCTTTCGGGCCCCGAAGAATTCCTTGACCAGCTCTTCATGAAGGGTGGGCTTCCCCGGGGCCATTGGTCTCCCACCCTGCGCTTCCACCGCTACACCGTCCTGGAATTCTGACACACTCCTGACCCCTTGCGAACATCTCCTGGGAACCCTCTCGCTCCGGCGATGTAGACAGGATTCAGTCACCAGCCAGGAATCGGCCCCCCTCAACGCCCGGCTCCGGCGAAGTGTCCCTCGAAACAAAACTGATGAACGCCAAGGACTTAAAGAGAGCCCTGTGGTCCGGGTTTCTGGCGCCCTGGGTAGGTGCCGCGGTGGCCTTCGGCGCCGGGGTCCAGGCCCGGGAGCCGGAGGCCGCGACGCCTCTCCTGCTGGCGCCGCCAACCTCGAGACACGAATTCTACTTCACCCGAGCCATCTACACCGGCGGCCGGGGTGGGAGGTGGGGGGGGCGAGGGAGCTGGGCGACGGATTATCCAAAAGCGGATCGGCAGTTCCTGGTGGTGATCAAACGAATCCTGGGGTTGGACGCCTACGACTACGAAAACGCCGTGGCTTTGACCGATCCCGAGATCAGGCGGTACCCCTTCCTCTACGCCCTGGAGGTGGGGAGGATGGCCCTGACCCAGGATGAGGTCCGTGGGCTGCGGGACTATCTGCTCGCCGGTGGGTTTCTGGTCATCGACGATTTCTGGGGGACCAGGGAGTGGGAGGTGTTCGAGTACAACCTGCGGAAGGTGTTGCCTGGTCGCCCCATCGTGGAGCTTCCCCTGGACCACGAGTTGTTCCACACCTTCTTCGAGATCGATGAGATCAAGCAGGTGCCCAACGTGAACCAGGGGAGGTACGGAGGCCCGACGTGGGAGAAGGACGGGTACGAGCCGAGGGTTCTGGGAATCTTCGACGACGATGGGAGACTCATGGTGGTGATCAACTGGAACACGGATCTGGGGGACGCCTGGGAGTGGGCCGAGGACCCGTTCTACCCCATGGAGTATTCGAACTTCGCCTACGAGATGGGCGCGAACCTCATCATCTACGCACTAACTCATTGAGGGGCGGTCCGCCCCGCCGGAGCGTTCCAACCGCGCGGTAGCCGCCCGAGTCCCGGAGACCATGGAGTCCATCTTCTCCTTCCTGTTCAAGTATCGCCCCCTCCTCTTCAGAGAAGGGGACGTGGTCTTTCGTGCGCCCTGGCCCCTGCTGCTCCTCCTGGGTGTGGCGTTGATGGGGGGGTTGCTGGCGGTGGCGAGCTACGCAGGGCCCCGGGGTAAGGCGGGGCCCTGGGACCGGGTGGTGATGGGGGTACTGCGTATCGGTGCCCTCGGGGTCCTCCTCCTGGCCCTCCTTCAGCCGACGCTGGTCCTCTCCTCCACGATTCCCCAGCGGAACTTCGTGGCGGTGCTTCTGGACGATTCCCGGAGCATGACCCTCCCCGGGAAGGACGGGCGCCCACGGTCGGCGTTCGTGGCCGACCAGCTGGATCCCGAGACCGGCCCCCTTCTGGAGAAGCTGGAAGACAGGTTCGCCGTTCGCTTCTTCCGGTTTTCCTCATCCACCAGCCGGGTTGAGGACCCTTCCCGGCTCGGGTACGAGGGGACCCGTACGGATCTGGTGGGGGCCCTGGATCGAGCCCGGGAGGAGCTGTCCAGCGTTCCCCTTTCGGGCCTGGTCCTGATCTCCGACGGGGCCGACAACTCGGGGAAGTCCCTGGTGGAGGCCATGGTACCCCTCCAGGCGGCGTCACTCCCCGTCTACACGGTGGGGCTCGGTGAGGAGGCTCTGTCCCCGGATATCCAGGTGGGTCGCGTTTCTGCCCCTCGGACCGTCCTCAAGGGGACATCGCTTCTGCTGGACGTCGTGGTTTCACAGCGGGGATATGCGGGGCAGACCCTACCCCTGATCGTGGAGGACGACCAGAGGATCCTGGCCGAGGAGGAGGTGACCTTCCATCGGGACGGGGAACCCGAGGTGACTCGCGTACGGTTCACCCTGGAGGAGGCGGGCCCGAGGCGAATCCGGATCAGGGTCCCCCCCCAGGAGGGGGAAAGGGTGACTCAGAACAACGAGCGGAGGGTCGAAGTGGAGGTGAAGGAGGCCCGGGAGAAGATCCTGTACTTCGAGGGAGAACCTCGTTCTGAGGTCGCATTCCTCCGACGGGCCGTGGCGGAGGACGAGAACCTCCAGCTGGTGGTTCTTCAGCGGACCGCGGAGGACAAGTTCATCAGGTTCGATGTGGACGACGAGAACGAGCTGGCCGGAGGGTTCCCCACCACGCGGGAAGATCTCTTCCGATACCGGGCCCTCGTCATAGGGAGCGTGGAGGCCAGCTTCTTCACCCACGATCAGCTGGCCATGATCGCCGATTTCGTCAGCCGAAGGGGTGGGGGCTTCCTCATGTTGGGGGGACGGAACTCCTTTGCGGAAGGGGGTTACGGAGGCACACCGGTGGCCGAGGCCCTCCCGGTGGTGCTGAATCCCCCCGTGCCGGATCCCCATGACGCCTTCACCGAGGTGAAGGTGAGACCGACCGTGTCGGGTCTGGGCCACGTGGCGGCGCAGATCCGGCCCGATGGGGAGGGCGGTCTGGCCGCCTGGGACAGCCTGCCCCCTCTCTCCGTTATGAATCCGATCTTTCAGGTGAAGCCGGGAGCCACCGCGCTTCTTACCGGGGACGCGCCGGGTGGGGAGCAGATCATCTTGGCCTATCAGCGGTATGGGAGGGGCAAGTCCGTGGCCCTTCCCGTCACCGACACCTGGATCTGGCAGATGCACGCCGACATCCCCCTGGAGGATCAGACCCACGAGACCTTCTGGAAACAGATCCTCCGGTGGCTCGTGGACGGCGTGCCGGATCACGTGGACGCCACCGTCGCCGCCGAGGAGGTCGAGGTCGGGGAGGCCGTGCGGGTTCTGGCGGACGTCCGGGATTCGGCTTACGTGGAGGTGAACGACGCGGAGGTGGAGGGACTGGCCACGGGGCCGGACGGGACCGTCTATCGGGTTCCCATGAGCTGGACCGTGGAGAGGGACGGGGAGTATGCCGGTACCTTCAGCCCCCCCACGGACGGCGAGTACAGCATCCGGGTTGAAGCGAGCCGGGGAGAGGACCACTCGGTGGGAGAGGACGAGGTGTTCCTGACGGTGGGCCCCAGTCAGGAGGAGTACTTCGATGCCGGCCTTCGACGAGGGGTCCTGGAGCGCCTCGCCGGGGAAACGGGTGGCAGCTACTACGAGCCGGGAACGGTGGATCGCCTGCCGGAGGACATCCAGTACACCGGAGGTGGGGTCACCCTCACGGAGGAGATGGACCTGTGGGACATGCCGGTCCTCTTCTTCCTCCTGGTGGGATGTGTCGGAGGCGAGTGGGTATTCCGGCGTCGGAGAGGGCTGATATGAGAAGAGGTCGCGCCCCAATCCTGGCCCTCATTCTCCTGGCCCTGCTCGCGGCCTCATCGGCCGCCCAGGAAACCCGGGTCCTCATCGTGGTGGGCCTGGGTGGTGATCCCGAGTACAGGGAGACCTTTCACCGGTGGGCGACGGAGCTGAGGTCCGCTGCGGTGGAGCGCTTCGGCGTCCGGGAGGACCGAATCGTTTATCTGGGGGAGCGACCCGACGAGGCGCCGGGGGAGATGCAGGGGCCTTCCACCAGAGAAGCGGTGGCCTCGGTTCTGGCCACCATGGCGGGAGAGGTGGGAGCCGAGGACCGGATTCTCCTCGTCCTCATCGGTCACGGGAGCGGCCAGGGAGAGTCGGTCCTCTTCAATCTCCCGGGCCCCGATCTCTCTCCGGGGGATCTGGACGTGATGCTGAAGGACTTTCCGACCCAGCTTGTGGCCATCGTGAACACCACGTCTTCCAGCGGGCCCTTCTTGAGCGCTCTCTCGGGGCCCAACCGAATCGTCGTGACGGCCACGAAGACGGCGCAGGAACGGAACGAGACCCAGTTCGGGGGATTCTTCGTGGAGGCTCTGAGGGTGGAGGGATCGGACCTGGACAAGGATGGCCGGATCTCGCTTCTGGAGGCCTTCCAGTACGCCTCCCGGGAGGTGGAGCGCTACTACCAGGATCGGAATCTCCTGGCGACGGAGCATGCGCAGCTGGATGACGACGGGGACGGGGCGGGCTCGGCGGAGCCGGGGGCCGATGCCGGGGACGGGTGGGTGGCGCGGGGATTCTGGCTGGGATCGGTTCCTGCCGCCGGGACCGGAGCCGTTCCCGACAGCGTCACCGATCCCGTGCTCCTGCGTCTCTACGAGGAGAGGGCCGAGCTGGAGAGGAGGATCGCCCAGCTCAGGGGGCTTCGGGGGCAGATGGAGGAGAGTCAGTACGAGCGGGAGCTGGAGGAGCTCCTGGTGGCCATGGCCATGAAGACCCGGGAGATCCGCGAGAGGGGAGGGGGCGGAGTATGAGGAGCCTCTGCTCTCCCGTGCGCTTCCCTCTCCCGGCGGTGGCCGCAGCAATGGCCGTGGCGGTGGCGATCCCGCTGGGAACCAGGGCTCAGACACTCTCGAATGCCCTGGATCAGCTCCGATCCGGCCAG
>Ga0316578_10000573_pt1 | contig 12716 bp, 10 predicted proteins | sample J0NA_2_FD_203076 | JGI IMG/M metagenome (GOLD analysis project Ga0316578, IMG submission 203076) | Rhizosphere microbial communities from salt marsh grasses in Alabama, United States - J0-2_160517rDrC | ecosystem: Host-associated > Plants > Roots > Rhizosphere | place: USA: Alabama | collected... | reverse complement strand
TGGGAGATGCCGCTACCTCGGCCCGGACGACCGCTGCACCATCTATCGCAGCCGGCCGCTGGGGTGCCGCGTGTTTCCATTCGATCCCGAGTTCTCCACCCGGGGGAAGCTGCTCCGATTGCAGCTCAACGAGGAGGCCACCGAATGCCCCTACGAGCTCGACGGCTCGAACCGCGTGGATGAATTGCGCCGGCTGAACGAGCGTTACGAGAAGGCGAACGCCGAGCACCACGAGTTCGTGGCCGCGTGGAACCGGCTGCAACGGGCGCGGGTCCGAAAGGGTGCGGCAGCGGCGACGGGAGCCGACTTCCTGACGTTTCTCGGCGCTCCCCCGCGCCCCAAGCGTCGATCGCGATAGCCGATTCGGGGCTCTTCCGAGAACAGTCAGGGGCCCTGCGCCGGCGACTCCGCTACACTCTGCCGGGCCCCGCTTCGGCCAACGGACCATCACGGTGCTGCCTCGAAAACCCTCCCCGACCGGCAAGGCCACCGATCGCTGGATCGTCGCCGGATTCGCGCTCGTGATCTTCGGCGGCTTTGGCTTCGATCTGCTGGCGAACGAGCGTCCGGCTTGGATTGTGGTGCCGCTCGTGCTCGTCGCCTACGCGCCACTGCTGGCGCTGCACGAAGCCGGACACGCGCTGGCTGCGGCCACCCTCGGGTGGCGGGTGGTCAAAGTGGTGATCGGCTTTGGGCGAACCATCCTGAGGTTCCGGGTGCGCTCGGTGCCGGTGGACATTCGGCTGCTGCCGGTCAGCGGCTATGTCGTGCCGGCTCCCAGGTCGCTCGACGGTGCGCGCTGGCGCAGCGTCATCATCTACGCTGCCGGCCCTGCCGCCACGCTGCTCGTGCTCGCCGCCGTGGTCGCCGCGACGGGAACCGATCACCTGCTCTCGCGTTCCGACCGCTGGCCACTGCTGCTCGCGCAGAGTGTCGCGTTGGCCGCTGTCCTGCACACGCTTCCCAACCTGGTGCCGCTGCCGACCGACGACGGCGTCACCGACGGATTCGGTCTGCTGGCATCGCTCTTCCGCTCGGAGGGCTCGTTCGAAGGCCAGCTGGCCGCAGGCTACGCCGTGGCAGCCGAAGAGCTGCTGCGTCGAGGGGATCCAGCCGGCGCCGTGAGCGTCTACGAGCGGGCCGTCGCCGCCCACCCACACAACGTTCCCCTCCAGCTGAGCCTGGCCGCCAGCCTGGTCGAGGCCGGCCGACCCGCGGAGGCCGGCCGCATCGTCGAGCCCCTACTGGATGACGACGCGTTGCCCAACCACTGGCGCGCCGAGGTGAGGAACCTGGTGGCCAAGGCCTGTGTCGATCTCGGTCGGGAGGATCTGCTGGCGGTGGCGGATGAGCAATCCCTGGCCTGCCTCGAGCTCGCGCCACACGAACCGCGCTATCAGATCACGCGCGGCGCAGTGCTGCTCGCGCGCGGACTGCTGCAACCTGGCTTGCGCCTGCTGCGCGCGGCGCGGGGGGCGCTGAGCCCCGACGATCTCCGCCTGGATGAATGCGACTGCTACCTCGCGGTGGGCGAGAAGCAGCAGGGCAACCAGGCCGAGGCCGAGCACATCTTGGAGCAACTGCGGGCACGCGGTGCTCGCGGCGAGTTGCTCGATCGGACGGCTCGAGAGGTCGCGGACGTGGCGGGGAGCTGTGGCGCCGGCGGCACCGGCAACCCCTGACGCGATCGCCTCTCGCGCCCCGCCCTCGGCCGAAGTCACGCGTCCGGTTCGAGGACGCGCTCAAAGGGTTCGCGTAGAGCGGGCGGCACCTGCACCGGCTTGCCTCGCCCGTCGACGAGCACCCAGGTGGTCTCGGCTCGGGCCAACTCCACCCCGTCGCGCTCGCGTCGAAACACCGTACGCCTGAGCGAGCTCGTCGCCCCCACCTGCGCCACCCAGGTGGTGGCCCGAATCTCCTCTCCGACAAACGCCGGCGCCAGGTACTCGATGTCGTGGCGACGCACGACCCAGACCACACCGAGCTTGCGGTAGGTGGGCAGGTCCAGCCCCACCGCGTCCGAATGCGACGTCGCCATGTCCTGAACCCACCGTACCCAGGAAACGTTGTTCGCGTGCCCGAGCACGTCGATGTCATCCGGGGCAACGGCAAAACTCCTGAAAAAGCAGCTGCGCGGCGGCGAGAAAGCGCTCGGATCCGTCATGGGAAGGCGGGAGCCTAGTCCGTAGGAGGCAGGGCGCAAAGGGCGCCCTCCAATGGCAACATCAACGGGGTTCTCCCAGACGACTGCTCTGGGATAGACTGGTAGGCCTGGTCGGGTCGGGATCGTGGCCGGCTCCTACCGAATGCTGCTGCTGAGATGAGGATGCAGGAACCGAGCTCGTCACAGCCTGACCCCCCCCGTGGCCGCTTCGGACGACCGGTGATCGGGCTGATGGTGGACCGGATCGACGATGCGTTCCAGAACGAGCTCCTGGTCGAGTTGGCCGCGCAGACCCGGCGACGCGACCTCGATCTGCTCTGTTTTGCGGGCGGAGAGCTCAATCCGGACGACCCGTTCACCCGTGCCCGCAATCGCGTCTATGCCCTGGCCAACTCGGACAACGTCGACGGCCTGATCGTCTCGACTGGCTCACTGCAGTCGCGAATCGGCACCGAGGGGCTTCGCGACTACCTCCATCCGTTCCACCCGCTGCCGCTGTGCAGCATCGGGGTGAAGTTGGCCGGGACTCCCAGCGTCGTGGTGGACAACGCAGTGGCCATGCGGCAGGCCGTCCTGCACCTGATCGACGATCACGCGCGCCACCGGATTGCTTTCATCCAGGGGCCAGAAGGTAGCGAGGAGGCTGACCAGCGGTTCGGTGGCTACGCCAAGGCGCTGCGAGAACGGCAGCTCGACGTCGACGACCAACTCCTCGTCGAGGGCGACTTCCTGCCGGACAGCGGTGCCAACGCCATCCGTGTCCTGCTCGATGGCCGTGAGATCCTGTTCGATGCGATCGTCGCTGCGAACGACGAGATGGCGCTGGGAGCCATGGGTGAGCTCATGCGCCGGGAGATCCGGGTTCCCGAGACGGTGGCTCTGGTCGGCTTCGACGACGTCATCCGGGGGCGCTACGCAGCCCGGCCGCTCACCACCGTGCGCCAGTCGATGACCCGGCACGCCGAGGTCTCCGTCGATCTGATCCTGCGGCAGTTGCAGGGCAACGACGTCGAAAGCCTGGTCAGCCTCGAAACCCAGCTCGTCACCCGGCGCTCCTGCGGCTGCCCGATGGAGCAGCACCTGCCCGGCGCGCAGGCTGCACCGTCAAACGCGGGTGGCGCTTCTCCCTCGCTGAGCGAACGGCGGGCGCCCATGCTGATCGATCTTCTGGCAGCCGCGCCGGAGCTCACTGGCACCAAGTGGGCGGAACGGCTGATTGATGCGTTCACGGAGCAACTCGAAGGCACCGGCCCGGTATCCCTCACCGGTGTCCTCGACGACCTGATGGAGCGCATCACCGCGGCAGGTCTCGAATTGAGAATCCTGCAGCCGGTGCTCACCGCGCTGCGGCGGGGCTCCGTCCCCGCGCTCTTGGAACGTCCCGCAGCCTTGCTCCGGGCAGAAGACGCCCTGCACGAGGCGCGAGTTCTGCTCGCCAACATGATGCGGCATGGCGAGGTCCAACGTCGCCTGGAGTCCACGCGGATCGCCCGCGTGCTGAGTAACTTCGCGCAGGACCTGATCACGACGCCGGATCCGGCGTCGGCCGCCGATTCGGTGATCCGTTTCCTGCCCGCCCTGGGCATCCGGTCCTGCATCCTGTCCCTCTACCCCGGTGTCCTGGAGGGGCGTGCAGCCGCCTCCCTGGACAAGCTTCAGCTGCTCGTGGCCTACGACGAAAAGCGGCCGGAGCAGGTCATCGTCAGCGACGACGTCTACCCGACCCGGCTGCTCGTGCCGCGAAGCTTGCTGCCCGCCGATCGGGCAAGTGTGCACGTGGTCCAGCCGCTTTGCTTGCGCGGCCGGTCACTGGGCGTAGCTCTGTTCGAGCTGGGGCCACCGGACGGCGCCGTCTACGAATCGCTGCGGGCGCAGATCAGTGCGGCAATCGAGCGGGTTTCCGGAGCAGCGTAGCCAGTCCCGCTACGGCTTCGCCTTCTCGTCCGCGTCGCTCCGGGGCTGAACCGGCTTGTTCTCCGGCCTGTACGCACGCGTGGGTGGAGGCGTGTTGTCCCGGGCGGGTTCCGTCTCTTCTTCCTCCTCCACTTCCATCTCCATGTCGACGCCGAAGTCCGTCGGCTGCTGGCTGTCGACCGCAGGATCCGCCGGAGCGGGCTCTCCTGCTTCCTCTTCACTCGCTGCCGTCGCCGGCGCCTGGGACTCCTGCGTGTTGGACGCACAGCCTGCACTCAGCAGGCAAAGACCGGACAGGCAAACCAAAGCCGACAGCGCAAATCCCCTGTGCATTGCTACCTCCTTGCGCCGCCCCAACGGGCACGAGGGAAACTAGCGCAAGGCGAGCGTGAGCGCCAGTTTCGCCGCACTGCCGCGCTGGCTTCGTTGCCGTTTCTGCCGACGCCATTCCAGCAGCAGCTGACGCCACTGGCGCCGGAGTTGCGGCAGCTGGCGCGGCCAGCGCGGGTTCGGTCGGTGGATTGCCCGCCACGGCGTGCGCATTTTGAAGGCGCCAACGCAGCCGGCCGAAGACACAAAAACGCACGGAAACCGGATCCGTTGCCACTGGGGTCCCCTTGCGACGCCGCAAAACTCACCCCAGGTAACTTTGAAGTCGCACTGCAGGGCAAGCGGAATGACCCCAACGAGCCGAGCCAAGTCACTGCCACGGCACAGTCGTGGGGAGCTGGGCCCGACGCCGCCGGCAGCGGGAAGCTCAGACGATGAATCGTCAGGCTTCGCGTCTGGCCAGATCCTGAGTGGCAAGTACCGACTCATTCGCCGTGTGGATGAGGGCGCGATGGGGGAAATCTGGGAAGGCTACCATCGCGAGCTCGACACCTCCGTGGCCATCAAGCTGGTCCGCGGGGGTGGCCAAACCCCGGAGCTCAGAGCGCGGCTCGGCACCGAGGCCCGTGCGCTGGCACAGCTCGAGCACCCGGCCATCCTCCGCGTCTTGGACTTCTCCCACTCCGAAGGCGGCAACCCGTATCTGGTCACCGAGCTCCTGGATGGTGAGTGCTTGGATGTGTTCATTCTCAGAAACGGTCCACTCGCCCCCCAGGCGGCCGTGCAACTGCTACTGCCGATCGTGGACGGTCTCGGAATCGCTCACGAGCGCAACATCGTTCATCGCGACCTCAAGCCCGCCAACGTGTTCCTGGCAAGGACTTCCGGACGGCGCCTTCAACCCAAGCTGCTCGACTTCGGGATTGCGCGGGTGCAGCAGCCGGCGAACCTGAAGATCACGATGGACGGAGCTCTGCTCGGCAGCCCCGAGTACATGGCGCCGGAGCAGGCTCGCGGCGACTCGCAGGTGGACGCCCGCACCGACGTGTGGGCGCTCTGCGTCCTTCTGTACGAGGCAGTCTCCGGACGCACGCCATTCGAAGGCGAGAACTACCATGCGACGCTGCGAAACATCGTCGAGCAGCCGCCCGTGCGTCCTGCCGAGCTCGACGGTCCGGACCGCGACCTCTGGAACATCATCGAACGGGGCCTGCAGAAACCGGCCGAGAAGCGCTGGCAGTCCATGCTCGAGCTCGGCCGCGCTCTGGCCGAGTGGCTGCTCGCCCACGGAGTTCTCGAGGATTCCACCGGTGCATCGCTGCGAGGAACGTGGCTGCAGCTCCCCACGGATCTGACCATCTCGTCCTTCCCACCGGTAGCGATCTCGGCTTCCATCAGCCTGCCGGAACGTGGCGCGGGCACTCCCCCTCCATCGAACGCAGGCGCAACCCTGGATGCAGCCGACCCCAACCGGCGAAACGCGCGCATGTCCACGGGCGGCGCGGGTGCCGTCGAGGTCGAGGCTGCCCCGTATCGACCCTGGGCACGACGGGTCCGGCACGGGGCTCTCGCCGGGAGCCTGATGCTGGCAGGCATCGTGCTGCTCGGCTTGGCCACGGGCGCCGAAGACCGCACCGCGGTCCGGAGCTGGGCCAGCATCGAGCTCGGCACCGCCCCACCCCCGCCGACTGCCGAGACCTTGACGACTCGCGTCGCCCGCACCGGCGCCGCGGCAGTAGCTGCCCTGGCACGTCGCAGCGAGCGGCCGCCCGAAACCCCTGATTCCGTCGCGCCCGAAAGCGCACCGGAGGAAAGCCACACCGACACCCCGACACGCAAGCCCGTCCGCGCCGCCAGGCAGCCGCCGGTCGCGAACCCGCCGCCGCGTGCCCCCGAGTCGCTAGAGACCAACTCCGCTCGGGAGCTGAAAGACCCGTACCAGTAGGCCGCAGCGGCAGGACCTCGTGCCCCGCCGTTGGCGCCCCCGCTGCGGGTCGCTAGTACTACCGGAGCAATGTTTCCCTTCACGCCCCCGACTCTGCTGGCGCCGATGTGGGGGGTGCTGTCGCCCGAGATCGGGGAGCTGCTTTCGAGCTACGGGCCGGTGGGGCTCGTGTGCGGACCGTTCATTCGCATCACGGCCGCCGAGACGGGAGACGACTGGATCCGAAGCCACGTCGCACCTCGAGCGGATCGTCCGGTTTCGGTGCAGCTGATGGGCAGCGACCCGATGCGCATGGCGCACGCCGCCGGGGTCCTCAGTGCTGCCGGTGCCGACGTCATCGACGTCAACCTCGGTTGTCCCGTGCGGCAAGTCGTGCGCAAGGGAGCAGGAGCCGCGCTGCTGAGAGACCCGACAAAGCTGCGAGAGCTTCTGCTGCGGGTCCGCGACCGAGCTACTGGACTGCTCTCGGTGAAGCTTCGCGCCGGCTGGGGAACGACCGAAGGTCTGGTAGAGATCGGTAGGCGCATCGAGGCGTGTGGCGTGGACTTCGTGACCCTGCACCCAAGAGCCCGCAGCGAGATGTACGACGGGGTGGCGGACTGGAGCCTGGTCAGTGAGCTCGCACACGCGCTGCGCGTCCCCGTGGTCGGCAATGGGGACTGCTGGTATGCGATCGATGCTCTCGAGCTTTGGCGCGCCACGTCCTGCGCCGCGGTGATGATCGGGCGCCCGGCGCTGCGCAATCCCTGGATCTTCCGCCAACTCGACGAGCTCTGCCGAGGCCGCACTCCGTATGCCCCGTCGGGCGCGGACGTCGTCGCGCACCTGTCCGAGGTCGCGGACCGGCTCGAGCGCACCTTGGGCCGCACCCGGCGCGGGCCGCTCGGCCCCCTCAAGGAACACGTCACCTGGCTGTTGCGCGCTCTGCCGAACGGCCACGACCCGATGCAGCGGGCCCTGCGAGCTCCTTCGCCCGTCGAGGTCCTCGAGGCGGTGGCCAGCGACCTGGGCTCGCTTCCGCCGACGGCGCTGGATCTCGACGCGCACGGCGCCTTCCGCCTGGAGCGCACGCCCATGCCGAAATCCGATCCGTGACCGCACGCGGCTGTCGCCGCGCTCGAGCCGTGGCGAGTGATCTCCCGATTCGCGATCCCGAGAGCGAACGATGTTACCATGGTGCGCTTTCAGGAAAGGGGTCGTGATGCGACGAGTGGCACTGGAGGGAGACCTGTTGACCAAGGTGTTGGGGGCCATCGGGCGCGCGCCGATGTTCAGCGGCTTGAGCGCCGACCAGCTCGAGACCGTGCTCGGATACGGTGCTCTCTTCGAGTTTGGCGCCGGTGAAGCCCTGATGGAGGAGGGAGGTCAATCGGACTCCTTCTTCGTGGTGCTGGGCGGCTCGGCCATCGTGCGAGTCGGCGGTGGGGAGGGAGCGATGGAGATCGCGCACCTCAAAGCCTACGACTGTGTGGGCGAGGTCGGCGTCCTGCTCGGACAACCCCGCTCGGCCACGGTGATTGCCGAAGGGCCGCGCGCCACCCTGGCCCTGAAGTTCCCCGCCGACGCCTTCGGCACCTTGTTCCAGCGCGTTCCCAGCTTTGCGCTGGCCACGTGTACCGCGTTGGCCAACCGCGTGTACCACGCGTTCCGCCGCGTCCCCATTCCGGACTACGATGCCGGGGCTCCGCCTCCCGAGCCAGAGGTGGTGGCTCTACTCCCCCTGCAGTTCCTGCAGCGCCACCGAGTGCTCCCGCTCCGGACCGAGGGCAACCGCCTGACCCTGGGGTGCGTGGACGATCCCACGCCGGCAGTCCTCACCGCGACCCGCCAAGCGCTACCCGGCATGGACCTCGAGCCCGTTCGCATCGACGCCGACCTGCTCACGCGGGCCTTGGAAGGCCGGGAGACGCCAGAGCCCTCGCCTCCAACCGCGACCTCTCCCGTAGGCAAGAGCTCGCCTCGGCTGGACCGCATGCTGGAACGGGTGGTGGCCGAGGGCGCCTCGGACCTGCACCTCGCAGGCAGCCAGCCTCCCCAGTGGCGCCTGCACGGTGACATGAAGCTGCTCAGCCGCAAAGCGCTGGGGCGGGAGGAGGTGCTGGAGTTGCTCACGCCGGTCATGCCCGAGCGCTGTCGCGCTCAATTCGCCGCGGAAAACGACACCGACTTTGCCTACTCCCTGGGCAAGGAGGCGCGCTTCCGCGTCAACGTCTTTCGCGACCTGGGTGGCGTCGGCGCAGTGCTCCGCCAGATCCCGGTCAAGATCCTCACCATCGATCAGCTGGGGCTGCCCAAAGTCGTCCGGAACATGTGCGAGCATCCCAAGGGGCTGGTGTTGGTGACAGGGCCCACTGGCAGCGGCAAATCCACCACGCTTGCGGCCATGGTGGACCACATCAACAAGACCCGCCCGACCCACATCATCACCCTGGAGGACCCGGTGGAGTTCGTCCACCAGAGCTACCAGGCCATGGTCAACCAGCGCGAAATCGGGGAGCACACCCAGAGCTTTGCGCGCGCCCTGCGCGCGGCGCTGCGCGAGGACCCGGACGTGGTGCTGGTGGGCGAGATGCGGGACCACGAGACCATCGCCCTGGCGCTGGAGACCGCCAACACGGGCCACCTGGTCTTCGGCACCCTGCACACCTCCACTGCCGTCACCACCGTGGATCGAATCATCAACGTCTTCTCGCCGGAGGAGCAGCCGCAGGTCCGCGCCACGCTGGCGGACGTGATGAAAGGGGTCATCGCCCAGACGCTGTGCAAGAAGATGGGCGGCGGGCGCATTGCCGCATTCGAGCTCATGGCGTCCAGCCCGGCCATTTCGAACCTCATCCGTGAAGGCAAGACCTATCAGATCCCGAGCACCATGATGACGTCGCGCGCGCTGGGCAACTCGCTCTTGAACGAGGAACTGTCGCGACTGGTCAAGGAGAAGAAGGTCGACTACGAAGAGGCCCAGCTCAAAACGTTGGACAAGGCCGATCTGGCCAAGAAGTGCGGCCGTGAGCCGCCCGTGGTCCAATAGACATCCGCTGCGGCCATCGAGTTATTTGGCTCCCTCGCGGGCAGGGCACTAGACCGGAGGTCTAGACCCACCCTGCGCTGCCGTGCCCGTCCCTCGAACCCTCAGGAGTCTGCTGAACCGACGCATGCTCCTGTGCGTGCTGATGGGATTCAGCTCGGGGCTGCCGCTCTACGTCTTGATTCAGCTCATCCCGGCGTGGCTGCGTTCCGAGGGGATTGGCCTGGCCGCCATCGGACTGTTCAAGTGGGTGGAGTTGCCCTACAGCTGGAAATTCCTGTGGGCGCCGCTGGCGGACCGCTACGTGCCCCCCTTCCTGGGACGGCGCCGGGGCTGGGCACTGGCCACGCAAGTCGGGCTGCTGATCGCCCTGCTCGCCTTCGGCGCGTTCGATGCGTCGCGGCACACCGGAGCCATTGCCGCGCTGGCGCTGATCGTCGCGCTGTTCAGCGCGACTCAGGACATCGCCCTGGATGCGTACCGACGCGAGTTGTTGCCGGACGAAGAACTCGGGCTGGGCACGTCGCTGTTCATCAACGTCTACCGCGCCGCCGGCGCAATCCCCGGTGGGCTCGCCCTGGTGATCGCAGACCGCGCGCCCTGGTCCGTGGTGCATGCCACGGTGGCCGGCTTCATGGGGGTCGGGATCCTGGCCACGTTCCTGGCGCCCGAGATGGAGCAACCCAGCGGCAGCCCCAAGACCCTCCGCGAGGCCGTCGTGGGACCGTTCCGGGAGTTCTTCGGCCGCGCCGATCTCGGCTCCGCCTGCCTGATCCTGGCGTTCATGTTCTTCTACAAGCTCGGTGACACCATGGCCACCGCGCTGATCACGCCCTTCTACCTGGACGTGGGATTCAGCATGACGGAAGTCGGAACCGTCGTGAAGCTCATCAGCCTCACGTCGACGGTGGTGGGCGGAGTCACGGGCGGGGTCATCATCACCAAGATTGGCATCAATCGGTCCCTGTGGGTCTTTGGCGTGGTGCAGTTGGCCAGTATCGTGGGGTTCGCCGTGCTGAGCGAAGTCGGCGCCCGCGTCGCGGTGCTCGCCCTGGTCGTCGGCTTCGAGTACCTGGGGGTGGGTCTGGGCACCTCTGCGTTCGTCGCGTTCATCGCGCGAGCCACCGACAAGCGTTTCACCGCCACCCAATACGCGTTGTTCTCCAGCTTCACGGCGCTGCCGCGCATCGCCACCGGAGCGTCGGCCGGCTTCGTCATCGAAGCCATCGGCTACACGCAGTTCTTCGTCGTCTGCACACTGCTGGCCATTCCCGGAATGCTGCTGCTGTTCAAGGTCGCCCCCTGGAACGAGGAGGCCGCGAATGGCAGCGCCGCCGAATGACGGGCTCAGACTCAGGTAGCCCTACAGCCAGCCGAGCAGACCCGCGGACAGTCCGAAAGACAGCGCGCTGACATCACCATCCCAGCGGTCGACCACGTTCCCGTCAACCTGCGTGCGGTACTCGATGTCACCAGTCAGAGGGATGTCGAGGTAGGGCCCCACGGCGAATGCAAAGTGTCCAACGGGGCTGATCACCAGCATGCCTTCCAGCGACAGGCTCCAGTGGTGAATCGTCACTTCCGAGCTACTCGGAGTGATGTTCCCGCCTTGGCTCACCGTCTCAGCATCCGCCTCCGCGTCGTCCGATGCGTAGGTGATCCCACCGCGCGCCCAGACGCCGAGCAGATCGGTGAACATCCTGCCGTAGCCAACTCGCGGAGCAAACGCAAAGAAAGTCTCGCTGGTGTCCGTCGTGGTCTCGGTCTCCCCGTTGCGGATGGGGCCACGGTAGTCGACGCGGTTGTCGTCCTCCTGGCTTCGGGTGGCGAATGCCAGCGAGCCGCCAAGACTGAGCGACGGAATGACGAAGTAGTCGAATGCGAGCCTGGAGTTGCCGGCAGCTGGGGTGTCGCCACCATTGCCGAGGAGCACGAACGTGGTCCGCGACGTTTCGATCTCCGCAACGGCATCTTGGGTGTCGACCGTCTGTTCCCCATCCGTCTCGATGTCGACTCGGTCGAAGTAGAGCCCGGTCAGTCGTTCCGCGCTGACCACGAACGAACCGGCTTCGCCGAACGCGCCCGCAGTTTGTGCCGACACCTTTCCGGCCGAAAGAATGCTCAACGCCCCAATTGCTCCAATGAGAGTCCTGCGCATGCCGCGAGCATATATTCAAAGGCGCTCCGCTCGAAAGACGAGTTCGTGTGTATTCAAGTGGGGGCGGAACTGCTATCCGTGCAGGGTTCTCGCCGTGGAGTTTCTGTTTCCCAACTCCGGGGTGCAAACCCAGCTCTGGCTCCCGCCGCTGGTGGCCCTGATCATCTCGTTCTGCACATCCATGGCGGGCGTTTCCGGTGCCTTCCTGCTGCTGCCCTTCCAGATGAGCGTGCTCGGGTTCACCAGTCCGGCGGTGAGCCCCACGAATCTGATCTTCAACATCGTGGCCATCCCCGGCGGAGTGGTGCGCTTCGTTCGTGAGGGACGCATGGTCTGGCCGCTCGCCGTGACGATGTTGATCGGCACCTTGCCCGGGGTGTTCGCTGGCGGCATCCTGCGGCTCTCGCTGCTGCCGGACCCTCGAGTCTTCAAGGTCTTCGTTGGAGTCGTCCTGATGTACATCGGGGCACGTTTGGTCGCGGATGCCGTTCGGTCTCGGGGTTCGCCCGCGGAGCCCACTCCGCAGCAGCAGTCCAAAGACTCCAGCGTCCGAGTCGAGCATTTCGATCTCCGCACCCTGCGCTACCAGTTCCGTGGGGAAACGTACCGTTGCTCTCCTGCCTCGCTCGGTCTCGTGTGCCTGCTGATCGGCGTGGTGGGCGGCGCCTACGGCGTGGGCGGGGGCTCCATCATCGCCCCGTACCTGGTGGCCGTCTTGCGCCTCCCCGTGCACACCATCGCGGGCGCCACCCTGCTCAGCACGTTCGCCACGTCAGTGGTGGGCGTGGTCTTCTACCAGGCCGTGGCTCCGTGGTACGCCGGCACCGGGCAACCGGTCGCACCCGACTGGTTGCTCGGCTCGCTCTTCGGGGTGGGCGGCCTCTTGGGCATCTACCTCGGCGCGCGAGCGCAGCGGTTCATACGCGCGAGTTGGCTGAAGGCGCTGCTCAGCGCACTGATCCTGTTCGTCGCCGTCCGCTACGTCGGCGGGTACTTCTGGTGAGCGGCGCCGCCTTGCTGCAGCGGGACCACCGGATTCCGACATGCCGACGTCGAGGCACACGGCGACCAGGTCGCCGGCCATCGCTCACCGCCGAGTGATCACCACACTCTCTGCAGGAAGGTCCAGATGGCCTGGTTGGCGAACGGCTGGGGCCAATCGTGGCCGCCGGGGTGCGTG
>Ga0316578_10000572_pt1 | contig 12718 bp, 7 predicted proteins | sample J0NA_2_FD_203076 | JGI IMG/M metagenome (GOLD analysis project Ga0316578, IMG submission 203076) | Rhizosphere microbial communities from salt marsh grasses in Alabama, United States - J0-2_160517rDrC | ecosystem: Host-associated > Plants > Roots > Rhizosphere | place: USA: Alabama | collected... | reverse complement strand
CCATGCGCTTGGTGAAAATATCAAGCGTTATGAAGCCTCTTTTGGAAATATTAATGTCCCGGGTTCATCATCATTAGCAGATTATCTCTTCCGCCCGGGCTCACCGACAGAAGAACCACCAGAGGAATAAAACATGGATAAATTATCGGAGATTGCTGAAGGCATTCACCTGGCATTTGAAACTCGCACCGCTGCGCGCGATCATGCCCTTTCACAGGCGCGGACGCTTACCCGTCACTGCGCGAATGCAATCCGCTCTGTGCACAGGGACGATTTCGATGCAGCTGAGCATCAATTAGAAAGCGCTTCGAATATTGTTGCATCCTTGCAGGCAGAATTGAATGTCTTCCCAGATCTTTATTATGCAGGATACACCCAGGATGCCCTCAAGGAATTTGCAGAAGCCAATATCGTCTATGCGTTAATTACTGAGAAAGAACTGCCGACACCCCAGGAGTTGAAACTCGAGAATCCGGCGTACCTGAATGGTTTAGCTGAATCAGTGGGAGAATTTCGCCGCCGCTGCCTGGATATTCTTCGCCTGGGATATTCTGAAGAAGCAGAAAACCTTCTCCAGCATATGGATGATATTTTTGCAGTATTGATCACTATGGATTACCCCAATGCAATCACCGGGGGAATTCGCCGCCAGACAGATATTGCACGAAGTATTCTCGAACGGACCAGGGGTGATATCACACTCAGCTTACAGCAGCAGCACCTTGAAAAATCGATGGCCCAGCTGGAAAAAAGAATGGAAAAATCGTGAGCACGATTCGAGCCTCCGAAATCGGTACATACCTCTATTGCAGACGGGCATGGTGGTACCAACGGAAGGGTCATATCCCTGAAAATCAACGAGAGCTGGCTGCGGGAACAAGAATCCACCTGCAAAATTCCCGCAAAGCGATTGTCAGCGGGTGCCTGCGCACCATCGCATACGGGTTGTTCATGGCTGCCATTGTTTTGCTTGCTGTTTACCTTGCTGGCAAACTCATATAATCCAATGCCTTACCTGGTCGTTGTCCTGCTAGTTCTGGGGATCATTCTTTATTGGATATCCACTCGCCAATGGCGTTCCAGCGGATTACCATCCGGGAGATTAATCTATACCGATCATAGCGAGTGGGGAAAAATCGAGACGCCATTATATGATCCCACCTACAATTTAACTGGTAAGCCAGATTTTATAGTCGAAACTAAAAATGGCTTAATACCAGTAGAAGTAAAATCTGGACGCGCAAGATCGAAACCTTATGATTCCCACATCTACCAATTAGCTGCTTACTGCTTGCTCATCGAGCAAGCCTATGGTATACGTCCAGAATACGGTATATTACATTATTCCAACCAGGATATCGCTGTCGACTACACACCAGAGTTGGAGCACAGTGTTATCCAACTCATTCGGGAGATACGCACGCTTGGAAAACAGCGATCAGTGGATAGGTCCCACCAATCGAAAAATCGGTGTTTGAATTGCGGTTTTTATTCAATTTGTGACCAATCCCTGAGCTGACTTTCCTTGAGTTATCAATAACCCCAATAATATTTAGCGCAGAATCAGCCACCGGGAAACTCGTTTATAATTATCCCATGTTGAATAAACAACCTGGTTTTCAGCATATCGCTGTCGCCCCCCACCCCGAGATCTCCATCGCAGTCCAGGAAACAGAACACATTGTATCCTACTTGCGCGAGCGGGAAATTCAGGTAACCTCCGGTCTGCTCGATGATGAAAATTTGTGTAAACTGATCGCTGGTGGCAAGTTTGATTTATTGATCGCACTGGGCGGGGATGGGACGATGCTTAGGGCAGGTCATATGTGCGGTCCGCATGGAGTTCCCATCTTAGGGATCAATATGGGCAGCTTTGGTTTCCTCATGGAGATCAGGCAGGATGGCTGGAAAGCAGCTTTGGAAAGCATGTTAGAAGGTGAATACTGGCTGGAAAATCGAATGATGTTGATGGCTGAACAAGTTCGGAACGAAAAAGTAGTTGGTCAATGGGATGTGGTTAATGAGGCTGTTGTCAGTCGAGGAACCATCGTGCGTCCTGTCCATATGGAAGTCAGCGTTGACCATCGATTCCTAGCCACATATGTTGCTGATGGAATGATTGCATCTACGCCAACAGGTTCCACTGCATATGCACTGGCAGCTGGAGGACCGATATTACCACCCGATCTGCGCAATATCTTACTTGTCCCTATAGCCCCACACCTTTCAATCGACCGAGGACTTGTGCTGGCTGAAGGATCGTCAGTGGCGATCAAAGTTCACACCAATCACCAAGCCGTTCTCAGCATCGACGGCCAGCTGCCGATCGATCTTTTAGATGAAGATTGTGTCAACGTTAAAGCGAGCAATCATCAGCTTCAATTTATCAGGTTTCAAGATCCGGGTTATTTTTACCGCAATCTAACCCCACATATGAATCAAAATCCATCCACGGGAAATACCAGATGACCTCTGAAATTAATGTAACTTATTGTGAAAACCACCCCAACGTTGAATCAACATTACGCTGCAACCGTTGTAATAAACCGATCTGCGCAAAATGTGCTGTCTTAACGGAAACAGGATACCGGTGTAGGGAATGTGTACGTTCTCAACAAAAGAACTTCGACACGGCAACCTGGATTGATTACATTTTGGCTGTCGGGATCGCGTTGATCCTGACCTATATTGGCAGTTTGATCGTCTCCAGGATAGGGTTTTTTACAATCTTTGTCGCCCCAGTAGCCGGTATGGTTATCGCAGAAGCCATCCGTTTTGCGATCCGGCGCAGACGTTCAAAACGCCTATTTCAAGCTACTGCAGTTGCCACGGCTGTTGGCGGGATTCTCCCGGTGCTTTCTGTATTGTTCCTGACTGGTTTTTCGATAAATTTGGGAGGTTTATTCTTTTTTATTTGGCCAGTGGTATATACTGTCCTGGTAACCTCCACCGTTTATTATCGATTAGCTGGTATCAGTCTCTGATCAATTTCCATACACGGTTTTATGCTTTCTGAACTACGCATTGAAGATTTCGCAATCATCGATCAATTAGAATTGATCTTCCGTCCCGGTTTAATTACCTTCACTGGTGAGACTGGAGCCGGTAAATCAATCATCATTGATGCTGTCGAACTTCTGCTTGGTGGTCGAGCAGATTCTTCTATGATCCGCAGTGATGCCGAAAAAGCCTTCATTGATGCTACCTTCCAGGTATCTGGTTCCAATAAAGAACCCATCAATGCCATTCTCGAACGAGAAGATTTACTTGATAACCACGATGTTATAACGATTGGTAGAGAAATTCGACTCGGCGGGCGGAGTGTAGCCCGTATGAACGGCCGTGTTGTCAATGCTGGTTTGCTCAAGGAAATTGGAGAGCTATTAGTTGATTTGCATGGACAGTCCGAGCATTTATCCTTGCTTCGAGTGAAGGAGCACCTAATGCTTCTAGATCACTATTCAGGTGATCAAAATCATGTGAATGCTTACCATGTCGTGTACCAGCAGCTTATTTCAGTCAGGAAGGAATTAACCAGCCTGCGTTCTGAGGAAAGTGAAGCTGCGCGCAAGCTGGATATTTTGAATTACCAAATCAATGAGATCGAATCTGCAAAATTGCGATCTGGTGAAGATGAAATCCTGGTGGAAGAAAGAAATCGATTGGCAAATGCAGAAAATCTTGCAACTGCAGCACAAAAGGCTTTAATTAAACTCGAAGATGGCACACAGGATTCTCCCTCCGTAACTGATTTATGCGGAGAAGTTGTTGACGATCTAAAGGATATATCCCGTTTAGACAAATCTCAAGCCGCGGCGCAAGAAAATTTTGAGAATATTTTTTTACAATTAACCGAAATCTCGCGAGAACTACGTATTTATCTTGAAGAAATTGAATTCAACCCCCGCAGGCTGGACCAGGTTGAGGAACGCTTGGAACTGATTGCCAATTTGAAGAGGAAGTATGGCAGCACGATCCAGGAGGTTCTTGATTATTTAGCACATGCAGAGCATGAAAAGGAAACCATCACCCACGCGGATGAACGCATCGCTGAATTGGAAATAGCTGAGACCAAACTGTTAACAAGGATTGCCGAATCTGGTGAAGCGCTTTCCAGGATCAGGCACCAGGCAGCCGGGAAATTGGAGCAGGAAATTGAAACTGAATTAGGTGAATTGAACATGTCTGGTGCCCAATTCAAGGTAGATTTTCAATTGAAATTGGATGATCGTGGGGTCAAATTAAGTGATGGAAGCATGGTCGCATTCGATGCAAATGGTATTGAGCAGATAGAATTCCTGATCGCGCCAAACCCTGGGGAAGGATTAAAACCATTAGTGAAAATTGCCTCGGGAGGCGAGACATCCCGCTTAATGTTAGCCCTGAAAAATGTTCTTGCGAAGGCAGATGAGATCCCAACCCTCATTTTCGATGAAATCGATCAGGGCATCGGGGGGCGGATAGGTACAGTTGTCGGCAACAAACTGTGGCACCTTGCCCGGCAACATCAAGTATTGTGTGTTACCCATCTTCCGCAGTTAGCTGCATTTGCGGATCAACATTTCCAGGTTTCCAAAATTGTCGTAGATGGGCGAACTGTAACACAGGTCTCAGAACTCAAAGAAAATGCCCGTCTGCCAGAATTGGCTCAAATGCTAGGTGAAACAACTGAAGGAACTATCCATTCAGCTCGAGATATGATGCACACCGTTTCTAGTCTGACAAGCCGTTCGCATGACAAAACTACGGATTAATCTCCTCGGTCCCCCTGAAATTCTCTGGGAAAATCAACGCCTCAATATTAATAGACGAACGCCGCGTACCCTTCTTTATTTCCTAGCATCGCAGGCAAATTTTATAGGTCGGGCGAAATTACTTTCCATATTCTGGCAGGATACATCACCTAACATAGCTCGAAAACGGCTCCGAGAAACACTCAGCCGTATCAGGGCAGAAATTCCATCAGAGAACCTTATTGCAGTTGAAAATGATCTGGTTGGTTTAGATTATTCAGATTTATCGGTAGATATCGATGAATTCAGAGAGTTGCAAGCCTTAATTGGTAAAACCCCTTTTTCTAATCCATCTGATCAAATTCTTCCGGATCACATACGCGAATATATGATCCATGCTGTTGATTTATGGCAGGGTTCAGAATTTCTTGAGGGGACTGAGCTGCCAAATTCCAACTTCCTGGAAGATTGGAGATATCAGACAAATCTGCATTTGACCAGAACTCGAATCCAGTTATTAACGAGAATTTGTGATCATTACATTGCAATGGGTCAATTCGATGAAGGATTGACTTATTCAAGACTCGCAGTTGAGAATGATAACCTCAATGAAGAACTCCACTACCGGGTTTTGAAGTTACTAGTTGAAATGAAACGTTTTCAGGAAGCTCGCCATTACTATCATTCAGTTACCAGTTTATTGAATGAAGAGCTGGATGCGAATCCCTCTCAACAATTGGTATCTATTTTCCGCCAAATACAGAAAAACATAACGCACTCTTCGACATTCTCAGGAGCAAATTGGCGTTTGATGACCAGCATTCACACGCCATTTGTTGGGCGGGAATTTGAGCTCAATCAGTTAAAAACAGCGCTGAAGCAGGGAGGGGGGATCATCATTTCGGGAGAATCAGGTTTAGGAAAAACTCGATTAATTCAGGAATTCTGTGAATTACATGCTCCGGGGAGAAGAATTATTGGGTGCAATTGCCGCCCAGCAGAGGTAAACCTGCCATTCCAACCCCTTATCGAACTATTGCGAAATAATGTCACCCCATTCGAATGGCAAGAATTATCAACCACCTGGGTAGAATCAATAAAGATCCTTCTTCCAGAAATTTCCCGGAACAAACGATCAGGCGAGTTAAGCCGGGGATCACTCATTCTTGATCAAAATCGATCAACTCTCCTGGAAGCGATTCGCCAGGTATTTCTGACCATGTCCCGATATAGTGATCTGGTTCTGTTTATCGATGATCTCCACTGGTCAGATGAAGCAACAATCTCAACCATTTCTTATCTCATCGAGAGAGCACCATTTAATCAACAATCATTATTGGTAATGGCATCTCGTCCAGAGGAAAGTAACTCGAGTTTGAATGAAATCCTGCTTGGAAATCAATCCTCGATGAATCTCAAAATCCTAGATTTAGAACGTCTCAATTTGAAGGAAATTACAACCCTGGGCAGATATGTTCTAGGGTACCCATTAGAAAAGGATTTATCCGAAAGACTGGCCCAGGAGACTGGCGGAAACCCATTCATCATTCTTGAAACATTGCGAACTTTGAAAAGTACTGAATCGCAAACAGACTTCTCGCAAAATTCAAGACTGCCCTTAGCGAAGAGTGTATACGCGCTTGTCAAGAGACGGCTGAAGCAATTAAGTCCCGCTGCTCGAAATGTATGCGAATTTGCCGCTGTGAGCGGTACAGAATTTGACCCCGTGGTGATCAGCACCGCAAACCGACAAAACTTATCCATTACTGCCAGAGCAATCGAAGAACTGAAACAACGGCAACTGGTGGAAGTGGTTAAAGGACGTGAAGGAGAAATGATTTGGAGGTTTGTCCACGATAAAATTCGGGAGACAATCATCCAGGATACTAATCTTGTCCGGTTGCGATTTTTGCACGAGCGTATTGCCCAGACAATCGAACAAAATCAGGACTCTGACAATGTGAGCCTGGCACCTGTATTGGCACGCCATTATGAATATGCAGGGAAATTGAACATTGCTTTTAGTTACTGGTTAAAAGCTGCCCAATGGGCCAGGCATGTTTATTCTTCGCAAGAAGCGATACAAATTCTGTCTTATGGGGAAAAATTAATTTTGCATTCAAATGAATATATCAGCAATGAATTAATCCACGATCTGTACACCGATTGGACGGAATTGGTTTTTGAATTTCAAGATGCAGACCAGATTCGAGATATTAATAACAGGTTGTTGGAATTAGGTAAATCCAGGAACAGCCAATTATTAATCGGGACCGCTCTGGACGGTTTGAGCCTTGCTTATTTCGTTGAGAATCAATTTGAAAGTGGATTGATTTATACAGACCAAGCAATATCTTACCTGAAATTAACCAGCCATAAATTTGAAATAATGAACAGCTATACCAATCATGGAATATACCTCTATATGCTGGGGCGTATGGATGAGGCTATCAAATCTTTTGAGCTGGCTCTCAGTTTTGGGGATCACGGAAATAATCCTTCTATCCAACGTGGTTTAGCTAAAACCCATTATCATCTAGCAATCTCACAAACCTTGGCTGGATGGCCAGAACCAGGATTGAGGAATGCCAGGATTTCATTAGAACTGGCCAATAGAAATGGGCTCCATCATATGTCTGCAAGAGCTTACCTGGCTTCCTCCCTTGCACTTTATTTTATGGATGACTATCCAAAGGCATCCCAGGATAATTTCCAAGGCATAGAAATTGCGGAAAAATTAGATGCTAACCGGTTGCTTGCATATTTATATGCCTGTAAAGCCTTCTTGGAATATGCAGCCGGGAAAATAGGAACAGCTTATGAATTTTCCCAGAAGATGATTGAAATAGGTTCTCATAAAAATCAACAAGATATTCAATCACTGGCTCATCGGATAATTGGGGATATTTACCTCCAATTACAGGCATACCAAAAAGCTTGTTTAGAATTTCAAATTGGAATTGATTATGGGGGTCAAGATTTCTGGGGAATTGATAACCTGGTAGGGTTTGGATACTCCCAGATTCGATCCGGAGAGGTGCAAACCGGGATGCTCAATCTCCGGCGCGGAATAAATATATCGCGCTCTACCGGATTTGGTATCTTCGAAATCCGCGGGTTACAATTTCTCAGTTATGCACACATGTACGCAAGGGAGTGGGAACTTGCCCGGCAGGTGACAGCTGAGTTGTCTCACCAGGCCAGGCTTCGTAATTTACCGCTTGTTGGATTGATGGCTAGATTTGTTGGCGGAATCGCTGATCACCATGATGTTGAACCTGAAAAACAGCTTGAACAAAACCAACATGCAATTAAATTACTTGATAATGTAAACCGTCCTTACACCATGTTACAGATATTACAGCAAATCGTTCACCAGAATAAGTTAGCAAAAATCGAATCTCATCAAGAAATCTCCAAAATTGGTGAAATTCTGGATAACTGTGAGCAGCAAGCATATCCAAAAATTATCAAGGATACTTTTATGGATTACAAGCAGCAACTGGTATCCAATCTTTCCATGTAAGATCTTGTCAACGTTTTGGCAACGCCTGCATGGTATAGTAATGCTGTAGATTATCCACTTACCTGCAGGGTGCCGGGGATTATAAATTAGGGGTCCTGCAAGAAGCCGACAGCGGTTGCGGGGAAAAGCCGCTGTCGGCTTATTTCTATCGCTTCTATTAATCCAATAATTATCTCGAGGTCTTTTATTTCGTGTAAAATTCCACCATGCAGGGTGTATCTCAAATTATTAAATCACGCCAACGTCGTTATATTCGACAAAACAGGATCCTATCTAAAAGACTGGGTCTAGTATCGATTATTTTTCTAATTATTTTCAGCCTGATTCTTTCTTCGTTGGTGATTGCTAGCTCAATTTTATATTCGAGACTGTTAGTCGGCATCCCTTCACCCACAATACTACCGCAGCTGATCGGATCAGCTGATGAACCAAAAAACCACCCCACGAAAATATATGATCGCAGTGCAGAACACCTGATCGCTGTCCTGGAAAATACGAATGCTCGCGGACAGAAATATCTGGTCCTCGAAGGGAATAGCGAGAATAAATTTCCCGATTCTATCGTTTCAGCAATGATTGCTTCCACAGAACCAAATTATTGGAATAATCCCGGTATTACACTGGCTAGTATCCGGGATGAAAATCAACCGACGATTGCACAAAAACTTTCCCGTATTTTCTTATTCGAGCAAGGTCCTCCATCGCTTCGACGGTTGATCCAGGAAAACATCTTAGCAGCGCAGCTGATATCAACTTACGGCCATCAACAGGCTTTAGAATGGTATTTAAATACTGAAAATTTTGGTAATTTTGCCTATGGTGTGGATGCAGCCTCAAGGGTTTATTTTGGCAAACCAGCTACTGAAATAAGTATCGCAGAAGCTGCCATGTTAGCTGCCATTGCGAATTCCCCCGGTTTAAATCCATTTGATTCTCCATCTCAGGCAAATCAAATGAAAGATCTTGTATTGCAGCAGATGTTCGAGCAAGGATTGATTTCCTCCGATCAACTTCAAGAATCACTCGCAAAGGATATCGTGAGCCGAGAAACCCCTGATCTTTCTCTTAACCTCGAACCAGCATTTACCGATCTGGTAATCAATCAGGCTTCATCGTATATACCCTCAGATCAAATTTACCGTGGGGGTCTGGAAATAATAACTACGCTTGATTATGATCTTCAAACTCAAACGGATTGCACAATTAAAGCCCAGGTTGGAAAAGCCAGCGAAGATCCTGCAGGAGGCCAGTCCCAACCAAGTTTGGAGAATTGCGAGATGGGGCGCTTGCTGCCTTCAATGAGCGCATCCAGCTCAGCTACCCCCTTTCCAATTTCTGCAAACGTGCTCATCCTGGACCCACGCGAAGGGCAAATCCTTGCCTTTGTCGCTGATGGCTCCAGCCAACTAAATCAACGCTCGATTCTTAGTCACCCTCCAGGCACAATCCTTTCACCCCTGCTGTATTTATCTTCATTTTCACGCGGTTCTAGTCCGGCAACGATGGTCTGGGATATCCCTGCAAATATTCCATCTACCTTTACAGATTTGCAGAGTGAGGTTGAATCATTCAATGGACCGGTCAGTTTGCGTTCTTCACTGGCAAATGATTATATGGGTCCCGCGCTTCAAATTCTCAACCAGATGGGTGCCGAGCAAGTTTGGCATGATGCTGAACGCCTGGGATTAACCAACCTTCAATTGCCTGAGGTGAATGGAGAAAACCGTATCCTATTCGAGGATGGAGCAGCTGAAATCTCAGAATTAAGCCAGGTATATGGTGTGTTTGCTAATCAAGGTATATTAGCAGGCATTGCCCAAAACAATGCCTCTGGTGAAGATCCTAACTCTCCAATCAATCCCCAGGTCATATTAAAAGTGCTGGATGAAGAAGGCAATGAAGTTTTAGACTGTACCGATCCAATCACCACCTGCCAAACAACTAGACGGCCCGTCACGACCAAAGAATTAGCCTACCTCGTCACCGATATATTAAAGGATGAAACCGCTCGTTGGCCAAGTTTAGGCCACCCAAACCCCCTAGAAATTGGACGCCCGGCTGCAGCCAAAATGGGAACATCGAACAACAAAGGTGAAATCTGGACGATTGGTTATACTCCCGAGTTGTTAACTACTGTGTGGGTTGGACCCGGTTATTCATCCCAGGATAATACTTTGAATCCAGAATTAGCTACCGGGCTGTGGCACGCCGTTATGCAGTATGCATCTAAAGATTTGCTTATTGATGATTTTGCAATTCCTCCTTCAATCAATGATGTTGAAGTTTGTTATCCTTCCGGTTTACTTCCCTCCGAGGATTGCCCGAAGAAAGTTGATGAAATTTTTATCCAGGGGAACGAACCATCGCAAACAGATAATCTTTTTAAAACTTTCTTGATCAATCAGGAATCAGGACGCCTTGCTACCATCTTTACTCCACCGGGATTAATCAAGAAAGAAGTGTTCATGGCAATCCCTCCAGAAGCTGAACAGTGGGCAGAATCTGCTGGTTTACCCCTTATCCCGACGGATTACGACATAATAGATTTAGAGTCCGACCCTAGTGAAGATGCCCAGATTCACTCACCAGCGATGTTCAGTACCGTTAAAGGAGTAGTCCCGATCATTGGACGTGCAGCTGGAGAAGGATTTCAAGCTTACCGGCTTCAAGTCGGTCCTGGTTTAAATCCTGTCTCATGGTATCAAATCGGTGATGAAAGAAATGATCCGGTACCAGAGGGGCAGCTCGGGGCTTGGGATACCCATGGGTTAAGTGGTTTGTTTGTGCTCCAGCTAATTGTCTCCTACGAAAATGATCGAGTGGAAACATCGATCGTTCAAGTAACCGTAGATAATCAAGAACCCAGTGTTAATATCCGTTTTCCAGAGGATGGACAAAGCTTCAATCAGCAAGACTTGGAGACGATCTCATTGCAGGTAGAAGCAGGCGATAATTTATTAATCGACAGGGTTGAATTCTTTATCAATGGGGATCTTGCTGCAACACTCAACTCAGCCCCTTACGTAATTCCATGGAAACTAACAACAGGAGAACACATACTTCGAGTTGTCGCGTACGATCAGGCAGGAAATAGGGCTAGTGATCGAGTGAAAATTATCGTGGAGTAAAGTAAATAAATCCCCAGGAATGATTTATCCTGGGGATTTACAACAAACGTTCATCTTGCAACGATCAAATTAAGGCAAGGTTCCTACTACGTCAAATGTCGCCAATAACTGGTCGAGTGCATCGAAATCTGCTTCTTTTACGATTTGCATCTCCACCAGTACCAAAAAAGCCTGCGAATCTGCTTTTGGAACTGCTGTCAGCACAATATACACATTTCCCGAATCACCACAATTTTCAAAGAGATCATATTTACCCCGATAAACCTCATCTTCATAATCGTAGCGATCATCATACTTGCAATCATCGATCAGATCATCCCGACGTACATCCAGCAGGTTTACATAACCTCCCAGTTTTGCAAGATCATCTGATGCTCCAAAAAACGCACCTGATTCTGACCACGTGTTGATATAAGCGTCTAAATCTGCAGCAGCAGAGATTGCTGACCCGATGACTTCCCCACCATCCTCCCAATAACCTCCATAGATATCTGTCCACTCAAGAGGGATATCCATTTGAATAGCACCATAATCATCCATGACACCTGTGTAGCCAGAATAGATTCCGAAATCTTCAACTGCCGCACTACTGAGATCATCTTCAATCGTGTCAGTAAAGGTGAGAGTAGTCTCTAAATCTCGCCCATTAATCTGACCGGCAAGTACCTCTCCGGTGCCATAACGGAGAACTTCTATATCGAGCGTATCATCAGGGTTATGGCTGCGCAGGATATCACAGTAATCTGACATGCTTCCATCTTCAGCCAGGATGATATTCTCTAACATAGTGAGAATATCTCCACCTTCAATACCAGCCTGATCCGCAAGAGATCCGGATTCAACGGAATAAACCCAAATTCCGGAAAAATCTTCACCGGAAAAAGCCTCCCCGTTAATTCCCAACGCTTCAACGTCTTCACCCTGCTCCAATTCACCGATAACCTCGACCGCCAGGTCCCGACCAATTGCAAAATACTGGCCGGTTTCCCTACCACGGTAATTAACTCCGACCACCTTGCCTTCTGAATCGACCAGGGGACCACCGGAATTACCGGGATTAATGGTTGCATCATGCTCGATCACATAATCTACGGATGCCCAATTTGTTTCTCCGCCAGCCTCTTCTTTCGATACAATCCCACGGGTGAGTGTAAATTGAGGTTCCCCCAGCGGATAACCCGCGGAATAAACCTCCAGGCCGACATTGATCGGACCTTCGTGCCATTCGAGGTAGGGATACCCATCACCTTCCAGGTCAATCAACGCCAGGTCTGAACACTCGGACACAGCAATCACCCTGGCATTGTAGCTTTTTGAGGTATCCCCGCCAA
>Ga0316578_10000571_pt1 | contig 12755 bp, 11 predicted proteins | sample J0NA_2_FD_203076 | JGI IMG/M metagenome (GOLD analysis project Ga0316578, IMG submission 203076) | Rhizosphere microbial communities from salt marsh grasses in Alabama, United States - J0-2_160517rDrC | ecosystem: Host-associated > Plants > Roots > Rhizosphere | place: USA: Alabama | collected... | reverse complement strand
CGGAAACGTACAATTGGGAATGCTCGATTCACAGTTGCTGGTCAATGAACTCGCCAATGTGTCTGCTGAATTCAAAAGTTTATTAACCAGCATCGATTCACGGCTGCAGCAGATCATCGAAATGGCCGTTGCCTTCAAAAATAATAATAACCATTTCGATAATTTAATTAAAGGCAAAAAACAACTGATCAAACAGGGTCAGAAGGAAGAACGCCTGTTCACCATTAAGGATGGAGAGGCGATTATCGCCCGTCAAGCCGAAAACGGTTGTGTGCCGCTTGTGCGGCTTAAGAAGGGAGATTTTTTCGGAAAAATTCCCTTTTTGGATATGGGCCATGAACCGTATTCCGCCGCAGTATTTTCATCGGAAAATTTAAAGTTAGCGGCGGTTGACTCCGACAAACTGAAAGCGGAACATGAAAGTCTATCTTCTACCCTTAAGAACATAATTGAACATCTGGCGACTTCAGTTTCGGTAACCACTGTGGTTACCTGTGGTTATAAAAAGAAAAATGCATAAGACAATGCTGAATTCAAACGCAAACTGTTAAACTGACGTGAGGAAAATGGTTACTAAAGAGAAAAGAAAACACCCTCGAATCAGCTCACTGAATCTTTCATACGTATGCCTGGATGAAAATAACGAAATTATCAAGCAGGGGATGGGAAGGTCCCTTAATGTGTCTGAATCCGGAATCTTGCTGGAAACCCACTTTCCCATCGATGACCAGCTTATCGTTACATTGACACTCGGGCTGGAAGAAGAACTGGTCGATATAAAAGGGCGTCCGGTGCATACCCGCATAAATGATGACGGAAAATATGAAGTGGGCATCGAGTTTCTCAAATCTGATGCGAAGACCCACAAAGCCCTTAAGCAATTCATCGATACTTTTCAGAAAAAAAATAAATAAGCAGAAAATCAAAAAATTGACCTGATACACCACCTGCCTCTTGACCTTCACCCCATAATATCCCATATAAATACGTCCAGGTCCTGACCGTGTGCTGCCATTTAGGACTTTAATCAATAGCTGAATTAAATTTGTCAGAGAAAGAGGTGGATTTCATGAATAAAACCATCAGTGAGACCGATTTTGCGGAACTGAAACTTTTGAAACGCGGCAAGGTTCGGGATGTTTACGATCTGGGAGAACATCTTTTAATGGTCGCAACAGACCGTATCTCCGCATTTGATGTGATTATGCCGAATCCTGTCCCCGATAAGGGAATTATTTTGACCCAAATTTCCCTGTTCTGGTTTGATATCATGCGGCCGCTGATTCAGAATCATGTTGTCGCCAAGAATGTGAAGCAGTACCCGCAGGTTTGCCAACCATATGCAGACGCTTTACAGGGTCGAAGCATGCTGGTCAGAAAGGCACAGCCGCTATCGATTGAATGTATTGTCAGGGGCTATATTTCGGGCTCGGGCTGGAAAGAATATACGGATTCTGGCAGCATTTGCGGCATCGCATTGCCTAAAGGATTGAAGGAATCCCAGCAATTGCCGGAACCTATTTTCACGCCGTCGACAAAAGCCGAGCAGGGTGAACACGATATCAACATTAATTTTAACGAAGCCGCCAATCTCATCGGAGAGGCAAAAGCGCAAAAGATCCGGGATCTCAGTGTGGCAATTTACAAAAAAGGAGCGGAACTGGCGAATCAAAAGGGGATCATCATAGCGGATACCAAATTTGAATTCGGGTCAGTTGGTGATGACATTATCCTGATTGATGAAATTTTAACCCCGGACTCATCGCGTTTCTGGCCCAAGGAAAGTTACAGCCCGGGTGGACCTCAAAAGAGTTATGATAAGCAGTATCTTCGTGATTACCTAAATACTTTAGATTGGAATAAAAAGGCGCCCGGCCCCGCTCTGCCAGATGACGTGATCGCAAACACCCGTCAGAAATATCTGGATGCATTAATTCAGCTTAGTGGCAGCAGCCATGGACTCTAAATCTTCCGATGATCAGGATGTCTCCCGGGACATACCGTCAGGTCATACCGTCAGATACCAGGCGATTCCACAGACTGACATCGATACCGAAGATCTTACGTTTCGCATCACGACCCGCGGTGGCATCGAAGACCTGCTGGGCTCGATTCAGAAAACAGGGTTGATACAGCCACCGGTTCTGATAGAGAACCCGGCCGGATACACCATTGTTTGCGGGTTTCGTCGGATTGCCGCCTGCCGCAAACTTGGCTGGACTCGCATCACAGCCCGAATTTTAGAAAAATCCATTGATCGCTTTAAAACAGCCCAGATATCCATTGCCGATAATGCGCTTCAGCGGTCACTGAATCTGGTGGAGACATCGCGGGCCTTAAACCTGCTGGACGATTTTGGACCGGACAATCAACAGCGCAGAGAAGCAGCCGAGGCTCTGGGATTGCCGGTCAGCGAGTCCCTATCCTTTGCCGTTAAAGAAATTTGCCGGCTGCCGTTGCCGGTTCAAGAAGGCATTCTGACAGACACCATCAATTTATCGATGGCGCTGGAACTGGGCGGGTTAGAACCGCTACTTGCTGAGGCGCTGGTCCGGTTATTCGATCAACTTAAAGTGGGTTTGAACAAACAAAGAGAATTGCTTTTGCTGCTTAAAGAAATTGCCGAGCGCGAACAAATCACCATTCCGCAGCTGATTTCAGAAAAGCCCCTGCAGGAAGTTCTAAAAACCGTTGAAATGGACAGGGCGGTGAAGCGACAGAAAGTTCGATCGTATTTGCGACAGCGCCGGTTTCCCGCCATTACCAAAGCTGAAACAGAATACCGCAAGTGGGTCAAACAACTGAAATTGGGAAACAATATCAATTTGATTGCGCCGAAAGATTTTGAAGGAAACACGTTTGGCATGACCCTGCGTTTTAATAATCGCCAGGACCTCAGCGAACTGATTAAAAAAATTGAGGAGATGATTCAACACCCCGCATTTGGCAAAATCCTCGACTGATCAGGTTAGTTCGTTTCGCTCACAATTGGAATGATGGAACAATGGAATGATGGAAAATTGGGTACATTTGTTCCCCATCTGTTTGAAAAAAAAATACGGTTCAGCTGTATGAAGTCAATATATTATAGAAATTCCAATACCTTTTAATGCGAATCTCAAAGCTTTTCATCAACCGGCAAGTGGCCGATCATTCCATGACCCGATCCATCCAGTCGCGTTTGAAACTGTCGGCTAAGATTGTCCAGAACGCTCAGCAGGTTTTCGAAGCCGTCTCATCAGCCCCGGACCCGGTGCTGCGTGGCAAGGAAACCCTTTACCTGACCCAAAACCGCGGCGCTTTTTTAAAAAAGTGCCCGGGAACTCGTCATTATACTTGCTGCGACTATCAGATTCTGCACATTGGCACTTTCTGCCATATGGATTGCACCTATTGTGTTTTGCAGACTTATTTTCACCCTCCCATTCTTCAGTATTTTGTAAACCATGAAGATTTAATGGCTGAACTGGACACGGTTCTGGGGAAATCGACAAATAAAATACGTCGAATCGGTACCGGTGAGTTTACCGACAGCTTAATCTGGGAGTTATGGACCGATGTGTCGCGGTTGCTGGTCCATCGCTTTGCTGCCCAGAAACATGCGGTTCTCGAACTAAAAACGAAAACAACCGCTATCGAGCGGTTGCAAAATCTGAATCATAACCATAAAACGATCGCTGCCTGGTCTTTGAATACCGACCATATTATCCATACGCAAGAACGCGCGACTGCCGCCCTGGCTGCCAGGCTCAAAGCCGCTGCACGCTGTGAAACCTGGGGATATCCGCTGGCTTTTCATTTTGACCCGTTGATCCTTTATGATGGTTGCGAAGCAGATTACACCCGGGTGATTGAGCGCCTGTATTCGCAGGTCTCAGCCGACAACATTGTGTGGATCAGCCTGGGCACCCTGCGGTTTCCGCCATCCATTAAAACCGTAATTCAAAAACGGTTTCCGGATTCTAAAATCATATACGAAGAATTCGTCAAAGGTTTGGACGGCAAAATGCGTTATTTTAAACCGCTGCGAATCAACTTGTATCGCAGAGTCGCCGAATGCATCCGGGACCATGCGCCGGACGCTGTGGTTTACCTGTGCATGGAGGATGACGAGGTCTGGCAAAAATCACTGGGGTTTATACCCGATGATGTTGGGGGGTTGCCGCATATGTTGGATATGAGTGCTGCAAAGCACTGTCATCTTGAACTCGGCGGATAACTGGCTCAAATAGGTTTTCAGGTGTCAGACTTCAGAGGACAGAGCTCAGAAGACAGATGACAGATGATAAAAACTGAAGGATGAAACATCCTGTCTTACCTCTGTTTTCTGTCATCTGTCTTCTGTTTTTGGGCACCTGAATACCGAAACCTTTTAAAGCCTGGATCCTGAAAAATTTATGAAACGATTCATCACGATATTGTTGGCGGGTTTATTATTTCTTGAATTCCAGCAGGTGAGTTGGGCCGATAGCTGGAACCGGATAAAATGGGTCATAGACGGTGACACGGTGGTCTTGGGTGATGAGCAACGGGTGCGTTATATTGGAATAAACGCCCCGGAACTGGCACACGAGGATCATAAGGCCGAACCTTACGGATATGTTTCTAAACAATTTAATGCCCTGCTGGTGAATGCCAAAAACGTGCGTCTGGAATTCGACAAAGAGCGCTTCGATCGCTATCAACGACTGCTTGCCTATGTCTTTCTGAAAAGTGCCACTTTTGTCAATGCCGAAATACTCGCAAACGGTTACGCCTATCTTTTGCGAAAGCGGCCCAATCTGAAATACGATAAGATTCTGCTGCAGGCACAGCGGTCAGCCATGTCAGCGAAAAAGGGGATCTGGCAAAATTGGAAGGAGAATAAAAACACGGTGGTGGGCAACAAAAATTCATTTCGTTTCCATCTGCCCACCTGTCCGTACGGCAGGCAAATCAAACCCCAGAACCGAATTGTCTTTCAGAAAAAATGGGATGCATACTGGCAAGGCTACGCTCCGGGGAAACGGTGCATGCCGGTTTTTGAGATACCAGAGGATTAATTCTTTTGGAATAATGGAATATTGGAATATTGGAAAAATGGGTTGCCCTGATCTTAAGCGATCAATAATCCAATTCTCTTATCCAATCTTTCGGACTAAAATTAGTTGCTCACTCGATGTCTTACCTGGATTTGCTTAAGCCCGCAGATGCCCGTGTGCAGATTACTATTCTTTAGCCCGGTTGGCCTCTTCGATGATTTTTTCTGCGATCTGGGCAGGGACTTCATCGTAATGCGAAAATTCCATGGTGAACATCCCCCGGCCGCCGGTCATGGAACGTAAATCTGAGGCGTAGCTCAAAAACTCTGCCATGGGAACCTGGGCATTAATCACCTGGTTCTTCCCGGCATTATCCATTCCCAGGACTCTGCCGCGCCGGCCGTTGAGGTCCCCCATGATATCACCCATGTAGTCTTCCGGAGTTGTAATCTTTACTTTCATGATGGGCTCGAGCAAGGTCGGATTGGCCCCTTCCACCGCTTTTTTAAATGCCAGCGACCCGGCGATCTTAAATGCCATCTCAGAAGAGTCCACCTGATGGTAAGATCCATCATCCAAGGTAACTTTGAAATCAACAGCGGGAAAACCGGCCAGCACGCCTTTCTGGCTGGCTTCGACAATGCCTTTTTCTACGGCCGGAATATACGTTTTGGGAATAACGCCGCCCACGATCGCATCGACAAATTCAAATCCCTTTCCGCGGGGCAGGGGCTCAATTTGAATCCAGCAATCGCCGAACTGACCGTGCCCGCCGGTCTGTTTCTTATGCTTGCCCTGAACCCGGATTTTGCCCTTTATCGTTTCCCGGTAGGGGACTTTGGGCGTATTCAACTGGGCTTCAACACTAAATTTTCGCTTCAATTTATCAAGGATCGTCTCAACATGGATCTGACCCAACCCGGACAAAAGAATTTCCTTGGTTTCGGCCACCCGTTCCAATTTCACAGAAGGGTCTTCTTCCAAAAGCTTGGTTAATGATATGAAAATTTTGTCTTCTTCGCCTTTGGATTTGGCGGTCAAGGCAAATGAGATCAGGCTCGGAAGCGGTTCGGCACAGGTATATTTTATTTTTGCGGCATCATCGCAGAGGGTATCACCGGTTCGGGTTTCCTTCAGTTTTGCCACTGCAACGATTGAGCCGGGTCCGGCCCCTTTAGCCGTTTTTTGTTCTTTGCCGGCAATGGTTAATAGCTGAGTGAATCTCTCCTTGGTATCCTTATTGGGATTGAAAAAGGTGCCGTCGCTTCCCAGCTTTCCGGAAACCACCCGGAAGATGCTCAATCGGCCGGCATAGGCATCTGCAACGGTTTTAACCACAAACCCGGAAAAAGGCGCATTTTCATCCGGAGCCCGTTCAATTTCATCGCCGGTGGCAGGATCCACGCCACTTCTGGCACCTCGATCGATCGGAGAGGGCATGCTGGTAGTCACAAAATCCATTAAAAGGTCAATGCCGATATTTTGGGTAGCTGATCCGCAAACCACCGGCACAAATGTATGCGCCAGGGTGCCGCTGCGCAAGGCAGCATTTAAATCCTCGTCTGCCAGCGTTTCGCCTTCGAGATATCGTTCAATCAAGGCATCATCGGCTTCGGCGATATTTTCAATCAAGGCTTCTCTTTCACTTTCGACCAACTCCTGCATCTCCGCGGGAATGTCTACTTTTTGGGGCTTGCCGTCCGCATCATATAGGTAAGCTTTATTTCGAATCAGATCCACAACGCCTTTAAATTCAGTTTCGGCGCCGATGGGAAGCTGCAGTATAATCGGTTTGGGTTCAAAGCTGACTTTGGTATCTTCAAAGGCTCTATTAAAATCCGCTCGTTCGCGATCCAGCTTGTTGATGAAGATTACGCAAGGCTGTTTAAACTCCTTGGCAAATTCCCATGCCAGTTCGGTTTGAACCTTGACGCCGTCGACAGCATCAATGACGACTACCACGCCGTCAGCCGCCTGCATGCTGCTTTTCGTATCGGAAAAAAAATTCTGGTCGCCGGGGGTATCGATTAAATTTACGGTATGGTTCTTCCAGCTGAATTGATGAAAGCCACTGCTGATACTGGATCTGCGCTTGAGCTCTTCGGGCTCGAAATCCATGGCGGTGTTGCCTTCTTCGATCTTGCCGAATCGCTTAATGGTGCCGGATTTGTATAGCATAGCCTCCGCCAAAGATGTTTTGCCGGCGCCCCCATGACCAATAAGTGCTATGTTTCTGATACGCTCCACCTTTTCACTCATTTAGATACCTCTTTCCCTTGGATTTTATGACGAATAAATTTTTAAACGTGATTGTGTAGCTGTTTCACCGAAAAAAATCAAGCCCAAAATAAGGTTGGCGAACGATTATTGACGGTTTAAGAAAATGAAAAATTCGCGATTGCCCTTAGGGCCCAGCAGGGGCGACGCATAAACCGATTGCGGTGACAGATGGATGCTATGGAAAAAATCCGATAATTCTGTGATAACCTTCTGATGTAATTCCGGCGCTTTCACGACACCGCCTTTTCCGACCTGACCTTTGCCGACTTCAAACTGCGGTTTTATCAGTGCCAAAATTGAAGCGTCATGATTCATGAATCGAATCAGGGTCGGCACGACGATTTTAAGCGAAATAAAGGAAACGTCGATGGTAATCAGGTTCACAGGCTCCGGGATCGCATCATCTGACATATGCCGGACATTTGTGCGTTCGATAACGATGACGCGCTGATTCTGGCGAATCTTCCAGGCCAGCTGCCCGTACCCTACATCCACGGCATAAACGCGTTCGGCGCCGTGCTGCAAAAGACAGTCCGTAAAGCCTCCGGTAGAAGCGCCGACATCAATGCATACCGCACCGGAAACATCTATCGGTAAGTTTTGCAAAGCAGCTTCAAGTTTGAGACCGCCTCTGCTGACATAGGGGTTATCGCCGCCTTTAAATTCAACTTTATCTTCACTTGAAACAAAAAAGCCCGGTTTGTCAACGCGCTGACCATTGACCAGAACCCGTCCGGCCATGATCATGGCTCTGGCCCGCTGACGGCTTTTGACCAGTCCCTTTTCAAAAATAATTAAATCCAGTCGGTGTTTTTTTTCAGGCACTTGACTCAGTGATACGAATGGGTGATCGATTAGAAGAGATTTTGAAACCTCTTCTATACAGCCTGGCTGTTTGGCCATTTATCCTGCTGTTTGTGCGAAGAAGTCATCAAGCCTTGAGCGGTCTTCACAATGGCTGCGGCATCAATACCGTATTTAGATCGAAGGAGATTTTGCGGGCCATGCTCAACAAATAGATCGGGAATACCGATGCGCTCCATCTGATAACCGGTGATTCCGGAGTCATTAAAGGCCTCCAAAACGGCACTGCCGAATCCGCCCTGGCGGACATTTTCCTCAACGGTAATGATGCGCGGATGTTTATTCGCCAGGGAACAAATGAGTTCCACGTCCAGCGGCTTTACAAACCGGCAGTTAACAACAGTTGCGGATATGCCCAGCTGGGACAATTCCGATTGGGCCTCCAATGCCTCGATAACGGATCGACCAATCGCCAGGATCAAAACATCTTCGCCTTCCTTTAATACCTGCGCTTTACCGATGGGAAGTGGGCGGATGTTCTTTTCGAGAATCGTTCCGGTGCCGGCTCCACGGGGGTACCGCAGGGCAATCGGTCCATCATATTTCAAGGCCGTTATCAGCATACGCCGCAGTTCATTTTCATCTATCGGTGCCATGACCACCATGTTGGGCAAATTGCGCAGGTAGCACAGATCAAAAAGGCCATGATGGGTGGATCCATCTTCACCGACGATACCGCCCCGGTCAATGGCGAAAACGACATGCAACGACTCGAGGCAGACATCATGTAAAATTTGATCGTATGCCCGCTGTAAGAAAGTGGAGTAAATGGCAACCACCGGCTTCAGGTTTTCAGTTGCCAGGCCGGCTGCGAAGGTCACACCATGTTGTTCCGCTATTCCCACATCAAAAAATCTTTCCGGAAAGCGCTCTGAAAAATTCGCCAGGCCGGTGCCTTCGGGCATCGCAGCCGTAACCGCAATAATTTTCGGGTCCGATTCTGCCAGTTCGACCATGGTATCGCCAAACACCTGGGTATAAGATGGATTCGGGCTCTTTTGATCCAGACAGTCGCCGGTTTCGATTTCAAACTGGGTGCAGCCATGAAAATGCACTGGATTATCTTCAGCCGGCGGATATCCTTTGCCCTTTTGGGTGTAAACATGCAAAAGCACCGGTTCATTCAGGTATTTGATATTATTAAGTATATCAATTAAATGATTCAATTTGTGCCCGTTGATGGGGCCAAAATATTCAAAATTAAAGGCTTCAAACAGCATCCCCGGGGTTACGAAAGTTTTCAGGCTCTCTTCGGTTCTTTTGGCCAACTGATAGATGTCATCGCCAAATTTGGGCAGTGATTTTAAAAAATCACCCAGTTCTTTGCGAAGTTCCTGCATTTTTTTACCGGAAAACTTGCGGCTCAGGAAGGAGGACAGGGCGCCGACATTGCGTGAAATCGACATTTCATTATCATTGAGGATCACGATAAGATTTTTGTCTTTATGGGTATCTCCAGCCTGGTTGAGGCCCTCGTAAGCAATTCCAGCGGTCATTGAGCCATCACCAATAACGGCAATCACTTTGGCATCTTCGCCCTTTATTTCTTTAGCACAGGCGATGCCAAGGCTGGCGGATACGGAGGTGCTGCTGTGCCCGGTCGTAAAGGCATCGTAAGGGCTTTCGCTGCGGCGGGTAAAACCGGAAATTCCATTGAACTGGCGCAGTGTATGAAATTGCTCGCGTCGACCGGTGAGCAGTTTGTGAGCATAGGCCTGATGTCCGACATCCCAGATGACTTTATCACGCGGGGTGTCGAAAACATAATGAATCGCGATTGCCAATTCGACAGCTCCCAAACTGGGCGCCAGATGGCCGCCGGTTTGTGAAACCACATCGACAATAGCCCAACGAATTTCTTCGGCCAGTTCTGGAAGATCGTCGCGCGAAATTTTTTTCAAATCAGCTGGAGAGTTAATTTTATCCAGTAATGCCAATTTAAAGGACTCCTCTTTTGTTATTCACTTTTAAAAAGAAATTTACTTTTTTCTATCGATGATATACTGCGCTATGGCACGCAACGGCTCGGCTCTTTGATCAAAAGACCCAAGCGCCTGCAAAGCGTTATCGATCAACTTTCTGGCAAACGTTTTAGATTCTTCAAGGCCCAGCAGGGAAGGGTAGGTGCTTTTTTGACGCAATTTATCGGTTCCCACCGCCTTTCCCATTATGGCCGGATCGCCTTCAACATTTAAAATATCATCGGTTACCTGAAAAGCAAGGCCTATATATTGGGCATAGCTTTCGAGCAATTGAATCTGGCTGGAATTTGCATCAACCAATTCGGCGCCGCACCGCAATGACACTTCGATCAAAGCGCCGGTTTTCAGGCGATGCATGGATTTCAATTCATTCAATTTTAGCTGGCTTCCTTCCGAAGCGATATCCAGCATCTGTCCCTGAATCATGCCGCAATATCCGGCGGCATGTGAAATCAATTGAATAACGCGCAACCATTTCACGGCCTGCTGATCACGGCCGGTTGCGATAGATGACAGCGTTTGAAAGGCCAGTGTCAGCAACGCATCCCCGGCAAGGATGGCCGTGGCCTCATCAAAGGCTTTGTGGCAGGTCGCTTGGCCCCTGCGCAGGTCATCATCATCCATGGCCGGGAGGTCATCGTGGATTAAAGAGTAGGTATGAACCATCTCAAGGGCACAGGCCGCGGGCAAAACATCTTCCAGATCACCACCGACTGCCTCAGCAGCGGCCACGCAGAGCACAGAGCGAAATCGCTTGCCCCCGGCCATCAGAGAGTAAGTCATGGCCTCCAGGAGGCGGTCCGGGCGCTCAGATGTCATTAATATGGATTCAAGGGCCATATTAATACGTTCAATCTTCTCAGCAAAGTATGCATTCAAATCAAACATAATACCCTAATCATCATCTGTCTCGTCTTCAGGAACAAGCGGCTTTTCAGCCATTTGACCTTCTGCGTTCTTCAGCAGAACAGAGATTTTCTTTTCCGTTTCGTCCAGCTTCGCGGAGCATAATTTTGTCAGCTTCATGCCTTCTTCAAACTTTTTAATTGCTTTTTCCAGCGGCAAATCGCCGTCTTCGAGTTCCCGGACAATTTGTTCAAGCTGTTTCATTGATTGTTCAAATGTTTTCTGGGCCATTTTCAGATTTTCCTTTTACCCGGCAGGTTAGTGTGCCTTTTGCAACCATTACTTCAAGATCTTGTTCAATAGAAACCATCTTGGGGTCAAACACCAAATCCAAATCAGGAATTGTGCGGGTAATGCTGTAACCCCGCTTTAAAATGGCAATCGGGCTAAGTGTTTCCAGCTGGATGCACAACTCCCGCAAACGGGCTGACCGGTCATCTATATTTTTATTAAATGATTTTATTAGTTTATATGTATTTTGTTCAACGATAACATTCAAATTATGCAATTGATACGCCGGACTGTTGTTCACCAGTCTACCTGTCCACCATTGAAATCGTTCTTTTTGGCGATCCAGAAGAATCTGAATATAACGAATCAGCCGGGTCGTATAATCATCCATGCGTAATCGCCAATCTTCAATTTGTGTTCGGGGATCAACCAGCCGTTGCGACAGATCTCGCAAATTAACCCCTAATCGGTCGATTGTATTTGCCATGCGATATTTAAGATCTTCAGAAATAACTTTAATCTTCTGTAATAATTCGGTTTTTATAGGAACTGCCAGTTCGGCCGCCGCCGAAGGGGTCGGGGCTCTCAGATCCGCCACAAAATCAACAATCGTATAATCGGTTTCATGTCCGATCGCGGAAATAATGGGTATTTCAGATGTGAATACGGCCCGTGCCACGCCTTCGCTGTTAAATGCCTGCAAATCCTCCAGTGATCCGCCGCCTCTGGCCAAAATGGCCACATCAATGTCAACCTTTTGATTCAACTGCCCGAGGGCAGCAATGATTTCTTCTTCAGCTCCGTTGCCTTGAACTTTGACGGGAAAAATCTGTATATTCATGTTGGAAAAGCGCCGATCGATGATGTTCAGCATATCGTGAACCACCGCACCGGTTGGCGAAGTAACCAGGGCGATTTTATGGGGCAAAAATGGGATGGCTTTCTTGTGTGTTTCATCAAACAGACCTTCAGCCGCCAGCTGTGCCTTCAGTTTCTCAAAAGCGACTTGAAGGGCACCGATACCCGACGGTTCCAAATATTCCAGAATGATCTGATAGGTGCCTCTGGGTTCGTAAACACTGAGACGACCCATACCGGTGATACGCATTCCATCTTCAGGCTTAAATTTCAGCTGTTGTTGTTGACCGCGAAACATTACAGCATTCAGCTGCGATTCTTCATCCTTCAGGGTAAAATAAAAATGGCCGGATAAAGGGGTCCGAAAATTAGAAATTTCCGCGGCAATCCAGATAAAGGGGAACTGTTCTTCAAGCAGTGATTTGATATTGGCATTCAGCTCAGAAACCGTATAAATTTTTCGGATCGGGTCCATTTCATCAAACCCGTCCTGTGAATCGCTTATGTCTTTATCGGAATCTCGGCTGTTCATACGCAAATCATCTTGTCCTTAGAGCGAATGCCCCGCTGTGATCTCTACCGAACGTCTGATAAGTTATATTATGTAAACTTT
>Ga0316578_10000570_pt1 | contig 12767 bp, 10 predicted proteins | sample J0NA_2_FD_203076 | JGI IMG/M metagenome (GOLD analysis project Ga0316578, IMG submission 203076) | Rhizosphere microbial communities from salt marsh grasses in Alabama, United States - J0-2_160517rDrC | ecosystem: Host-associated > Plants > Roots > Rhizosphere | place: USA: Alabama | collected... | reverse complement strand
GATGCCGCGCACGCGCAGCAGGTCGGGGCTGTCGTAGCGCCAGATGAAGAACCCCGGCGGGTAGCCCGGCGTGCCGGTGGCGGCATCGTAGCCCTGCCAGGTGTCGCCGTTGTGCACCTCCAGCCAGGGCATCAGCTTGGCGTCCACCTGCGGGCGGCTCAGCACCACGCCGTAGGCGATGCGGGTGGGGATGCGCGCACCGGCGAGGATCTCCGCCACCAGGTGCGCCCAGTTCGGGCGATCATCGACGTTGCGGATGACCTTGACGTTCTCGTCGTTGCCGTCCGCCAGGATCAGCATCGTCTGCTCGGTGAAGGAGAAGACATCGGCCGATTGCTCCCGCGCCCGATTCAGCACGGCGGCGATGGCGGAGCCCAGCGGCTCCTTGTAGTCCGGAACCGGCGGAAATGGGGGCACCGAGGCGTCCGTGACCACGTCGTCACCGGCCACCTTCACCTGGTAGTACAGGGCCTGCTCGGTCTTCGGGGTGTGGCGCAGCGTCCAGGTGGCCTCGCGCGGGCGGCCGTCGGCATCGAGGATGGCGAGACCATAGCCGCGGGAGACGAAGTTCTCGTCGATGGCGCGAGCCATGGATACGGCCGCCGGCAACTGGAACTCCACCTTGGACGAGCCGCCCTTGCCCCGGAAGCCGATGCGCGCCTCCAGGGTCCAGACGGGGGTGGTCAGCTCCGGCAGCAGGGGCACCTGGTAGCGAATGGCCTTCAGCACCGTCATGCCGAGGCCGACGCCGGCAAGCAACAGCGCGATGATCGCCAGCGGCGACAGCCGCGCGAAAAAAAAGCGCTGCGGCATCAGCCAGCGTCCTTGCCGGCGGGGCAGTCGTAGCCGAAGACGAAGGTCTTCCCTGGGTTCACCACGAAGTGGTCTTTCAGGAACTCGCGCCCGAGCAGCACCGGGTAGTTCAAGTTGGCGCGGTTGTCCAGGCTGAACTTCCCTTCCATCACCTCGCCGTCGACACAGAAGCTGAGCTTGACCGTGAGGCGCTCCTCCGGTGGCTTGCCGGGGCTGCGCTTGATGCGCACCTCGCCCGCGATGGGCAGGTCGTAGGTGAGCTTGGTGCCGGACTGCGCGGTATGGTCCTGATACAGCGAGAACCTGACCCGCTTGCGGCCGTTGCGCTCGAAGCGCTCCACGTCGACAGCGTGAATGGCGCTGGACTTGGCGCCGGTGTCGAGCTTGGCAGTGACCCGCACGCCATAGGGCTCCAGGCGCACGCTCTGCAACCAGCCGGCCTCGCGCAGACCATCCTTGCGCACGGACCCCTTGGGTGTGGATTTGTCGGCTGCGCTGGCGATGGAGGCGACGACGATGCAGGGCAGCATCAGGGCGACGACGATGGGCAGATACGGCATGGAGTCAGGTTCAGAGTTTCCGGAAAGCGACAATTCGCAGGCCCCCGACCGGGGTCCCCGCTGGGTCTTGGCACTGATGCAAGCTCCAAGATGCACGTTAAGATGCGCACCAGGAAGGGCGGTCGGACACGCGGATGACGGCCGATTGGCCCCAAAACCCTTCGGCGCGTGAGCCTAGTCCTGTTGTGACATTTCAGCAAGCTGGACACGCCGATCCGTTGCGCCGCAGTCGACGCTCGTCGCCGCGGCGTCCACGCATGATGAGCCCGCTCGCGATGCTGCAGCCCTGTTCGACACCTCTAACCGCCTCGCCAGATCAGCCATGACCCCGCTCAAGCTCGGCATTCCCAAGGGTAGCCTCGAGGAGGCCACCATCGCACTCTTCGCCCAGGCAGGCTGGCGCATTACGCCGCACTCGCGGAATTACTACCCGGACATCGACGATCCAGCGCTCCGCTGCGCGCTGGTGCGCGCGCAGGAGATGGCGCGCTACGTGGAGCGCGGCACCCTGGATCTCGGTCTCACCGGGCTCGACTGGATACTCGAGACCGAGGCCGATGTCGCCGAGGTCTGCACCCTCACCTACTCCAAAGCCTCCAACCGGCCGAGCCGCTGGGTGCTGGTGGTGCCCGAGCGGTCGCCGATCCAGCGCGTGGAGGACCTCGCCGGCCGCAAGATCGCCACCGAGCTGGTTGGGTTCACGCGGCGGTATCTTGCCGAGCGCGGCATCGAGGCCGAGGTGGAGTTCTCCTGGGGCGCCACCGAGGCCAAGGCCGTGGAGGGGCTCGTGGACGCCGTGGTGGAGATCACCGAGACCGGCAGCACCATCCGCGCCCATGGGCTGCGCATCGTCGCCGACTTGCTGCTCACCGATACCCGACTCATCGCCAACCACGCCGCCATGGCCGACCCGGCGCGGCGCGCGCGCATCGAGCAGATTGCGCTGATGCTGCAGGCCGCGCTGGCGGCCCGGCACAAGGTGGCGCTCAAGTGCAATGTGCCCGCCGAGAAGCTCGATGCCGTGGTGGCGCTGCTGCCGAGCCTGCATGCGCCGACGGTCAGCCACCTCTACGACAGACGATGGCTGGCGCTGGAGACCATCGTCGACGCCGGCCAGGTGCGGGAGCTGATCCCGCGGCTGTGCGCCGCCGGCGCCGAGGGCATCCTGGAATACGAGCTCCGCAAGATGGTCTGACCCGTGCGTCTACCCGCCGCCGTCAGCAACTTCTTCAGCGCGCTCCGCGACGCGCTGCCGCGGCCGACCCTGCGCCGCGGCGGCGAGGATCCGGACCTCGGGGAGAGCGGCTTCCCACGCCGGCCGACGCTGCTGGACGTGCTGACGCTTCGGCCCTACGGCCGCAGCATGCTGACCCCGGCGGCGGCCGTATGGCTTGGCTCCGCCTGGATCGTGATCCTGCTGATGGCCGGCATCGAGGGCTTCGTCTGGGGCGCGGTGGGCGCGTCGCTGGTGCCGTCTGCGGCGCCCTGGCTGCGCATGCCTGTGGCGGCGTTCATGTTCCTGCTGCTGTTCTCCATCGTCTGGATCGTGGACGCCTCGCTCATCATGTCGGAGCGTCCGTCCTTTGCGCGACGACGCCGTCACGCCATGGACGATGGAGGCAGCGCCGGCCCGCTCGCGCGCTGGTACTTCGGCATCGTCGTGCGCATCGCCATCGTCGCCATCTCGCTCTACGTGACGGCACCCTTCATCGAGAAGCTGATCCGCGCCGACGACATCGCCGCCTGGCATCAGGCGCAGGTGGAGCAGTACTTCAAGCAGCGCGACATCACGCTGCGCGAGCAGGTGCGCGCGCGCGCCGAGCAGCGCGACGCCGGTCTGTTGGGCCGCGTTGCGGCGCTGGAGGGAGACATCGAGCGACTGGGGGCGTCACTGGCCGCCGAGCGCGAGCGGCGCGAGCGCATCGAGGCGGAGTTCGCGCCGGAGGTGGAGGTGCTGACCCGCGACCTCGCCGCCGCCCGCGCGCGCGTCGGCGACGAGGTGCTGGGTCGCGACGGTCGCCCCGAGGGCTACGGCCCCGAGGCGCGCAAGTGGGATGCCCGTGCCAAGCTGCTGGAGGAGCAGCTCGCCGAGGTCCAGGCGCAGCGCGACGAGCGCCTCGCCGGCGTCGAGTCGGCTATCGCCGAGCACCAGGAGCGCCTCACCGAGCGCACCGATGCGCTGCAGCAGGTGCGCGCCGAGCAGGCGGCCCTGATGGAGCGAATCACCCAGGAGGCGGAGGCGGAGCAGCCACCCGCCGCGCCACCCAAGCTCACCTTCGCGGCGCGCTCCAAGGGCCTCAACGCCTTGCGGAGCAACCCCGCCGAGGCCGGCGTGCCGCACTTCGAGACGGTCGAGGGCTTCGCCCAGGCGGCGCTCGGCATCCTGTTCTTCGCACTGCTGGCACTGAAGCTGTTCGAGCCGTCGGCGGTGCACGCCTACTACAGCGAAAACGTGCAGCTGCACTATCGAAAGTACCTGCAAGGCGGACTCGCGCACCTTCCCGGCTTCGGCTACCACGACGACCCGCAGCGCCGCCTCGCCCCAGTGGACTTCGCGCGGCTGTGGGAGCGCTGGGAACGCGACCCGGAGGGTTATGCGGCGCGCTTCCAGGCGGTGCACGCGGCGCAATCGCGGCTGGCGCGGCTCGTGGCGGACACCCGCTACGAGACAGAGCTGCTCGAGCGCCGCCGCGACGACATCGACGCGCGCCTGCAGCTGGAGCGCCGCCGCCAGGAGGTGGAGCTGGCCGCCCGCGAGCGCGCGCTGGCCCTTCAGACACGGGAGGCCGAGCGACGCGCGTCGGCGCAGACCGAGGCGGAGCTGGAGCGCCTTGCCCAGCAGCGCGAGCAGGCACGTAAGGCGCATGCCACCGCGCTGTCCGAGCTGGAGCTGCGGCTCGCCGCCGAGCGCGAGCGCCTGGAGGCCGAGATGGGGCAGCGGCGAGCGGCCTGGGCGCAGGAGCGTGCCGCCGCCGAGGCCGATCTGGACCGGCTGCGGCGGGAATTCGTGTCTGCCGAGCGGCGCGAGCGCGAGCGCGCGCGGCGCAAGCAGCTCGTGCTGGACGATCAGCGCCGGCTCAAGGAGCGCGAGCTGGCGCAGCGCGCCGCCGGCGAGCAGGCGGAGCGGGACGCGGCAGCCCGTGAGCTTCGCATCCGCGAGACCCGCGCCCTGCTGGCGCAGGAGCGCGAGGCCGAGGCACGACTGCGCCGGGACCTCGCCACGCTCGCCACCCGCCGGAGCGAGCGCACCGATCGGGTCGCCGCGCTCACCGCGGAGCTGGAGCAGATCGGGCTGCGCGAGCAAGAGCTGGCGGCCCGTGAGGGCGCCCTGCGGGTGGTCCTGGAGAGCCGGTCGGACGGCGGTGCAAGCGGGCCTACGCCGGCGGCTCGCACCGGGCTCTTCGCGGGCGACCGCGAGACCAAGCGCCGCCGTCAGGCGGCACGCGAGCTGAAGGAGCTGCAGCGCGCCGGCGAGGCGCTACGCAAGCATCGAGAGGAGCTCGTCACCGCGCGCGCCGGCGCCTGGGCCGCGGCAGAAGACCTCGGCAAGGCCGTGGCTGCGCTGGACGCGGATGCCGCCAAGCTCGCGGCGCGGGTCGAGGAATATCGCGGCACCTTGGACAGGCTGCTGCTGAGTCGCGTCACATCAGCTTGACGACCATCTCCTGCTTGAGACCGAGTACCTGACAGGCGAGGTCCAGTGCCTGCTCGCTGAAGGTCTCGAGATCCCCCCAATGATCGGCAGTGTCCACGATGTCGGTGATGGCATCCGCGACGACGCGCAGGTCATAGGCGCCGCTCGCCACGCGCTCGGGGACCGCCTGCTGGGCGCAGACATAGAGGCTCGGCTCCTGGTTGCCCATGGGCACCAGGGCGAGGATCCAGCGGTAGGGGTAGGGGTCGTCGCTGTCGATGTCGCCAAGCACCGTGGCGCCGTAGTCGCCGATCTGGTAGCGGTGTCTGGGCAGTGCGGTTTTGATCGTCGGGCGTTGCTCCATGGTCTTCTCCGGCCTGAGTCGGCGTGAAGGCTGCTTAAACCTAGAAAGAGCAGTTGACCGCTTCGACGAGCATGCAAAAGCCTGAGCCAGAGGAGCTTCAGGAATATGTTGCGCTTCACCTGACGGATGAGCGCCGCTACGGCCGCCATGGCACGCCCCGCGCGGCGCCCCGCGGCGTTACAACTCGTTGGAATAGACTGACTATTCCGCCTCGTTGTGCCTTGCTGGACACCGCGCGGGACGCACCCTGACGACCGTCCAACCGCTCTTTCCAGGTTGATCAGCGCCGCAGATGGGTCGCGCAGGCGCCGGGCACAAACGCGCCCAGCGCCGGCGGCTGTCAGTCCTTGTCCCCGCCCATCATCTTCATGGGGGCGGTCATCATCTTCATGGGGTTGAAGCCGCCACCGCTGTCCTTCTCCTCCGGGCCGTATCCGGGCCCGTAGGGACCGGCGCCATAGGCATCATAGGGGCCATAACCGTAGGGGTCGTAGCCCGGCCCCGGTGCATAGCCCTGGGGCCCGTAGCCCGGTGCACCGCCGTACCCTGGCGCACCGCCGTAGCCCGGTGCACCGCCGTAGCCTGGCGCACCGCCGTAGCCTGGCGCACCGCCGTAGCCTGGCGCACCGCCGTAGCCTGGCGCACCACCGTAGCCGTAACCCGGTGCACCGCCGTAACTATAGCCCGGTGCGTACCCGGGCGCCTCGCCGTAACCCGGTGCCGGCTCCCCATAGCCCTGCGAAGGCATCGGCTGCGGCATGCCCTGCGGCTGCCCAGAGCCGGCGGGCATGCCGCCCTGTGCGGGCATCTGCCCCTGTCCAGCCTGCTGCGGCGGCATCTGCTGCGGCTGCTGTTGCGGCCCGACGGGCGCCTGCATGCCCATGGGCGGTGCGCTCGGGTAGAGCTGCGGCGGCATCGGCTCCGGGCGCCGCTCCTCCTTGTTGCCGCCGAGCCACTTGGAGGGGTTCATCATGTCGGACATATCGACGGCTTGAGCGCTGCCGCTACCGAGCAGCACGGCGAGGCCTAGGGCGCTAAGGGTTCTGGCGTGCATGAGGTTCGACTCCCGTCTTGGTTCCCGTATCGGGCTGAGAGCCGATGCGCCGCATCCGCCCTCAGTCCAGTTGCAACCTTACAAGTATAGGGAATATGGCGATTCGGAGCGGTGACAATTCCAGGTCGCCGCGCCGCTCGCTTAACATAGGCCTACGGTCGCAACAATCGAGACAACACCGGCATGGCCTACTGGCTGATGAAATCCGAGCCCGACGCCTTCGGCATCGACGACCTCGCCGCCCGCCCAGGGCAGACCGAGCCCTGGGACGGTGTACGCAACTACCAGGCGCGCAACATGATGCGGGACGACATGCGTATCGGTGACCAGGTGCTCTTCTACCACTCGAACTGCAAAGAGCCCGGCATCGTTGGCATCGCCGAAGTCGCACGCGAGGGCTATCCGGACCACACCGCCTTCGATCCCGACGCCAAGTACTACGATCCGAACAGCGACCCGGACAACCCACGCTGGTTCATGGTGGATGTCCGCTACGTGCGTCATCTCAAGCGCACCATCACACTAACGGAGCTGAAGGAGCTAGCGGCAACCCACCCCGACGGACCGCTGGCAGACTTCCCACTGGTGCGCCGTGGCAACCGGCTGTCCATCATGCCGGTGACCGACGCGCAGTGGGCGTTGATTCTGGGGTTGGAGTAACCCTGTCACCGCGCCGGACTCGCCCGGCGAAAGCCCGGTACGACGCACGACTGTGCCCTTCTGTCGGAGTCGGCAAGCCGCTCCGCCGGCTCAAGCTCCGTAGTGCCCCGACTGAAGTCGGGACACCCGCGGCTCAAAACACGAGGTTGAGCATGAGCAGGGAGACGACCAGGAAGAGCACGGTCATGATGCCGCCGGCCTTCATGTAGTCCGGCACGCGGTAGCCGCCGGGACCCATGATCAGCGCATTGACCTGGTGGGTGGGGATGAGGAAGGAGTTGGACGTGGCAATCGCGACGGTGAGTGCGAACACGGCCGGACTGGCGCCGATGCCGTAGGCCATGTTCACCGCGAGCGGCACCAGCAGAACGGTGGCGCCGACGTTGGACATCACCAGGGTGAAGAAGGTGGCAAGCACCGCCAACGCCGCCTGAATGACCCAGTTGGGCAGATGCCCCAAGGCCGCGAGGGTCTGGTCCGCAATCCAGGCAGCGGTGCCGCTGCTTTCCACCGCGAGCCCAAGCGGAATCAGCGAGGCGAGCAGGAACACGGTCTTCCAGCTGACGGATTCATAGGCCTCGTCGATAGACAGCACGCCGGTCAGGATCATGCCCAGAGCGCCCGTCAAGAGCGCCACGGACAGCATCAAATCCGTGAACAGCACCAGGCCCAGGGTAACGGCAAAGAAGAGGAGCGCCATGGGCACCTTATGCGGCCGGAGCTCCTCGTGCGGATACTCGGTGGTCACGACGACGAAGTCGCGGTCCTTCTCGATGCGTGCCAAATCCACCCAGGTGGTGTGCACGACCAGGGTGTCGCCCGGCTTGAAGGGCATATCACGCACGCCGCCGGTGCGGAAGGTGAGGGTGTCGTCACCGCGACGGATGGCCAGCACCGACAGGCCGTAGACCTTGCGCATCCAGACCTCGCGGGCGGACTTGCGGACGAGGTTTGAGCCGGGCGGGATAACGATCTCCGCGATGCCGGCCTTGCCGGACGCCAATGCCTCGGCGAACACCTCGGGCTCTGCTTTCACATCTACCCCCGACTCGGCGACGAAGGCGTCGAACTGCTCCTGCCCCCCGAGCAGGCCCAAGAGGGTACCGGCCTCGATGCCGAGGCTGCGGTCCACCCCTGAGGCGCCGAGGCGTACGCCATCGCCCTTCTCGACGGCGGCCACGCGCACGTGCCAGCGGCGCTCCATGTCGTCCACGCTCGTGCCCACGAGCGGGCTCGCCGGCGGCACGCGCACCTCGCGGATCGTGAAGTCGCTGAAGCCGTAGGTCTCACCGTAGTACTGGCTCGGGTCGGTACCTGCCACGAGCTCGGTGCCGCGCGACGGGAGCACGAAGCGGCCAAACAGCACGAAGTAGAGGATGCCGGTGGCGAGCAGCGCGATGCCCACCGGCGTCACGTCGAACAGCCGGAAGGTGCGCATCGGCGCCTCGCCCTCCGGCAGGGCCAGGTTCAGCGTCAGCATCAGGTCGTTAAGCAGGATGAGCGGGCTGGAGCCCACCATGGTGATGGTGCCGCCAAGGATGGCGCAGAAGCCCATGGGCATCAGCAACCGGCTCATGGGGAGCTTGGTGCGGGCGGAGATGCGGCTCACCACCGGCAGAAAGAGCGCCGCGGCGCCGACATTCTGCATGAACGATGAGATGACGCCGACGGTGCCGGACAGGAGCGGGATGATGCGCGCCTCCGTGCGGCCACCGACGCGCATGATGAAGCCCGCCACCTCCGACATGATGCCGGTCTTGTCGAGCCCGGCGCCGATGATCATCACAGCGATGATCGATATCACTGCATTGGACGAGAAGCCCTCGAACAGCTGCTTCATGGGCACAAGCCCGGCCTCGAGCCCCATCAGCGGCGCGAACAGCGTGGACAGGCCCAGCAGCACCATGATGCTGATGGCGGCGACATCCACCCCCACCACCTCGAACGCGAAGAGATAGATGGTCAGCGTCAGGATCGCGATAACCCAGGCGATCTCGACCGACGGCACCTGGCCGGCCATCCAGAAGGCGAATACCGCGAAGGCCGCGCCTGCCAGGTGCGGCAACCTGAGCTGTCGGAAAAAGGCGGAGATATTCATTCGCTCACTCCTCGTGGGACCGCTGCGCCTAGTGCAACAAGGCGCGGATTCCGAGACGGCGCCTAGTCGTTGTCGTTGTCGTTGTCGTTGTCGTAATCGCGCACCGAGCTGCGCCAGGCTCGCTCATGAGCCCAGCGACACACGGGGCCGATGACCTTTGCGGACGTGCACTAGCCGGCTGTCTGGCGCATTCCGGGCGCGTCCGGCGGGCGCCGCGAGCGCTTGCCGTCCCGCGGCGGCGTTCCCTCCGACGCACGCGGACAATGGCCGCGATTCAGCGCTACCATGATAACGTAACGAAATGCTGATGCTGTAGGCGCGGACGGCGGCGAGCCTATTTGCGCTTGCGGCGTTGAACGCCCGGGTATGGTCGCCGTAGTATCGAAGCTCGGCCGACACAGCAGCGCCGCGTCCGCCGAAGAGCCCCCCCGGCGGGGCCAGCGCCTCCACGGAAACCGGCGAGAAGACGAGCAGCATGAATCCGCAAACCGCCACCCTGGTCCGCGATTCCTGGGCCGAGATCGTGCCGATGCGCAAGCAGGTGTGCGCCGGCTTCTATCAGCGGCTATTCCAGCGCCATCCGGAGCTGCGCCCCCTCTTCAAGGGTGACCTCGACCGGCAGACGAGCCTCTTCGTCACCATGCTCAACACCGTCGTGAGCTCGCTGGAGAACCGCGACCCGGTGGTGGCGCTGATCAAGACCGTCGGCGTCCGGCATGCCGACTATGGCGTCGAGAACGACGACTACGAGAAGTTCGCCGTGGTGCTGCTGGACAGCTTCGCCGAGGCACTCGGCGAGCGCTTCACCCCTGAGGTCCGTACCGCCTGGGCAGACGTCTACCGGGAGCTGGCGGACACCATGCGCCAGGGTGCAGCAGAGGCCCTCCACTGACCGAGGTGCCGCCAGCCCCGCCGGCTCTGCCCGCACCACTCGCCGCCGTCCACCAGCCGATGCGCACTGCGCTGTGGCTCGCGCTCCTGGGCAATCTGGTGCTCGCGGCTGGCGGCACCGCCACCATCGCCATGCTGCGCGGCGACGCCCTGTTGGTAGCGGTCATACTGGCGCTGATCCATGCCCTGCTCGCCGGCGCGGCGCTACGGGCGGGCGACGGGCTGGATGCCGCCGCCTTGGCCTCGCTGGAGCTGGCACGCGGCGGCATGCTGGTGGTGCTGCTCGCCGGCGTTGCGGCGCACCACTGGCCGCTGCTGGCTGCCGCGACGATGGGCGCCGGCACCGACGAGCCCATGAGCCTACCCGGCGTCACCTTGCTGGCGCTGGCAGGCGCGCTGCTCAGCGTGTGGGCCGCCACCGTCAGTGCGCGTGCCGGGAGCCCGGACGCCCGGGAAGCCGGCACTGCCGTGAGCGACCAACTCGCGGCACAGCTGACGGCCGAGTGGCGGCTGTTGGCACTGGTGTTGTTGCTGCCGGCCGCGTGCTTCGCCGCGGCTTGGCACCTGCATCGCGCCGGCGCCGAAGCCTGGGCTGGCACCGCCATCGCCGGCAGCCTGTTGCTACCCTGGCTTGCGCTGCTGCCCATCCCCTGGCGCGCCCTTTCGCGCTGGCCGGCGCCACAGGATCGGGTCAGGGTCCCGCGCCGGCTGCGCACCGATGCGGAGCAGGTCGTGGCGGAGGTGCTCCGCGAGCTGCCGCTAGCCGGGCACCACCTGCGCGTGCGCCTGCACGACGGCCGCCCGTATGTGCATTTGGTGGGAGTGGTGGACGATGCAACGGACCTGGATGCCGAGCGCCAGGACGTGCTGCGGGCACGGCTCTACGAAAGGCTGCGGGGCACCTACCCGGAACTGGCACTGGACGTGCAGTTCACACGCGACCCCGTCTGGGCCGCGCGCGGACTCTGCGGCCTGGAGCAGGCCGCGGCCTGATCGGATCGGCTCCCGGCGCCGCCGTCGCGACGTCCACGGGCCATGCAGGGGGCCGCCTTCGTCCACCGCCGCCGGCGTTCCGGCGGTCCGTCCGTCGGCTACTGCGGCAGCGGGCCTGGGACCGCAGTAGCATCAACAAGAATCGTTCTTATTTGTCTCCTCTGAGAGCCGCAGTCTCCGATGCAGCAACCCCTTCGTGAGCCCCTGCGCCTCGACGCGCTGCCGCTGGGCGCCGCCGCCCGGCTCGCCGAGATCCGCGGCGGGCGCCACCTACAGCGCAAGCTCGGAGCGTTGGGGCTGCGGGTGGGCAGCGAGCTGCGGGTTGAGCACCGGCGCGGCCGCGGCCTCGTGGTGGCCGCCGGCGCCAGCCGCATCGCACTCGGCGGCGGCATCGTCGACAAGCTGCTGGTGGTGCCGCTGCCCGGCACGCAAGCGGATGCAGCCGGCAACCACGACACAGGACCATGACCGCTGCCAGCCGCAAACAGGGCGGTATCGGGCCTGCACGACGTCACGAGGTGTCGCCTCAAAACGGCGATTCGTGCTCATCGCTATTGAAAACGGAACAATCCGCGAGGGCTTCGACAAACATCCCGATGTCGATTTGGGTGGCGATGATGCTGCGGCGCGACAATTTGACGCCTCTACAAAGATCCCGTCCCCTCCGGGAATCTAGGGCACCGCCCCTCGCCGGCGACCCATCCGCCGATCAACCGCTGACTCACCCATGAGCTGCCACTCGCAAACTTCGACCAGCGCCGCCGCCCCCGGACCCACTAGCCCGCTCACCTTCGCCCTCGCCGGTAACCCCAACTGCGGCAAGTCGGCGCTGTTCAATGCGCTTACCGGCATCCGGCAGACCACCGGCAACTGGCCCGGCGTCACCGTGGAGCGACGCGAGGGGCGCTGCGAGCTGGATGGGCGCCAGGTGCGCGTGGTGGACCTGCCGGGCATCTACTCGCTGGACGCGGACTCACTCGACGAGCGGGTCACCCGCGACTACCTGCTTTCACACCAGGCGGACATCATCGTCAACGTGCTGGACGCGGCCAACCTGGAGCGCAACCTGTATCTCACGGTACAGCTCCTGGAGATGGGCGTGCCCATCGTCGTGGCGCTGAACATGATGGACGTGGCTGCCAAGCGGGGTATCGAGATCGACACGGTGCAGCTCGCCGAGCGGCTCGGCTGCCCGGTTGTGCCGGTGGTGGCCGTCTCCAAGCAGGGCATCACGGAGCTCAACGCCCGCGCCCTGGCGGTCGCGGATGGCCATGAGCGCGGTGGCTTCGCCCTCGCGCACGACGAGGTGGTCGATCAAGCGGTCAGCGAGCTGGCGAAGGGGTTTCACGCCGGCGGCGCCGACGGCAATGCCCGCTGGCTGGCGCTGAAGCTGCTGGAGGACGACGACGCGGCGCGCAAGCTCGCGGACGCGGAGCTGCTGCATCAGGCTGCACATTGGCGCGCTGCCATCGCCGAGCGGACCAGCGAGGACGCGGACCTGTACATCGCCGACACCCGCTTCGGCCACGCCCACGCGCTGGCGCAGGGCGCCGCGCACCAACGAGGCCGGGTAGGCCGGCACGTGTCCGACGCCATCGACCAAGTCGTCCTGAGCCGCCTCTGGGGCATCCCGCTGTTCCTGGTGGTGATGTACCTGATGTTCGTCTTCACCATCAACGTCGGCGGCGCCTTCATCGACT
>Ga0316578_10000569_pt1 | contig 12781 bp, 17 predicted proteins | sample J0NA_2_FD_203076 | JGI IMG/M metagenome (GOLD analysis project Ga0316578, IMG submission 203076) | Rhizosphere microbial communities from salt marsh grasses in Alabama, United States - J0-2_160517rDrC | ecosystem: Host-associated > Plants > Roots > Rhizosphere | place: USA: Alabama | collected... | reverse complement strand
GCAAAGACGACATCCTCCATCTTCTCCGTCCGCAGCGAGCGGGTGGCCTGCGTCCCCATGACCCACGCGATCGCGTCGAGCAGGTTGGACTTGCCGGACCCGTTCGGGCCAACGACGACGTTGACCCCAGCATCGAATTCGAGCCTGGTCCGGTCGGCGAACGACTTGAAGCCGACGAGCGTGAGCTTCTTCAGCAGCACAGCGGCAGAGACTACCAGTGGGAATTACAACATTGTGAGTATTCGCGGCTCGCGGCCCCGTTCGGAGACCGGTCCCGGCTACCCGTCCGCCTGCGCGCGCTCGATGCGATCGATCGCTTGTCGCGCGGCGTCCTGCTCCGCGCGCTTCTTCGACGTCCCGGCACCCGTTGCGAGCACCTCGCCCGAGGATCGCAGCTCGGCGGTGAACTCCTTCGCGTGCTGCGGCCCGTTCTCGCTGACGACGTACTCGACCGTTCTCCCGTCGGCGACGAGGATCTCCTGCAGGCGGGTCTTGTAGTCACGCCGGCCCGGCTGCCCGCTCCGCTCGTCGGCGAGCGGCCCCCAATGGGCGCGAATGATCTCCTCGACGCGGTCGAATCCCGTCTCCAGGTAGATGGTGGCGAGGATGGACTCGACGACGTCGGAGAGGATGGATGCCTTCTCCCGCCCCCCGGTGAGCTCCTCGCCGCGACCGAGCCGGACCAGGCCGGAGAGCCCCCATGCCCCGGCGACGGCGGCGAGCGTGGGCTCGGAGACGACCCCGGCGCGCACGAGGGTCATCTCCCCCTCGCTGGCGTCCGGCATGATCTCGAAGAGGTAGCGGGTCACCGCCAGCTGGAGCACGGCGTCGCCGAGGAACTCGAGGCGTTGATAGTCCCTCGTGCCGGTGTTCTCGGCAGCGTACGACCCGTGCGTGAGCGCCTCGGCCAGCGTCGCCCGGTCCCGGATGGCGTAGCCGAGGACCGCCTCGAGCCCGGACGCCGCTTCGGTGATGCCGTCGCCACTCATCCCGGGGCCCGCGCGATCCCGTCGGTGATGCGGTCGGTGAGACCTTCGTCGCCGCCCTCGGCTGCGAGGGCGATGGCGTTCGCAGCGGCACGATGCGAGCTGGCACCGTGGGCGATGACGACGACGCCCTTCGTCCCGACGAGATGGGCCCCTCCGACGGACTCGGGGTCGATCTGCTGCCGGAGCCGCATGAACGCAGGCATGAGCTGGGTGAGGGCCTCCTGGTATTCGTCTGCTTGCAGCGCCTCCAGGAGGAGTCGGTACAGGGCGCGGCTCGTCCCCTCGCCGGTCTTGAGCAGGATGTTCCCCGTGTAGCCGTCGGTCACGAAGACGTCGGCACGGTCTCGACCGAGATCGCGTCCTTCCACGTTGCCGGCGAAGTTGATGCCGTCGGCGGCGGCGAAGAGATCATGGGCGATCCGCTCGAGCTCACGCCCCTTGCCCGCCTCCTCGCCGATGTTGAGGAGGCCCACACGCGGCGCCTCGAGGCCGAGGAAGACCTCCGCGAGCGCAGCGCCCATCACGCCGAACTGGACGAGGTGGCTGGGCCGGACATCGAGATTGGCTCCGATGTCGAGCACGACCTCGTTCGTCGGGAAGAGTGAGGCGATGGCCGGTCGTGACACGCCGGGCAGGCGGCCGATGACGAATGCCGATGCGGCGAGTGCGGCACCCGTCGAGCCGGCTGAGACGAGCGCACCGGCTTCGCCTTCCTTGACGAGGCGGGCGCCCACCATGATCGAGGCGTCCTTCTTCTCGCGCACGGCGCGAGCCGGGTCCTCGTGCATCTCGATGACCTGGCCCGCGTGCACCATGGGCAGGGTCGCATCACAACGGTCGAGGATGGCGGAGAGTTGTGTCTCATCGCCGACGAGGACGACATCGTGGCCGGACTTGGCCGCGTCGACGGCTCCGCGGACGATCTCAAGGGGAGCGTAGTCGCCCCCCATGGCGTCGACGACGACCCTCGTCACGGCGTGATCAGGATTCGGCGATGACTTCGCGACCCTTGTAGGTGCCACACTCGGGGCAGGCGCGGTGCGGAACGTGCTTCGCCCCGCACTGCGGGCACGTGGCGAGCGTCTGGGCGGACACCTTCCACTGCGCCTTCCGGCGGCGGGTGCGGGATCGCGACATCTTCTTCTTCGGGACGGCCATCGGGAGAACCTCGCTTCGTCATTCTCCGGGCGGGAAGAGGTCGCGCAAGACGGCAAATGGTGAGCCGCTGACGTCCGGGCTGCCCGGGGAGTCGGTATTCAAGTCCAATTCTGCTGTAGTCGCAATCCCCTCACAGGCGTCGCTGCAGAGCGGGAGGGTCGGCAGCGCGAGGAGCGTCTCATCTCTCAGGAAGGGCTCCAGGTCGATCTCGGTCCCTTCGATCGGGTAGTTGTCTTCGCCCGGATCGGGCTGGAACAGCCCGGTGACGGGGTCGCACCCGTCGTCGACGAACTGGGAGAGGCAGCGTCGACACGTGTGCTGCACGGCGTAACAGACCTCGCCGCGCACGAGGATCCCTCCCGGCACCGGCCCGACGGTCAGGGCCGCGACGAAGGCCGGCTCGGCGAGGATGCGACTCATCTCGAGCCGCCAGTCGACGACCGCCGTGACCGTGACCGGGCGTGGGGGGACGTCACGGCCGAGGAGGTCGCTGATGTCGATGATGAAGGGGCTGCGAGACATCGGGTGTCGGTTGTCCGTTGTGGGTGGTGGGTCGTCGGAGCGACCGCGACGCGCTGCGTGCTACGCAGGGCTCGTCACTGTGAGATCGGTGGCTCCGGCTGGGGTGGCAGGGTCTGGTGAAGCTCGGCGCGGGCCTCTCGAACGTACCTGAGGAGCTCCCCGAGCACCTGCTCGGCCTCTGCGAGGTGACGCTCGGCGAAGTCCTCCGCCTCGAGCCGGATCCGTCGGGCCTCCGTCTCTGCGTTGCGCACGAGCGTGTTGGCCTCCTCGACGGCCTCCTGGACGATGTAGGACTCGGAGACCATGTGCTCGGATCGCTGCTTCGCGTCGGCGAGCACCTCACGCGCCTTCTCGTTGGTGCGGGCGATGTAGGCCTCGCGCTCTCGCACCATCCAACGCGCCGCCCGCAGCTCCTCGGGGAGCGCCCCCTGGATCCGGGCGAGCTCATCGAGCATCTCGTCCTGGTTCACCATGACGCTGCTCGACAGCGGCACCTGACGGGCATTCTCGATCTCGATCATCATGCGGTCGATCATGTCGAGGAGGGCCCCCGGCACGGGCGGCGGCGGTTGGGGATGGTCGGGGTGCTCCGTGGTCATGTGTGACGCTCCTTCATGGCAGCGGCGACGCTCGGCGGGACGAGCGCGTCGATCTCCCCGCCCAGCGACGAGACCTCTTTCACGAGAGACGACGACAGGTAGCCGTACTCGGGCTTGGTCGCGACGAAGAGCGTGACGATGCCGGACAGGTGCCGGTTCATCTGCGACATCTGGAACTCGTAGTCGAAGTCGGTCATCGCTCGGAGGCCTTTGACGATCACATCGGCGCCTTCGGACGCCGCGTAGTCGACCAGCAGGCCGTCGAACGAGCCGATCCTCACCGAGGGCCAGCGGGCGCAGAGCTCGCTCAGCATGGCGATCCGCTCGGCTTCGTCGAAGAGGGGGTCCTTCGAGGGATTCCGGATCACGCCGACGACGATCTCGTCGAAGACACCGACACAGCGCTCGATCACGTCGAGGTGCCCGTTGGTCGGCGGGTCGAAACTGCCAGGGACGAGCGCCGTCGTCACGCCTCCTCCTTCTTGAACGTCCAGATCTCGCTGTCACCGTACCGTCGCCGGTCGGTGCGGTGCAGATTATCGGATGCGGGCTCGCTTCCACCGGCACGCCGGTGCAGGACGACGACGCCGCCGGGTTCCAGGCGGTCCGCCGCGAGACGGAGCATGAGAAGCACGCCCTCGTCCGAGTCGGCGTAGGGCGGGTCTGCGAAGATGACGTCGTACGACGCTCGATCGCGCCGGAGGAACGCGACGGCGTCGCTGTGGACGATCCGCCCGCCCAACCCCACCGTCGCGATGTTCTCGCGCAAGATCGCGACCGCCGAGCCGCCGTTCTCGACGAATGTTGCCGAGCCGGCGCCCCGGCTCAACGCTTCGAGGCCGAGCGACCCGGTCCCGGCGAACAGGTCGAGCACCCGTGCCCCCGGGATGCGCTCGCCGAGCGCGGAGAAGACGGCCTCCTTTGCACGGCCGGTGAACGGGCGCGTCCCCTTCGCCGGCGCCTTCAGCCGCCGTCCCTTCGCACGGCCGGCGATGATCCTCATGCAGCGCCCCTCCCTAGCTCCGCTCCAACCACTCCGCGTCGTCGCCGAGCAGCGCTTGAAGCTCGTCGGCGAGCTCCGGGTGATGGTCGAGATGCGGATCGGCGGCGACGAGGGCGAATGCCTCGCGACGCGCAACGGCGAGGACCTTCGCGTCGTGAAGGATGTCCGCGAGCCGGAGGTCGCTCATTCCCGATTGCCGAGCGCCGAGGACGGTCCCCTGCCCACGGATGCGGAGGTCCTCCTCGGCGAGCAGGAACCCGTCGCCCGTCGATACCATCGCGGCGATCCTTGCCTCGCCGTCTTCCGTCGACGGCTCGGCCACGAGGATGCACGTGGACTCCTCACTGCCCCGACCCACCCGCCCCCGGAGCTGGTGGAGCTGGCTCAACCCGAACCGGTCGGCGTCCTCGATCACCATGACGGTCGCGTTCGGGACGTCGATGCCCACCTCGATCACCGTCGTCGCGACGAGGATGTCGAGCTCCCCGGCACGGAAGCGGCGCATCACGTCGTCCTTGTCCGCCGGGCGCATCTGCCCGTGGATGAGACCGAGCCGCAGATCCGGGTACACCGAGCGCAGGCGCTCGTACTCGGTCGTTGCCGACTTCGCCTCGAGCTTGTCCGAGTCTTCGACGAGGGGACACACGACGAACGCCTGGCGCCCGGCATCGACGGCAGCATGGACCGTCTCGCGCACCGTCTCGAGCGACGCCTCGTCCTTACCGAGGTGGCGCGTCACGACCGGCTTCCGGCCCGGCGGCATCTCGTCGAGCACCGAGACGTCCAGATCGCCGTACAGGGTCATCGAGAGCGTCCGAGGGATCGGTGTCGCCGTCATGATGAGGAGATCCGGGTCGTAGTCGACGGCTTTCTCACGAAGCCGGACCCTCTGATGGACCCCGAACCGGTGCTGCTCGTCGACGACGGCGACCCCCAGCGTCGAGAAGCGCACCCCTTCCTGGATGAGTGCATGCGTGCCGATGACGAGGTCGACCGTCCCATCCTCGATCCACCCTTGCACATCCGACCGCGTCGCCGACCCGTCGAGGTTCGTGATCGCCCTGTTGGCGGTCAGCAAGGCGACGGTCACCGACACCCGGCCGTCATCGGCGAGCAGGCTCGCCGTCCCGGTCGCGTCGGGGCCGGCGCCTGGGGCCAGCCGGGCCCCTTCGAGGGCAGCGACCGTTGAGAGGTAGTGCTGCTCGGCCAGGACTTCGGTCGGCGCCATGATGGCTCCCTGGTACCCGCCCTGGATCCCCATGAGGAGGGTCGTCAACGCGACGACGGTCTTGCCGGACCCCACTTCTCCTTGGAGGAGGCGGTGCATGGGGCGGGAGTCGCCGAGGTCGGCCGTGATCTCGTCGATCACCCGGCGCTGCGCCCGGGTCGGCGAGAACGGCAGGCTCTCCAGGAACCGGTCGGCGAGATCCCCGTCGATACGGTGGACGACGCCGCTCGACTGCTCGGCCTGCCGGTGTTTGCGCACCGCGAGCGCAACCTCCAGACGGAACAGCTCATCGAAGACCAAGCGCTCTCGGGCCCGGACGGCATCCTCCTCGGTCTCCGGGAAGTGGATGTTGCCGATCGCCTCGTCACGTGAGACGAGCCCGTGACGGTCGAGGATCTCGCCGGGGAGCACCTCGGTGATCGGGCGCGAGCGCCTGAGCGCGTTGTCCATCGCCTTGCGCATGTTCAGCGGCGAGAAGCCGGCGATGGTGGGGTGGATCGGCACGACACGTCCAACCCTGAGTTCCTCACCGGTCGCGAACCGGTCGAAGTCCGGGTTCGTCATCTGGAGCCGGCCGCGATAGCGCTCGGCCTTGCCCGAGAGGATGATCTCCTCCCCTTCCTCGAGCTTGAGATAGGGATTGAACCAGACGACGCCGACGGTGCTCGTGCCGTCGCCGATGACCGCGCTGGTCATGAGGCGGCCGCGCGAGATGCGCCGCCGGGTCACGCTCCTCACGATGCCGCCCACAGTGACCTCCTCACCGACGGGCACCGATGAGAGGTCGAAGAGCTTCGAGCGGTCGACGTAGCGGCGCGGCGCATGGAGGAGCAACTGGGCGACCGATGCCACGCCGGCGTCGCTGAGCCGCTTCGCCGTCTTCGGCCCGATGCCCTTGACGAGGTCGATCGGGACGCTCGCCAGGTAGGCGAGGGACCGCCCCGACGCGTGGGTGTCGCTACCGGTCACGGGGTCCATGATGGTCTATCCGGAATCGAAGGTCGGTGTCGGCGGGAGGCTGCTAGCCTCCCGTCTCGCCTCAGGAGGTCTCCCAATCATGGCGTACCGATGTGAAATCTGCGGCAAGGAGCCGTGGGTCGGGAAGCAGGTCAGCTTCTCCCACAAGCGCTCCAGCCGCCGCTGGGTCCCGAACATCCAACGGATCCGCGTCAAGGACGGAAGCAACTCGAAGCGCATGCGCGTCTGCACGGCGTGCATCAAGGCCGGCAAGGTCGAGAAAGTCTGACCGTGCAAGGCGTCGTCAAGTCCTACGACCCGAAGTCGGGGGTCGGCGTGATCGTACGCGACGACGACCGCTCCGAGGTCTATCTGCGACCCGGCTCGCTCGAGGGATCGATGTTCCGGATGCTCCGCCAGGGCCAGCGCGTCATCTTCGACACGGACGAGGACGGCGGCCGCCTGTTCGCCCACTCGCTCCGCTTCGGCGCCGACGGCTACTGAGAGCCGCCAACGGCGCCGCAGTCGGTCCCCCGTACCGCACAACGCCGAGCGTCGCGCCCGCCGACACCGGGTACCGGGTCCGCAGCAACACCCCTACGGCCCATCCTCATTCGGTACACTGACGACACGAATTGAGGAGGAACCGTGGTTCGAGCATATGTTCTGATCCAGACCGACACCGGCCGGGCCGCCGACGTCGCGAGCGCGATTCGCGGCCTTCCCGGGGTGGTCTCGACGGAGGCCGTCACCGGCCCGTACGACGTCGTGGTGTTCGTCGAAGCCGCCGACGTCGACGCGCTGGGGCAACTCGTCGTCACGGCGGTGCAGCCGGTCGATGGGATCGTTCGCACGCTGACCTGCCCGGTGATCCGGCTCTAGCGAGACCCGGTGCCGCTCGCCGGTCGTCGGCGCCCGGGCGCCCGCTACCGGTCCATCGCGAGCTGGACCAACTCGTTGCACAGGTCGGCGTAGCCCATGCCGGTCGCGTTCCACATCTTCGGGAATCCTGAGATCGGCGTGAACCCCGGCATCGTGTTGATCTCGTTGATGAGGAAGCCACGCCCGCCTTCCTCGAAGAAGAAGTCGACGCGCGCGAGCCCCCGGCATTCGATCGCCTCGAAAGCCCGCGCCGCCAGCGCCCGCACCTCGGCGACGCGGCCGGCCGGCAGATTGGCCGGGGCCTCGAAGTCGCTGGCGTCGTCCTCGTACTTCGACGCGTAGTCGTACCACTCGCCGGCCGAGTGCACCTCCCCGGGGAGCGCCGTCCGTGGCCCTTCGAGGACCGCAACCTCGATTTCGCGGCCGTCGATGTGCTCTTCCACGACGACCTTCTCCCCGTAGCGAAGTGCCTCGTCGACGGCCTCCTTCGTCTCGTGCGGTCCCGCCGCCTTGCTGATCCCCACCGACGAGCCGAGCTCGGCCGGCTTCACGAAGACCGGCGAGCCGAGGTCTCGCAGCAGGCCGTCGACCACGCGGCCGGGGTCGTTGCGGTAGTCCGCTCCCCGAACGACGCTCCATCGCGGGGTGGGGATCCCGGCACGAGAGAAGATCCGCTTCGCGATGTCCTTGTCCATCCCGACCGACGACGGGAGCACCCCGCACCCGACGTACGGCTTCCCCGCGATCTCGAAGACGCCCTGGATCGTCCCGTCCTCCCCCTGTGGCCCATGGAGGACTGGGAAGACGACGTCGTAGCCGGCTTCGGCGTCGCCGAGCAGCAGCGACCCATCGGGGATTCGCAGCGCGGCCGGGCGTCCTTCAGCGCGAAACGGGCGGTGCGCGGTGTCGACCACCCACCAGGAGCCGGCCCGGTCGATGCCGACCGGGATCACACGGTGGCCTGCGGCGACGAGCGCGTCGTGGATCGCCACCGCCGAGATGCACGACACGTCGTGTTCGGCCGATCGGCCGCCGAAGAGCAGGAGTACCCGAGCCATCGCCGGGAGGTTACCGGCGGTTCGGGCCCCGCCGGGGATTCGGGCCGCTACTCATCGGCCGGCCGATCCATCGACACGGCGTGATAGCCCCCGTCGACGTGGATGATCTCGCCGGTGGTCGACGGCGCCCAGTCCGAGAGCAGGACGCACACCATGCGTGCGACCGGCTCGGGATCGTGGATGTCCCACGGCAACGGCGAGCGCCGATCCCACGCGTCGACGAAGTCCTCGATGCCGGGGATCGACTTGGCGGCAACGGTCGCGAGCGGCCCCGCCGAGACCGCGTTGACGCGGATTCCGTCGTCGCCGAGATACCGGGCGAGGTACCGCGTCACCGATTGGAGCGCGGACTTCGACACACCCATCCAGTCGTAGGCCGGCCAGGCGGTCGAGTTGTCGAAATCCAGGGTGACGAGCGACCCGCCGCCCGCGTTCACCATGAGGGGGCGCAGGCCGACGGCGAGTGTCTTGTAGGAGAATGCCGAGGTCACGAACGCCGTTGCCGCCGACGCTGCCGGGGTATCGAGGAAGTTCCCGCCGAGCGCATCTTCGGGGGCATAGGCGATCGCGTGGAGTGCCCCGTCGACGGCCCCCCAACGCTCCTCCAGACCCGCAACGAGGGTCGCCATGTGGCCGGGCTCGTTGATGTCGAGCTCGAAGACGGGAGGAGGGGTCGGAAGCCGCTTCGCCGAGCGCTCGGTCAGGCGTATCGCCCGACCGAAGCCGGTGAGCACGATCTCGGCCCCCTGCTCCTGGGCGATCCGTGCCGCGTGCCACGCGATCGAACCGTCGGTGAGCACCCCGGTGATGACGAGACGTTTCCCCTGCAGCATCGCCGACTCCTTCCTGCGGCCGGGCAGTCTACGCAACGTTGGCCCACGCCCGGAATCCGAGACCCATCACGAACACCAGGAGCAGGCCGTATGCGAGCGCCGGGCGCTTCGCGAACTGGGATCGGTAGACATAGGCGATGCTGAACGACACCACGACCAGCACGCCGTAGAACACGTGGAACCCGTTCGCCGGACGCATCCCCGTGCCGTAGAGCGTGAGCCCCGCGGCCGCCTGGACGAGCATCGCCGCGATCGCGACGAGCGTGGCGCGATGGAAACCTCTCCCGGGAGCCCGGCGCATCGCCGCAGCGACCAGGCCCCAAGCGCCGACCAGCCCGGTGGCGCCGACGGCGACGAAGACCCAGTGCTGGTGGAACCAGAGGACGCTCGCCGTCACACGTCCTCCGCCGGCTTCGTGATCGCAGACGGCGTCGCCCCGACGGCGGCGATCAGCGCATCCGCGTCGATGTGGATCGCCACGCCGGGGACACCGGCCCCAACCGAGACTTCACCCTTGCCGACGGCACGGTCGTCCACGATGATCGGCAGCGTCGCAGGCACGCCGAACGGGGTGATCGTCCCACGTCGGTACCCGGTCGCCTCGAGGGCCTGGGCGGCGTCGGCGAGGGAGAGCCTGCGGAGGCCGAGGAAATCGCGCAGCAGGGCCCAGTCGATCACGCGGTCACCCGGGATGAGGGTGAGGACGTAGCCGTCCTCTCCTGTGCGGACGACCATCGTCTTGAGGATCCGGTCAACCGTGGTCCCGCGTCGATCAGCCGCCTCGTTGAGGTCGCGGGCAGGCTCGAATTCGACGATGCGGTGCTCGGCGCCGCTCGCCGCGACGGCATCGAGCGCGGGGCTGCGAGTCATGACGACAGCCTACGAGGCCTGGCGCCCCAAGCGACGGAGACCCCCCTCGTCAACCCAGTGCATCTCTTGTCTTGCCTCTCCCGTCTCGTGTCTCGTGTCTTGTGTCTTGCGTCTTCACTACCGTCCCCCTCATGCGCGAGCTCACGATCGAGTCGATCGCCCACGGCGGGGAAGGCGTCGGCCGAATCGACGGGAAGGCCCACTTCGTCGCCGGCACGGTGCCGGGTGAGCGCGTCACCGTCGAGATCGCCAAGGAGAAGGCACGCTGGGCGCGGGGCCGGCTCGTCGAGGTGCTCGATCCGTCCCCCGACCGGGTGAACCCGCCGTGCCCGGCCTATCCGACGTGCGGGGGCTGTACCTGGCAGCACGCCGCCTACGAGCGGCAGCTCGAGTGGAAGCGCGACGTTGTTGCGGGCCAGCTCGCGCACCTCGGTGGCGTGAGGACGGCCGAGGTTCGCCCGACCATTGCGCCGGGCCCGCCGTTCGGCTACCGCAACCGGATGGACTTCTCGGTGGTCGACGGTCGGCCCGCACTCCATGTGGCGCATTCGGATCGGCTCGTCCCGCTCGAGACGTGCTTGCTGCTCCACCCGCGCCTCGCAGGCCTCTTGGCCTCGCTCGAAGGCCTCTCGGGCGTGCGGAAGCTCACCCTGCGCGCGGGCATCGCCACCGGAGATGCCCTCATCGTCGTCGAGGGAACGCTCCCCCATCGGGCCGACCGATGGCAGGCGTCGGTCGTGCATCGCGCACGCGGCGGGCCACGGACGGTTCGCGGCCGACCCTGGCTCGAGGAGGAGGTCGCCGGCATCCGCTTCCGCATCCCGGCGAATGCGTTCTTCCAGGTGAACACACCGGGGGCAGAGGAGCTCGTCCGCCTCGTGTCGGCGGCCGCCGGCGCCGGCGAGCACGACGTCCTGCTCGACGGGTACGCCGGCGTCGGCCTCTTCGCCGCCACCGTGGGACGCACGGCCGGGCGCGTCGTCACCATCGACACCGGGAGGGCCGCGTATCAGGCGGTTGCCAGGAACCTGGAACGCGCAGTCGCCGGCAGGCACCGCTCGTTGCTCGGGCCGTTCGAGCAGGTCGCCCGATCGCTCCACGAGCCGTGGGACGTCGCGGTCGTCGACCCGCCTCGCGCAGGGCTCGGCCGTGCCGGGGTCGATGCCGTCGTCGGGCCCCGTCCGCACACGATCGTCCTCATCTCGTGCGACCCCGCAGCGCTCGCTCGCGATGCCGACCTCCTCGGCCGGGCTGGGTACGTCCTGGAGTGGGCGCAGCCGGTCGACCTCTTCCCGCAGACCTATCACATCGAGGTCGTCTCCAGATTCGTCCGCACCTGAAGCGTGGGTGTACCGGTGCGGCCGCCCGTTGCCGTCGGCCGCACCGCCGCGCAGAAGGGCCGACCCGATGGGCCGGCCCCGCCTGTGCGCCGGCTCCTGCCGGCGACGTCTGCTAGATCTCGTCGACGAGCTTCTGCCGCTTCGCCTCGTACTCCTCGTCCGAGAGGATCCCGTCGTCGTGAAGTTGCTTGAGGCGCTGGAGCTGCTCAGTCGGGTCCTTGTGAGGCACGGTCGTAGCGGCGGCCGCCGTCTCGACCACCCGCCCCTGCATGGCCAGGGTCCGATCCTCACGCGCCTTGTAGAGGAGTTTCGCGAACTCGTCGGGGCGCGGGATGTTCGAGAAGCGGCTCTGGCCGGTCGACCCGGCCGTCTCGATGAGCAGGTCACCGCCGCCGAGGAGACGCTCGAGGATCGTCTGGCTGAAGTTCACGTTCGTGATCCGCTCGAGCGGCAGTTCCACGCCGGACTTGGCGATGAGGCCGCGACGCGTGAGGAGACGCTCGTTCGTCAGGACGTAGCGGGTGACGACCCAGTCGATGACCGGGCGGGCGATGAGCCAGATGCCGCCGCCGACGATGACGGCGACGAAGAACCACTCGGCCCACGCCCACGGGAACAGCCAAATCACGAACCAGAGGAGCACCACCGCGAGGATGAACCACCCGATCGGGATGATGAGGAGCTTCCAGTGCTGACGGAACGAGACGATGACGTGCTCGTCGTCGCTGAGTGCATCTTGTGGCCATGGCATGACCGCGATGATAGGCGGTCGCCCCCGCGGCTGCCGTCATCATTCCCGCCGAAACCGCAGACCGAAAACAGCAGACAGACGACGAGACACGAGCGACGAGAGGCACCACCACGAGTCTCGTGTCTTCCGTCTCGGGTCTTGTGTCTGCTGCCTCCAGACGCGAGAAACCCCGAGGAAGCTTGCGCCCCCTCGGGGTATCCTCGTTCCGGCAGTCGCCGCCCCGAAGGACGGTTTCCGTCGGAGCGGGCGGCCTTGCGACCGTCCGCCCCTCACCGTTCGACCGAAGCCGCTCGGCAAGGTGTCCTTCCGCCCGATCCCGACCCGAAAGCCGTTCACAGTGGCCCCTTGCGGGGCTCGCGCTTCCCCTCGCGGGGAGCGCCCGGTCGGACGCTGCCTCCGCCCTTTCGGGCGTCGGCCCGGCCCTTTCGAGCCGGTCGTCGCCGAGTCGGTCGCCCGTCCCGGTGACGAAGCAAAAGGTAGGCGGGGAATCCGCGTATGTCCACCCGAAACGCCACTTGGTTTTCGCGTTCGAGCCGGAACTTTCGCGGGCTCGAGACGCGAGGCAAGAGCCACAAGACAGAAGACGCCCGA
>Ga0316578_10000568_pt1 | contig 12781 bp, 12 predicted proteins | sample J0NA_2_FD_203076 | JGI IMG/M metagenome (GOLD analysis project Ga0316578, IMG submission 203076) | Rhizosphere microbial communities from salt marsh grasses in Alabama, United States - J0-2_160517rDrC | ecosystem: Host-associated > Plants > Roots > Rhizosphere | place: USA: Alabama | collected... | reverse complement strand
ATGCGGGTCCTGGGTGGGACGCTCTATCTCACTGGGATGGTGATGTTCCTCTTCAACGTCGTGAAGACCATCAGGGGTCCGGAGAGGGTAGCCGCGGTCGAGGCCCCGTCCCCGGTTCCGGCAGCTTGAGGGGAGGCCGAATATGACGACCGAGAGCAAGAGCCAGGAATCCGGGGCGGCGTACGGTACCTTCCACCGCAGGGTGTTGGAAGGAAAGGGGGCCGTCTTCGCAGTGGCCACCACTGTCGCCATTCTGGTCGGGGGCATCGTGGAGATCGTTCCCATGTACACCGCCGGCGCAGGTCCGGAGACGGCGGATTGGGTGACGCCGTACACCCCTTTGGAGGTTGCTGGACGTGACATCTACATACGGGAAGGCTGCTACCTCTGCCACTCCCAGTGGGTGCGCCCGATGCGGGCGGAGATTCTCCGGTACGGAGAGTGGAGCCGCGCTCCGGAGTACCAGTACGACCGTCCCTTCCTTCTGGGATCGCGGCGCATGGGCCCGGACCTCCATCGGGTATCCCAAAAATACCCGGATGCCTGGCATTACGAACACATGCGGGACCCGAGAAGCACCTCTCCCGGAAGTGTGATGCCCACGTATCCCTGGCTTCTGGAGGCCACCCTGGATGCCGAGGACGTGCAAGCCTCGGTGCGAGCCCTCCGGAAGTCCGGCGTGCCCTATTCCGGCTCCGATGTGGAGGGGGTGGCGGGAAGCCTGGCCACCCAGGGACAGCAGATCACGGCGAGCCTCGCCGGGGCAGGAATCGAGACCCGGCCCGACCGGGAGATCGTGGCACTCATCGCCTACCTCCAGCGGTTGGGTCGTGAGGGGAAGGCGCATCTGTCCAACGAGAGTGGGGGTGGGGAATGAACCCGGTTCTGAGCCTCGCGGCGGAGAGCGTGACTCTCGGTTGGCTCCTGGGAATCATGACGGTCTTCTTCCTGTGCAGCTTCCTGGGATGGGTGTGGTGGGCTTATACCCCCAGGCACAAAGCCATGATGGATGAGGCGGCCCTGCTGCCCTTCACCGATGGGGAGGAAACGTGAGTAAGGACACCAATCGGCTGCTGGGGCACGCCGACGAGGCCGATGGCATAGAGGAGTACGACAATCCGCTTCCGGATTGGTGGCTGGGGCTCTTCTGGTTGTGCATCATCTGGGCCATCGGGTACACGGTCCACTACCATTTCATCGCCCACCGGTCCCAGGAAGGACACCTTCAGGCCGAGATGGCGGCTGCCGCGGAAGCGTGGCCGGAGGAGGCCGCCGGAGAGGTGACCTTCGCCCTCACGCCGGAGGCGATCCAGGCGGGTGAGGAGGTGTTCAACACCTACTGCTACGTTTGCCACGGGGCGGCCCTGGAGGGTGGGATCGGACCCTCGTTCCTGGACGACGAATGGCTTCACGGGCATACTCCCCAGGAGGTGATCCACACCATCACCGAGGGTGTGCCCGAGAAGGGCATGGCGCCGTGGGGGCCGATCCTGGGTGCCCAGCAGATCAACCACGTGGCTGCATTCATACTGGCCAAGAACGCCGAGGCGTTGGGGATTCCCCTGGATCAGATCACCCAGAGTTCCGGTGATTCGGAGGGGAGTGGGGAGGCGGCATCAGAGGGGCCAGAGGAGGGCCGGGATTCCCGTTCCTGAGGGGTCGGTGGTGAAGACGCTCCGGGGCTGAAACGACCTTCGGCGAGAAGGGCGGAAGACATACATGTTGGGGTTCTCGGGCACGAGAGAGTGGGTCTATCCGCAGTCCATTTCAGGGAGGTTCACGACGCTTCGTCGCTGGACCTTCCTTGCCCTGCATCTGGTCCTCTTCGTAACGCCGTGGATCACGGTGGATGACCATCCCCTTCTCCTCATCGACATTCCGGCAAGAAGGGTATTTCTGCTCGGGGGTATCTATACGGCTTCCGACAGCTTCTTTCTGCTCCTCCTGATGCTCTTCCTGGCCTTCGCCCTCTTCTTCTTCACGGCGCTCTGGGGGAGGCTCTGGTGCGGGTATGCTTGCCCCCAGACCGTCTTTCTGGAGACGTGGATCCGGCCCCTGGAAATCTGGATCGAGGGAGACCGGATCCAACGGAAGCGCCGCGACGGTCTGGGGTGGTCCTTCGACCGGATGTGGAGAAAGGCGGCGAAATGGACCGCATTCCTTGCCGTAGCCTTCCTCCTGGCCATGGCCATCGTCAGCTTCTTCGTTCCTGCCAGGGAGCTGTGGACCCTCCGGGCCGGTGCGTTGGCCTACAGCTTCGTGGGAGTCTTCACCTTCCTGTGGTATTGGGATTTCACCTGGTTCAGGGAACAGTTCTGCAACTTCCTCTGCCCCTACGCCCGTTTTCAGAGCGCCCTCACCGATGACGAGACTCTCCTCATCGGTTACGACCCGAAGCGAGGAGAGCCGAGAGGTGGGAAGGGCGCAGCGGCGGAAGGACGATGTATCGCCTGCAACAAATGTGTGGTGGTGTGCCCCCAGGGAATCGACATCCGGGACGGCTTCCAGCTCGAATGCATCCAGTGCGCCCGCTGCATCGACGCCTGCGTGAGCGTCATGGACAAGCTGGGGCACCGCACGCTGGTGGAATACACCTCCCTCGCCGAGTCGGAGGGGAAGGCGGTGAGGCGCTTGCGTCCCCGGACTTTCGTATACGGGGCGCTCCTCACCTCACTGGTGGTATTCGGGGGGGTGCTGATGGCGGAGCGTGTACCGTTCGAGGTCACCGTGAACCGAGTGCCCGGGTCCCTGTTCACCCTGGACCCCGACGGGTTCGTCCGGAACACATACCTCCTGAAGATCACCAACAACGACCCCGGGAACGCTCCCGTCGTCTACTCCCTATCCGTCGAGGGGCTGCCCAATGCCGAAGTGCTCTTTCGGGACGTCTCTCTCTCCTCGAACGAGAGTCGTACCTTCCCCCTCGTGATACGATTACCTCTGAGCGGGGAGTTGAAGCGGACCATCCCCATTGAGGTTCGAGTGACATCGTCCGATGGGGAGCTCGGGGTGCCGACGACTTTCAAGTCCGGTGCAGCCGTGGGAGAGGGGGAATCATGACGGAGAGCACCTGGAACAGCCGCGTCTGGCCCATGCTCATCACTGCAGGGCTCCTGGTGGTGCTTCTGGTGAACGGGATCTTCATCTACATCGCGGTGAAGGGGGCCGACCAGGTTGTCCCCTCGTACATCACGGAAGAGCGGTAACGTTCCGGTGGAGGCCGAGGCACCGCCTCGAATTTCCCGCTGTCCCCACTGTGGGACCCCCGTGGAAGGGTCCGAGGACGTCTTCTGCTGTTCCGGGTGTGAGATGGCCGCTGCCATCATCAGGAGTGCCGGCCTCGATTCCTATTATCTGCAGAGAGAGGCTTTTCCCCCACGGCCCGAGGGGGGGGGCGGGGATTGGGACGCCGTTCCCCTGGCGGTGAGGGAGGACGGGATGGCGGAGATCCGTCTTCAGGTGGACGGGCTCCGCTGCGCGTCCTGCGTGTGGGTCACGGAGAACGTCCTCCAGCGGACAGAAGGGGTGGAGGAGGTCACCCTGAGCTATGCCACGGGCCGGGCGAGGGTGAGATGGGATCCGGAGAGGCTCAAGCTCAGTGAGGTGGCGGGTCGAATCAGCACCCTGGGATACCGGCCACGTATCCTGGGGGAGGAGGGCGCGCCGGACACGGACCTCCTGGTGCGGTTGGGCGTGTCGGCCTTCGCCGCCGCCAACATCATGATGCTGTCGGCGGCGCTTTACACCGGGTGGCTGGGTGGGATGCACCCACGGTACGTAGCCCTCTTCCAGTGGATCAGCCTGGCGCTGGCTGCCCCGGTGGCCATCTGGTGCGCCGAGCCCTTCTTTGTGGCTGCCGTCAGCGGGCTTCGGCACCGAGTGCTCCACATGGACCTACCCATCGCCCTGGGTGTGAGTGTCCTCTTCGTCCACGCCGCTGTAGTCACGGTGAGGGGGAGTGGGGACACTTACCTGGATTCCATGGGAATGCTCGTGACACTCCTGCTCGCCGGGCGGGTCCTTGAGTCCCGGGGGCGTCGAAGGGCAGCGGAGGCGGCAACGGCCCTGGCTGCCACGGCCCCGGCCACCGGCAGAAGGCGGGTGGGGACCGCCGTGGAAGTGGTCACGGCGGAAGAGCTGGTTCCCGGAGACCTCATGGACGTGGCGTCGGGGGAAGAGCTGGCCGCCGATGGGATCGTTACCGCCGGAAGGGGGAGCGTCCGGATGGCCCTGCTGACGGGTGAGGCCGAGCCCGTGGAGGTCGGACCGGAGAGTCGGGTGGTGGCAGGGTCGGTCCTGATGGAGGGGTTCCTGACGGTTCGGGTGACGGCCGTGGGTCGGGAAACGGTGCTCCAGCAGATGGCCCACCAGCTCCGGCTGTCGGCGGACAGGGGGGTAAAGCCCGTCTTCACGGACCGCATCGCACCCTGGTTCACCGGTGCCACGCTGACGGTGGCTGTCGCCACCTTCGCGGGTTGGTACCTGGCCGTGGGAATGGAAAAGGCGCTCTTGACCTCTGTGGCGGTCCTCGTGGTGGCGTGCCCTTGTGCTCTGGCCCTTTCCCGGCCGCTGGCAGCGGCGGCGGGGCTCGGGGCCTCGGCGCGCCGAGGCCTTCTCTTTCGCTCCGGAGATGCGCTGCTGGAAATGGGTGCGGTGGACGTAGTGGCTCTGGACAAGACCGGGACCGTCACCGCCGGAGACCTGGAGGTGGTGGCATCGGATCCGCAGGCCTTGCGAATCGCCAGCGGGTTGGAGCGGTTCAGCAGTCATCCCATCGGACGGGCCATAACCCGGGCTGCCGTGGATGGCGGCATTCCCCTGCCGGAAGCCGAGGAGGTCAGGGAGGAAGCTGGGTTCGGAATCAGCGGGAAGGTGGACGGGCGGGAGTGGGAGATCAGGAGCGGTGGCCCAGGCAAGGTCGTGCTGAGAGGCAAGTCCGGCGAGGTCTGGACCATCCTCCTGGGAGACCGGGTGAGGGCCGACTCCAGGAGCGCCGTGGAAGGGATCATGGCCGGGGGTGGCCGGGAGGTAGTGCTCATCACAGGCGACGTGGAGGGAATCGCCGCCCGGATGGCGACGGAGGCCGGAATCCTGGAGTATCAGGCCGCATTCACCCCCGCCATGAAGGCCGACTGGATCAAGGCACGGCAGGATGAGGGGCGGACGGTCCTCTTCGCCGGGGACGGGGTCAATGATGGCCCCGGGCTTGCCAGGGCGAACGTGGGCGTGGCCATGGGGACGGGGGCGGCCAGCAGCATCCTGGTTGCCGACGGGGTGATCTCAGTTCCTTCGCTGCGGCCCCTCCTGGCCGGGTTCTCTGCCGCGAACGCCGCCAAACGATCCATCCGTCAGAACCAGCTACGATCCATCGTGTACAACCTGGGAGCCGTCACGGTCGCGGCCGCGGGGCTGGTGAACCCACTGGTTGCGGCGATCCTCATGCCCCTTTCCAGCGGTATGGTGATCTTGGGGGCGTCCCGGGTGGAGCGAGCTGTGGCCGTGGAGACACGGCATGCCGGGATTCCCGCACCAGGCTCCGGAAGAAGGTGATTGAAATGGATGCCATTTTCTTTCTTCTACCCATCGCCGTGGCCCTGGGCGCCGTCTTCGCGATCCTCTTCGTGATTGCCGTCAAACGTGGGCAATTCGAGGACCTGGACGACCCTCCCGAGAGGATCCTGAAGGACTGAGGTAGAATGGAAAGACCCCTACGCGGGACCGGAAGAGACTCCCTGCACCGCCCGGAATTCAACCCACCTCTGCTGCCGGTCTCTGCCTAATCCCCATTCCAACCGAGGGCTTCCTCCACGATCCGCTTCTGTTCGCGGAGATGATCCCGGTTCTTCCCCTCGGCCGGGCTGGATCGATTCGGGCGTGCCACGTGGCGGAGGGGGATCTTCCGTGGAACCACCGCCCGGAGCCGGGGCCCGATGTAGGAGAGAGCACCCTGGTTCATCGGCTCTTCCTGGACCCAGACGATCTCATCCAACTGCGGGAAGGAGCCAACGAGAGCCTCGAGAGCACCGCCGGGAAACGGATAGAGCTCCTCCACTCGACCGAGGGCCACCTGTGTCTGCGCCTCCCGTGCCGGATGCGTTTCCAGATCGTAGTAGATCTTCCCACTGCACAGGACCAACCGGGTGATCTCGTTGTATCGGGCGTCTGCGGCCGGGTCTCCCAGGATGGGATAGAATTCCCCTTCCGCCAGATCCGACAGGGCGGAGGTCGCTCGCGGATGCCTCAGGAGACTCTTGGGGGTCATGACCACCAGCGGTCGCGCCTCCGGAGAGAGGGCCTGCCTCCGGAGAAGGTGGAAGTACTGGGCCGGAGTCGTGGCGTACGCCACCCGCATGTTGTCTTCGGCGGAGAGCTGAAGGAACCGCTCGAGACGGGCCGAGGTGTGCTCGGGGCCCTGGCCTTCGTGGCCGTGGGGAAGGAGGAGCGTCAGGCGGGTGTGCTGGCCCCACTTCGCGCCACCGGAGGCGATGAACTGATCGATCATGACCTGGGCGACGTTCACGAAGTCCCCGAACTGAGCCTCCCAAAGGACCAGGCCAGGATCGGCTCCCACGTCGTACCCATACTCGAATCCCAGAACCGCCGTCTCGGTGAGAGGGGAGTTGTACACCTCGAAGCGAGCCGATCCGATGTGGGCCAGGGGGATATGCTCCCTGCCGTTCTCGACGTCGTGGAGGACCAGGTGGCGCTGGCTGAAGGTTCCCCGCTCGGAGTCCTGTCCGCTGAGGCGGACGGGGATTCCTTCCTCCAGGAGGGACGCGAAGGCGAGGCTCTCGGCGTGGGCCCACTCCAGGCGGAACTCTCCTCCGAAGCCGTCCAGTCTCCGCTGAAGCTGCCGATCCAGTTTCGGGTGGGTGTGGAAACCCTCCGGCCGGGCCAGGGACTCCTGGTTCAGGCGAATGAGCTCGCGCAGGGGCACCCAGGTCTCGATGTGTGGCCCCGGCTCCATCGGCTCCTCTTCCGTAGAGGGGCCTTCTTCGACTTCCGGCTCCTCTTTCACCCTGTCCTGGGCCTCCCGGAGGATTCCGGCTATCTCCTCCTGCATGGACTGCGCTTCCTCCACGCCGACGACGCCGGTTTCCTGGAGGTGCCGAGCCCAGATGGTCCGGACGGTGGGGTGGCCGCCGATGACACTGTACTGACGGGGTTGGGTGTAGGCCGGCTCGTCCCCCTCATTGTGGCCGTGTCGCCGGTACCCGATGAGATCGATGACGATGTCGTCATGAAAGCGGGCTCGGAAGGCCGTGGCGAGGCGAACGGCCGCGAGACAGGCCTCCGGGTCATCGGCGTTCACGTGGATGACTGGAATGTCATAGCCTTTGGCCAGATCCGAAGAATACCGTGTGGATCTGCTTTCCGCAGGCTCGGTGGTGAAACCGACCTGATTGTTGGCAATGATGTGGAGCGTGCCTCCGGTGGCGTAACCCTCGAGCCGGGCGAGGTTCAGTGTCTCCGCCACGATTCCCTCGGCTGCAAAGGCCGCATCCCCATGGATCAGGATGGGGATCACCGCTTCCGTCCTCCATGGGCGGTCCTTCTCGGGCCCCCCGAACTGCCTGGCCCTGGTCATCCCTTCCACCACGGGGTTCACAAACTCCAGGTGTGAAGGATTGGGGGCCAGGGTGACCTTCACCTGAGTCCCGTCGGGATTGATGAAGATTCCGTCGGCTCCATGATGGTACTTGACGTCGCCCGTCCCTTGTCTGGGCACGCTCAAGGCGGTTCTGGTGATGGCCTTACCTTCGAACCCCGTCAGGATCTCGTCGTAGCTCACTCCAACGAGGTGGGCGAGCACGTTGAGGCGGCCCCGATGGGCCATGGCGATGACCACCTCCTCTCCGCCATGGCGAGCAGATTCCTGGATGGCCTGGTCAAGCATGGGGACCATCATGTCGTTGCCTTCCAGGGAGAACCGCTTTTGGCCCAGGTAGGCACGATGGAGAAAATGTTCCAGGCCCTCCACCTGGGAGAGGCGCCGGAGCAGATGTTTCTGCGCTGTCGGCTCCATGGCCCGGGTGTGAACACCTGTCTCCACCTGCTCCCAGAGCCAACGCACCTTCTCCGGATCCTCCAGATGTTCGAACTGGTACCCGATGGATCCGCAGTACGCGGTCTCGAGGCGTCTCAACACCTCGGCGAGAGGTTCCTCCCCCCAGCGAGGATCGATCACCGAGGCGGGAATCTCCTCCAACTCCTCCATCGTGGTCCCAAAGAAGCCGGGATCGAGCTGGGGGTGGCCCGGGGGATCACTCCCAAGAGGGTCCAGCCTGGCCAACTGGTGGCCATGATCCCGGAAGGCTTGAACGAGCCCTGCGGCTCGGGCCACCACCGGAAGCAGCTTCTGGATATCACCCGCCGTCTCGACGGTGGCCGACGGTTCGACCACGGGGGTGAGGGGAACCTGGACCGGGCCGTCCTCCAGTGTCTCCAGGGCATCCGGTACGAGGAGGCCGGCCTCAGCCGTCGCCTGCGGGCCCAGGCTGAAGAAGCTCTTCCAGACCTCGGGGACAGAGTCCGGATTCTTGGCGAACTCCTCATAGAGGAGCTGCACGTATGCCGCGTTCTGTTGATCGAAGAAGGAGTCGCTCATGGCTCCATTCCCGGCACCCTGATTCCACACTCGGGAATACAAACAATCAAAATATCCTAATGATCCTCCGCCTACCACCCAGGATCCTGAGGTTCCGGCGCGGGTAGGTGGGAACCATGGAAAATTCCGACAGCGTCCGAGGCACGATCCGGTTCGTTACGGAAAGACCCCGTGCGGTCCCCCCTCCCTTCACTTCTCGGGACGCGGTGGACGAGGGACCGCCGGGAACGAGGACCATTTCCTCCCGAATCACGTCTACCCTTACCTGGGCTCACCCGGAGTGGACTCAACGGTTCCCCTGGCTCGTTCAGGGGACCACAGGACGGAGCCCCGGGCAGTCCGGTGGAGATTTTCGACTCTTCGGAGCCCAGAGACCCCCTGAAGGGCGGGAGAACTGGATGAGCCTGGCTCGCAGCCACGGATTCGCCGGCGTGGTCCACTCCAGGCAGGTGCATGGGAAGAAGATCCTCATCCATGATTCACCTCCCGCAGGAGTCCGCCTCGGGCCCGAAGCGGATGGCCATGTGTCTGCGGTCCCAGGAGTCCTCATGGGTGTCACGGTAGCCGATTGCGTCCCTGTCTTTCTGGTGGATCCACATCGCCGGGTGGTGGGGCTACTTCATGCGGGTTGGCGGGGAACAGCGGCAGGCATCCTGGAGGAAGGGATCTCCGTGCTGGCAGGCCAGTCAGGGGCCGGACTCGGGAGCCTCCTCGTCCATCTGGGTCCAGCGATCTGCGGGTCGTGTTACGAGGTGGGTCCGGAGGTTCACACCGCTCTGGGCCTTCAGGAACCCAGGATCCCCACCCCCGTGGACCTGCGAGGCTTGCTGGCGGAGAAGGCCCTCGACCAGGGAGTCATGGGGGCCAATATCACTCGTTCAACCTTCTGCACGCTCTGTGGCGCATCTCCCTTCTTCTCCCACCGGGGCGGAGCGACGCAGAGACAGGTCGGGTTCCTGGGAATCGATTCCTCCGTCAGTCCGTCTCTTTCAGAAAGGCCGTGAGGCGCGCCAGGGTCTCCACTGCCTTTTCCTCCTGGGGCATGTGCCCGCATTGGGGGAGGATCTCCAGGCGAGCTCGAGGGAGCGCTTCGGCCAATCGCTCCCCGACCCAAACCGGGACTACGGAATCGTTCCGTCCCCACAGGAGGAGACAGGGGAGGGTGATCTCCCGGTACCTCGCAGTAACGGAAGCCAGTTCGAGGGACATGAGCTGCGCGGCGGATCTGGATAAGGCATAGCGCCCCTCAGGGGCGCGGAGGGGGCCCGCATACGCCTCCACGTGGAATTCCGACACGGGATGGGAGGGGTGGTAGGCTCTCCGTATGGCCGTCCGGATCAAAGCCTTCGTGGGGAGGAGCCGGAGAAGGAAGGGCCCCAGGAGGGGCCTTCCCAACAGCCGAAGATACCGAGAGATGGGCTGCGGGTAGGCGATTCCGGAAAGGATGACGAGTCGCCGTATGCACCGGGGTGCCCGGGCATGGAGGGCCAGGGTGGTGAGGAGGGCAACCCCTCCGCCGAGGGAATGACCTACCACCGTCAGATCGTGCAGGTCGTTCTCGAGGATCCAGCGGCCGACCAGACCGGCCTGGTCGAGGGGGCTGTATCTGCCGTCTCGGGGCTTCGGGGCGTCGCCGAAGCCCTTCATCTCCAGGACCTGGACGGAATGGCGCTGGGAGAGGGGCGGGATCAAGCGGTTCCAGGTATGCCGATTCGTCCCGAAGCCGTGGAGCAGTACGATGGTGGATCCGCCATTCCCGTGCCTTTCGGAGCGCAGCGGGAGAGGCGAGCCCCCTTCTTTAGAGTCTGGCCACACCCTTCAGGACCTGATCGACGTACGCGTCCACGCTGGCCAGGACCCTCACCAGGTCTTTTCGATCCTCGGCTCCTGTGATGTCCGTGGCGAACTGGAGGAATACCTGGCGAACGGATTCCCGGGGACCGACTGTTCCCTGCTTCCCCCTGGCGACTCTTGCCCCTCGACTGGAACCCCCAGTCCCCTTCCGGCTGGCGCCCTTGCCTCTCGAAGCCTGGGATCTTCGTCGTTTCACCTGGAGGGGGTAGCGGGCGTTGAACTGACGCTTTGAGAGATCCTTGACGGCACCACTCACCTTCTTGGCCTTCTCGAAGAGCTCTTCGAGCTGGATCTTGGGCCGCTTCTGGAGGGTTTCCTCCACGAAGGTCATGACCTTCTCATCGACTTCCGCCACGCTGGATCTCCTTCCTTTTGGAGAGAGCTCCGTCCGAATCCATTAACGCGGGAATAGACTCAATAACACTCTGTTGAATCAGAATGTCAACGAGCCGAGTATTGGATTGATATTCGGTGGCGGTCACCGTGGACCCGCCGGATCATTCAAGGAAGGTGTGGGATTATCAGGAGGCTGCCGCGACAGCTCTCGCAAAGACCTTTTCGAAGAGCCCCTTCTTCTGGCTCAGGGCCCATCGCTCCAGAAGGCAATCTCCATTGCATTCCAGCTTCAGTCTGACCTGCTCCGGTCCTGCTTTTGCCTCCACTCCTTCCACAGACTGAACGTGAGTGCGATCCAGAGCGTCGGCGATGCGAAGGATGGCCGCCAGCCGGGTGGCCCGGTCGCGGTTCGCCTCCGACAGCCTCATGAATTCCGGGTGCGTGGCCCGGGGAATATTCTTTCTGTGATACCGCGCGATATTCGCCACCATGAGCATATCGGTGGGGGAGAGACCAGGCAGCTCGGATCGGGATATGAGATAGAAGGAGTGTTTGTGGTGGCCTTTCTTGGAAATGAAGCCTCCGATGTCGTGGAGTATCGCTGCGGCCAGAAGGAGCGGCCGGTTCCCGTCTTCCATTCCGTGAAGGTCCTGCAGCTGTTCGAAGAGGGAGAGGGCCAGGCGGGCAACCTGAAGGCCGTGGGCCTCGTCGAACATGAACCGGCGGCCGAGAGATATGGCAGCTTTGGCGAGCTGTTGCTCCTGCCGCAGCTCGTGGCTGGAGTGGGAGACGAGATCGTCTGCGAGGTCCAGGAGGAGGCCTTCCTTCACCCCGACACCCGGAACCAGAACGGAGTCCACCCCGGCCATGGTCGCCAGGTGGAAATAGACCATGGCCGCCGGAAGGATGACGTCCGCCCGGTCCTCCCGGAGCCCCAACTCGGTGACCCGTTCCGGGTAGGAGAGGCGTGAAAGGAGGTCGATGGCTGCGCCGAGGTCGGCCAACGGGAGGGTCGCCACCCCTTTGGCGTCGGTCTTTGCAGCCGAGAGGTTGGCCAGGGCTTCGATATTTCCACCCGTGGCGACGAACCCGGAAGGGGACCAGTATTGGGCGGGTGCCGGGATTCTCAGGGTGGATACGTAGTCGGAAAGAAGCGCTCTGAAGCCCTTGGGCTCAGGCTCGGCCTGCGTGAGCCGTTCCAGCAGCCGGACGGACCCCATGGTGTGGGACTCACTCCAGAGCATCCCCACGTCATCCACCAGGGAGATCTCCACACTCCCGCCACCCAGGTCCGTGAGGATCCATTGGCCCCCGGTCAGCTTGACGCGGCTCGCCACCGCGAGGTGAACGAGGCGCGCCTCTTCGGATCCGGAGATCATCTCCAGGTGGATGCTGGATTCCTCCAGGATCCGTCCCACCAGCTCGAACCCGTTCTTGGCCTCCCGAACGGCGCTGGTAGCCACGGCGCGGAAGGTGGCGAGCCCGAGGGCGTCGATCTTTTCCTTGAAGGAGACGAAGGCCTGAACCGCCCCTTCCATGGCCGACTCTGCGAGTTGGCCCGTCAGAAAGACCTGGTGCCCAAGGCGGACGGGGACGCGCTCATAGGCGAGGGTTTCGAACTCCCCGGGGGCAGTGAATTCGGCGGCCAGGAAGCGTATGGCGTTCGAGCCGGTGTCCACACAACCCACCCGGAAGGGGAATTCCCGGGCACTCATCTCCGGAGGGTCGCTCCGCTTCCGTCCTCCTTCTTTGCCCTTTGCCATGAGCCGTCTACCGACCTCCCACCCTCAGTGAGAGGGTCCCTGAGAAGGACCGCAGATCATCCGGCGATACCCTCGGGAGATCCTCGATGCTCCAGACCAGGCGATACCCCACCGAAACACCGACATACACCCTTCGGAAGACTCGGAGACCGAGGCCCACCTCCGGTTCCAGGATCGGGAAGTTCTCGGAGCCCACCTCCCGCCCGGTGCGGCGGTCCTT
>Ga0316578_10000567_pt1 | contig 12789 bp, 14 predicted proteins | sample J0NA_2_FD_203076 | JGI IMG/M metagenome (GOLD analysis project Ga0316578, IMG submission 203076) | Rhizosphere microbial communities from salt marsh grasses in Alabama, United States - J0-2_160517rDrC | ecosystem: Host-associated > Plants > Roots > Rhizosphere | place: USA: Alabama | collected... | reverse complement strand
GGCTGAATATCGGCGATCAGCCCCTGCAGAAACCGCGAGCGGAGTCTCTCCTCAAGACCGGGTATGTCGGCGGGTCGCGAGTCCGAGGTGAAGACGACCTGGCGGCCTGTCGACTGCAGGGTGTTGAAGGTGTGGAAGAACTCCTCCTGTGTCCGTTCCTTGCCGGCGATGAACTGGATGTCGTCCAGAAGCAGCACATCGACCCCGCGGAAAGTCTGCCGAAAAGCATCCATCTGCTTTCGCCGAATACAGTTGATGAGCTCGTTGACGAACTGCTCGGTGGTCATGTAAACCACCTTCGGGGGCGACTTCGAGGCCGCGAGACGGTTGGCGATCGCGTGCAGAAGGTGGGTTTTGCCGAGACCCGAGCCGCCGTAAAGATAAAGCGGGTTGTAGACCTTTCCGGGTCTTTCGGAGACGGCTTCGGCTGCGGCTGCAGCGAACTGGTTTGACGGTCCGACCACGAAGCGGTCAAAAGTGAAGCTGGGATTGAATGGGTGCGTGAGAATACCCGTTTCCAGCGCGCGGTGCGGTGCACCGGACCGCGGCGGCGAGTCCTTGCCAATTTTGAGAAGCACGCGGAAGTCAGGACCGAAATGGCTGCGGGCTACGGTCTCAATGTCGCGCAGTAGGTGGTCGCGAACCCACTCGCTGACGATGGCATTGTCCGAGGTGAGGGTGAGAGCGCTTTTCTTGCTTTCGAGTACGGAAAGCGGAGCGATCCAGGTGGCGTACTCCTCCTCGCCCATCATCTGCTGAAGATGCGGTTGCAGCTCCTGCCAGCGACTCATCGTAGTAGGCTAGCACAAACGCTGTGCATCGCTTGACACTTCCGGCCTCCTAAGATATCGTGACGCGCCCGACATTTGGAGAGATGACGATGAAGAGAACATTCCAACCGAATAACCGAAAGCGAAAGAAGACCCACGGCTTTCGGATTCGCATGCGCAGCAAGAGCGGCCGCAGGGTCCTGAGGGCGCGTCGGCTCAAGGGCCGCAAGCGGCTTGCCGTCTGAGCGGAGCTTCGAGTTTCCAGCGGCGTACCGGCTCAAGCGAAGGGCCGATTTTCAAAGGGTTTACAGCCAAGGCGCCCGGGAAACCGGGAGGCATCTGGTGCTGTTCGTGATGCGGGCTGAGGAAGGCGACGGGCGTTTCGGAGTGACAGCATCGCGCCGGATAGGGGGAGCGGTCGAGCGCGCTCGGGCAAAGCGGCGCCTTCGCGAGCTGTATCGTCTCTCTCGCTCTCATCTCGCTGACGCCGCCTACGATGTAGTTGCCAATGCTCGCAAGAGCTGTGTCAAGGCGCCCTGGGGAGAGCTGCAAAGGGAATTTTCGCGTTGTTTGGCGCGTGGTATCGCACGGGTCGAGAAGCGGGCGGCGGGTCCGTGATGGGGTGACGGAGGAGGATCGATCGGTTTGAACATGGAAAAAAGACTCCTCCTGGCATTCGTCCTGTCGGCAGCGATCCTGCTCGGCTGGTCGGTGCTCTTTCCTCCCCCACAGCGACAGGAAAGCCCGCTGCAAAAGGCACCGGCCGCTGCCACGCAACCTGTCCCGGTTGCAAAGGATGAGCAGCAACCCGAGGAGGCCTCTCCCATCCCACCGCCCGCGCAGGACGACGGGGTGGCAAGCGAAGAGATCCCGGATGCCACCCAGGCCACGGCGGAGGAGGTTCGCAGACTGAGCAACGACGTGATCGCTGTCGAGGTCACCAACCGGGGAGCTGCGATTTCTTCCTACCGCCTTCTCGCCTACGAGGGCGACGAGGGTCAACCGCTCGAGCTTGTTCAGGACGTCGCCTTCCCGGGACGAACGCTGCCGCTTCAGATGCTGGGCGACGAAGGCCCCGACCAGGAGCTATACAGCGTTGAAGAAAGCGAGGGCTCGCTGGTGTATCTGTGGTCGGACGGCCGGGGAAACTCGGTTCGAAAGACCATCCGCTTGTCCGGCAAGGGCTACGGGCTGGATATCGAGATCGTCGCCACTGGCGGGCGGCGAGACGATTTGGTGAGCGTCGGCACCGGGATGCGGAACCCCGGCGAGATTGAACGAAACAGCCGGCTCGCGCTGTGGGGCGAGGGCGTGCTGCTGGCTGATGGCGAGGTGGAGCGTCTCAAGCGCAAAAAAGTGAAGAGCGTCATTGTCGAGGCGCCTGCGAACCTCCAGTACGTCGGTTTCGAGGACGCGTACTTTTTCAGCCTCCTGCGTCCCGATGGAGGCGTGTCCGAGATTCAGATCGAGCCTTTCGAGTACTCGCTGGGCGGTGGTGAGAAGGAAAGCAATCGAATTCTCCGGATTTCCGTGGTGCCTCGTGGCGGCGAGCTTCGCGGTCAGCTCCTGGGCGCGCCCAAAGAGTACAATCTGCTCCAAAACATCGACCAGGGCGTCGAGAAGACGCTGAACTTCGGGATCTTCGCGCCGATTTCGATACTCTTTCTCAAGGTCCTGCACTGGATCTACTCGGTGGTCGGCAACTACGGGGTAGCGATCATCCTGCTCACGCTGGGAATTCGCATTCTCCTGTTTCCGCTCATGCACACCTCGACGGTGTCGATGCGCAAAATGCAGAAGGTGCAACCCAAGGTCAAAGAGATCCAAGCGCGCTACAAGAAGAAGAAAAGCGACCCCGAGGCGCGCGCCAAAATGAACCAGGAAATGATGGCCCTGTACAAGCAGGAGGGCGTCAACCCGATGGCGGGCTGTCTGCCAATGTTGGTTCAGTTGCCCATACTGTGGGCGTTGTACCGCCTTTTCCTGACCGCCATCGAGCTCCGCCACGCGCCGTTCATGCTCTGGATTACCGATCTTTCGGCCAAAGATCCGTACTATGTCACGCCCATTCTGATGACCGCGACCATGTGGTTACAGCAGCGCCTCGCCCCACAGGCCGGAGACCCTCAGCAGCAGAAAATCATGCGCATGATGCCCTTGATCTTTGGCATTATGTTCCTCCAGTTTCCCTCGGGTCTCGTGTTGTACTGGTTGACGAACAACGTCATTACGATCATCCAACAGGAGGTGACCCTTCACCTCGTCGGCGAACGGCGGTTGCGCGGTGGGTCGGCCAAGGGAAGGAAGGACGCCAAGAAATGAGCAATGGCAGGACCTTTCGCGGGAAGACGCTGGATGAAGCGTTGAGCGCAGCGTGTGCGGAGCTCGGCACGCGAGTCGAGGAGCTCCACTATGAAACCGTCAGCGAGGATGCTGGGGAGGGCGTCGCGGTCAGTGCCGAGATCGATCCCCTTGCCGTCCTCGGTCTTTTTCTCTCCGAAGCGTTCCACGCTGGTAATCTCGACGTCACGGCCCGCCTGGCAGAGGCGAGCGAGGCTTTCGAGGGGGAGCTCGAGGGTGCCGACCTACAATATCTGACAGCGTCGGGCGGCCGCGGTCTCGACGCCCTGCAATATCTTTGTAATCGCGTTCTCAACCGGCGGCTTGCGGATCATCTGCCGGTTCATCTCGACAGCGACGGGTTCAAAGAACGGCGCGCGGTCAAGCTGCGCGAGCGTGCGGAAGCTGCGGCCGAAGAAGCGGTGCATCGCGGTGCGCCGGTGACTCTCGAGCCGCTGACGCCGGCAGCCCGCCGCGAGGTCCACCTGGCGCTGGCCGAAGATCCCAGCGTGGAGACCGAGTCCGATGGCGACGGCTTCCTCAAGCGGGTTGTCATCCGCCCTCTGCGGCGGCGCTGACACCATTGTCGCCCGGGCGACGCCGGCGGGACGCGGCGCGCTGGCCGTGATCCGCGTGAGCGGGCCCGGCACCCAGGCGGTGGCGCAGCGCGTGTGCCCTGCGGTCGCAGGGCTCGCAGGCTGGCGGGTGCGGCGCGCTGCTTTATACGGAGCAGCAAAGGAACATCTCGAAGACGCCGTGGTCATCACCTATCGGGGCCCGCGCTCCTACACCGGCGAAGACATGGTCGAGGTGATTCTGCACGGATCGCCGTTCCTCACTGAGGCGGTGATCGATGCGGCCGTAGCGGCGGGGGCGCGTCGTGCCCTCCCGGGAGAGTTCACCCGGCGGGCGGTCGCCAACGGCAAGCTCGATCTCGTCCAGGCGGAGGCCGTCAACGACCTCATCCGGGCCGACGTCGCCTGGCAGGCGCGCTTGGCGCGGGAGCAGCTCACCGGCGCGCTTTCGGAGCGTTTCGTAGAGTTGCGCGAAGCATTGGTGGGACTTTTGGCCCTTTTCGAAGGCGCGCTCGACTTTCCACCACACGAGGTGACTGTCGGACAGGAGGAAGTAGCGCGAGAGCTCGGGCGCTGCCGGCGATTGATCGCCCAGCTGCTGGCCACCGCCGGTGCGGGTTTGTGCATCCGCGATGGCGTGCGGGCAACGATTCTCGGGCCGCCGAACGCAGGCAAGTCAACACTCTTCAACTGGCTGTGTGGCGCGGAACGGGCCATTGTCTCCCCTCATCCCGGGACGACGCGGGATGTGCTGGAGGCGGAGCTCGACCTCGAGGGAGTGCGGGTGATGGTGCAGGACACAGCCGGCCTGCGATCGAGTGGGGACGAGGTCGAAGAGGAAGGAATGCGGCGGGCCATGGGGGCTGCAGCCTCGGCTTCGGTGATTGTCCTCCTATGGGCGATGGATGACGAGAGTCCGCCACCCGAGGCGCCAGCGGGTGCCGCGGTGCTCCGGGTGCGCTCCAAGTCCGACATGGCCAGCGGAGAGATTGACCACAGCGGCTGGCTTCCGGTTTCGATTCGCACCGGGGAAGGCACGGACACGCTGCGCCGCCACCTGGTCGGGCTGGTGAGCGGGGAGATCGCCGACCTGGGATCGGAGATCGCCATCGCCGAGCGGCATCGCCGCGCCCTCGAAAGGGCGCAGAACGAGCTCGCGGCCTGCGATCTGGAGCGACCCGAGTTGGCCGCCGAGGCGGTGCGCTGGGCCCTGGCTGCCGTGGGTGAGCTGACCGGCGAGGTGGGAAGTGAGGAGGTCCTCGACCAGGTGTTCGGGGCCTTCTGCATCGGGAAGTAGCGGTGGTGCGAACGAAAGCCGACGTGGTGGTGGTGGGCGCGGGACACGCGGGGTGCGAGGCCGCGGCAGCCGCAGCCCGCATGGGCTGTCGCGTGGTGCTCGTCAGCCTCCACCGCGAGACGGTGGCGCAGATGCCCTGTAACCCGGCCCTGGGAGGTATCGGCAAGGGGCATCTGATAGCCGAGGTGGATGCCCTTGGAGGGCTGCAGGGTTGGGCGGCGGACCGCACCGGAATACAGTTCAGGATTCTCAACCGCTCACGCGGCCCGGCAGTGTGGGGGCCGCGCGCCCAATGCGACAAGGTCCGTTACGGCCGCCTGATGCTGCATATGATGGAGGGGCTGCGCGGAGTCTCACTCGTAGAGGGTGAGGTCGAGGGGCTTCTGGTTGGCGGTGGTCGGGTGTGCGGCGTGCGGCTGGTCGGCGGCTCACGTGTCGCTGCGGAAGCGGTAATCCTCACCACCGGGACCTTTCTCGGCGGCCTCCTTCATACCGGTGAGGAGCAACACCCGGGAGGCCGTTTCGGTGAGCGCCCGAGCACGGGGTTGGGCGAGGAGCTTGCGCGTCTCGGCGTCGAGCTGCGGCGTTTCAAAACCGGGACGCCACCACGGCTTCTGCGATCGAGCCTCGACTTCGACCGTCTCGATGTCCAGGAGGGCGATGCGGAACCCCAGCCATTTTCGTGGCGGACGCGCCGGGTCCGTAACAGGGGCGTCTGCTGGGTGACGCGGACGCCTCCCGAGGTGCGGAGCATCATAGGAGACAACATCCACCGCTCGCCGCTGTTTGCCGGGAAGATCGCGGGTGTGGGTCCCCGCTACTGTCCCTCGATCGAAGACAAGGTGGTGCGCTTTCCCGACCATGAAAGGCACACGGTCTTTCTCGAACCCGAAGAGCTGGGGGGTGCGAGCATCTACGTGAACGGGCTGTCCACCAGTCTGCCGCGGGATGTCCAGGAGCGGGTGGTGCGGGCGGTGCCGGGGCTCGAGCGGGCGACCTTTCTTCGCTATGGCTACGCCGTGGAGTACGACGTGGTGGCGCCGCGACAGGTCTCTCGGCAGCTCGCGTGCCGCGACCTGCCGGGCCTCTACCTCGCGGGCCAGCTGCTCGGAACATCGGGGTACGAGGAAGCCGCCGCCCTCGGGCTGCTTGCTGGGATCAATGCAACAAGAGCGGTGCGCGGTGAGGCGCCTTTCGTGCTCGGGCGCGAGGAGGCGTATCTTGGCGTCCTCGTCGATGATCTGTGCGGACGGGACCACAGCGAACCCTACCGCATGTTCACCTCTCGCGCCGAGCATCGCCTTCTCCTCGGAGTCGACTCCGCACGCGAGCGCTTGATGGGTGCGGGGCGTCGCCTGGGCCTGGTCCCCGATGCGGCGTTTCACGTGGAACAGAAGCGGTGGATCAGGCGCCGGCGCGCGACCACAAGGCTTGAAGAGGAGAAGCTCAATCCAGACGCGATGACCAGGGAAAGGGTCCGCGCGCTGGCAGCCGTCGATCTCAACGCGCCCTCGAGTTGGGCGCGGGTACTGAAGCGTCACGACGTCGACCTCGAGAGCCTGGCCGCTTCGTTGCCCGCCCTCGACGGTTTGTCCTCGGAAGACCGCAGGATCGTGATCGGGAGGCTCCGTTACGATGGATACCTTGCCCGCCAGGAGAGCGAGCGCGCCCGCCTGCAAAGGCTCCGCCATATCTCCATCCCACTGGATCTCGATCCCGCCCAGATCCCAGGTCTGTCGCGCGAAGTGGCGGAGGTGTTGACGCGGGAGCGGCCGCGGACGATCGCGGACGCGGAGCGCCTGGCCGGAGTCACGCCCGCCGCGCTCGCCATTCTCGCCCGCAGAGTCGCGCGCGGAAGCGAGGAGCGATGAACGACGAGGAGGACTTTCTTCAGCTCCTAGCACCCCATGTGACCGGAGAGCCGGCTGAACGTCTGGCTCACTTCGCTGTGCTCCTCGAGCGCTGGGCCTCGCGCCATAACCTCGTGAGTTTCGCCAGCCGGCGCGAGCTCGTCGATCGTCACATACTCGATGCCCTCGCCGCTGAGCCTCATGTCGGCGCCCAAGGCCGCCTCCTTGACGTGGGCAGTGGTGCCGGCCTGCCGGGTGTGCCAATTCTGGTGGTGCGTCCCCGGTGGAAGGGTGTGCTCCTCGAGCCGCGTCAGAAGCGGTGGGCATTCCTCCGCTTGGTCATTCGTGAGCTGGGGTTGGACGCCGCCGCGGAACGGGCGCGTTATCAGGATCTGACGAGCACAGAGCGCTGGGATCTGATCACCGCTCGCGCGGTGGGCGAGCGCGACGAGCTTCTGCGCTGGGCGCACGGCCGCCTCGCTCCCGAGGGAGCGGTGTTCTTGTGGTCAACCGGGGAGGTTGAAGAGGCTCTCACGGGGCGCGAAGAGTGGGCTGTGTTAAGCTCGAAGCTACCCGGCCTCGACCGCGGCAGGTTGTTGCGGCTGAGGCCGTGTTTCACGTGAAACCATCGCCTCGATGGTGTCGGGGAATTATCGTAAAGCACTCATTATAAGGAGCTTGTGTTGACAACCTTCGGGGACTCAGGGTGCTGAACCGGCGGGCCCGGGTGGTGGCGGTGGCCAACCAGAAGGGTGGCGTAGGGAAGACCACGACGACCATCAACCTCGGCGCGACCCTGGCCGCGTACGAGTGCCGCACGCTCCTGGTGGATCTCGATCCGCAGTCCAACTGCACCTCCGGGCTGGGACGAGAGCCGGCAGCAGGAGAGAGCACGTCGTATGAGATGTTGACCGGTGCCGCCACCTTGGCGGAGACCGTCCTCACGACCGAGTTTCCGCATCTGGCGGTGATCCCCGCGACGCCGGGCCTGGCGGGAGCGGAGGTCGAGCTGGTGGGCATGGTGGGTCGCGAGTTCCGACTACGAGACGCGTTGAGCCCGGAAGCGCTCGCGCCGTACAGCTTCGTGTTCGTGGATTGCCCGCCGTCTCTGGGTCTGTTGACAGTCAACGCGCTCGCTGCCGCCGACGCATTGGTGGTGCCGATCCAGTGTGAGTACTTCGCCATGGAGGGTGTTTCCAAGCTCATGGCGACGGTCGACGAGGTGCGGAGGTACCTCAACCCCGAGCTGGCCATCGACGGCATACTGCTGACTATGTACGATGAGCGGACCCGCCTCGCGCAGCAGGTGGCAGACGAGGTGCGGGGAGTATTCGGGGGAATGGTGTTCGAAACCGTGGTGCCACGCAACGTACGCCTGGCAGAGGCGCCGTCCTTTGGGCGCCCGATCCACGCTTACGATCTTCGCAGCCGGGGGTCACAGGCGTATTTGCAGCTCGGGCGGGAGTACTTGGAGCGAACGGCGGTGCACGGTGTCGGCTAAGCAGGCACTGGGTCGTGGCCTGAAGGCCCTCATTCCGGATACACCGCGCGCGCGCGTCGGTCTGGCCGAAATCCCGGTGGATGCTCTGCGGCCCAACCCGCAACAGCCTCGGCAGCACTTCGATGACCAGGCCTTGGCGGACCTCGCGGAGTCCATTCGGCTCCACGGGATCCTGCAACCGCTCCTTGTCAGTGAGGACGATCCGCAACACTACCGTCTGATCACCGGCGAACGGCGATGGCGAGCGGCCAAGCTCGCCGGACTCGGTACAGTACCGGCGGTGATTCGCGAGCGTCTCGAGGATGCCGCACAGCTCGAGCTCGCGCTGGTCGAGAACCTCCAGAGGCGCGACCTCACCCCTCTCGAGGAGGCGCGAGCCTTCGAGCACCTGCGCACCGAGCTGGCGCTTTCGCAGGCTGATATCTCGAAGAGAGTCGGCATGGACCGCAGCACGGTGGCCAACTCTCTTCGCCTTCTCAAGCTGCCGCCTGATCTTCAGGAGATGGTCGAGCGCGGCGAGCTCACCGCTGGTCACGGGCGCACGTTGCTGTCGTTTTCGGATGTGGAGCACCAGCGCGCGTGGGCGGAGAAAGCCGTCCGCCAAGGCCTCAGTGTGCGCGAGCTCGAGCGCGCCGCCGCTCAAGCTCGCAAAGGCGGTGATTCTGCAAAGAAAAAATCTTCGCGCGCGGTCCACGATCCGAATCTCGTGGCGGCGGAGGAAAAGCTCGCTATGCGCCTCGGTGCGCCGGTCTCAATCCGCACTCGCCGCCGCGGCGGAAGCATCGTCATAGCGTGCTCGGATCAAGCGGAGCTGATGCGCGTCTTCGATCTCTTGATGGGAGGTGAGTGATGGCACGAGCCGGGGAAGCTCTGAACGGGTTCGTGGACTCGGGATGCACGATCCGTGGCGAGTTGGAGTTCGCCAGTGCCTTCAGGGTCGACGGGCGGGTCGAAGGCACCGTCCGTTCAAAAGCCGAGCTACTGGTGGGCGAGGGTGGATCGGTGGAAGGCGAGATCGAAGTGGCGCGGTGCTTGGTCGGCGGCGAGGTTCGCGGGACCATTCGCGCTAGCGAAAAGGTCCTCCTTCACGCCTCGGCAAAGGTGTGGGCGGACATCCACACCCCGGCACTGGTGATGGAGGATGGGGCCTTCCTCGAAGGAGCCGTCAGCATGGATTCCAAAGGCCCGGATAAGGCGCCGGCCAAGCCCCAGCAGGTGCCTTGACCGCTTTTCCGGGATCTGTTAGCTTGAGCCGCCCTGTGCTTAGCATGGGAGCGGATCGCGGCGGGAGCGGCCGATGACCCCTCCGAATGTGTCCTTGATTCTCGTCATGGTTTGCTTCTGGGCGACCTTGTGGCTGGTGCAGCGGTACCTGATTCGCCCCGTCGGGGCAACCCTCGCGGAGCGTCAGAACCGGGTGGCCAGTGCCCAGGAGGAGTGGTCCGCGTGCAATGAGGAACACCTTGCGGCCATCGCTCGCATCGAAAGCGAGGTCGACGAGGCAGCGCGCGAGGCGGCTCAGGTGCGCGCGACCCTCCGACAGGAAGCCATGGACGCCCGCCAGACCGCCATCGAAACCGCGAAGGCCAGGGCTGAAGCCCGGCTCGTAGAGGCGGTTGACGAGCTCGATCGCAACGCGGAGGAGGCGCGCGGTGAGCTGCGAAACGCCGCGCGCAAGCTCGCTCACATGCTGGCCGAGCGGCTTCTGGCGCGAGAGGTCCGGTCATGAAAGGGGCGCTCGGGTGGATCGTCGTCTGGCTGGTGGCCCTGGGTTTCGCGCTTCTCGTGGACCGTGGCAACCGGCACCTCGGTATACCCGACTACCTCTGGCTGTCGATCAACCTGACCCTTTTTCTGTACCTGCTCCAGCGATATGTCGGCCAGCCGATGGGCGCCTTCTTGGAGACCCGCCGCGAGGGCATCGAGAAAGAGCTGGCGCGCGCGAAGGAGCAGTTGGTTGAGGCGGAAGAACTTCGCGCCGAATCGTCGCGCAGGCTGCAGGAGGTCGAGAAGGAGATCGAGCGGTTGAAGGAGCGTGCCGCCGAGGAAGGTCGGGCGGAGACCGAGCGTATTGCCGAGCAGGCGCGCCAGGAGGAGGAGCGCTTCGTGCGCCGCGTCGAGCAGGAGATCTCCAGGCGCGGAGCCGAAACGAGGGCCCAGCTGGCGCGTGACACCGCAGACCTGACCGCGGAGATCGCCCGAGAGATCCTCGAGCGCGAGATGACCGACGAGGACCGACGGCGGGTTTTCGCAACCAGCCTCGAGGCTCTGCGAGGCTTGGAGAAAACGGAGGACTGATGAGCCTCTTTCGCGCCCGTCCGTACGCCAAGGCGTTGTTCGAAGTTGTCAGCGATCAGGATCCGGCGCAGGTGCAAACGGTGGCGGACGACCTTGACCGTGTGGCTGCTGCCCTGGCCGCAGTCCCTGACTTTCAGCGGGTGCTGGTGAGTCCGGTCCTGTCCGCGGAGACCAAGACCAAGGTCCTTGACCAGGCGCTCGACACACTCGCTGTTGGGACCCTGACGAGGCGCTTCGTCCACGTCGTTCAATCCCACTATCGTATGGAGCACATGTCGGATATCGCGAAAGCGTACCGCGAGAGGGTGGATCACTCGCTTGGTAGGGTCCGGGCACGGGTGGAGACGGCGAGCGATCTTGGGGAAGCCGAGCGCCGCCGTCTGGTCGAGGTGATGTCCGAGCTCGAAAACGCCTCCGTGGTCGCCGATTTCCAAGCCAAACCCGGGCTCCTCGCCGGTTTTCGCATGCAGGTGGGCTCGAAGGTCTTCGATGGTTCCGTGTCCGGAGAGCTGGCTCGGTTGAGCCGACAGATTGAGATCGAATAGGGGTAGAACATGCAGATCAAAGCATCCGAAATCGCCGACATCATCCGCCGCCAAATCGAAGGCTACGAGACCTCGATCGACATGTCCGAGGTCGGCACAGTGATCTCGGTCGGTGATGGCATTGCCCGTATCTACGGCCTCGACGGCGTGATGGCCGGTGAGCTCATCGAGCTCCCGCATGAGGTTTTCGGTTTGGCCCTCAACCTCGAGGATGACAACGTCGGATGCGTGCTCATGGGAGAGGTTCACCTGGTTCAGGAGGGCGACGAGGCGAAGCGCACCAAGCGAATCCTCGACATTCCCGTCGGTCCCGGCCTGGTTGGTCGTGTCGTCGATCCGCTCGGACGACCCATCGACGGCAAGGGGCCGGTCGATTCCAAGGATCGCTATCCGCTGGAAAGAACGGCTCCCGGCGTGGTGGCGCGACAGCCGGTCAAAGAGCCCATGCAAACCGGCATCATCGCAGTCGACTCGATGATTCCGATTGGTCGCGGCCAGCGCGAGCTCATCATCGGGGATCGCCAAACCGGGAAGACCGCCGTCATCCTCGACTCGATCATCAATCAGAAGGGGACGGGGAACATCTGCATCTACGTGGCCATCGGTCAGAAATCCTCGACCGTCGCCCAGGTCATCGCAAACCTCGAAAAGCGTGGTGCGATGGATCACACGATTGTTGTTTCGGCCACCGCATCGGAGCCGGCGCCCCTTCAGTACCTCGCACCCTACGCCGGAGCCGCCCTCGGCGAGTACTTCCTGTACAACGGGGGTCACGCCATATGCTTTTACGATGACCTGACCAAGCATGCGCAGGCCTATCGCGAGATCTCGCTTTTGCTGCGCCGCCCGCCCGGCCGTGAGGCCTATCCGGGCGACGTCTTTTACCTCCACTCGCGCCTGCTCGAGCGCGCCGCCAAGCTCAACGATGAAAACGGTGGCGGCAGCCTCACCGCCCTGCCGGTCATCGAAACCCAGATGGGCGACGTCTCGGCGTACATCCCGACCAACGTCATCTCCATCACCGACGGGCAGATTTACCTCGAGTCCGACCTCTTCTTCGCCGGCCAACGCCCGGCCGTGAACGTCGGCCTGTCGGTGAGCCGGGTCGGCGGCAACGCGCAGATCAAAGCCATGAAGTCTGTTGCCGGCTCCCTGCGGCTGGACCTCGCCCAGTACCGCGAGCTGGCGGCCTTCGCCCAGTTCGGTTCCGATCTCGACCGGGCAACACAGAGACAGCTGGCACGCGGCGAACGGTTGATGGAGATCCTCAAGCAGGGACAGTACGCACCGATTCCGGTGGGCCTGCAAATCGTGACGATTTTCGCCGGCACCAAGGGCTTCCTCGACAAGCTCAAGGTCTCCGCTATCGGGGCGTTCAAACCCTTCCTCGAGCGATATGTCGAGGACAACGGCGCCGCCACACTCGAACGTATCATCAGCACCGGGGTGCTCGACGACGACAGCGCGGAGGAGCTGTCGAAGCTCATCACGGCGGCGCGGGACCTCTTCCTCAAGGAGAATCCGGAGGCCGCTCTTGGCTAATACGCGGGACCTCGTCAGGCGGATTCGCTCCGTCAAGGGGACACAGCAGATCACCAAGGCCATGATGTTGG
>Ga0316578_10000566_pt1 | contig 12791 bp, 14 predicted proteins | sample J0NA_2_FD_203076 | JGI IMG/M metagenome (GOLD analysis project Ga0316578, IMG submission 203076) | Rhizosphere microbial communities from salt marsh grasses in Alabama, United States - J0-2_160517rDrC | ecosystem: Host-associated > Plants > Roots > Rhizosphere | place: USA: Alabama | collected... | reverse complement strand
GCTGGGCTGGCGTGGCCCCGCCGGCACGAACGACTGGGGGGATGCCCGGTCGCCCGGGGCGGGCGGCCCATCCGGTAGGTCTGTCCCGATAGCATGCGTTAAGATTGAACAGGCAGCACGAACCGCCACTGGTATGCAAGCCTGGTAGATGCCCAATCGCGGAACAGAGACCATGGTCGACGCAGCCCTAGAACCCACTCCGCATCGGGCCCATCGTTGGACCCGGGCCGAGTACGAGCGCATCGTCGAGGTCGGCGGCTTCAGCCCCACGGCGCGGCTGGAATTGCTGGACGGTGAGATCATCGACATGAGCCCACAGAAGAGCCTGCACGCCAGCGCGTGCGACCTGACGGAGGCAGCGCTGCGGGCCTGCGCCTTCGCAGGGGCCTACGTGCGCACGCAGAAGCCGCTGGCCATCGATGACCTGTCGGAGCCGGAGCCGGACATCGCCGTCGTCCCCGGAGCGGTGCGGGACTATGTCGACCACCACCCGACCACCGCGCTGCTCGTCGTCGAGGTGGCCGACAGCAGCCTCGACTTCGACCGCCGGCGCAAGGCGCCCGTCTATGCCAGAAACGGCATTCCCGAGTACTGGATCGTGAATCTTCGGGACCGGGTGCTGGAGATCCATCGCGAGCCCGTGCAGGATGCCTACCGGCGGATCGACACCTTCCGGCCGGGCCAGCGCCTCAGTCCGGTGTCCGCTCCCGACTGCAGCGTCCATGTCGCCGATCTGATCCCCTGAGCCACCGCTCGAGCTCTCGAGCCGGCCGCAGGCCGCGCATCGACGCCCGACAGCCAGCTCGGGTGAAGCGCTGGGTGTCGGGGGTCTTGCGCGAAGCATCTGCCGACTCCGGTCGGAATGTCGGAGCTAAACCGGCATAGAGGTCTGCCGACGCTGGAGCGCGGCGGCGGTTTTCGCTAGTCTGCCGCCCCATCGATGTACCCAGATGGCACTGGTCATGTACGGACCCGAAACGAGCAAGTCGAGCGCGCGAATCCTGTGGACCGGGCTCCTCGCCATGCTGCTCTGCGGTTGCGACCGGGGCCCCGACGAGGCGGTCGCCCTCGGCACGCTGGAGCGCGACCGCGTGGCGCTGACGGCGACCGTCGCCGAGGTCCTGGTGGCGCTGCCGGTGGCACGCGGCACGCGGGTGACGAAGGGCACGGTGCTGGCCCGGCTTGACGATCGCCAGCAGAAGGCGCAGGTGGAGCGCAGCAAGGCCGAGGTCGCCCAGGCCGAGGCCAATCTCCAGAAGCTCAAGAACGGCGCGCGGCCGCAGGAGATCGCCGCGGCGCGGGCCCAGGTCGCCGGGGCCGAGGCGGCACTGCGCGAGGCGCAGATCACCTACGAGCGCAACACCCAGCTTCAGGCATCCAAGTCGGTCAGCCAGGCGGACGTGGACAAGAGCAAGGCGACGCGCGACGGCGCTCAGGCAGGCCTGGACGAGGACAAGCAGAAGCTGGCGGAATTGCTCGCGGGCACCCGCGCCGAGGAGGTCCAGCAGGCCGAGGCCGAGCTGGCCGCGGCCCGGGCCGAGCTTGCCTACCAGCAGGCCGTGCTCGCGGACCTGACCATCGAGGCGACCCGCGACGGCATCGTCGACAACCTGCCCTGGAACGTCGGCGAGCGCGTGACCGCGGGCAGCCCGGTGGTGGTGATGCTGGCGGGGGCCCGGCCCTATGCGCGGGTCTATGTGCCCGAGCCGCACCGGGTCGGGATCGACATGGGCGACACGCTCAAGGTGCGCGTGGACGGCTTGGCGCAGACGTTCGATGGGAAGGTGCGCTGGATCAGCTCGGAGCCGTCCTTTACCCCGTACTACGGGCTCAACGAGTCCGACCGCAGCCGGCTCGTCTACCTGGCCGAGGTGGAGCTTCCGGACGCGGGCGCCGACCTGCCCAGCGGCGTCCCGGCACAGGTCCTGATGCCGTGACCGAAGCGGTCATCGAGGCCCGGGGCCTGACCCGTCGCTTCGGCGACTTCACCGCCGTCGATTCCCTGGATCTGAGCGTCGAGCGCGGCACCATCTACGGCTTCCTCGGTCCCAACGGCTGCGGCAAGACGACCACGGTGCGCATGCTGACCGGGCTGCTGACGCCGAGCGCCGGCACCGCGACGGTGCTCGGCTACGACCTCCCCAGGGACGCCGAGCCGCTCAAGCGCAAGATCGGCTACATGACCCAGCGCTTCTCGCTGTACGAGGACCTCAGCGTATGCGAGAACCTGGGCTTCGTCGGCAAGGTCTACGGCCTCGGCGGGCGCCGGGCGCGGGCGCGCATCGACGAGCTGCTGGCCCTCTACAACCTGACCGACCTGGCCCGGCGCCGCGCCGGCGCCATGAGCGGCGGCCAGCGGCAGCGCCTGGCGTTGGCCGCGGCGACCATCCATGCGCCGAAGCTCCTGTTCCTGGACGAGCCCACATCGGCCGTGGACCCGCAGAGCCGGCGCGATTTCTGGGAGCGCCTGTTCGACCTCATCGACGGCGGCACCAGCATCCTGGTCTCGACCCACTACATGGACGAGGCCGAGCGCTGCCACCGCATCGCGATCCTGTCCGCCGGGCGGGTGCGCGCCGACGGCTCGCCCCAGGCGCTGATGGACGCCATGGGTGCGCACGTGGTCGAGGTGGCGACGCCGGACCCGCGCGGGGCCAAGCAGGCGCTGACGGCCCTGCCGGAGGTGATCTCCGCGGCCCAGCTCGGCGCCCGGCTGCGGGTGCTGGTCACCGACCGCATCGCCGACCCGGTGGCCTGGCTGCGGCAACAGCGCCTCGGCACGCCGCCGACGGCCGTGGAGCAGGTGCGTCCGAGCCTGGAGGACGTCTTCGTCACCAGCACGGGGGATGGCCGGCAATGAACTCGCTGCGCCGAATCCTTGCGGTCCTGCAGAAGGAGCTGCTGCAGATACGCCGCGACCGGGTCACGCTGGGCATGATCGTCATGCTGCCCCTGGTGCAACTGCTGCTGTTCGGCTACGCGATCAACACCGACGTGCGCCACATCCCGGCGGCCGTCGTGGACCAGAGCAACACGGCCCTGAGCCGGGTCCTGACCCAGATCGTCAACGCCACCCAGGTGGTGGACTTCGTCGAGCGCCACGACGACCTCGACGAGGCCGAGCGGGCCATCGTCGCCGGCCGCGTGCGGGCCGCCTTCATCATCCCGCCCGACCTGGCCCAGCGCGTGGTGCGCAGCCCCGCCGTGGCCCTGGACCTGGCCACGCCCCGCTCGACGGACGAGGAGACCAGCCGCCCGGTGGCGCAGTGGATCGTGGACGGCTCCGACACGACCATCGCGGCGGCCATCAAGGCCCTGCGCTCGATGCCGCTGCACGAGCTCTTCGAGCAGGACGTGAACCGCACCACGCCGACCTTCGAGGTGGCGCTGTTCTACAACCCGGAGCAGCGCACCGTGGTCAACATCGTGCCGGGCCTGGTGGGGATCATCCTGACGATGACCATGATCATGTTCACGTCCGCGGCCATCGTTCGCGAGAGCGAGCGCGGCAACATGGAGATGCTGATCAACACGCCGGTGCGCTCGCTGGAGCTGATGATCGGCAAGATCATTCCGTACATCTTCATCGGCCTGATCCAGGCCCTGATCATCCTGAGCCTGGGCCACCTGATCTACGCCGTGCCCGTGAGCGGCGGGCTGCCGGCCCTGGCCGTGGCCACGCTGCTGTTCATCGGCGCCAGCCTGTCGCTGGGCCTGGTGCTGTCCACCATCGCCAAGAGCCAGCTCCAGGCCATGCAGCTGACCCTGTTCATCCTGCTGCCGTCCATCCTGCTGTCCGGCTTCATGTTCCCGTTCGAGGGCATGCCGGCACTGGCGCAGGACATCGCCGAGGCCCTGCCGGCAACGCACTTCCTGCGGGCGATCCGCGCCGTGGTGCTCAGGGATGCGACGCTGGCCGAGATCCGCCCGGACGCGCTCTGGCTCGGCGCCTTCATGATCGGCGGGCTGCTGGTGGCGTCGCTGCGGTTCACGAAGCGGCTCGGCTGAACAGCATTGCCATTGCGGTAGGTCCATCCCGCGGATCGCAGTGGGCCATGCGAATTGGCTGGTGTCGCGGCCCCGGCTGGCACACCGGGGCCTTGCCGGGGTCAGTCGCTGATCTCGGTCGGCTGATGCCGCTTCAGGATCTCGACGATCTCCGGCCGGGCGGTATCGGCCGCGACCACCGAGATGCGGTGCTGGTCGTGGTCGCTGCGGATCTCGTCCTGCGGAATGCCGGTGGCGATCAGGTCGTCGATGGCGTTCTTCACCTGGCCCTCCGACTCATACACGGCGACGATGCTGTTGGACATGGACTTGACCTCCTCGGGTTGGATACGCCGGCGTGCGCGGCGGGCGGGTCCGGCCGGACCCTGCGCGGCGACCGCTGGTTCCAGAACCGCGTCTCTGCGCGTGACGGGCTCACAAGCGAGTGTAGTGGGGAACTGGAAGCAGAACAAAAGGATGCGATGTACGCCACGCCCGTTCGAGGCTCTCGAGCCGGCAGAAGCTTCTCCATGGTTTCGCATCGAGCGGTCGCCTTGTGCTCGTCCTGGACTCACCGCGAACGGCGACAGCGCGAGTGCGATGAACACCGGGCTGGCGAGCGGCGGCAAGCTCCAGCAGGCGTCCGTACGCTTACTAGTTGCCGGTTGGGCGCCTGCGGCGTCAGGGTGCCAGCTCGGCGGGCTGATGCCGCTCCAGAATCTCGGCAATCTCCGGATGTGCGGTGTCGGCGACCGTGACCTCGACCCGGGGCTTGGCATCATCGCTGCGGATGCGCTCCAGCGGGATCCCGGTGGCAATCAGGTCGTCGATGGCATTCTTCACTTGGTATTGCGAGTCGTAGACGGCAACGATGGTCTTGGACATGACGCACCTCTGGGGCGTGTATATTCGCGTTGCACAAGAGAGCAGCAAAGGTCATGCCCGCCCCCCGAAGCCGCTCATCCGTGCCGCCCGGGTTATTTGCCCCGCCGCCCCGGTGCACCTGACCCACCATGGGCAAGCCAACACCCACCCCAGGTTGACATCTCAGCCCGCACTTCGCACTTCGACTTACGAACTTCCCCCCGCCATCGGTAAACTCCTACCAAAACGCCTGGTCATCTCTCCAAACCACGCCATGCGAGGAGCTCCATGAACGCCGCCGTCGATAGCCGCGCCGCGGCCATACCAGCGCAGTCCGCGCCCAGACCCTGGGACCTGGATGCGATCCGCCGCGATTTCCCGATCCTGGACCAGCAGGTGCACCGAGCGCCGCTGGCCTACCTGGACAACGCCGCCACGGCGCAAAAGCCGGCCGCCGTCATCGATGCCGTGGCGGAGTTCTACCGGCACGACAATTCCAACGTGCACCGGGCGGTGCACGCGCTGGCGGAGCGGGCGACGGCCGCCTACGAGCACGCCCGCGAGCGGGTGCGGGGCTGGATCAATGCAGCCTCGGCGGACGAGATCGTCTTCCTGCGCGGCACCACCGAGGCCATCAACCTGCTGGCCCATTCCCTCGGCCAGGCCTGGTCCGCCGGCGACCGCGTGGTGCTGACGACGATGGAGCATCACGCCAACATCGTGCCCTGGCAGCTGTTGCGCGAGCGCACCGGCATCGACATCGCCGTGCTGCCGGTGACTGCCGACGGCGAGCTGGAGCTGGACGCACTGCCGGCGCTGCTGGACGGGCCGGTGCGGCTGCTGGCGTTGACCCACGTGTCCAACGTGCTCGGCACCGTCAACCCGGTGGCTGAAGCCGTGCGCATCGCTCACGACCATGGCGTGCCGGTGCTGGTGGATGGCGCTCAGGCCCTGGCCCATGAGCGGGTGGACATGCAGGCCCTGGACTGCGACTTCTATGCCTTCTCGGGCCACAAGATGTTCGGGCCGACCGGGATCGGCGTGCTCTACGGCAAGGCCGAGCGCCTGGCCGCGTTGCCGCCCTGGCAGGGCGGCGGCGAGATGATCCGCCGGGTGACCTTCGAGCGGGTGCGCTTCGCGCCGCCGCCGCAGCGCTTCGAGGCCGGCACCCAGGACTTCGCCGGCGCCGTTGGCCTCGCCGCCGCCATTGATTACCTGAGCACGCTGGACCGCGACGCCATGGCCCGCCACGAGCAGGCCCTGCTGGCCCACGCCACCGAGCGCCTGGAGGCGATTCCGGGCTTGCGCCTCATCGGTAGGGCGGCGCACAAGGCCCCGGTGCTGTCGTTCCTCGTGGACGGCGTGCACGCCCATGACATGGGCACGCTGCTGGACCGCAAGGGGGTCGCGGTGCGCACCGGCCACCACTGCGCCATGCCGCTGATGGACTTCTACGGTGTGCCGGCCACGACCCGTGCGTCGATGGCGTTCTACAACACCCTCGATGAGATCGATCGCCTGGCCGACGCCATCGACTACGCCCGCGGGGTACTGGCATGAGCGACGAACTGGACGACCTGTACCAGGAGATTATCCTCGACCACAACCGCCACCCGGCCAACTTCCGGCCGATGCCGGACGCCGACCGCACGGTCGAGGCCGACAACCCGCTGTGCGGCGACCAACTCACGCTATATCTGAAGCTGGACGGCGGGCGCATCGCCGACATCGCCTTCCAGGGCAGCGGCTGCGCCATCTCGGTGGCGTCCGCCTCGCTGCTCACGGAGCGCCTCAAAGGTGCCAGTGTCGCCGAGGCCGAGGCCCTGTTCGAGACCATGCACGCGGTGCTGACGGACGCGCCGCGGGCCGCCGACGACGACACCGATCTGGGCAGTCTCGCCGCGCTGGCCGGCGTGCGCCGCTATCCGATGCGGGTCAAGTGCGCAACGCTGAGCTGGCACGCGCTGAAGGCCGCCCTCGACGGCCGCGGCAGCGAGGACATCGTCAGCACCGAATAGCCAGGAGCCCCCCGGCGGTCCTGGCTCTCCGCGCCGAACCCTGGATCGGTATCAAAGCCGATCCCGATCCCGATGGCCACAACGGCCAGCGTTCTTTCCATGTGACGAAGGTCTTGTTATGAACACCGGGGGTTGCATGGCAATATGCCTGTCTGCTAGCAACCGGAGGGCGGGGCTCTCCTTTCTAGATCGCTGAAATAGAAGCAAAAAGTAAGCTGGTCAAAGAATGGTCAAACTGATCGGAAGACCGGCGGCAGCAGGCCGGGCGGGGGACGGCCGGCCTGTTTTCGACAGAGTTATCCACAGGCAGTGTGGGTAAGCCGGAATTCGTCTGTCCGGCCAGTGTCTTGCGGCATGGCGCCGTGGCGCTCGTCCGCCAGGACCTCCAGCTTAGCGTGCACCCACCACCTGGCCGACGACCCGCTGCTCCAGCACCTTGCCGGCCACCGGGGTGTGGAAGCGGTGATCGTCGTTGACGTTCAGGCAGGCATGTGGACGCTTGGAAGTCTAGTCCGCGAGTCAAGTCTTAGCGGCGTTCCATCGGCACCGGCGCCCTCTGCCACAGGTCCGCGTTGCCACGGAACAGGGTGGCCATGGACCAGAGCGCAGCGGCGAGTGCCAGCCCCAGCGCGATCCAGGTGGCCGGCTGCAGCACCGGTGCCGCCGCCGGCCAGGCGAGGCCGCCCAGCGTGGTGCCGCAGGCGATGAGCTGAAAGACGAGCTTCCATTTGTTCAACTGGCCGGTGCTGATGACGACGCCGACGCATGGCGCCATGCTGCGAAAGCCTTGGACTGCGAATTCCCGGCCCAGCAAGAGCAGTACGATCCATAGCGGCACCCAGTCCGGATGGCGGCTGGCCAGGTAGACGAGGAGGACGTTCGCGAAAACCTTGTCCGCGAGCGGATCCAGGAACAGGCCCAGGTTCGACGCGCAGTCCAGCCGGCGCGCCACCCAGCCGTCGAAGAAATCGGTGATCGAGGCAAGCAGGAACAGCCCCAGCGCCCACCAGGCGGCCCCGGTGCCGCCATGGGCGAGCAGCAGGATCACCGGCACGATCAGGAACAGGCGGGATAGGGTCAGCAGGTTGGGCAGCGAGCGCATCGGATCGTCCTCCGCGGGCGGGGCGCCGGAGGCTGGTTGTCATTGACCGTTAATGATCGATGACGGACCGGCGGCCTGCAACGGCCTGGGAGGGACGAGGCGCGCGCGGCGATGGGCGCGGGGTGCCGGAGCGGCGCGGAGGGGGAGGGAAACGACGAAAGAATGCCGGACGACGGCCGCGCGCTGGTCGTCACGGGACATCCCGCCCCGCGGGAGGCACCCCGGCGGCCGGGTGCTCCGAAGGGGCGGGATGCATGCGACCTGTCAGTCGCCGGAGACCTCCTCGGCCTCCATTTCGGCCCCCTGCTCCTCCAGCTTCTTCTGCTTTGCGGCTTGCTCCTCGGCGACGGCCTCGGCCGCCTTCGCCTCGGTCTCGGCGGCTTGGTCATCCATGGTCGCGGCCGATTCCTCCGCGGCCACGGCGAGGCCGGTGGACAGCGCCATGGCGGCACAGAAGGCGGCGGTGGACAGGACGGAGTTCTTCTTCATGTGCTCGAGCCCTCGGTAGTCGATGGACGGCATCCGGGTTTTCCAGGGGACACCAGCAATGCCGATACAGCGGGGTCATCAGCGACGGCGGATGGTCTGGTCCCGCTCGGGCTCATGGCTCGGGGGAACGGCCGCCGCCGCGCCTGCATTCTGGGACAGGTGGCGTGCTTCGGCAAGCTCAGTAGACCTAGCCGGTCGCCCCGGCGCCGCCAAACAGGCCCATCCAGAATGGCCGTTTGCGCGCACGCTGCTGTTGCAGGCGGGCAAGGTCGGCGCGATGGCTCTCGAGCAGCGGGTGCCGGATGGATTCGTCCAGGGCCACTACCTTGCAGAGCTGCGTCTCGGCCTCGGCGAGATCGCCGAGGGCCTCGTGCAGCCGGGCCAGGTTATAGCGGGCGGCACTCTCGCTCCAGCGGTCGCCGCTGTCGCAGCAGAGTCGCAGGGCCTCGTCGTAACAGGCGACGGCGCGGGCCGCTTCGCCCAGGCCGTCGTACACCTCGGCCATGTCGGTCAGGGTCGCCGCCGCACTGGACTTGTCCCCCAGTCTGCGTAGCAGCGTCAAGGCCGCGTCGTAACATTCCAGCGCCCGCGTCTTGTCATTCATCGCAGAGCGGAGGGCGCCGACGCTGGCGAGCATGGCCGCCTCGCCGGCCCGGTCGCCGAGCTGCCGGCAGATGGGCAGGGCGGCCTCGTAGCACGCCAGTGCCTCTTGCTTGTGGTCCGCCGCTGCATGCAGGGCGGCGGTGTTGCTCAGGATCGTTGCTTCGCCGGTCCTGTCCCCCAAGGCGCGCACCAGCGCCAGGGCCTGCTGGAAGCACGCCAGCGCCTGTGGCGTCTCACCCAGCTCGGCATGGTCCAGGCCCATGTCGTTCAGCACCATTGCCTGGCCGGCCTTGTCGCCGGCGTCCCGGCTCAGGGTCAGGGCCTGATCGTGGTAGTCCAGCGCCTGGCGTCTGTCGCCGAGCACATCGCGGGCCTGGCCAAGGGTGTTGAGCAGCAGGGCGTTGAGCTGCGGCCCGCCGTCGCTTCGCGCCCGCTCCAGCGCATCCCCGGTCCAGGCGGTGATGTCCTGCCACAGACCGCGGCGTTGCTGGAAGTCCCGGCAGGCCCACAGCAGCGTCAGCACCTGCGGCAGCTCCGCGGCCCCGGTCAGCTGTTGCCAGGCCCAGCGCAGCTGCGGATAGACGCTGGCAATGCCGTCCCAGTTTTCCGGGTCGGCTTCGATCACGGCGAGGTAGTGGGCACGGTGGCGGGCGATGGCGTCGTCGCTGACCCGACCCCGCGCCACGTCGGCAACGGACTGCGGCAGCGCCAGGCGATCGGGGCCGGCCTGCTCCACGAGACCACGCGCCACCAGGGCCGCCAGCGTCTCGACCGATGCTTCGCTGACCGCCCTGGCCGCGTCCAAGTCGAAATCCGCGGGCCGTGGCGCAAAGGCGCCCAAGGCCTCGAACGCCGCCACGAGTGGCTCGGCCATGTCGTCGAGATTCAGCATGACGCCGTGCCGGATCGTGTCCACGTGGCGGTCTCCGCTGCCCAGGTGCGCCCGGACCAGCGCCAGGCGACGCTCGGTATCGGCGAGGTCCTGCGCCGGCACTGCACCGGACTCGGCAGACGCGTGGGAGCCCCGGGCCGCGACGAAGCCCGCGATCAGGTCCAGGGACGTCGGCAGGCCGCCGGCGGCCTCGGCAAGTGCGTAGATGGCGGCGGCGTCGAGCCCTTGCGCATCCGACAGCCGCTCCTGCAACAGCGCGAAGGCGTGCTCGATCTCGAGCTCCGGCACCCGCAGTACCTGCTCGGATGCGGCGAAGCCGTGGGCGAGGTCCGGAACGCAGGTGGTCAGCAGGTGCGCGCAGCCGGGGCCGCCACAGCGCAGCAGCCTTGCGTGCTCCGGGTCCCACGCGTCGTCAATGACCAGAAGCAGATGAGCCTCGCGCATGGCCCGGACCAGGGCCTCGGCGCGAGCCTCCGGAGTCGGCAGGCCGATCACGTCAACCCCAAGTCGCGCGCCCCAGGCGTCGAGGATGCTCATGACATCGGCGTCCCGGCCCAGGCCCGCCCAGAGGACTCCTTCCGTGAACTGCGCGCGTACATGGGGATGCTGCGCCAGCCTGGCCGCGAGGGTGCTCTTGCCCACGCCGGATCGCCCCTGTAGGGATACGTCGCCCCGGCGCAGCCGGTCCGCCAGCGTGTCGATGAGTTCCTCCCGACCCAGCAGCGGCCGCGGCGGCCCGGGCAGCTCGTGCGCCGGCGGCGGGGGCGGGGGCGGGCGCACACCCGTTGTGTCCGCGACCTGGAGATCTCCGGCGACGCTTGGCTCAGCCGTCGCGGTCTCGCTGTCGGACCCAGGGGCGCGCTGGAGGTGCTGTGCTGTCACGGGGTAATGCTCCACGCTTCGTGCGTCGTATTAGCGCCGGATCACCGCGTCGACGTCTACGAGAGCGGGCTCGACGCTCCGGCCCATCGTCGGCGATATCCTGCGCCGGGCTTGGAATCGGCCGTGCTGCATGTCGCGGCTACCATCCACCATTCAGTGTATGGCCCGGTGCCGGCTGCGTTGGCGCCCTATTGGAGAATCGCGATGCCGGTCACAAGCGTCAATGGCTCCATCCTTGCAGCGCTGCTCCTGCCGCCGGGGTACTATTTGGGCAGGCCGGCTGCGTTGAGACCGTCCCCGGCGGCCGTCACGGCTGACACGCCGCGGCTCTGCTGTGCCGGCCAGCGACCCTCAGTGCCCGAGTGCGGCATCCATCGTGCGACAGGGGCGCCCCGGCGACGGGTGCGTTCCCGGAGGAGCAATCATGACGAACGTGAACGACTTGGCCGAACAGCACATGCTGGCCTACGAATCCCGCCAGCGCCACACGGGCGAGCTGCTGGAGCGTGCGCGGCAGCGCATGGGAACCGGGCCGGAGCATGCCGGCGCGCAGCGAGAGGTCGAGCAACTGGCGCAGCAGCATGCCGAGCTCAGCGCCGCTCTGCAGAAGATGAAGGAGGGGCCGCAGCAGGACTGGCAACAGGGGGAGATCGAGCAGGCCGGTCCGATGGCGGTCTGGGACGTCCTCGCCCAGCAGCTGGAGAAGCTGGTGGAAAGGCTCAGGTGAACCGATCCGGTACACCAGAGCCGGACGAAATCACCCGCCGCCGCGGTGTGGCGCGCGAAGCGGACTGATGACTGGCGCGATCAATCCACCGGCACCTGCCCGCCGTCCTTGACCGCCTTCAGCGAGAACGACGACTCGATGGATGTGACGCCGGGCAGGGCGCGGATGCGGGCGCTGATCCGCTCGCCGTACTCGCGCAGGTTGCGCGCGACCGCGCAGAGCAGGAAGTCGGTGGCGCCGGAGACCTGGTGGCACCAGAGGACCTCGGGGATCGACTGTACACCGGCCTCGAACGCGCGCTCCAGCTCCGGGTCGTGGCTGCCGAAGCGCACGTGCACGAAGGCCAGAACCTCGTAGCCCAGCGCGCGCGGGTCCACGACGGCGCGATAGCCGAGGATGGCGCCGGAGTCCTCCAGTGCGCGCACGCGCCGCCAGGTCGGCGCCTCGGCCAGGTGGACCGCCTTTGCCAGCGATGCATTGGTGGCGCGGCCGTTCTCCTGTAAGAGCGCCAGCAGGCGGCGGTCGCGTGCGTCCGGCGCCGGAAGCCGACCATCCGCCGGGCTGGGAAGATTCTTTCGCATACTTCGCGTCCCAGGGAGGAAAAGGTTAGATGCTTTCACGCCAGTTGCTGCATTCTAGCCGCAGTCTTTCCTGCATTCCCAAGCGACCCCGATGAGCACAGCGCCGCCCGACCACGACTTCTCCACCCGCGCCATCCACGCCGGCTACCACGGCCAGGATCACCAGGGGGCGCTGAATCCGCCCGTGTTCTGGTCCTCGACCTTCGCGTTCGAGTCCGCGGCCCAGGGCGCCGCGCGCTTCGCCGGCACCGAGCCCGGCATGATCTACACCCGGGTCACCAATCCGACCGTACAGACGCTGGAGACCCGGCTCGCCGAGCTGGAGGGTGCCGAGGCGGGCCTGGCCTTCGGCTCCGGCATGGGCGCGATCAACTCGCTGCTGTGGACGCTGCTGCGGCCCGGCGACGAGCTGGTCGTGGACCTGACCCTGTACGGCTGCACCCACTCGCTGGTGAACCATTTGCTGCCGCAGTTCGGCATCGTCACCCGTTCCGTGGACTTCACGCGGCCCGACGCGCTGGCCGAACACCTGAACGAGCGCACGCGCCTGGTCCTGTTCGAGACGCCGGCCAATCCGAACATGCGGCTGGTCGACATCGAGGCGGTGTCGGCCGTCGTGCACCAGCACAGCGAGGCGCTGGTGGCC
>Ga0316578_10000565_pt1 | contig 12796 bp, 15 predicted proteins | sample J0NA_2_FD_203076 | JGI IMG/M metagenome (GOLD analysis project Ga0316578, IMG submission 203076) | Rhizosphere microbial communities from salt marsh grasses in Alabama, United States - J0-2_160517rDrC | ecosystem: Host-associated > Plants > Roots > Rhizosphere | place: USA: Alabama | collected... | reverse complement strand
GTTCGCTCCACACCTCGAGCACGCCGTCCTGCCGAACGCCGGGCGCGTCGTCGCCGCCGCCCTCGACCTCGTCCGCAGGGACCCGATGACCACGTGACGGCTCCGCCCGTGGCGAGGTGAGGAGGAATTGGGACGTGGCTGCGCTGGTAGGAACCTCGGGCTGGACCTACGACAGCTGGGCCGCGCCGTTCTACCAGGGCGTTCCGAGGCGGCGCTGGCTCGAGCACTACGCCGGTCGTCTGCCGACCGTCGAGCTCAACGCGAGCCACTACCGCTGGCCGAAGGACGCCACCTTCGAGGGCTGGCGCGAGCGCCTCCCACCGAGGTTCGAGATGGCGGTCAAGGCGCCCAGGGCGCTGACGCACGCGCGCCGGCTCTCTACGCCGCAACGGTGGGCGGAGATCATCGGGCGGGGGATGCGGCTGCTCGGCGACCGCGCAGGACCCCTCCTCCTCCAGCTGCCCCCGGACCTCGAGCGCGACGACGACCGGCTCGACCGCGCCCTGGCGGCGATGCCGCGGGGCCTGCGGACCGCCGTCGAGCTGCGACACCCCTCGTGGCACGAGGACGGGGTGTTCGCGCTGCTCGAACGCCACACCGCCGCCTACGTCGTGATGAGTGGCGCGCACCTCCCGTGCGTCCTTCGGGCCACGGCACCGCTCGTCTACATCCGCTGGCACGGGCCCAGCCACCACCACCTCTACGCGGGCTCCTACCCCGAGGAGGACCTGCGATGGTGGGCCGACCGCATCCACGAGTGGACCCGTGCCGGCCACGACGTCCGCGGCTACTTCAACAACGACGAACGCGGCTACGCCGTGGCGAACGCCCAGCGCCTGTCCGAGCTCCTCGGGCCGTGAATGGCCACCCTGATCAGCCGGTGGGTGGCGGTGGTGCCGGAGTCGTTGCCGCCGGGTCGGGGTCCATGTCGAGCCGGAACGGCGGGTAGTCGTCGGTGAGCAGCAGCGCGTACCCGCTGACGCGGAGCACCCAGCGGTTGAGGCCCACGACGAGCCGGTAGAGCGGTGTCGGGAACGTCGCGGTGAACAGGAGGATGACGGCGCCGATCAGTACGAGAACGCTGATCAGTCCGGGGTACTGGACGGTGTAGTCGGTGCCCTGGACGGTGTGGGTCGTCGACCAGCCGCTGAGCAGGGCCACGACGATGTACTGGGGGATGGCGAGCAGCCACCACTTGACGAGCACCAGACCTCGCGAGAGGTGCTCCGGGTAGTCCACGTCGAGGCGTGCGGGGTAGTCCGGGTCGTCGGCGAGGGTGAACGGCGGGTACCGGTCGGTGCCGAGCACGGTGTACGCGTAGTACTGCACCCGCCAGCTCCACCGCAGCACCCCGACGGTGTAGTCGAACAGCGCTCGGGGATAGCGGCCGGTGACGAGGATGGCGAAGAACGCGATGACGCTGACGACGACCACGCCCACCCAGAGGAAGAAGAGCAGCACGACGTGCGGCAGCGCCAGCAGCCACTTGATGAGCCACATCCCTCGGGAGGCCTGGACCTCCGGGGCGGCCACCACGCGTACTGGGTAGTCCGGTGCCTGCATGCTCAACCACCTCCGGCGAGGCCAACTCCTCCAGCGTAGGAGCCTGCCGAGGTCTTGGCGCACGACGGTGGCCTTCGACACAGCCGGCGTCGGGGGTGTCCGGTCCGGCCTGAACGCTGGCCGCAGCGGCAGGGCTCATCGCAGCGGAAGCCCTCGGGTCGACCCGGAAGGGTCCCGAGGCGACCCCGGGGCAACCGGCATCCGGCGGGAAACCTGGGGCGGGGTGATGGGCGCGGGGACGCGCCGTCGGGGCGGCCGCGAACGTCAGGGCACGAGCCACTCGAAGAGCAGCTCGGTGAACCGCTCCGGCTGCTCCATGCTCGGCAGGTGAGCGACGTCCGCCCATCCGATGCGGGTGGCGTCCTCGAGGCCGTGCTCGAGCCGGTCGGCCGAGTCGAGCGTGGTGTCGAGGTCGAGCCCGCCGACCAGGACGAGGGTCGGCGCGAGGACCTCGGCGAGACGGTGCATGGGGTCGATCGCCGGTTCCGACTCCAGATCGATGGCCTCGTCCCCCCAGCCGAGCTGGATGTCGAAGGCATTGCGCTGCATCCGGGCGACCGACGCCACGACTCCAGGATCGACGTCGTCCAGCGAGCGCCCGCGTCCGGCCACCCAGGCGTCCAGGTTGGCGGTGACCGCCGCGTCGACGTCCCCCGCGTCCAGCGCGGCGACCTCGGCGGCCACGAACTCCGCGAGGTCGTCGGTCCGGGTGGCGAGCAGGCTCCCGCCCGGAGGGGCCAGCACCAGCGACTCGACGATGTCCGGCCGGGCCAGGGCCACCTCGAGCGACACCCCGGCCCCCAGAGACGCCCCGACCAGGTGGCACCGCACGACCCCCAGCTCGTCCAGCGTGGCCAGGACATCCTCGGGATGCGAGAACGGTTGCGTCGGAATGGCATCGGATTCTCCGAAGCCTCTCAGGTCGACCCGGACGGCGTCCAGGTCGGTGGTGAGCGCCTCCCACTGCGGGTCCCACATGCGGCGGTCCGCGATGCCGGCATGGACGAGGACGACCGGCAGCTCGGTGCCGTGGCGAGTGACGGTGTCGTGGGCGAGCACCGCCCGACCGTCACTGAGCATGCCCATCGCCGCCGCCACCCCTCCACGCTAGCGGGCGCGCTCGGTGACGCTCCCCGGCGAGTGACGCACCCGACGGGCGTCGACCGGGCATACTGCCGCCGTGCGCGACGACGAGGTCCTGACGTACACGCCCGGCCGGGGCGCCCGCGCCGCGTTCGTCGTCAACGCCGTCGTGGCCTGGCTCGGGATCGTGCTCACCGTGGCCCTCTCCGGGTTGGGGTGGTACACCCCCCAGCCCCCCGAGCCGGGGTTGTACGGCGTACACCCCGAGGGCCCGGCCGGGGTCGTCTCCCGGCTGTCCGACACCGCCAGCTACTTCACCATCTGGTCGAACGTCGTGGTCGCGGTCGCGGTCACGCTGCTGGCCCGCAGAGAGACCCGGGTCACCGGCTGGGTGCGGGTGCTGCGCCTCGATGCTCTCCTCATGATCACGATCACCGCGATCGTGTACCACGTGCTGCTCGCGCCGACGGCGGTCGTCGTGGGGTGGTCGCGGCTCACCGACCCGATCCTCCATCAGCTGACCCCCGCGCTCACCGTGCTCGTGTGGCTCGTGTTCGGGCCGCGGCGGTGGGTCTCCTGGCGGGTGGTGGTCGCCTCGCTCGGCATCCCGCTGGCGTGGATCGTGTGGATGCTGGCTCGCGGCGCCGTCGTCGACGCCTACCCCTACGGCTTCGCCAACGTCGAGGAGCACGGCTACGCAGCCGTGGCCACGACCCTCGTCGCCATCCTCGGCTTCGGGGTGGTCGTGGCGGCGTTCTACTGGGTGCTCGACCTGGCGGTGAGCCGGGTCACCACCCGGCGCGCCACCGCCTGAGCCGCGGGGTCACTGGGCCGTGAGGTCCTCCACGGAGAGATCCACCATGACCTCGCTCGCGAGCTCTTCGAGGGCGGCACGCAGCTCGCCGACGTCGGCACCCTGGGACAGGGCCACCACGGCGCGGGCCTCGAAGAGCCGGCCGCCTGCCATGGGAGCCTCGCGCGTCGTCGTCTCGAGCTCGGCGACCGACAGGCCGTGCTCGGCGAGCACTCCCGAGACCGCCTGGACGATGCCCGGGTGGTCGTTGCCGACGAGCTCCACGACCACGTCGCGTTGCGCCGACCGGTCGTCACCCGAGCCGGGCTGCACCTCGACCTCGAGCATCCCGTGCAGGGGGCGCAAGGCGGCCTGGAGCTCCTCGGAGCGGGAGGCCGGAACCGACACCTCGACCATCCCTGCGAACTTGCCCGCCAGCTGGGCGAGGTGGCTGCGCTCCCAGTTGCCACCGTGCTCGGTGACCACGTCCGCGAGGGCCTTGACGAGGCCGGCGCGGTCGGCGCCGATGACGGTGAGGACGAGCGTGGTCACATCATCGATGCTACTCAGCCCGCGACCGCGGGGGCCGCGGCGTCGTCGCCGAGCACCGCGCGACGGCGCGCGTACGCCCATCCGGGCCCCAGCAGGAGGTAGCCCCACCGCTCGCCCCACGTCGCCGACCCGGCGATGTCGCGGCCGATGTCGCGCCACTCGTGGGTGGCGATGGTGACAGGGTTGTAGGTCTCGATGTTCGTCGTGAGCCCGTAGACGACCGGCTCGGTCTCCTGCTCGAAGGTGCCGAAGATCCGGTCCCACACGATGAGGATGCTGCCGTGGTTTCGGTCGAGGTAGCGCGAGTTCGAGCCGTGGTGGACCCGGTGGTGGCTCGGGGTGTTGAGCACCGCCTCGAGCCGCCCGATCGAGCGGATCGCCTCGGTGTGGATCCAGAACTGGTAGATGAGGTTGAGGGCGCGGGCGTTCTCGATGACGCTCGGCCGGACGCCGAGCAGCGCGAGCAGCCCGTAGGGCACGCTCATCGTCAGCCCCTCGGCCACCGGCTGGCGCAGCGCGGTGGAGAGGTTGTAGCGCTCGCTGGAGTGATGGACCACGTGCATGGCCCACAGCCATCGGCTCTCGTGGTTCAGGCGGTGGTTCCAGTAGTAGATGGCGTCCCAGCCGAGGACTGCCACGGCGTTGGCGAGCAGTCCGGTGCCGAGGTCGCGGCGGGTCCGCCCGAACAACCGGGTGCCACTGGTCTGCGCCGACCAGGTCGTGGCGACCGTCAGGGCGGTCGACGCCACCGCCGCCACGGCGGTGGCGCCGGTGACCCGGCGGCACACGGGTGCGTCGCTGAGCCGCGGCACGGCGCCGGGACCGCTCCGCGGCGCCCGCGGGTCGGAGGCCGGGAGCGTGCCCGCCTCCGGGAGGCCGCCATCGGCGAGGCGCCGGCGCGCGACGTCGGCGACCGTCGTGACCGCCGTGGCCACGACCGCGGTGCCCATGAGCACCTTCGCGTAGCGACCGACCCCTGGCGTGACGGGGTCCAGGAGCCGCTTCGCGACGAACGGCGCGACGAGGCTCCCGACCCCCATGGTCAGGCTCGCCATCGTGTCGGCCAGCTCGTAGTCTCCGGCACGCACCGTGCCGGCCGGCGCGGGGTGACGCCGCTGCCACACGTACTCGGCGGCCATCGCCCCGATGAACGCCGGGATCGCGAGGACGGTGAGGTCGGGCCGGGGCATGGGCGCAGGGTAGCCCGGCGGTTCGGGAGCGGGAGGTCGGTGCGTCGGAGGTCACCATCACGCGCAGATCGAGGTGAGGTCGCCATCTCCCGGGCGCCGCTCCTACCTGCCCCCGCCGCTAGCCGAGGCGGTCGAGCAGCCACGACGGCCCCACCACCTCGGCCCCCGTCGCCTCGACCCGGGCAGCGAGGCCGCGGTCGGCGGTGACCACCGTGACCGGGGCGCCCCGGTCGCGGGCGATCACCGCCTGGTCGACGATCTCGGCGTCGCCCTCGCCCGGGGCGTGCACGGTCTCGACCCGGCCCGTGACCCCTTCGGGCACGCCCGGACGCGCGCGGCCCTCGAGCACGAGGACGACGGAGCCGGCACCCAGCACCGTGTCGGCATCGGCGGCGAGGAGCCCGGCATGCAGCCGAGCGGCCGCCGCGGCGCGGTCCCGCCACCACCCGTCCGGACGGGAGCCCACGACGTTGGCGCCGTCGACGACGAGGACCGTACGAGCGCTCACTCCTCCTCGGCGACGCGCCTGAGCCGCTCGAGGCCACGCTCGAAGTCCGGCCCCACCATCGAGTCCATCGACCTCACCATCGAGAACACGCGGGCCACACCGCCCGCCTCGCCGACGAGCCGCCACGTGACCACCGTGCTCCCGTCACCATCCGGGGTGATGAGCATCTGCATCCGGCTCTCGGACGGGAACGGGCGGGTGAACCGCAGGTCGACGTCGATCCGTTGGGGGTCGTCGCCGACGATCTCCATGGAGCCGGCCCCGGCCTTGCGGTTTCCCTCCCACGCGTAGCGGGCCCCGACGCCGGACTCCGCGCCGCCGTAGGTGCGGTCCATCTCCGGGTCGATGTCCTCCCAGGGCGACCATCGCGGCCACTCGTGGAAGTCGGAGACGAGGCCGTGCACCCGGTCGACCGAGGCGCTGGTGGTCGTGACGCGTTCTACGGTGTAGGACTTTGCCATCCGGGGATTCTCGTGCCCAGCCGGTCGCTGCGGAACCCTTTCGGCGACGAACGCCACGTCGGCAGGGGGTGTCGCGGGTTGCGGAGAAGGAGCACGATGTAGGTGGGTGCCGTAGGCCGTCGCCACCGCCCCGGCACACCACGTGAGCCGGTGACGAGGAGACAAGGAGGCGGCCATGAGAGCCAGGGCCGGAGACCACATCATCCTCGCGGGAGAGCACGTCGACGAGCCGACGCGGTCCGGGGAGATCCTGGACTGCGGCGCGGACGGCGGGCCCCCGTACACAGTGCGCTGGGAGGACGGCCACACGAGCACGCTGTACCCCGGACCGGGTGCGGTGCTCAAGGTCACCGAGAGCGGACACCACGACCTCGGCGAGGTCGTCGCCCGCCCCGACCTAGGGACCATGCGGGAGTGGACCGTACGGGTCACGCTGTTCGAGCGCGGCGACGACACCACGGCGACCGTCGCGTTGCTCGCGGACTCGCCGGAGGCGCTGACCGCCAGGGCCAAGAGCCACCGCTCCGACGAGGACGACCCGAGCACGCACATCGGTGACGAGGTCGCGGTCGCCCGAGCGCTGCGCCGGCTCGCCGACCGGCTGCTCGACCGGGCCGAACACGACATCGAGGACGCGACGGGCGAGGTCGACGTCGCCGTCCGCTCCCGGTAGCGCGCACCCTCCCGCCCGACGAGGAGTGACACCCGGACGCCGGGCCCGCTCCACATGCCGGCGGCTCCGGGTCCGTATGCCGACCTCCGGAGGTCGGTGGCCGGCGCCGGGTCCAGGCTGGGCGCATGTCGCGCTACACCCATGGCCACTCCGACCCGGTCCTGCGGTCGCACCGGTGGCGGACCGCGCACAACTCAGCCGCCTACCTGCTGCGCCGGCTCGAGGCGGGGATGGACCTGCTCGACGTGGGCTCCGGTCCCGGCACGATCACGGCCGACCTCGCCGAGCTCGTCGCTCCCGGCCGCGTCACGGCGCTCGAGGCCACGGACGAGGCGCTCGCCCTGACCTCCGCTGAGCTCGAGCTGCGGGGCATCGACGCCGAGCTCGTCGTCGGCGACGCCCACGCCCTGCCGTTCCCCGACGACTCGTTCGACGTCGTCCACGCGCACCAGGTGCTCCAGCATCTCGTCGACCCCGTGGGCGCCCTCGGCGAGTTCCGCCGCGTCTGCCGGCCGGGAGGGACGGTCGCCGTGCGGGAGAGCGACTATGCGGGGTTCGCGTGGTGGCCGCGCATCCCGCTGCTGGACCGGTGGCTCGAGCTGTACCAGCAGGCTTCCCGCGCCAACGGCGGCGAGCCCGACGCCGGGCGTCGGCTGCTCTCCTGGGCCGGAGCCGCGGGTCTCGAGGACCGGCACGTGGACGCGTCGACCTGGTGCTTCGCCACCGCGGAGGACCGTTCCTGGTGGGGTGGGATGTGGGCCGACCGGATCGTGGGCTCGGCGCTCGCGACCCAGCTGGTCGAGGAGGGGCTGTCCAACCCCGCGGAGCTGACCGCGATCTCCGAGGCGTGGCGCGAGTGGGCCGGGGACCCGGACGGCTGCTTCGTCGTGCTGCACGGTGAGCTGTTGGCCGGGCCCTGACGCCGCCCAACCGCGCGGTCCCTCAGGGTGTCGGGGGCTCCCAGGTGTGCAGCGCCGCCGTCCGTCGGTCCAGGACCGAGGTCGGCAGGAGCCGGAGCGCGAGGTCACGCATCCGCGCAGCGGCACCCGAGAGCTGGCCCGTTCGTCCCGCCATCCGGGCCTGACGCGAGACCGAGACCCACCGCGGCACGCGCAGCGCGCTCCACCTCGCCAGCGCGGCATCGACGTCGCCACCGGCGCCGAGCAGCACGCCGAGGCTGACAGCGTCCTCGAGCGCCTGGTTGGCGCCCTGTCCGACGTCGGGGGTCATCGCGTGGGCCGCGTCGCCCAGGAGCACGACCCGGCCGTCGACGGGACGACGCACCGGTTCGGTGAGCTCCTCGATGGGCAGCCGTTGCACACCCCTCGGGTCGGTGGCCGCGAGCAGCCGCCCCACGGGGTCGCACCATCCGTCGACGAGGTCGGCGACCGCCGCCATCTCGTCGGGCACCGCCACATCCTTCGGAAGGGTGCTCGTGGCGAACCAGTAGACCCGCCCGTCTCCGAGGGGGGCGATGCCGAACCGTCGGCCGTGGCCCCACACCTCGCCGACCGTGTCGGTGGGGACCGGTCCACGCGTCAGCGCTCGCCATGCGTGGTAGCCGGCGTAGCGCACGCCCGGGTCGTCGGGACGGGTGCGGCGCACCCGGCTGTCGATGCCGTCCGCGGCCACGACCAGGTCGTGACCGTCCAGCTCGAGGCCGTCGACGAGCCGTACCCTGCCCGGCGGGACCACCTCCGCCTCGATGCCGGTGCGCACCTCGGTGGACCGTAGGGCCCGGAGCAGCACCTGGTGCAACCGCGACCGCTCGACCACCGCCGTGCCCGACACCATGGACGCGGACCACGTGGCCAGCCAGGTGCCCCCGGGATCCCGGATGCCCGCCCGCACGTCCGGGCCCCAGTCGGCGCGCTGGGCCTCGACCGGTTCGCGGACCCCGAGACGACCCAGCGCCCGGAGACCGTTGGGGAAGATCGTCAGCCCGGACCCGACCGGCACGAAGGAGGGCGCCCGCTCGAGCACCTCGACCTCCCAGCCGGCCCGCTCGAGCGCCACGGCGACAGCGAGCCCGCCGATGCCCGCGCCGACCACGACTGCTCTCATGAGTGCTCGTCGCGCGCAGTGAGGACCACGGGTCGACGGTAGTCCGCGCTTCGCGAGCGGGGCATCCTAGGTCGACGTCACCATGATTTCCGGGAGCGGCCTGGCGTGTCGCGTGTGACTGGTGTGAAATATGCGACGTGTTGTACCGAGGACGCGCTGGTCGCGCCGCGACCCTGCTCGTGGTCCTCGTGCTGCTCTCGACCGGCCCGCGGGCGCTGGCAGCCCCCGCCACGGCGGACGACCCGGTCGTCCCGAGCGCCGGCGAGGTGGCGTCGGCGAACGCGCGCGCGTCGGCGGTGTCGACGCAGGTCGCCGAGCTCACCACGCAACAGCAGGCGGCCCAGGCCGAGCTGACCGCACTCCAGCTGGAGCTCTCCCGGAAGGTGGCGGCGGAGCGAGCGGCCCAGGAGGAGCTCGATCTCGCCACTGCGGTCGCGGACAAGGCCGCCGAGCAGCTCGACGCCGCGCGGAGCCGCCGGGACGAAGCCCGGGCCGCGGTGGGCAGCGAGGCCGCCTTCCTGTGGACCCAGAGCGGAGGTACCCTGCAGAACCTCGACCTCATGCTCAGCGCCTCCCCCGAGTCGGTCTCCGACCTCCAGGTCGTGATGGACGGCAACAGCGAGCGCGCCGGCCGCGCGCTCGAGACGGCGGCGAGCGCAGCATCGTCGGCGACCGCGCAGGAGGACTACCTCGCCGCCGCCGAACGCGACCAGGCGGCTGCCGCGAAGCGGGCGAGGGCGGCGCGCACCACGGCGCAGCAGGCCGTCGACTCCGCCGGTGCCCGCGCTGCCACGCTCAGCCGCCGCCTCTCCGACGTCTCGGCACGGCTCGAGAGCCTTCGCGCGGATGCAGCCGCCCTCTCCACCGCCCGCTCCGACGGGCTCGCCGCTCAGGCGCGGGCACGCGAGGAGGCCGCACGGAAGGCGGAGGCGGCGGCCCAGGCCGCCCGCGACCAGGCCGCCCGCGACCGGGCCGCCGCACCTCCGGCTGCGCCCACGAGGGCCGGCGGTTCCTCCTCGGGAGGGTCGACCTCCAGCGGGTCGTCGTCGTCGTCCGCGGGCTCGTCCTCGAGCGGGTCGAGCGGGAGCTCCGGTGGCTCGTCCGGGGGCGGATCGTCGTCCGGAAGCGGCTCCTCCGGGGGGTACACGGGAGGCCGCAGCCCCGCCGAGGCGCAGGCCACGGCCCGATCCATGATGGGCTCGTACGGCTGGAACACCGGCGGGCACTTCACCTGTCTGGTGAACCTCTGGAACGGCGAGTCGGGTTGGCGGTGGAGCGCGACCAACCCGTGGTCGGGCGCCTACGGCATCCCACAGTCGCTGCCCGCATACAAGATGGCCACGGCCGGGAGCGACTGGCTGACGAACCCGACCACACAGATCCGTTGGGGCATGGGCTACATCAAGGGCCGGTACGGCGACCCGTGCAGGGCGTGGAACACCTGGCTCTCCCGCAGCCCGCACTGGTACTGACAGGCTGTCCCGCCCGGTGACGGACGCCCCTGCCCCCCAGCAGAACCCTCGTCCGGCGACCCCAGGGCTCCGAGTGCGATGGGAGGACGTCACGAGTCCGCAAGGTCTCCGGGGGTAACGGCGCGGCGGTCCGGACGACACGATTGGCCCCATGGACCGACGGGACGACTACGCACTGCGTCCTGACAAGGTGTTCCTCAACCACGGCTCCTTCGGCGCGACGCCGTGTGAGGTGCTCCGGACCGCACGCGCTCTTCGGGCCGAGGCGGAGGAGGACTACCCCGCCTTCTACCACGAGCGGGTGTTCCCGCTCCTGGAGGCGTCGCGCCGAGCCGTCAACGACTACCTCGGGGTCGCGCCCGACCGCGGGGTCTTCGTGCGCAACTCGACGACGGCGATGCAGACGGTCGTCGACCACCTGGCGCTCGGGCCGGGGGACCACGTGGTCACCACGAGCCGTGAGTACGAGGCGACCACCGTTCTGATGCGGCTGCTCCGTGCCCGCGGGGTGAAGGCGGATGTCGTGGACGGTCGCTTCACGGGTCTGACCGAACGGGTTCTCGATGCGGTGGGTCCGGCCACCCGGGCCGTCGTGGTCAGCCACGTCACGTCACCGTGGTCCCAGGTCAACGAGGTCGACGAGATCACGGCGGCGCTCGCCGGACGGGGTGTGGCCACGGTGGTGGACGGCGCGCACACCGCCGGGCTCGTCGCCCTGCCCCTCGCCCGTCCGGAGGTCTACGTCTGCCTCACCTTGCACAAGTGGCTGCACTTCCCGACCGGCACGGGCTTCCTCGTCGTCCCTCCCGACGCCGTCGACGACGTCCGCCCGCTCGTGACCAGCTGGTACGCCGACGACGACAAGCTGTCCCGGCGGTTCGCCTGGACGGGCACCGACGACGTCGTCGCGCACCTCGTCGGCGCCGAGACCGTCACGTACCAGCGCAGGCTCGAGGCCGACGGCCTGCACGACCACTGGGAGAAGCTGACCGCCTACGCCCAGGATCGGCTGCTCGGCATCCCGGGCATCGCACCGCTCTTCCCGGCCCCTCGTGCCCCGTCGATGGTCGCCGTCGGACTGCCGAGAGCGACCGACCCCGAGCACCTGCTGCGCGCACTGCACCGACGGGGGATCGACCTCTGGTGCGGATCCACCGCGGAGGGGCCTGTCCTCCGCCTCTCGGTGGCTCCGTACACGTCTGCCGAGGACGTCGACCGGGGGCTGGCCGCGCTCGAGGAGCTCGTCGGCGGGGCCTGCTGACCGGCTCCCCTCCGGACCGGTGGCCCGGGACCGTCGGGCTCAGCAGACATTGCTAGCGTGCGCGGGCGCGACCCCCACCGTCCAAAGGAGTGTCCGTGTCCGGCGACACCGCCTCGAACGACCTCGCCATCCACATCGGGCACGACGAGCTGGTCATCCGCCGCCGATACGAGACGGCCTCGATCGCCAACGACGTGCTGACCGGGGTGCTCTTCCTCGTCGGCAGCATCCTGTTCTTCTGGCAGTCGACGAGCACGGCGGCGGTGTGGCTGTTCGTCATCGGCTCGGTCCTGATGCTCGTCCGCCCGAGCATCCGGCTCGCCCGCCGGGTGCACCTCGCGCGACGCCGCGACGGCGACCGGTTGGGGTCGCACGAGTCGTCGATGGACTTCTGAGGGCACGTGTCGGTGTGGGGCCGGGCTGAGGGCCCGGCCGGCAACCCTTCGTCCGACCAGGCGCCGACGTAGCCGACGTGGAAGACGTCGGCGTCGTGCCGCACGTCCGCCGCCGCGCGCGTGCCATGCTGCGCCGATGGACCCCGGCTCGCGCAGGCCGCAACCCGTCGACGGCGACGAACGGAGCACGACGCTCGGCTGGCTCGGGTACTACCGCGACACCATGGCCGTGAAGTGCCACGGGCTGACCCCCGCGCAGCTGGCCCACCGGGCCGCCGCCCCGTCGCACCTGTCTCTACTCGGACTGGTCCGCCACCTCGCCGAGATGGAGCACGCCTACGGCTCGTGGCCACTCACGGTGGACACCCCCCTCGAATGGGTCTGGGGCGACTACGCCGACGACGCGGAGAACGACATCGACTGCGGCCCCGATGACACCGACACGTCGTTCGCCACGTGGCATCGTCAGTGCGCCGCCACCGACGCCGCCGTCGCCGCGCAGCCGGATCTGGACGCGGCGGCACCCGCGAACGGGATGAGCGTCCGGTGGAACCTCGCCAAGCTCGTCGGGGAGTACGCCCGGCACTGCGGACACGCCGACCTGATCCGCGAGCGCATCGACGGCGCCACCGGCGAGTGACTCGGGGTCCCGGCGGGCATCCGGCGATGCCCCGCCCCGAGGTGACGACGGCTCCGGGTGGCAATGTCGGTGCCACGGGCATACCTTTCGAGGACCGGGACCCGATGGCGGGTCCGAGAGGACGTGCGGCCGGCGCCGAAC
>Ga0316578_10000562_pt1 | contig 12805 bp, 10 predicted proteins | sample J0NA_2_FD_203076 | JGI IMG/M metagenome (GOLD analysis project Ga0316578, IMG submission 203076) | Rhizosphere microbial communities from salt marsh grasses in Alabama, United States - J0-2_160517rDrC | ecosystem: Host-associated > Plants > Roots > Rhizosphere | place: USA: Alabama | collected... | reverse complement strand
GCCAGCCCGCCAGGATCCGCATGCAGGTGGCGTTCATCTCCGCCGCCCGCTCCGGGGTCTCGGCCTCCGTGTAGGCGCGCAGCTCCGGGGCGTTGCCGGACGGGCGAAGGTGGGCGATCTCCCCACTCTCGAAGGTGATCCGCAGGCCATCGGTGGTGTCGATCTCCGCCACGGGTCCGAACCAGTCCGCGAACGCCGCCTCCACTGCCGCGCGGTCACGCTGGGGATCGCCGGTCCTGAGTGCCGCGAGACGCGTCTGGCTGATCTCGGTGGGGAAGTCCTGGATACGGTCACTGTGGGTGAAGCGGCGGGGCAGGTCGCCCGCGAGGGCAGACACCGGCCTCCCCTCCTCCCGCGCCGCTGCGAGGATGGTCAGGGCCACCACAAGGGCGTCGCGGGTCGGAAGCGCCATCAAGGTCCGCCCCCCCCGCTCGACGGGTGAGTCGAGCAGAAAGCCCCCGTTGGCCTCATAGCCCACCACCGGGGTCAGACCCGCGGCGCTGAGCCTCTGCATCCCCTCGATCACGAAGGGGGAGCCGATGCGGGTGCGCAGGACCCGCTCGAAAGCCCCACAGCGCTCCACGGCGGTGTTGCTGCTCACCGGGGTCACCACCCCCCGGGCCCCCAGGGCCCGCGCGCAGAGGATGCCGGCGATGTCGCCCCGAAGCCACTCACCACGTTCGTCCGCAACGAGGGGACGGTCCCCGTCCCCATCGGCCGAGACCAGCGCATCGAGGGAGCCGTCCGCCGCCCACCCCCGCGCCAGGGCCAGGTCCTCCGGTCGAATGGCCTCGGTGTCCACCGGGATGAACCGCTCGGAGAACCCGAGCCGCTTCACCTGGGCCCCAAGTCCCTCAAGGACATCCACATAGGCACGGCGGGCCACGCTGGAATGCTCGTAGACGCCGACCCGCAGCCCGGCCAGACAGCCCCTCGGATAGAAGTCCAGGTAACGCGCCACGTAGGCGCCGTAGGCCTGGGGCTCTTCCCCGGGAAGGGCGGACGGGGTCCCGGGAACGAAGGTGCCAACAGCATCGAAAAGCCCCGAGGGCAGCGTGACCTCCTGGGCGCGGATCCCCTCCTCGTCGGGCTTGAGGATCTCGCCGGCAGGACGGTTGAACTTGATTCCATTGCGGTCGTCGGGGATGTGACTGCCCGTGACCATGAGGGACGGGATCGCGTTGGCGATCCCGTAGGCCGCCAACGCCGGGGTCGGTATAGGGCCGAAGTAGCGGGGCCGGAAACCCAGATCCGACGCCGCCCGGGCACAGGCGGCCAGGACACGAGGCGAGCTTGGGCGCAAATCTCCGGCCATCGCGAGATCGGTCCCCCTCGATGCGGCCCCTTCCGAGACCAGATACTGGAGGAACCCGGCCGCATACGCATAGCACACCCGGTCGGTCATGTCGGACGCCAGTCCGCGGGCACCACTGGTCCCGAACTTCACGCCGCTCTCGGTCATCAAATCGTCAATGCGCATGGCTTGCCTGGGAGCGCAGGGGCTCGTCGGTGGTCTCAGGGGCGAACAAGTGTAACCCTCGGGGACCGGTATGGCGTCAAGTCAACGAATAGGGAGTGTCCGAGCGCCACGTCCTTGGGTTAAGCTCCGCAGACATTCGGCGCAAACCCGAGCCAAGGCACCGGCGCCCGAGTCCATCCGCCCGCACAAATGCTCACTCTAGGGCGTCGGCGCCTGTAACCGCAGCGATATGCCATCACGAGGAGAACCAGCATGACCCACGCCCCCCGAGCCCTTTCTTTGGCATCGGCGGCCGCACTCTTGCTCGCCCTAAGCCAGCCCGGATCGGCGGCAGATGAAGCGGCTACCCCGTCCGCCGGCGCCGCCGCTGAGGCGCCAGCGACCGAGGCCGCGCCGCCGCCCGTAGCCCCAGCGGCAGAGCCCGCACCGGCCGCAACGCCCGCCCCATTGGCGGAGGCACCACCGGCAAAGCCGGCGCCAGCGGCTGAAGAGAAGACCACCTCCCCGGCAGCAGAGCCTGAGACCGCCGAAACGACGCCTGCCGCTGCACCAACCACCGCAGAGGTCGCGCGATCCGAGGCCGAGGCGCGCCGCGCCGAACAGGAGGCGGAGCGCAACAAGCGTTATCAGGACCTTCGTCAGCGCGCCGCGGAGGTGGGGCTGGCGCTCCCGGAGACACCACCCTGGGAGACGGTTCCAGCGATGCCCGGTCATGAGGCCGCAACCTCTCCGGACTGGGAGGCCATGCGTAAGGAGCGCGAGGCGATGCGGGAGCGCTTCAAGTCCATGACTCCGGAGGAACGCAAGGCCATGCGGGAGGCGCACTGGCAGAAGATGCGTGAACGGGCCACCGAGCGCGGTGTAGAGATGCCGGAGGCACCGCCTTGGGACGAGGCGGAACGACGTTACAAGGCGGCCCAGGAACAGTTTGACCGGTATCGGAAGATCGTCGACGAGATGTCCGACGAGCAGCTTGAGGCCGCTCGGGCCCTCTTCGGACGCGGCGAGCCCCCGGCTCAGCCCATGCAGCCGATGACGCCTCCCCAAATGCCGCCAGGGGGTTATGGATATGGCCCGCAAGGCGGCTATCCGGGTTATGGCCCCTACCAGGGTGGACCCGGGGCCATGGGTCGCGGCCCCATGCCCTACTACGGAGGGGGCGCGGAGCAAGCCCCGCCACCGCCCCCGCCTCGAGGCGCCCTGCCCTACTAGACACCGGCGCCGTTAGGGAAACGCCGATCGATCGCGTTGCCCTGACGGGCCATGGATGGCCTGACATCCTTTAGCGCCCCGGGGAGATACGGATCAAACGCCTTCGTGGCGTTTGATCCGTTCGTGTCCCGAGACGCGCGAGCCTTGGCGCACTCTGCCCACGGGAAAGACGGTGCTGATTAGGATCAGCTCGCCGGGGGGACCGCAAGCCATTGGTCCAGCAACACCTGAACCGGATCTACACCAGTCTTCCCCGGGGCGGAGAACGTGATCACATGCACGGGTGAGTCTGGACCGGACTGATCTTGGACCTGCCGCTCCACCGTGAGCTGGGCGGATCGAGCGGCCCCGCGTCCCAGCTTGTCCGCCTTGGTGAGCAGGAGCAGCACCGGGAGCTCCGCCCGCTGCCCCCAAGACAGCATCTGCCGGTCGTAGTCGGCCAGCGGGTGGCGGATGTCCATCACGATCACCAGACCCACGATCGAGTGGCGACGCGCCAGAAAGTCAGCCATATGGGCCTGCCATTGGAGCTTGACGGCCTCGGAGACCCGGGCGTAGCCGTACCCGGGCAGATCCACCAGCCGGCGGTCGCTGTCGAGGGAGAAAAAGATCAGCTGCTGCGTGCGACCTGGGGTCTTGCTGGTCCGCGCAAGGGCGTTCTGGTGGCACAGGGCATTGATAGCGCTGGATTTTCCAGCATTTGACCGGCCAGCGAAGACGACCTCGCGCCCTCGGTCCTCGGGTGCCTGATCGGCACGGGTGGCGGCGGTGAGGAATCGCGCCCCCTGATAGAAGGGGTTCATGGAGCGTGGGTGCAACCGCCCGGGCTTAGACGTGCAGGTGATCCCAAAGCCGACCGGCCCAGGACCGCTTCTTGAATCTAGTCTTCATCCCCGCGTCCACGAAATACTGCCCGTATTGTTGGTCGCTCTCCATGATGTGCTTGGTCAGCCAGATCTTGAGGAAGTGCATCAGCTCGAAGCCAATGGCGGTCTTACCGCTGTCGACCTTGCGCTGGAGCTCAAGAATACTGCGCACCAGCTCCTCGTGCTCGCCCTTGTGCTCCTCGTATTCCGGATAGCCGAGGATGCGCATCAGGCTCTCTTCCACCGCGAAGTGGATCTTCGTATACTCGGCCAGCTTGCTGAGCACGTGGTGCACCACGTCGCTGCCACGACGTTGATGGATCGCCTCGTGCATCTCATTGACCAGCTCGACCAGGACCTTGTGCTGGAAGTCGATCTCGTCGATCCCGACGCTGAGGGCGTCGGACCACTCAATGAAGCTACCCATTCTCACCCCTTCGGCAGCCAGCCCCATCCCACGAGGATGCACTGATGCTGACCCGTTTCGCCGATGATAGCCTTCAAGTCCGATCGGGATCCCTCCGCCAGGTACCCGACTTTCCCCCGGTCTTCTCCAGCAACCGAACGGACTCGATCGCCATCCCACGGTCGACCGACTTGCACATGTCGTAGACGGTGAGGAGGCTGACCTGAACGGCGCACAGGGCCTCCATCTCAACGCCGGTGCGTCCCTCCGTCTCGACCGTCGCCCGTGAGTATAGGGTCGCGCTTTCGCGGCACGCGGTGAGCGAGATCTCAACTCGGGTGATACTCAATGGATGGCACAGGGGCACCAGCTCCGCAGTGCGCTTTGCGCCCATAATGCCAGCCACGCGGGCGATCCCGAGCACGTCGCCCTTCTTGTGCCCGCCCTGCTCGATGAGCTCCAGGGTCTCGGGGAGCATCCGGATCCACCCTTCTGCCACCGCCACCCGATGGCTGATCGGCTTCCCCGCCACGTCCACCATGTGGGCCTCGCCGGCGGCGTTGAAGTGGGTCAGCGGAGACATCCGATAGGTCCCAATCGGCGCGGTGTAAGGGCCAAGACGATCGAGTCTAGATCGGGCGTCACCTCCGGCCCGCGCCGCAATCCGTTCCTCGACACCCGCAACCTCGTCAGAATGCGGGCTTTTCCGGGGCCTCTTCGAACATCTTGACGCTCGCCATGATCTCCTCGCGGGCCTCGTCACGGCCGCCCCACCCCTCGACCCGGACCCACTTGCCCTCGTCCAGGTCCTTGTAGTGCTCGAAAAAGTGGGCGATCTGGTCCAGCAGGTGGGTTGGCATGTCCCGGAAGCTCTCGATGTTGCGGAACCCCTTGAACAGCTTATCGATGGGCAGTGCCAGTATCTTGGCGTCATCGCCCGACTCATCAGTCATCTTGAGCACCCCGATCGGCCGGCACTGGATGACCGACCCCGAGATCAGGGGATACGGCGTCACCACCATGACGTCCACCGGGTCCCCGTCCGCCGAGAGCGTGTGGGGGACATAGCCGTAATTGCAGGGGTAACGCATTGCGGTGGACATGAAGCGGTCGACGAACATGGCCCCAGTGACCTTGTCCATCTCGTACTTTACGGGCTCCGCGTGGGACGGGATCTCGATGATGACATTGATCTCGTTCGGCACGTTGGCGCCACGGGACACTTTCTTCAGATCCATGGACCTCGACCTCGGTTAGATTGTTGGAGATTCCAGTGCAGTGCCAACGACGGCAAGGGACCTTCCCGGACCCCGGGGCTTTGGGTTCCGATTCTAGGCCAATCGGGGGCGCGATTGCCTGTGGAGGGCCAAGATGCCTCCGGTCCATCCGCTGAAGACTACAGGGACACGACCAAGGGCACGATCAACAGGGCCACGATATTGATGATCTTGATTAGCGGGTTGACGGCAGGGCCAGCGGTGTCCTTGTAAGGGTCCCCAACGGTGTCTCCAGTCACTGCGGCCTTGTGGGCATCTGAGCCCTTGCCACCGTAGTTGCCATCCTCGATGTATTTCTTGGCGTTGTCCCAGGCGCCACCGCCGGTGGTCATGGAAATTGCGACGAAGATGCCAGTGATGATGGTGCCGATCAACATGCCGCCGAGGGCCAGGGCCCCCGCGTCGCCGCCCATCAGATGCTGCATGCCGAAGGCGAAGAGGACGGGCACCAGCACCGGGAGCAGGGATGGCACGATCATCTCCTTGATAGCCGACCGGGTCAGCATGTCAACCGCTTTCGAGTAATCCGGTTTCTGGCTGTGATCCATGATCCCCGGCATGGTACGGAATTGTCGGCGCACCTCCTGGACAATGCCACCGGCGGCGCGGCCGACCGCCTCCATGGCCAAGGCACCGAATAGATAGGGGATCATGCCTCCGATGAAGAGTCCGATCAGGACGGCCGGGTCGTCGAGCTGGAAGCTCAGGGTCTTGCCCGCGTGGTGCAGGGTGTTGGTGAAGTCCGCGAACAGGACCAGAGCGGCGAGTCCTGCGGAGCCGATGGCATAGCCCTTGGTGACGGCCTTGGTGGTGTTGCCCACGGCATCCAAGGGGTCCGTGATGTTTCGGATCCGCTCGTCCAGATCCGCCATCTCCGCGATGCCGCCGGCGTTGTCCGTGATGGGACCATAGGCGTCCAGCGCCACGATGATGCCGGTCATGGAGAGCATCGAGGTGGCGGCGATCGCGATGCCGTAGAGTCCGGCCATTTCGTAGGCGCCCCAGATAGCGAAGCAGATGGCCACCACCGGTGCGGCGGTCGCCTTCATCGAGATGCCCAACCCGGCGATCACGTTGGTGCCGTCGCCAGTGGAGGAGGCCCTTGCGATGCGCCTGACCGGGCCATAGTCCGTCCCGGTGTAGTACTCGGTGATGATGACCATGAGTCCGGTCAACACCAACCCGATGAAGGCGGAGCCGAGCACAGCCCAGCGGCTGAAGTCGTGATCGGCACCGGGCACCGAGATCGACTCCGGCAGGAGTAGCCAGGTGGCCGGGATGAAGAGCAGAAAGGCAACGGCACCAGCAACGATCAGACCCTTATAGAGGGCAGCCATGATCCGCGTGCTCCCCTCCCTCAGCCGGACGAAATAGGTGCCTATGATGGACGCGATGATGGAGACACCCCCCAAGACCAGGGGATAGACGATTGCGTCCGGGGCATGCTCACCCAACAGCAGCCCGCCAAGCAGCATGGTGGCGACCACTGTCACTGCATAGGTCTCGAATAGATCGGCGGCCATGCCGGCGCAGTCGCCCACATTGTCGCCCACGTTGTCAGCGATCACGGCCGGGTTGCGCGGATCATCCTCCGGGATGCCCTTTTCGACCTTGCCGACGATGTCGGCACCCACGTCGGCGCCCTTAGTGAAGATGCCGCCCCCGAGCCGGGCAAAGATCGAGATCAGCGACCCGCCGAACGCCAGTCCGACCAGCGCATGCAGGGCATGTCTCTGCTCCTCGGCAAAGGCCGCCGGGTCAGCTCCCGCCGCAGGGGCCGCTGGCGCCAGGACCAAGTAGTAACCCGCTACACCCAAAAGGGCGAGGCCAACGACCAATAGTCCGGTGATTGCCCCCCCGCGGAACGCGACCTGCAGCGCCGCGTCCATGCCCTTGTGAGCAGCCTCAGCGGTACGCAGGTTGGCGCGCACCGAGATATTCATTCCAATATATCCCGCCGCTCCCGACAGCACGGCCCCAATCAGGAAGCCGATGGCGGTCCCCGGCCCCAGGGAATGCCAAAGGCCAGCCATCAAAACCACACCCACCGCAGTGATGGTCAGATACTGCCGATTGAGGTAGGCGGAGGCGCCCTCCTGGATGGCGCCCGCGATCGCCCGCATGCGGTCATTTCCCTCGGGCTGGGAGAGGATCCACTTGACCGAGACGATGCCGTAGCCAATCGCGAGAAGGGCGCAGAGCACGGCAAAGACCAAGGCAGAATTCATCGCTGTCCACTCCTCGGTGGTTGTGCTTGGAGTTGTTATCGGCTCGGGCCGGAACTCCAGGAATCGAGGGGGAGGCCCCGTGCCCAAGCGCCGGCGCCCAAGTGTACTCCTACGGATTCCCGGTGTCCGGGACGCGCCCTTGTGGGGAATCGGATAGGGAGAATTGGGGCAGGGGAGGATCGGCTGGAGGAACCCGCGCCTGCGGGACACCGTGCACGACGGGTCTACGCTCGAGCAGCGGGTCGGGTGCGGGGAGCCGAAGACGACCTCCAGGGGAGGAGGCGGGTCGCCAGGATCGCGAATTCGATGGGAGGCCGCAGGAAAACGCAGGGGCTGGGCCTGCCGACAGAGGCAGGCCCTTTCCCCCGGCGCGACTGTCAGATTAGGGTGTAGGAGATCGTGACACCCGCCATCACGATGGACACGATGCTCATCAGCTTGATGAGGATGTTGAGGCTGGGACCGGAGGTGTCCTTGAAGGGGTCGCCGATGGTGTCACCGATGACCGATGCGCGATGCGCCGCCGAGGACTTGCCGCCGTGGTGGCCGGCCTCGATGTACTTCTTGGCGTTGTCCCAAGCGCCGCCGGAGTTGGACAGGAAGACCGCCAGGACGAAGCCCGAAGAGAGACCGCCAATCAACAGGCCAATGACACCGGCCACACCCAGCACCAGGCCCACGACCACCGGGGCGGCCACCGCGATCAGCGACGGGACCACCATCTCACGCTGGGCACCCTTAGTTGAGATGGCCACGCAGCGCTCGTAATCGGGATCGGAGGTGCCTTTTAGGATGCCCTCGTCCTCCTGAAACTGCCGACGGACCTCCTCGACCATCATCTGGGCGGCACGGCCCACCGCCTGCACGGTCAGCCCGCTGAAGGTGAACGCCACCATGGCGCCGAGGAAGATGGAAATCAGGACCACAGGGTTCAGCAGGGTCACGTTGTAATAGGTCATGAAGTCGATCAGCGTCGCCTGGGAGGTAGCGACGGACAAGCCCTGGTGGAGCACCATCTCGGTCTGGCCGGCCTTGATCATGTCCATGCGGATCACCTCCACATAGGAGGCGATCAGAGCCAGTGCCGTGAGGGCCGCCGAGCCGATCGCGAATCCCTTGCCGGTCGCTGCTGTGGTGTTGCCCATGGAGTCCAGCGCGTCGGTCCGGGCACGCACGTCAGGTCCGAGTCCACTCATCTCCGCATTGCCGCCGGCGTTGTCCGCGATCGGGCCATAGGCGTCGCTCGCGAGTGTTATCCCCAATGTGGAGAGCATGCCCACCGCGGCAATGGCCACGCCGTAGAGACCCTGGTTCATGTGGGTCACATCGAACCCGGAGGCGAACATGAAGGAGAGGATGGTCCCGAGCCCGACGGCAAGGACCGGGATCGCGGTGGAGAGCATGCCCACACCGATTCCGGCAATGACCGCGGTGGCGGGTCCGCCCACTGCGGCCTCGGCGATGCTCTTGGTGGGCTTGTAGTGGGCGGAGGTGTAGTACTCGGTGGATTTTCCGATGACGATGCCGGTGATGAGGCCCGTCACGACCGCGCCCCAGATGCCCCATGCGTTGTCGATTCCCAGCAACTTCAGCACGACGGCGGAGGCGACGACGATCAGCGCCGCGCTGATGTTGATCCCCTTGGCCAGGGCACCGAGGAGCTGCTTCTGATCCGCGCCCTCGTGGGTCCTGACCAGGTAGACGCCGATGATCGAGAGCAGGATGCCGACGCCCGCGATGGCCAGCGGTGCGACGACCGCCTTCATCTGCATCGCGGTGTCGGCCGTGTAGGCCGCGGCACCCAGGGCGGCGGCGGCAAGGATCGAGCCGCAATAGGACTCGAAGAGGTCGGCACCCATGCCGGCCACGTCACCGACGTTGTCACCGACGTTGTCGGCGATCGTCGCGGGGTTGCGCGGATCGTCTTCCGGGATACCGGCCTCCACCTTGCCCACCAGGTCGGCGCCGACATCCGCCGCCTTGGTGTAGATACCACCGCCGACGCGGGCGAAGAGCGCCTGCATCGAGGCACCCATTCCAAAGGTCAGCACGGTCGTGGTCACCGCCACCAGATAGCCGCCCGAGCCCGCGTCGCCTTCGGTGAAGAGGTCGACCAGGAAGAACCAGAGCACCAGATTACCAAGCCCGAGTCCGACGACCACCAGGCCCATCACGGCGCCGCTTCGGAAGGCGATCTGCAGCGCCTTGGGGAGCGAAGCGCGCGCGGCCGCGGTGGTGCGGGTGGAGGCGAGCGTGGCCGTCTGCATGCCGAAATAGCCGGCCAGTGCCGAGAAGAATCCGCCGAAGACGAAGGTGATTGGAAGCCAGGGGCTCTGCACCTTCAGTCCGTAGGCCAGAAAGGCGAAGATAGCTGCCACGATGGCAAAGACCAGAAGCATGACCTTGTACTGCTGGCGCAGATAGGCCATGGCGCCGATACGCACGAGGGAGCCGATCCGGCGCATCTCGTCGGTACCGTCGTCCTGTTTGCGCATGTCGCTGAAAAAGCGCCAGGCGAAGATCATCGCCAGGACGGCGGCAATGGGTGCGATCCAAAAGACTGGTTCGTTCATATTTTGGTACTACCTGTGGGTACTGCCGATGTATTGAGCCGCTGAATGAACGCCTGATTCGTCGGCGAACCTAGTCGAAGTGCTGGACCTGCGCCGAGCGCCACCAATCGTAGTGATCCGCTTCGAGCTCCTGGTTGGTCGGGAATCGGTAGTAGGCGAAGTCCGTGTGGTCGCCGACGTAAAAGCCCTGCAGGGTGCGGAAGAAGACGCCCTGCTTGACCTGCTTCAGCACCAGCTTGCTGTCCTTGGTGTTGTGCTGGAAATCCAGGAGCACGTCACGCAGGTGGCGGATGGCGGGGTAAGGCAGATCGTCCGCGTTGCCGTGGCCCGGATCGGTTGAGAGCTCACCGAGCCGCAGCTCCGAGAAGACGATCCGCGGCACGTGCACCGGCTTGCTCGGATCGGTGATCGATTGGGAAAAGGCCCGGGGCTCCAGGCGGCTGGCAACCAGTGGGGTGATCGGGCAGAACTCCTGGTAGAGATGCAGCGGATGCTCCGTATCCGGTGAGTACGGGGCCCTTTCCAGCCCGAGGGTACGTCCGTCGTCGGTCACCAGATAGAGGTTGCCGAGGGCCGAGACCGGTACCCGGGCGAGCACGTCGTAGATGCCGAGGTAGACTGAGGACTTGGGTGCGCCATTTGGCTGGGTGACGCAGCGCTCGTCGGCGAGCGCGAACGGGAAGTCATCGGATCGGAACGAGGGGTCCACCTCTAAGAACATGGCCTCACCGAAGACATGGACCTTCTTGCCGACGGCGTAGTAGGAGCCGAACTCCTTCGGCTCCAACTGGGAGGCGATCAGTGCCTCCGGAATCAGGGACAGATAGAGATGGTAATTGCTCATCTTCACTCCCGGTGAGAGATCAGGGATCGAGTACTTCAGGGGTTGGCTGTAAGGCGGAATCCACTCGGAGAAGGATGTCGCGTCGGGGCCGCCGCCGGCGGGATGGCTCGCGACACAGGCCGGCGAAATTCGGTGCCCGGCTCGAGCCCGAAGGTCTCTGGCCCAGGTCCAGCTCCCGGATCGGTGCATCCACCGCGTCCTGGCTGGGCTCGAACGCGAGCTCGCCCATGATCGGGCGCATCGCGTTGCGGTTGTAACCGCCGTCGAGCTGGAGCTCGATGCGCTCGGGGGCGCGATCCGCGGTCATGCTGCGAGCCTCGTGGTTGGAGAGACCTGGCCTATGCCCAAACGCAAGAAGGGGGCGCGTGGCCCCCTCCTGCGACTGCATCAGACCTCGAAGGCGTCGAGCTTCTTCTCCACCGGGGCGTTCTTTAGGGTCACGTACTTGGGCATGCCCTTTTCGTACGGCGGATAGTCTTCGCCCTCGATCAATGGGTACAGGTAGTCGCGGCACTTGTCGGTGATGCCGTAGCCGTCCTCCGAGATGAAGTCCTTGGGCATGAACTTCTCGACGTTGGCCACCTCGGACAGAGGCGCATGGCCAATCTCCCAGACGTACGGATCGGACGACTTGCGCACGACGGTGGGCATGACGGAGTTGTGACCCGCCAGGGCCAGCTCCACAGCCGCCTTACCCAGTGCATAGGCCTGCTCAACGTCCGACTTGGAGGCCAGGTGGCGAGCGGCCCGCTGCAGGTAGTCGGCCACTGCCCAGTGGAACTTGTAGCCCAGGGCATCCTTGATCATGTTGGCCACCACCGGAGCGGCGCCCCCAAGCTGGGCATGTCCGAACGCATCGCGGGTCCCCTGCTCGGCCAGGAAGCGGCCGTCCGGCCAATGGCAGCCCTCGGAGACGCAGATGGTGCAATAGCCGAACTGCTCGACCTTGGCCTTGACCGCGGCGAGGAAGGTCTCCTGGTTGAACTCCACCTCGGGGAAGAGCGTGAGGACGGGGATCCCCTGATCGGCCACCAGGGCGCCGGCGGCGGCGATCCAGCCCGCGTGCCGGCCCATCACCTCGATGACGAAGATCTTGGTCGAGGTCGCGCACATGGAGCGCACGTCGAACGAGGCCTCCAGGGTGGAGGTGGCGATGTACTTGGCGACGGACCCGAAGCCCGGACAGTTGTCCGTGATGGGCAGGTCGTTGTCGACGGTCTTCGGCACGTGGATGGCCTGGACCGGATAGCCCATCTTCTCGGAGAGCTGGGAGACCTTGTAGCAGGTGTCGGCGGAGTCGCCACCGCCGTTGTAGAAGAAGTAGCCGATGTCGTGGGCCTTGAAGACCTCGATCAGACGCTCGTACTCCCGCTTGTTGGCCTCCAGGCTCTTGAGCTTGTAGCGGCAGGAGCCGAAGCCGCCCGAGGGCGTATAGCGCAGGGCGGCGATGCTCTCGGCCGACTCCTTGTTGGTGTCGATCAGGTCCTCGGTCAGGGCCCCGATGATGCCGTTACGTCCCGCATAGACGTTGGCAATCTTGTCGGTGTGCGCCCGGGCCGTCTCGATCACCCCACAGCCGGAGGCGTTGATCACGGCGGTGACGCCGCCGGACTGGGCGTAGAAGGCATTCTTAACGCTCATGGTTCTTCCCTCGTTGATTCGCTTAAGGTCAAATTCGCCTCGCGGGCGGGAGCGGGCGATGTGTGTGCCGGTCTCGGCGGGCGTCGGGGGCGCGCCCCCTCACCCTAACCGCCCTGCCCCTGAAGGTCGCGACGCCGCTCGGGCGCTTGGGCCTGGAGCACCGCCACGGCGCATTCGGCGAGGTCGTCGTACTCATCCGTCCCCGTGCCCATCTGCTTATAGGGTTTGTAGAAGAACTGGCGGCGATGGTTGCTCCCGCCGTCCTTGAAGATGACGAA
>Ga0316578_10000560_pt1 | contig 12816 bp, 10 predicted proteins | sample J0NA_2_FD_203076 | JGI IMG/M metagenome (GOLD analysis project Ga0316578, IMG submission 203076) | Rhizosphere microbial communities from salt marsh grasses in Alabama, United States - J0-2_160517rDrC | ecosystem: Host-associated > Plants > Roots > Rhizosphere | place: USA: Alabama | collected... | reverse complement strand
GGCGACTACAACCCGCTGTTCCCCAACCAGCCCTATGCCGGCTCGGCCATGACCCACCCCGGGGAGACGGTGCTGGTGCGTGCCGTCAACGTCGGCCAAGACAGCCACCCCTTCCACTTCCATGGGGAGAACATGCGCTTTGTCGGGCGTGACGGTCGCATGCTCTCGAGCGACGGGCTCGTGAGCGACCTCGGGCGCACCGACAACACCCTCAACTCCGCCCCCAAGCAGACCGTGGACATGCTCTGGTCCTGGACCGGCAAGGCCCTGAACTGGGACATCTACGGGCCCGTGCGCAGCGACTGCACCGACAGCGACAACAACATGGAGGACGACGCCAACCCGGGCGTGATGTGTCACGACGACACCTGCAACGACGCCGACGGCGACGGCTTCGACGACGTCAACCACGAATACTGCCCCGACCATGGCAAACCCCTGCCGGTGGACCTGCCCGGGGTGGGCGACCTCACCGTCGGCGGCTGGTGGAGCGGCAGCCCCTTCCTGGGCGACGTTGGCGACCTGCCCCCCGGTGAAGGCGGACTCAACCCCTTCGGCGGCTACTTCCTGGTCTGGCACTCCCACGCCGAGAAGGAGCTGACCACCTTCAACATCTTCCCCGGCGGAACGCTGAGCGCGGTTGTCGTGCTTCCGCCCTACGTCGACATCCAATAAGGGGCGGAGGGAACGACCATGAAACCAATGAGCGACATGAAGCATCTGGCCAAGCTGGCCCTGCTGAGCGGCGCCCTGGCCTTGGCGGCCGGGCCTGCCGGTGCCCTGGATGTTTACCTGGCGGCCAAGGCCTACCTCAAGACCCTGCCCGATGGCTCCGCGGTGCCCATGTGGGGCTACGTGCTCGATGCGGACGGCGACGCCAACGGCGTGGGCGACTGCTGGGAGGCGCTGGATGCCGAGCGCCTCGCCTGCATCGACACCTTGCCGATGCCGAGCCTGCCGGGACCGCGCCTCACGGTGCCGCCGAGCGATGCCAACCTGACCATCCACCTCTCCAACGGCCTGCTCGAGCCGACCTCCATCGTCATCCCCGGCCAGGCGCTGCCGGCGGGCTCGGCCGCGACCTTCATCGAGCCGAGCGACCCCACCGCGCTCGCCGCCACGGGGCTGCGCACCACCCTCACCCAGCGGGTGCGCTCCTACGGCAACGAGGCGCCCGCCAATGGGGGCACCCAGTCCTACAGCTGGACCCTGGCGCGCTCGGGCACCTTCCTCTACCACAGCGGCACCTGGCCCCAGAAGCAGGTCTACATGGGCCTCTACGGGGCCATGACCCGCGACTTCGCCACCGCCGAGGTCTACGATGGGGTGCCCTACACCAACGAGGTGATGCTCTTCTACAGCGACCTCGACCCGGTGCTCAACAACGCCATCGCCAGCGGGACCTACACCACCTCCATCGACTACCACGCCCAGTGGTTCCTGGTAAACGGCGAGCCCTATGTGGCAGGCGTGACCGCCGACCTCCCCGCCGGTGCCCCGGGGGAGAGCACCCTGCTGCGCCTGCTGAGCACCGCCAGCGAGACCCATGTGCCGACGCTGCAGGGCCTGTACATGCGCATCCAGGGCGAGGACGGCTACCGCTACGGCTGGCAGGACACCGCGACCGCCACCTCGGGCTTGAGCCCCCGCGAGCAGTTCACCGCGATGCTCCCCTCGCTCAAGACCAAGGACGCCCTGCTCACCCTGCCCGCCACCGAGGGTCGCTTCGCGGTCTATGACGGCAACGGCTACATGACCAACCCCAGCGACCCCAGCGACTACACCGTCTCCGACACCCTGGGGGGCATGCTGCGCTTCCTGAGCGTCACCGCCACCGGCGGCGGCAACACCCCGCCAGTGGCCAACGACGATGCCTACACCGTCACCCAGGACACTCCGCTGGCGGTCCCCGCACCCGGCGTGCTCGCCAACGACAGCGATGCGGACGGCGATGCCCTCACGGCGAGCTTGGTGACCGGCCCCAGCAATGGGGGGCTGATCCTCAATCCCGACGGCTCGTTCGACTACACACCCAATGCCGGCTTCTTCGGAACCGACAGCTTCACCTATGTGGCCAACGACGCTCAGGCCGACAGCAACGTCGCCACCGTGACGATCACCGTGATCCAGGCCGACACCAAGCACGTGGGTGACCTCGATGGAAGCGCCATCAGGACGACCAACCTGTGGCGGGCGACGGTGACCATCACGGTGCACGACCAGACCCATCTGCCGATCGAAGGGGCGGTCGTCACCGGGACCTGGGTCCCAACCTCCGCCAACACCACTTGCACCACGGGTGCCACGGGGCAGTGCCAGATCGTCAGCGACAACTACCGCACGCGGCTGGTCGCGAGTGCCACCTTCACGGTGACCAGCCTGACCGGGGCCGGAGGGACCTATGTCGCGGCGGACAACCATGACCCGGACGGCGACAGCGACGGGACCAGCATCACCATCCTGAGACCCTAGCCGTCACACCGGCTCGAGGGGATCGGATACCCCTCGAGCCAGCGCCCAATCGCAGGCTCGCGCAAACCCTCGGAACGCTCCGGGGATGAACGGTAGTACGACTGCCGCAATGACGGCCTGTATCCGAATGGGCTTCGCTATTGGGGCCATAATGTAGGGCAATGGACTGCTACGCGGCCTATTCATTAGATCGACCGCCAATACCATCTTGCGTCAATTCCTGAACCTCTCCTCTTGACAGTCGCGCGATCCTGGGATTCGCGGAACAACGGCACACCCGTTCTTTCTCCGTAGTGATACGGACGCCAATGCGTGCGTAGAAGCACGGATAGTCTCCGCTCGTGCATCGCTGTAATCTTTAGGCGTACCCGGATGTCGGCGCACTGGCTTCAGAAGCTAGCCGGCGCAGCTGCAAAGGTGCCGCTCCGCACTTGCTGTACGTGGCAGTGTCGACGCACCGTGGCGGGTTAGATGTGCCCGCTGGAGTGCATCCCGGATATCTTGACGTGTGATAGCAGAGATGACTCGCGAGGAATATGAATGCCCGTAGACGTCTCATACATCCCTGAGGAAGACCGACTCGATCTCACGTTTCAAGGAAACGTGGATGTCACCCTAGCGCAGGACATCTGCGACATCTGCAGGCAATTGCGCCCCTCTCTGAGGGTCTGCATCATCGACTTGACCCACGCGGAGCGGCTGTTTGATTCCGGTGTGGCGTTGCTCCAATTACTCCACTGTCATCTCAGGGATTTGGATGTTACCGCGGTAATCCTCGCGGACCGCCCCGAGATGCGCGGGTGTATCGCTACGATCAGGCGGCGGCCGCGTTACCCCGTTCCCCTGCGGCGCCATGCGAAGCTGCGACCCGAGTGGGTCGTCCATCCCGCCGGGCTGGCTCCCGTCCGGCAGGACAGCCCCGCCCATCTCGCCTCAACCGAGATCCGGCAGTTGAGCTAGCGGACGACCTGCACACCTCTATGCCCCCTCCGCCGGGTGGCGGGCAACCTCATCGGGCGGTGTCACCTGTTGGACCCGATGCCGTCATTTGAAGGGCTGACTGCTCGCGTCGGGGGCCTCGACATGGTCTGAGAGCTTCGAGTCCCGTGGCGGTCTCCCTCCTTCCTTAGGCTCGGGCTCGGGCTCGGACTGCGGCCGAACGCCACGGCGGCCTGCAGGTGTGGTTAAATGCCGCGCCATGTTTCATCCCCTCCCGCTGTACATCGGCCTGCGCTACACGCGCGCCAAGCGCCGCAACCACTTCATCTCCTTTATCTCCATGATCTCCATGTTGGGGATCATGCTGGGGATCTCCGCGCTCATCGTGGTGCTGTCGGTGATGAACGGTTTCCACAAGGAGATCCGCGACCGCATCCTCGCCATGGCCTCCCACGCCACCCTATCGGATCCCTATGGGGGCATGGCGGACTGGAAGCCCGTGCTGGAGCGGTTGCGGGCCCACCCGGACGTGGTGGGGGCGGCCCCCTTCGTGGAGGTCCAGGCCATGCTGGTCGGGGGCTCGAACGTGAGCGGGGCCCTGGTCCGGGGCATCCTTCCGAAGGAGGAGGACCAGGTGGCGGAGCTGCGCCGGGACATGGTGGAGGGATCTGTGGACGACCTGGTGGACGGGGAGTTCAGGATCATCCTCGGCCGCGACCTGGCGAGCTTTCTCGGGGTGGGGGTGGGGGACAAGGTGACGGTGGTCACACCCCAGGTCAGTGCCACGCCCGTCGGCATCATGCCGCGCCTGAAGCGCTTCACGGTGAGCGGCCTCTTCGCCGTGGGCATGGCCGACTATGACCGCAATGCCGCCTTCATCCAAATGCACGATGCGGCCAAGCTCATGACACTCGGGGACAAGGTTTCCGGGATCCGGCTCAAGCTCGCGGACCTCTGGGAGGCCCCCAAGCTGGCCCGGGAGATCGCCTATGATCTGGGGGGTGTCTATCGCGTCGTGGATTGGACCCAGGTCCATGCCAACTTCTTTCGGGCCCTGGCGGTGGAGAAGCGGATGATGAGCATCATCCTGTTCCTCATCGTGGCGGTGGCCGCCTTCAACATCGTCTCCACCCTGGTGATGGTGGTGACCGACAAGCAGTCGGACATCGCCGTGCTGCGCACGCTGGGGGCGTCGCCGGGAAGGATCATGGGGATCTTCATGGTCCAGGGGACGGCGATCGGCTTCGTGGGGACCCTGATCGGGGTGATTGCCGGGGTCCTGCTTGCGCTCAATCTGGAGCCCATCATCGCCGGGATCGAGGGGCTCTCTGGCATTCACTTCCTAGACCCGACCATCTATTACATCAGCGAGCTACCCTCTGACGTCCACCTGACCGACGTCGCGGTCATCGCAGCGTCGGCCTTCGTCATGTCGGTGCTCGCCACCCTCTATCCCGCCTGGCGTGCTGCCAACACCCAGCCCGCCGAGGCCCTGCGCTATGAGTGAGGGCGTAGCGGAACGGGGCGGGACCGTGCTACTGGCCCAGCGCCTGTACAAGACCTTCCGTCAGGGGCCCTTGGAGGTGGAGGTTCTCAAGGGGGTGGACTTCCAGGTGGGGGCCGGAGAGCGCGTGGCCATCGTTGGGGCCTCCGGATCCGGTAAGAGCACCCTGCTGCATTGTCTTGGGGGGCTGGAGCGTGCAACGGCCGGGACCCTGACGTGGCAGGGGCAGGACGTGGGCCGGCTCTCGGAGGTGCGGCGGGGCCGGCTGCGCAACCGGCACCTGGGCTTTGTCTACCAGTTCCACCATCTTCTTCCGGAGTTCACCGCCCTGGAGAACGTGGCCATGCCGCTCCTCATTGCCGGGGAGTCCCCCGCCAATGCCAAGATGAAGTCTTCGGCTCTACTGGAGCGGGTGGGGCTTGGACACCGGGGATTGCACAAACCCTCGGAGCTTTCCGGAGGTGAACGGCAGCGCGCCGCCATCGCGCGTGCCTTGGTGACCCGCCCGGCCTGTCTCTTGGCCGATGAGCCCACCGGTAACCTGGATAGCCACACCGCGGCCCAGGTCTATGCACTCATGCTCGAGCTCAACGTCGACATCGGCACCGCCCTCGTCATCGTGACACACGACCCGCGCCTCGCGGCGCGAATGGATCAGGTCTGGCGGCTGGAGGACGGCGTCTTGGCCTTGGCGCCATTGGGAGAGATAGCGGCGGTGGGCTCACCCATCGCCTGAAAGCGCTCCTTGCGATGGCGGATCTCGCGGACCAGGTTCCAGCGCCACAGGGCCTGCACACCGAAGTATCCCGCCGCCGAGCAAATGGCGCCGCACACCAGCATGCCAACTCCCAGGGGGCCGAGCACGGCCACCCAGTTATGCCAATCGGCCCAGAACTCCAGGCTGAAATCCACCGCTGGGGCGCCGACGATTGCGCAGCCAACCAGGTATGCGAAGTAGAACATCGGGGGGATGGTCAGGGGGTTGGTGATCCAAACCAGGGCGACCGAGATGGGAAGGTTGACCCGCAGCATGATGGCTGCGCCGGCCGCCATGAACATCTGGCCGATGGGCGGCATGTACATCATGAAGAGGCCGACTCCGAAGGCACCCGCGGCGGAGCGACGGTTGAGGTGCCAAAGGTTGGGGTCGTGCAGACGCTTGCCGAAGACCGAGAGGTTCGGGTTCTCCAGGATGATCCTGGGATTCGGCATGTTCCGCCTCAGCCAGCGTTTCACACGGCTACCCGGCGTGGTCTTTGGAAGAGAGTCGGCCCGGAAGTATACGAGAGCCGCAGTAGAATTCCTCTGATCTCCTCCGGTACGATCCATTGATTTCAGTGGAAGCGGGGAGTGCAGCAGCGCGCCAGACCCGGTTGCCCGAGTCCGAAGCCCTTGAGCAAGGCGACGGAAACCACCGCGCTCAAGTTCTCGGTGGGGGGCCAGGGCACCATCGCCTGAGCGACGGGGTCGATCTGCAGGCGCCCGATCAGTTGCCAATACCCCTGGCGTCCCTGTGTCTCGCCTTCGCTGTCGGGGTGGGCGCCGTCTATCTGCTGCCCGGGCTGCCGCCGCGTTGGGTGGCGCTGCCCCTGGCGGGGCTGGCCCTGGGTTTGATCTGGCTGCCCTGGCCGCGCTCGGCACGTCCTCTCGGTCTTGGCCTCTTGGGTGCCCTGTGGGCCTTGCTCCAGGCAGGCGCTCTATTATGGACGCCGTTCCCACCGGAGCTGGTGCGGGCGCCGCTCGTCATTGAGGGACGCATCGCATCAATCCCTGCCGACACGGGACTCGCGCAGCGTTTTCTGTTCCGGGTCGAGCGAACCCTGGTGGGGGCGCGAGACACGGAGCCTTCCGAGGTCCCCTTTCGCGGCCTGGTACGTTTGGCCTGGTACCGTGGCCCCCGGGAGATCAAGGTGGGGGAGCGCTGGCGGCTGCCAGTGCGCCTCAAGCCGTCCCATGGGTTCGCCAACCCCGGAGGTTTCGACTACGAGCGCTGGCTCTTTGAGCAGCGGGTCGTGGCTACGGGAAACCTGCGCAAGACCGGCATGGGGCCACTACTCCTCGACCCGGGTCCGGGCCGCTACGCGCTGGATCGCTTGCGTCAGAGGCTGGCGGGGCACCTGGCGAGCGTCTTGAAGGACCATTCGGCGCTCGGTCTGGTCCAGGCCCTCACCATCGGCGAGCGCTCTGGCTTCGAGCCCCAGGACTGGGAGGTCCTCACCCGCACCGGCACCAATCACCTGGTGGCCATCTCCGGCCTGCACGTGGGTCTGATCGCGGCAGCGGCCTTTTTCTTGGTGCGCAGGCTATGGGCTCTCAGCCCCCGCCTCGCCCTTGCCCTCGCGGCGCCACGGGCAGGGGCCCTGGGCGCCGTGGCCGCGGCCCTGGTCTATTCGGGGCTCGCCGGTTTCGCCGTCTCCACTCAGCGTGCCCTGATCATGCTCGCGGTGGTCCTTGCAGCGGTGGTCTGGGAGCGCACCTTGAGGCCCTGGCACGCCTTGAGCCTCGCGCTTGCCGGGGTGCTGCTGGCGGACCCCGGGGCCGTCCTTTCCTACGGTGCCTGGCTGTCCTTTGGGGCCGTGGCGGTCCTGCTCTTCAGCCTCGGGGGGCGCCTCCCGAGCCGCGGCCTCTGGACCCGCTGGGGGCGTGCCCAGTGGGCGGTTGGCATCGGGCTCCTGCCCCTGCTGCTCGCCTTGTTCGGACGGGCCTCCCTGATCTCGCCCCTGGTGAACCTTGTGGCCGTGCCGATCTTCAGTCTAGTGCTGCTACCGATGGTGCTGGCGACGAGCCTGCTCTCGCTGATCCCGGGGCTAGGTGCGCCGCTCGTCTGGGCCGCGGATCTGCTCGCCTGGTGTGTCAAGGGTCTGGAGCAAGTCGCCGCCTGGCCCTGGGCCGCGGCGACCCTCTCCGAGCGTCCCTGGTGGGTGTGGGCGGCTGCCGGGCTGGGGATGGTCCTATTGCTCACGCCCAGGGGACTCCCGGCTCGCTGGCTGGGTTTGGTGCTGGGCTTGCCTGTGCTCCTCCTGCGACCCCCTGTGCCGGGGCTCGGTGAGGCCTGGGTCACCCTGCTGGACGTGGGTCAGGGTCTGTCCGCCGTGATTCGCACGCGAGACGGTACCCTCGTCTTTGACACGGGCCCCGGCTTCGACAGCGGATTCAACACGGGCTCCCTGGTGGTGGCCCCCTTTCTACTGGCGCGCGGGGTGCCGCGGGTAGATGTCTTGGTGCTGAGCCATGCGGACCGGGATCACGCCGGCGGCGCGCAAGGGCTGATATCGCGGCTGCCGGTAGGACGCATCCTGAGCGGTGAGCCAGATGACCTGGCGCTGCCTGGGGTCGAGCCCTGTCGGGCTGGGCAAGGGTGGGATTGGTCCGGCGTGCGCTTCCGCTTCCTGCACCCCGGGGAGCCGGCGGGGGAGGGCAATGACGCCTCTTGCGTGTTGCGCATCGAGGCGGGTGGGCGGGCGGTGCTGCTTCCAGGCGACATCGGCAGGACGGTGGAGGCGCGGCTGGCGCGGGAGTTTCCCCGTGCGCTGGCGAGCGACGTGCTCGTGGCGGGCCACCACGGGAGCGCCACCTCCACCGGTGCGCCCTTCCTCGATGCGGTGGGCCCGAGCCTCGTGCTCTACTCCTCCGGCTACGCCAATTCCTTCGGCTTCCCCGCACGCGTGGTCCGGGAGCGGGTCGCGGCGCGGGGCATCCCGGCCCTGGATACGAGTGTGAGCGGGGCCATAGAGCTGCGGATAGGGGCGGGCGGCTCCATCCGCGGGCCCTGGGCCTGGCGCGAGCAGGCGCGGCGGTTGTGGACCCACAGGACGCCGGAATGAGTCCCGCGTGACGCCTGGGGCCTTGCGCTTTCGAGTATCATGGCCGGGTCTTTGGCCCTGGCAGGGTCTCCAGCCAGCGCCGGACTTCTGAAATCCCGGCCCCTGCCATGGGCCGAAACTCCGAGGAATCCCCTTGCTCGAGCTGATGCAAGCGGGCGGATGGCTCATGTGGCCCATTGCCGCCTGTTCCGTGATCGCCACCGCCATCATCATCGAGCGTGCCTGGACCCTGCGACGGGCCCGCCTCATGCCGGACAACCTGGTGACTCGAATCTGGCAGCTCTACCGCCAGGGTCAGCTGAGCGACGAGCGCATCGACGAGATCCGCGAGGCGTCCCCGCTGGGCCGGATGCTGGCCGCGGGGCTTGCGAACCGCAACCACTCCCGGGAGGTGATGAAGGAGGCCATTGGCGATGCCGGTCGTCACGTGGTAGCTCAGCTCGGACGTTATCTCAACACCCTGGGGACCATCGCCTCGGTGGCCCCGCTGCTGGGGCTCCTGGGTACCGTGTTCGGCATGATCGACATCTTCGGGGTGATCATGAATGCCGGCACCGGGAATGCGGGACTCTTGGCGGGGGGTATCTCCTCCGCCTTGCTTACCACCGCGGCAGGGCTCTCGGTGGCGATTCCCACCCTCCTGTTTCATCGCTTCCTGGAAAGCAGGGTGGACCGAATCGCCCTGGACATGGAGGAGCAGGCGCTGCGCCTGGTGGAGGTCCTCAAGGGCGAGCGCGCCGACCGCGAGGAGGCCGCGTGAATCTGCGCCCCTACCGCCGTCAGCCCCCGGAGATCAACCTCACGCCCTTGTTGGACGTGGTGTTTTTGCTCCTGATCTTTTTCATGGTCTCCACGACCTTCAAGGACGAGGCCCGGCTGCGGGTTCAGCTGCCCCAGGCGCAAGGCGAGGATCTCTCCGCTCAAGAGGAGGAGCAGATCCGCATCCTGATCGATCGGCCCGGGAATTTCTTCGTGAACGACCGGGCGGTCGTGGGCCGCGACCCTCTCACCCTGGTGCGTGCCCTCAATGGTGCCCTCGGTGATCATCCCGAGGGGGATCGGGACCTGCCGGTGCTGATCCTGGCGGATGCGAACACCCCCCATCAGGCGGTGATGACCGCGATGGATGCCGCCGCCGAGGTGGGGCTGCGCCGCATCGCCTTCGGCGCCACCAGGGGCGATCCGGATGCCGACAAGGCGCGGGGTGGCAGCAGCGGCGCGGAACGGGCCCCGTGAGCCCGGAGCCGCACGCCGACGCGATTCCGTCGCGGTTGATCTACCGGCGCCTGTTGGGTTATGCGCGACCTTACTGGCGGATGTTCGCCGTCTCCATCGTGGGCATGTTGGTGTTCGCCGCCACCGAGCCCCTGTTCGCGGCAATGATGCAGCCGCTGATCGACGGCAGCTTCATCGCGAAGAACGAGGAGGTGGTGCGCACCATGCCACTGATCTTGGTGGGGCTCTTCGTGGTGCGCGGCATCGCCGGGTTCGTCAACACCTATTTCTTGAGCTGGGTGGGCCGGCGGGTGGTTGCGGACCTGCGCCAGGCGATGTTCGAGCACCTCCTGCGCGCCCCGACCCGCTATTACGATCGCCATGGCTCCGGTCACATCCTGGCCAAGCTCACCTACAACGTGGAGAACGTCAACACCGCAGCGACCAGCGCCATCACCACCCTGGTGCGCGACGGGTTCACGGTCGTCGGACTCATGGCCTACATGCTATGGCTCAACACTACCCTCTCGGCGATCTTTCTGATCATCGGCCCGGTGATGGCGGGGGCCGTCAAGTTCGCCAGTAAGCGGTTTCGGCGCTACGGCCGGCGCATCCAGGATCGGGTGGGTGAGCTCACGCACGTGGCCCAGGAGGCGATCGACGCCCATCGGGTGGTCAAGGCCTTCGGCGGCCAGGACTACGAGGCGGCCCACTTCGGCTTCATCAATGAGAAGACCCGGTCACTGCAGATGAAGATGATCGCCACCGAGGCCGCGAGCGTGCCCTTGGTGCAGCTGATCTCGGCGCTCGCCATCGCGGTGATCGTCTATCTCTCGACCATGCAGGGGCTCAAGGAGGACATCTCCGTGGGCACCTTCATGTCCTTCGTGGTGGCCATGGGTCTGCTTCTGCCCCCGGTCAAGCGGCTCACGGGGGTCAATGCCCATCTACAGCGGGGCATCATCGCCGCCGAGACCCTGTTCGAGCTCCTGGACTCGGAGCTGGAGACCGACACCGGTACTCGTGTCGTGGGCCGCGTCGAGGGCCAGATCGAATACCGGGGTGTGACCCATGTCTATGCTGAGGACAAGAACCCGGCGATTCGGGACCTCGACCTGGTGGTCGAGCCGGGTGAGAAGGTGGCCCTGGTGGGCCGCTCGGGCAGCGGTAAGAGCACCGTGGCGAGCCTCCTCCCACGCTTCTACGACCCCACGGTGGGAGAGATCCTGATCGACGGGGTCCCAATCCGAGAGCTGTCGCTCAAGTGCCTGAGGGATCAGATTTCGCTGGTCAGCCAGGACGTGGTGCTGTTCAACGACAGCATCGCCAGCAACCTCGCCTACGGGCTCCCGCGGCCGCCCAGTCAGGTGGAGCTCGAGCGGGTGGCGGAGGCGGCCCATGCCCTGGCCTTCATCCGCGAGCTGCCTCAGGGATTCGAGACGCGGGTGGGGGACCGGGGTGTGCTGCTCTCCGGCGGCCAGAGGCAGCGCATCGCCATTGCTCGCGCCATGCTCAAGGACGCCCCCATCCTGATCCTGGACGAGGCCACCTCGGCCCTGGACACGGAGGCGGAGCGCCATATCCAGGCGGCGCTGGCCGAGCTCATGGCCAGACGGACCACCCTGATGATCGCCCACCGGCTGTCCACCATCGAGAATGCGGACCGGATCCTGGTCCTGGAGGAAGGGCGCATCGTCGAGCAGGGTCGACATGCGGAGCTGCTGGCGCTGGATGGCTATTATGCGCGGCTCCATCGACTCCAGTTTCACGGCGCGACCGATGCCGTGGAGGTCTGATGAGCCGTTGGCCGTTCGCCCGGGACTTGGCGGCGGTTCGCCGCAGGCGCGCCAGTCTGGAGCCCTGGATCGGGCGCCGCATGCTCACGCTCGAGCCGAAGGGCGGGGCGACCGGTCCCGCGCATGTCAGCATTCCTGTCTGACTCCGCCCGCCCCGCCATGGACCCCACCGCCGTCTGGTATGGACGCCACCCCCTGTCGTTGGTCCTGCTGCCGCTGGGTTGGCTCTATTGCGGGGTCGCACGCCTGCGTCGTGCCCTGTACCTCAGCCGGTGCTTGAAGCGCTGGCGTCTGCCGTGCCCGGTGGTCGTGGTGGGCAATCTCACCGTCGGGGGGACGGGCAAGACGCCGCTGGTCCTGTTTCTGGCGGAGATGGCGTCGCAGCGGGGCCTGCGGCCCGCCATTCTCATCCGCGGCTACCGAGGCGGGGCCCGCGACTGGCCCAGAACGGTGACCGCCGAAGACGACCCGGATCTGGTGGGAGATGAGCCGCTGCTGCTTGCCCGCCGCGGGGTCTGCCCGGTGATCGCGGGACCAGACCGGGTGGCGGATGGGAGGCTCGCCGTCTCCCGCCACGGTTGCGACCTCATCATCAGCGACGATGGGCTCCAGCACTATCGGCTCGAACGGGACCTGGAGGTGGCCGTAATCGACGGGAATCGGGGACTGGGCAATGGCCGCTGTCTACCGGCAGGACCCCTGCGAGAGCCGCGGAGCCGGCTCGAGAGCGTCGATCTGGTCATCCGCAACGGAGACGGGGCGGGAGGCCACGGCTTCACCCTGGTGCCCGGTCTAGCTGTCAACCTGCAGGACCCGGGCGAGACCCGCCCCTTGGGCAGCTTTCGTGGACTTCAGGTCACGGCGGTCGCGGGTATCGGAAACCCGGGCCGTTTCTTCGATCTGCTGCGGGCCCATGGCATCCTGGTGGATGAGCGGCCCTATCCGGACCATCACGCCTTCACCGCCGATGACCTGAGGGCCTGGCCCCCGGGACCCGTGCTGATGACCGAGAAAGATGCGGTGAAGTGCGCTAAGTTTGGCGCGCGGAATCATTGGTATTGTCCAG
>Ga0316578_10000559_pt1 | contig 12818 bp, 8 predicted proteins | sample J0NA_2_FD_203076 | JGI IMG/M metagenome (GOLD analysis project Ga0316578, IMG submission 203076) | Rhizosphere microbial communities from salt marsh grasses in Alabama, United States - J0-2_160517rDrC | ecosystem: Host-associated > Plants > Roots > Rhizosphere | place: USA: Alabama | collected... | reverse complement strand
ATGCTGACGGCGCGCGGTGAAGAGACGGATCGGCTGATCGGCCTGGAACTGGGGGCCGATGATTACGTGACCAAACCCTTCAGCCCGCGTGAGGTGGTTGCTCGTGTGCGGGCGGTGCTGCGCCGCGCCCAGGGGGATGTGCACCAATCGGGCGTTATACGCGTAGGTGACCTGGCGATCGACTTGGCCGGTCGCAGCGTGGCTATCGGTGGAGAGTTGATCTCGCTTACGCCGACCGAGTTCGATTTGCTGGCTGTCATGGCACGCAGTCCTGGCCGACCTTTTACCCGCGCGCAACTGATGGACCTGGTCTATGAAGTGGCTTATGCCGGTTACGATCGGGCCATCGATTCCCACATCAAGAACCTGCGACACAAGATCGAACCGGACTCGCGCGAGCCGCGTTATATCCTCACCGTATATGGCGTGGGATACAAGCTGGTGGAGCAGTGAGATTATGGGAAGTAGAATCCGCGAAAAGATAGCCGGCATGTTTACGGGGTTGCACTTTCGGTTCTTCTGGCAGCTCATCGTGGCCTTTGTTGCGGTCATACTTTTGGCCGGTGGCGGGATATTTTGGGCCGGGCATTCAGCACTGCGTCAGATGGAGACTTTTGCCCATGATAACCCGCCGACTATGATACGGCCCTGGGTTGAGAGTCTGGCGAGCTATTATGCGGAACGTGGCCATTGGGCGGGCGTTGACAATCTGATTGCCACTCTGCCTGGAGGGGAGTTTGAGGAGCAAGGCTGGCAAACAGACTATATCCTGGCTGCATCTGATGGGATGATCGTGGCATCCAGTGAGCGTGAGCAGATAGGGCGATCGTTGCATTATGGGGAGAAGAGAGTGTCCTTCTCTATCGTGGTGGATGATCAGACGGTGGGCTACCTGCTTCTCTCGCCCTACGGCCGCTTTCGAGAGGACTTTCAATTCACTTTTGGATCCACGTTGCAGCGCTTCTTGTTGATTGGTTTAGGTATCGGGGTGGTGGCTTTGATCACTGGAGGCGCGCTTTCGCGTGTGATCAGCCAGCCGGTAGTGAAGCTGACGGAGGCGACGCGCGCTGTGGCCAAGGGCGATCTCGACGTGCGCGTGCGTGGCCAATATCCTGGCGAGCTGGGCGAATTGGCCTCCTCCTTCAATCAGATGACCGAGGAGCTGGCCCGCGCCGACAATCTACGCCGTAACATGACCGCTGACGTGGCGCACGAACTGCGCACGCCGCTCAGCGTCATCCGGGGCAAGATCGAGGGCGTGTTGGATGGCGTCTATCCCGCCACCCCGGAGCACCTGGAGCCTATTCTGGAGGAGACCAAGTTGTTGGCTCACTTGGTGGAGGACTTGCGGTTGCTGGCGCTGGCCGAGGCGGGGCAGTTGAACCTGGAGAAGCAGCCGCTCGACGTGGGCGACCTGTTGCGGGATGCGCAGGTCAACTTTAGCCCGCAGGCAGATGATCGGGGAGTGACGCTGGCGCTCGACTTGCCCGCGGACCTTCCGCAGGTGACTGCTGACCGGCGGCGCATCGCCCAGGTGTTGGGCAACTTGCTGACCAACGCGCTGCGCCACACGCCGCAGGGCGGGTGTGTGACACTTTCCGCTATTGAGACCGAGGGTGCGGTGCAGCTATCGGTAGCTGATACCGGCGCGGGCATCCCCTCTGAGGATCGGCCCTACATCTTTGAACGCTTCTGGCGCGGCGAAAAATCCCGCTCGCGGGCGGGTGGTGGGAGCGGGCTGGGCTTGGCCATCGCCAAGCAGCTCGTGGAGCTGCACGGCGGTTCCATCGCCGTCGAGAGCATTCTCGGTGAGGGATCGACCTTTCGTTTCACGCTGCCTCGGGTATGAGCTTTTCACCCACGAGTTGCTTGACACCCTGACAGATCTGTGTATAATTTAGACATCTAAATATTAGATGTTTAAATATTAGCTAGCTAAAGAAGGAGAATCTAATGGCACGACAATCTAGGCAAGAGACGACGGGCTTCTTGCTTGGTCATATGTGCAAGCTTATGCGCAGCCGGATACATGGTTTGTTCGAAGAGATCGGGCTGCACAGGGGGCAGCACTTTGTGCTCCACGTGCTGTGGGAGAACGAGGGCATTATGCATTCAGAGTTAGCAGCGCGGTCAGGGGTCCAACCGGCGACGATCACCAACGCGATAAAGCGCATGGAAAAAGCCGGGTTGGTTGAGCGCAGACGCGATGCTGAAGACGAGCGTGTCTCCCGGGTCTATTTAACCGAGGCTGGACGAGGTATTCGGAGCAAAGTGGAGGAGACATTTCGCGATTTCGAGGCGCAGGCTTTCGCCGGTTTGAGCGAGGAAGAGATGACTGCGCTGCACGAGCTTTTGCTCAAGGTTCAGAAAAATCTAACGAGGTGTGGATAATGAAGTCATTACGGCGTATTTTGGGTTTTGTCAAACCGTACCGGAAGCAGGCTGCCCTGGCGCTCGTCATTCTGTTTGCTACTGTGATCTCCGATCTGTTGATCCCGCGCCTGACGCAGACGATCATCGACGATGGAATCGCAAATGGCGATATGCAAAAGATCGTGATCACGGCCTTGTTGATGATAGGCGCGGCGGTGCTCAGTGCCCTGTTTACCATCGCCAACACATTGCTTGCAGTGCGGGTGTCGATGAACACAGGCGCTGACCTGCGCAGCGCTATCGTGCACAAGGTGCAGGCATTTTCCTTCGGCAACTTGGACCGCGTTCAGACGGGGCAATTGCTGGTGCGCGCGACCAGCGACGTCAACATGGTGCAGATGGTAGTGCTGATGGGGTTGCGCATCATGACGCGCGCGCCGCTGTGGATGGTCGGCAGCATGTTCCTACTTGTCACGACAAGCCCACAGCTATCACTGCTGATGCTGGGATTGCTGCCGATAATCGCGGGATTGATCTGGTTTTTTGCGACAAAGGCGCGCCCGGTTTTTATGAGCGTGCAGCGAAAGCTGGATCGATTGAACCAGGTGATGCAAGAAAGCCTGGAGGGGGTGCGCGTGGTCAAGGCTTTCGTGCGCGACGAGCACGAAAGCGCCCGCTTCGGGCAGGCCAACCGCGACTTGACCGATCAGATGATCCAGGTGGGGCAGCTTATGGCCGTACTGATGCCGGTGATGTCTGTCTTGGTCAACCTCGGTGTCGTGGGGGTGGTGTGGTTTGGCGGGCGGTTGGCCATGATGGGCGATTTAAAGATCGGTCAGGTTGTGGCGTCGGTCAACTATATGACGCTCTCGATCTTTCCGCTGATGATGCTGGGGATGATGTTGGGGCCGCTCTCGGCCGCTGACGCCTCTGCTGAACGTATCTTGCAGGTGCTGGATGCCGAGCCGGAGGTAAAGGATCGGACTGAGGCTCAAGCTCCTTCTGGCGTGGCCGGGCGTGTGGCCTTTGAGAACGTATGCTTTAGCTACAATCACGGTTGTGATGAACCTGTACTCAGTGGCATCGACTTGGTGGCTGAGCCGGGACAGCGGGTGGCGATTTTGGGGGCGACGGGATCGGGCAAGTCGAGCCTGATCCACCTGATTCCCCGCTTCTATGATGTGGAGCGCGGACGGGTGGCGCTGGACGGGGTGGATGTGCGTGACATGCCGCTGCACGCTCTGCGCGCGCAGGTCGGCGTCGCGTTGCAAGAAGCTGTGCTCTTTAGCGGCACGATCCGTGACAACATCCGCTATGGTTGTCCTGAGGCGACGGATGAGGAGGTGGTCGCTGCGGCCAAGGCGGCTCAAGCACACGAGTTCATTATGGCTTTTCCCGACGGGTATGACACCGAGGTCGGCCAGCGCGGGGTGAACCTTTCGGGCGGGCAGAAGCAGCGCCTCTCCATCGCCCGCGCGCTGCTGGTGCATCCCAAAGTGCTCATCCTCGATGATAGCACCAGCGCCGTTGATTTCGAGACGGAGGCCGAGATCGAGGCGGCGCTGGCTCAGTTGCACGCCGATTGCACAACCTTTGTCGTCGCGCAACGCATCAGTACGGTGCTCAGCGCGGACAAGATTGTGGTGCTGGAAAGGGGGCAGGTCGCTGCCGAGGGCACCCATGCGGAGTTGATGGCGTCGAGCCCGATCTATCGGGAGATTTACGAGTCGCAGTTGGGGAACGGGGAGGTGCGCAATGGCTAAGACAACCGAAGGACAAGGGCAACAGCGCCCTCCCAGAATGCATGGCCCCATGGGGCGGCATGGCGCGATGATCGAAAAAGCGCGCGATGTGCGTGGGGCGCTGCGCCGCCTGCTGGCTAGGTTAAAGCCCTATTGGTTGGCCTTGGCAATTGTGCTCGTCATGGTGGCGGCAAGCACGCTGTTGGGTTTGGTCGGGCCATACCTGATGGGGGTGGCCGTCGATAAGTTTATCGCCGCCGACGACCTGGCAGGTCTGGGGCGTATCGTTCTGCTCATGCTGGGCTCGTACCTGGGTTCGTGGCTGGCCCAGGCTATCCAAGGGGTGATTGCGGCTCGGATATCCCAGCGGGTGATGCGCGACCTGCGCCGCGAGTTGTTCGATCACCTGCAGACCCTGTCTCTCAGTTTCTTTGACCGGCGTCAGCCTGGCGAGCTGATGAGCCGCCTGACCAACGACCTGGATGCTATCAACCGCGTCTTGGCGCAGAATGTGACGGCGTTGTTCGGTGGCTTGCTGACTCTGGTCGGCATCCTGGTAATGATGTTTGCCATCAACTTTTGGCTGGCCCTGGCGTCGTTGATCGTGTTTCCACTGATGTTGGGACTGGTAGGGTTCATCGGCAAGCGCACGCGTACGGGCTTTCGCGAGTTCCAGATGCGCATCGGTCAACTGAACGGCCAGTTGGAGGAGATGTTCGGTGGGCAGCGGGTCATCTTGGCCTTTGGGCAGGAGGGCCGGACGTTGGCCGATTTCGAAGTGGCGAACGATGCGGTGCGCCGAGTGGGCATTCACGCCAATTCGTACGCCATGCTGATCCCGCCGCTGATGGGTATCTTGAGCAACGCCAACATCGCCATCCTGGCCGGCCTGGGTGGCTGGATGACGCTCCAGGGTTGGGCCACAGTGGGTACCATCGCCGCTTTCTATACCTACTCGCGCCAGTTCGCCAACCCGCTGCGCCAGTTGGGTGATCTGTACAACCAATTGCAGTCTGCACTGGCCGGGGCGGAGCGCGTCTTTGACCTTCTCGATGAGCGGCCAGAGCTCGCTGATGCGCCTGATGCCTTCGTGCTGGACGACATCGCCGGCGAGGTGGTGTTCGACCACGTCGATTTTGCCTATGTGGACGACGTGCCCGTGATCAGGGACATGAGCCTGCAGGCAGAGCCGGGGCAGACTATCGCGTTGGTGGGCCCGACGGGCGCGGGCAAGACGACGATGGTCAACCTGCTGACGCGCTTCTATGACATCGATGACGGCGTGATAAGCGTCGACGGGCACGACATCCGCGGTGTGCAAAAGGCCAGTCTGCGTCGCAACCTGGGGATTGTGCTGCAGGACACGTTCCTGTTCTCCGAGTCGGTGATGGACAACATCCGCTACGGGCGGCTGGATGCCTCTGACGAGGAAGTCGTCGCCGCGGCCAAGCTGGCCAACGCCGATCAGTTCATCCGCCGCCTGCCTCAAGGGTATGATACGCCCCTCTCGGAGCGTGGCAGCAACTTGAGTCAAGGGCAGCGGCAGCTTCTGGCCATCGCCCGCGCGGTGTTGGCAGACCCCGCGATCCTGATCCTCGACGAGGCGACCAGCAGCGTCGACACCCGCACCGAGGTACACATCCAGGAAGCCTTGCTGCGGTTGATGGAGGGACGCACCAGCTTCGTCATCGCCCACCGGCTGAGCACTATCCGCAATGCCGACAAGATACTCGTCATCAACGACGGCGAGATCATCGAACGCGGCACGCACGAGGAGTTGCTGGCCCAGCACGGGTTCTATTACAACCTGTATATGAGCCAGTTTAAGGGGAAAGTACTGCCCGCGTAGCGCGGTAGCTGCATTCCATTTGGCCCAGCCCGGCGGATCAAACCGCTGGGCTGGGCTTTTTAGCCTTGTTCAGGATTTTGGAAACTGGCAAGCAGCCTGAGCATGTCGAAGGGTGACGGCCTCGGCCTTCTTCTGTGTGGGTTCCCTGTTTTTTGATCGGCTTGACAACGTCTAAAAAACATGGTATTTTACTTCGGAAACGAAATATTCGTAACCGAAGTTTGGGGGTGGGCGATGAACGCTCAAGGCGAAGCACTGTATTTAGAGACAATTCAGACGTTCCTCTCTGTATATCGCTACCTGCGCCAATATTCCCGCCAGTTGCACAGCGAGGGATTCAGCGGGCGCAAGATCGCTACGCTGCGGTACTTGCTGGAAGCCGAGCCGCTGACCATCGGCCAGTTGCGCGATTATCTCTACATCAGTGACAGCACGACTTCCGAGTTGGTAGCCAAGTTGGAGGAAGCCGGCTGCGTCCAGCGCACGCGTTCGGAGGCGGATAACCGCGTCGTTCTCGTTTCCTTGACCCCTTCTGGGCGCGAGTCGGCCCGGAGTGCGCCATTGGGGGGGATCCCCCTTATGCGCGAGCGGCTCAAGGCACTGCCGCCGGAGCGGTTGGCTATGATTCACGAAGCGCTGGCCGAGATCAAGCAGATTCTGGAGATTGACGATGAGCAATGAGTCGCCCTCGCCTGTCCGGCTGCGCAGGCCAAAAGGAGTGCGCACCCTGTGGCGGTGTATGAGCTACCTGCGCCCTTATTGGCCACTTGTCCTCGGTTCCTACCTGCTTCTCCTGGGTAACAATGGCATTTCCTTGGCCATTCCCCAGATCATCCGCTCGATCGTTGACCAGGGCATCCATGGCGGCGACATCGGCGTGATCCAGCGGGGTGTGTTGATCCTCATGGGGCTGACCCTGCTGCGAGGGGCATTTACGTTCCTTTCGGGACGCTGGACCGAGGTCGCTTCGCAGAGCGTGGCCTACGACCTGCGTAACGCCATCCACGCCAAGCTGCAATCGCTCTCCTTCAGCTATCACGATCAGGCCGAGACGGGCCAATTATTGACACGGGCGATTAGCGATGTCGACCGCGTGCGTTTTCTCACCGGGCGCGCGTTCCTGCGCCTGGTCGAGGTGATCGTTTTGATCGTAGGCATTTCCATCTCGATGCTGATCATGAACCTGCGTCTGGCCCTGCTGACGCTGACCATTGTGCCCTTTCTCGTCTACGTAGCTCTGTGGTTCGGCAATCGCTATCGGCCCCTGGCGCGGGCGGCGCAGGGACAGCTCGACGATCTCACTACGCGCCTGGAGCAGAACTTGCGTGGCGCGCGTGTCGTCAAGGCCTTTGCCCAGGAGCGGGCCGAGATTGGGCGGTTCGACGATCAGAATATCCGCTTGTTCAACGCTAACGTGGTGGCTTCCCGCACGCGGGCGCTCGGTCTGCCCCTGATGAGGCTTCTGGCCAGCGTGGGCACGGTGTTTATCCTTCTCTATGGCGGCCAGCTGGTTATCGGTGAGCAGTTGACCCTCGGCGAGCTTGTGGCTTTTACGACCTACGTGAGCCAGTTGTTGGCCCCGGTGCGTCGTCTGGGGATGATCGTGTCGGCGGTCGCGCTCGCAATGGCCTCAGGCGAGCGCGTGTTCGAGATCCTGGATGCCAAAGGCGAGGTGGAGGACCTGCCGGGCGCCGAGCCGCTCGGCCCCATCGAGGGGCGGTTGCGCTTTGAACACGTCTCCTTTGCCTATTTTGGCCGGCACCGCGTGCTGGATGATATCGATTTCGAGGTGCAGCCGGGTCAAGTGGTCGCTCTACTGGGGGCGACTGGCTCCGGCAAGAGCTCGGTCATCAGTCTCATCCCGCGCTTTTACGATCCGACGGAGGGGCGCATATTGCTCGACGGGCAGGACATTCGTCACGTGACGGTCAACTCACTGCGCAGCCAGATCGGCATCGTGCTGCAGGATACGACGCTGTTTGCCACTACGATCCGTGAGAACATTGCCTTTGGGCGTCCCGGCGCGAGTGAGGAGGAGATTACCTCCGCGGCGAAGGACGCCGCGGCGCACGGTTTCATCCTAGAGTTTCCCGAAGGGTACGAGACCTACGTCGGTGAGCGAGGGGTGACGCTTTCTGGCGGGCAGAAGCAGCGCATCGCCATCGCCCGCGCGATTCTCAAGGACCCGCGTATCCTGATTCTGGATGACGCGACTTCATCCGTTGACACAGAGACAGAGGCGCTGATCCAGGCGGCGCTCGCCCGGCTGATGGAGGGTCGCACCAGTTTCGTCATCGCCCAGCGACTGAGCACTATCCGCCAGGCGGATATGGTGCTGGTGCTGGAACAACGGCGCATTGCGGCCTGCGGGCGGCGCACTGCGGAGCACACTGCGCACGACGAGCTGCTCAAAACCAGCGGCCTCTATGCGGAGATCTATTACCGCCAGTTGCGCCCGCAAGAGGAGCAATTTGTGGCAGAGAGGGTGATATAAGCTATGAATATCAGTATCGGCGCTACTTCGCGCGGGCCGGGGCACGTCCTTTCGAGGCTTGGCTCCAAGGATGAGCGGGGCAGGATCAGCGGGCGCGTTCTTTTCCGGTTGTTGCGCTTCGTGCAGCCTCACTGGCCGCGCATGCTTGTGGCCGCGCTGTTGATGTTTGCCTCGTCTGGGGCCGGGCTGCTGGCCCCCTACTTGACCAAGGTGGCCATCGACCAGAACATCGCGTCGGGTGACGTGCACGGGTTGTTGATCACCAGCCTGGAGCTGGCTGGTGCTTTGAGCGTCATCTATGTGGCATCGGCGGCGCAGACGTACATCCTATCCTGGGTGGGCCACAGGGTGCTGACCGCGCTGCGCGACCAGCTTTTCCGCCACCTGCAACACCTCTCGATCCCCTACCACGACAGGCACATCGTCGGAATCACGATCTCGCGTGTGATCAATGATGTCGAGGTGATCAACGAGCTTTTGTCGCAGGGGCTGATCAGCATGGTCAGCGACGGCATCCTGCTGGTGGGGACGATCGTGGTGATGATCGCCATGGAGCCACGCCTGGCGCTGCTGGCCTTTAGTGTGCTGCCCTTGATGATCCTGATCACGGTCTGGTTCAGCCGGCGGGCGCGCGTGGCCTACCGTGAGACGCGGCAGCGGATCGGCGACGTGGTTGGCGACCTGGCGGAGAACATCAGCGGCATGCGCGTCATCCAGGCTTTTGCCCAGGAAGAGACCACCCAGGAGCGGTTCGAAGAGGTCAACCGCGCAAACCGCGATGCCTACATCAGTGCGATTTCTCTCTCGTTCGTCTTTTTGCCCGCCGCCGATGTGCTGAGCATGGCGGCGATGGGTATCGTCCTATGGGTGGGTGGCACGATGATCGCCCAGGGGGCGCTGACCATCGGTGTGGTGGTGGCCTTCTTATCTTACGTGGGGCGTTTCTTTGAGCCAATTCAGGATCTGAGCCAAATTTACACGACCCTGCAGGCAGCGACGGCGGGAGGGGAGCGCGTCCTGGAAATGCTCGATACGCAGCCTGCTGTGCTGGATAGACCCGACGCGACCGATCTGCCCAAGATCGACGGGCGGGTCGAGCTACGCGATGTATCGTTCTCCTACGACTTGGAGAAAGGCGTGTTGCATCACATCGATCTGGTGATCGAGCCGGGCGAGACGGTGGCGCTGGTCGGGCCGACGGGCGCGGGCAAGACGTCTATCGCCAACCTAGTGGCTCGTTTCTACGAGGTGACCGAGGGGGCGGTGTTGATCGATGGCACCGACGTACGCGACGTGACGGTTGACAGCCTGCACCGGCAGATGGGACTGGTGCCTCAGGACCCGTTCCTGTTTGCCGGGAGCGTCGCCGATAACATCCGCTTCGGTCGGCCCGATGCCAGCGAGGAGGAGATGGTACACGCCACCAAGCTGGCCAATGCCGACGGCTTTATCCTCAACTTACCGGATGGATACGAAACGCGCATCTTGGAGGGTGGTGTGAACCTCTCGGTGGGCCAGCGGCAGTTGATCTGCATCGCCCGCGCGGTGCTGGTCGATCCGCGCATTCTGATTCTGGATGAGGCGACGTCGAGTGTGGATACGGTCACCGAGGCGTTGATCCAGGAGGCGCTGGAGCGGCTGCTGCGTGGGCGCACGGCCATCGTCATCGCGCATCGCTTGAGCACTGTGCGCAACGCCGACCGTATATACGTCGTCGACGGGGGGCAGATCGTGGAGCAGGGTGACCACGAGTCGTTGTTGGTACAGGGCGGGCTGTATCGTGATCTTTACGAGCGGCAGTTCATCTCGGCGAACGGTGGGTCGGAGTAGTCGGTATCTTGTGGGCAACATCCTTGCAGGAAAGACAAATGATTTTACCACGGAGACACAGAGATCTCAGAGTTTTTAAAGCTTTTCTTCTCTGTGTTCTCCGTGACTCTGTGGTTTTATCTGCGAGCATATTTTGATGACCAAAGAACCGACGACCGTTGAAAAGATGCGCGGCTTGCCCTGGGGCATCGCCTTCGATACGGCAAACTCGGTCTACTGCCAGCTCACCATTCTGGGCTCGCTCTTTGTCCTCTATCTGAACGAGCTTGGGTTGAACAAGACGCAGATAGGCGCGCTGCTGTCTCTCTTCCCCTTTACAGCTCTCCTGGCCTTGGTGATCGCCCCTGCCATAGCGCGCTGGGGGTACAAGCGCACGTTTTTGATTTTCTACGGCGGCAGAAAGGTCATCAACGCGTTCCTGCTGTTGGTCCCTTGGATTCTGCTCACCTTTGGACACGGGGTCGTGGTGACGTACGTCATCGTGGTCGTGGCGGTCTTTTCGATCTCACGCTCGATTGCCATGACGGCGATCACCCCCTGGCAGCAGGAGTACATTCCCAACTCGGTGCGCGGCAAGTACGCGGCGACGAGCAGCATATTCTCAGGTTTGGCCAATTTCCTGGCCATCACGGTGGCCGGGTACGTGATCGGGGATACGCCTGACTTGAATCGGTTCACCATCTTGATGGCCGCGGGTCTGGTCTCTGGAGTGGTCGCCGTTTGGTCTGTTTCGCACATCCCTGGCGGTGCGCCGGTCAAGTCTACCAGGAAGAAGGTGCGACGCGGGAACGCGTTGGCTGCCGCGCGAGATTGGATATCCGGCCTCGGCCAAAGATCGGTCAAGAAGGATGTCAAGACGCAGCACGGCGACATGTTGGTGGCCCTGCGCGATCGTAGCTTTTTGCTGTATATCTTTGGTATTGGCTTGTTTGCGCTGGCCACTGGCCCGTTGGGGTCCTTTTTGCCGCTCTTTATGCGCGAGGAGGTGGGGCTTAGTTCGGGGAACGTGGTGATGCTGCAGACGGGTGGCCTGCTGGGCGGGCTGCTTTCAAGTTATCTATGGGGCTGGGCCGCCGACCGGTACGGTAGCAAGCCGGTGATGCTGTCGGGGGTGTACGCGCGCGTTATCTTGCCTGTATTTTGGCTGTTGATGCCCCGGCAAAGCGTGTGGAGCCTGTACGTCGCTCTGGGGATCGCGTTCCTGGCGGGCGTATCCGATATGGGCTGGGCGATAGGCTCGGGGCGGCTCCTCTTTGTCAGCATCGTCCCTCCTGAAAAGCGAACGGGGTACATGGCAGTTCGCTATGCCTGGATGGGCATCGTCGGCGGTGTGGGAAACTTGATTGGCGGTCGGGTGCTGGACTATTTTGCGGCCATTGCTGGACAGCGCTTTCTTTTCCTGACTCTCGACTCGTATACTGTGCTCTTCGTCGCTGGCTTGGTTCTATCGGCGGCGAGCATCGTGTTGCTCAGGGGCGTGCGCGCTGATAGTCGTGTCACCACGGGCGAGTTTGCGGGTATGTTCCTGCGGGGGAATCCTCTACGGGCGCTGGAGTCGCTGGTGCGCTTTTACCGGGCCAAGGATGAGCGTGACGCGATAGCGGTGACCGAGCGACTGGGCCAAACTCATAGCCCGCTGACGGTCGACGAGCTGATCGATACGCTGGCCGATCCCAGGTTTTACGTTCGCTTCGAGGCGATTGTCTCTATCGCGCGCCGGGGACCAGACGAGCGCCTGGTCGCCGCGTTGGTCGAGGTGCTGCGTGGCGACGAGCCTGCGCTCAGTGTGATCGCCGCCTGGGCGCTCGGCAGGCTGGGCGATAGGCGGGCTATCGAGCCGCTGCGCGCGGGGCTGGATGCGCGCTATCGGTCGGTCCAGGCGCACTGCGTCAGGTCGCTGGGGAGCCTTGAGGATGTCGAGAGCGCGCCTGTGCTTCTGAAGCGGCTGGCGAGTGAGACGGACGATGGTCTGAAGCTGGCCTATGCTTCGGCGCTGGGGCAGTTGCGGGTAGAGGAGGCGGTGGGCGAACTGCTCGCCTTGCTGCGCGCCAGCAAGAGCCGCGACGTACAGATGGAGGTGGCCCTGGCCCTGGCGCGCATCGTGGGTGATGAGCATGGCTTCATTCAGCTCTTGCGCCAGATGCGCGGCGAGGCAGGCACCGCTATGTCACAGAACGTCACCGCCCTGAAGAAAAAGCTGGGCGAGTGTCGAGTTGATGGCGAGGTGGACCTCCCGGCTATGCTTGACCGCTGTGCCGAAACCTTAGCGCAACAGGACATAGAGCAGGGCGTGGCGCTGATCGGCTCTATCGCGTGTCTGTTGCCGTCCGAGGATCTGAGCGACGCCTGCGCCGAGATTCTCCAGGATTGCGCCGAGTGCCTGGAGGAGTTCGGCGCAGAGCGCCTGGAATACGTCATCCTGGCCTTGCACACGATGCACGTGGGGTTCTCGCAGAGACAGGGAAGCTTAATTGCCCGTGCCTTCTCAATCGGTGGCTTGGACTCGAACTGATGTCAAGCGCTTGATGTC
>Ga0316578_10000557_pt1 | contig 12838 bp, 12 predicted proteins | sample J0NA_2_FD_203076 | JGI IMG/M metagenome (GOLD analysis project Ga0316578, IMG submission 203076) | Rhizosphere microbial communities from salt marsh grasses in Alabama, United States - J0-2_160517rDrC | ecosystem: Host-associated > Plants > Roots > Rhizosphere | place: USA: Alabama | collected... | reverse complement strand
CTTGATGAGCAACTGCTTGATCTCGCTCTTGAGTTCTTCGTTGGCCATGATGCGACGGGGGCGAAGCATAGAAGCCCAACCGGACTTCGGCCACCACCATCGCACCCGATGCCATTGCGGCCGACGCCCCGCAGCGCCGAAAGCACTCGCCGGCCCATGGCCCAAAAAAACAACCGCCACCGGTGACGGTCAGTAGCGGATCCCGCAGTCGATGCAGTCCGTCCCGTACGTGCAGAAATCGAAATCGGAGCCGGGGCCACCATCGTCGCAGTCCCCGTCGTCGGCATAGCGACACGTGTTGGTGCAGAGACCTCCACTACTCCCTCCGTCGACGCGCGAATCCGTACACCCCGTGAACGGGTAGCACTCCCCGGGCTCCCCGGTCTCGTCGTCGTCGGCACACCCCCAGATCCCGAGCAGCAGGCAAGTCATGGCGGCCAGCACCACCCCGTGGCTTCGGGTCGAACGCACGGCTCGAATCTATCCGGATTGGAAGCCGGGATCCAGAGGCACCGTCACCGGGCTGACTAGATGATTAGAACCGTACCACCGCTCCCGCCCACGTGAATCCCGAGCCGAACGTCGTCATCAGCACGGTGGTTCCCTGCTGGATTCGCCCGTCCTGGACGGCCCGGTCCAGCGCCATGGGGATGGTGGCGGCAGTGGTGTTGCCGAAACGCTCGATGTTGTGAACCACCTTGTCGGCTGGCAACTCGAGCCGCGCGGCCACCATCTCGCTGATGCGGCGGTTCGCCTGGTGCGGGACGAGCAGATCGACGTCATCCAGCGTGAGCCCTGCCTGCTGCAGGGCTTCTCGCGCGACCTCGGGCATCTTCTCCACGGCCCAGCGAAAGACCTGGCGACCGTTCATCTTGGGGTAGTGACGACCTTCGTCGAGCATCTGCGCTGTCAGGCGCGGCGTCTTCCGGGACGCCGGCGCCTCGATCCACAGCTCTTGCGCCCCAGCACCGTCGGCGTGAAGACAGACCGACAGCACCCCGTGCTCCTCGTCCGGGGCGCGGCCCACCACCACTGCGCCTGCGCCGTCCCCGAACAGCACCGCCACATCGCGTCCCTGCGTGCTGAGGTCGAGCCCGGTCGACTGGACCTCGGCGCCCACCAAGAGGACCTTCCGATAAGTTCCCGTGCGCACCCAGCTGTCCGCGATGCTGAGCCCGTAGAGAAAGCCCGCACACTGGTTGCGAATGTCCAGGGCCGGGACATGTCCCAACCCGAGCTTGCGCTGCAGCAGACACCCCGACCCCGGCACGAAGTAGTCGGGGCTCAGGGTGGCGAAGATGACGGCGTCGATCTCGTCGGGCTCCGCCTGGGCATGCTCGAGCGCGGCCCGGCACGCCGGCAACGCCAGGTCGCTGGATCCAATCTCGTCGTGCTCGATGAAGCGACGCTCGCTGATACCGGTTCGTTGGACGATCCACTCGTCCGTCGTGTCCATCAACTCCGCTAGCTCGTGATTGGTCACGACCCGCCCGGGCACGTGACTGCCCACGCCCAGTATGGTCGCTCTGGTCATCGCAGGGGTCCTGTCAGAGGGTGATCGGATCCCTTCTACCCCCCTGGCGGGGCCAAGCGCCAGCCCAGCGGCCGACATTCTCTCGGTGGACAAAGCGTGCTACCCCTCGCGCGCGGGTGGGCGCTCCGCCCGGGTGCGCATCCCCCGTTGGGGCCCCCTGCCAAGGAATCCTCAGATGGTACGCGTCAAACTGATTGGAGCTGGCGGCTATGGTGGCATCGGCTTGGTCGAGCTGTTGCAGCGTCATCCCGAAACGGAGCTTGCTGCGCTCGTCGACGTCCAGGGCGCGGGGCAGCGTCTGAGTGACCTCTGGCCGTACCTGCAAGGCTACTGCGACCAGACCATCCTCACTCCCGATTCGGACGAGGCGCGTGCCGCCGAGGCCGACGTGGCGGTGTTCGCCACCCCGGACGGAGTGGGTCAGGCCGGCGCCCCGGCGGAGGTCAAGGCCGGGCGCAAGGTGATCGACTACTCGGGAGACTTCCGCTTCAACTCGACGGCCCTGTACGAGGAATACGCCAAACGTATCGGCCGTGACCCCGAGCATCGATCCCCTCACCTACTCGAGCGAAGCGTCTACGGCCTGACGGAGCTACATCGTGGCGCCATTGCCAAGGCGCGTGTGGTGGGAAACCCCGGCTGTTTCGCCCTGAGCTGCATCTGCGGTCTGGCTCCCGCCGTCCAGCACGGGCTGGTCGAGCTCGAAGGGCTCGTCTGTGACTGCAAGACCGGAGTGTCCGGGGCCGGCAAGAAGCCCGCTCCGAGCTTCCATTTCCCCGAGCGCTACGACAACGCTTCGGCGTACCGCTTGAGTGGACATCAGCACGTCATGGAGATCGAGCGCGAGCTTTCCGATCTGGCGAAGAAACCCGTGCGCGTCACCTTCACGCCTCAGGTCATGCCCATGGTCAGGGGCATCCTGTCCACTCTGTACGGTCGCCTCCCTGCGGGCACCTCCCAAGCGCAAGTCCTCGAAGCGTATTTCCAAGCGTACGCAGGCGAGCCCTTCATACGGGTGAAGAACTCCGACAGCGTGGTGGGCACCGCCGACGTCCGTGGCTCGAACCGACTCATCGTGACCGTTGCGTGCGACGAGCGCACCTCGACCTTCCGGGTCGTGAGTCACGTGGACAACCTCGTCAAAGGCCAGGCTGGATCCGCCCTGCAGAACCTCAACGTGATGTTCGGCTTGCCCGAGACTCTGGGCCTGGAGTACCCCGCCCAGCATCCTTAGAGGGCAGCTCAGACGCGGAGCTTCTTGCGAATCGCCTTGAGCACGTCGACGTCACGCACGCCATCGGCTTCGGCGCGGTAGCTCAGCACCAACCGATGCCGGAGTCCCGGCAGGATCAACTCGACCACGTCCTCGACGTCCGCAGCCGCCTCACCACGCAACGCCGCCCGCGCCTTGGCGGCCAGGACGAGCGCTTGACTGCCGCGTGGTCCGGCGCCGAACCGAACGTACTGCTGAACCTCAGCCGGCGCGCTCGCCTCTCCTGGCCGGGAGGCACGCGCCAACCGCACCGCCAGGTCGATCGCCTCGTCGGTGGCCGGAATCCGGGGCACCAGCGCACCGAGCTCGCGAATCTTCTCGAGACTGAGCACGGCTTCGACCTCAGCGGCCGGGCCGGAGGTCGTGCGCCGGGCTATTTCTCGCTCTTCCGACTCGGACGGGTAGTCGACGTGGACTTCGAGGAGGAACCGATCCAGCTGCGCCTCGGGCAGTTGATAGGTGCCTTCCTGTTCGATGGGGTTGCGTGTGGCAAAGACCTGAAAGGGATCGGGCAACTCGTGCGTGACTCCACCCACCGTGACGTGACGCTCCTGCATGGCCTGGAGCAGCGCCGCTTGGGTCTTTGGCGGCGTTCGGTTGATCTCGTCCGCCAGCACCAGATTCTCGAAGATGGGGCCACGCATGAAGCGCACCTCACGACGCACCAGTCCGCCGCCAGCATCCACCTCGTTGAGCACGTCCGTGCCCGTGATGTCAGCCGGCAGCAAATCGGGAGTGAACTGAACCCGCCCGAACGACAGGGACAGTGCGCGCGCCACCGTCGAGACGAGCAGCGTCTTGGCCAGCCCCGGCACGCCGACGAGCAGCGCGTGTCCCCGCGCCAGCAGCGTCACCAAGAGCGCGTCCACCACCGCGTCCTGCCCCACGATGACCCTGGCCACCTGCTCCTTGACCTGTCCGGTGGCATCGGCGCAGCGTTCGAGCAACCGAACGTCCCGAGATTCACGCAGGGAAGCAGCGACGGTCACGATGATGGGAAGACCTGGCGGCCAGGCGGCCGCGGGATGGGCCAGAGACCCCTCGGGGCCAAGAGAGTGAATGTAAGAATCGGGCCGTGTCGTCCGGACGTCAACTTGCGTCCGGGCAAAACGGCCGCGGGTATTGCGCTCTCAGCGGACGCAACGCGCCCGTCTGGCCGCGCGCTGGCGCTTCCCTTGCAGGCTCTGGGCCAGGCGTGTAAAGCCCTCCCGCTGTGGTAGAGGAGCAGCCGATCACCGCCGCCAGCACCGAGTCCCCGTCCGCGCGGATCGTGGTCGAGCGCCCGCCCCCCGGCCTTGGCCGCGGCCAGTATGCCTGGCCGCCGTGGGCCATCGGGCTCATCGGTGCAGGCGCCGTCTTGGTCGCTCTCGGTTACTTGTATTGGCGCGTGCGACGCGCTCGACGCCGATGAGACGCTACCTCCGCCGCCTCCTGTTCGCGATGCTGCTCGGGGTCGCCTGCTACGGCGCATTCGTGCTGTACGCGGGCTACCGAGAAATCGGCAGCAGCCTCGCGACCTTCCGGTGGCACACCTTCGTCGGAGCCCTCGGCCTGGCCAGCTTCAACTATTGCCTGAGGTTTCTGAAGTGGGAGTACTACCTCGGACGCCTGGGCGTGAAGGGGGTCGGCAAAGTCGACAGCCTCCTGATCTTTCTCTCGGGATTCGTGCTGACCGTGACGCCGGGCAAGGTGGGAGAGGTCTTCAAGAGCGCCGTGCTGAGCGAAACCCACGGTGTCCCGGCCGCCCACACCGCCCCCATCGTGGTCGCCGAGCGGTTGACGGACGTCATTGCGGTCATCGTGCTCATCGTGATCGGCAGTGTGGGCTTCCCCGGAGGACTGACCTGGGCCGCGGTCGGCACGGTGCTGGTCCTGATCGGCCTGCTGTTGATCGTGTGGCCCAAGCCCGGTCTGGCGGTCATTTCCTGGGCCAAGAACGGCCCAGCCCGGCTGCAACGACTGGCCCCCAAGCTGGAAGCGGCCTACCGGAGTCTCCGCATCGTCGCCAGCCCGTCAGCACTGCTCTGGCCAACGCTCCTGTCCGTCGTGGGCTGGGGCTGCGAGGGAATCGCTCTCTACCTGCTCTTGCACGGCTTCGGGACTCCGGTTCCCCTGCCGCTGGCCGTGTTTTTCTACGCCACGGCGACGCTGGCCGGTGCCGTCATTCCGGTCCCGGGGGGCCTGGGAGTGACCGAAGCCATCATGCAGGAGGGCTTGGTACGACTGGGCGGCATTCCCCAGGGGCCCGGCACATCAGCCATGATTCTCACCCGGTTCGCCACTCTGTGGTGGGCGGTGGTCGTCGGATTCGCCGCGCTGGCCGTCCTGAAGGCCAGATTTCCGAATCTCTTGGGAGAAAACGAGGCTGGAGCTGAGATGGCAGAATCTGTTTCGGGGACAGATGATACCAAGCGGGCAATCGGGTAGGCTTATGCTTCGTCGACACCGGAGACCGTCTGGATGGCGTGGGCCAACGACAGCGCAATCGCTCGCGGCGGGTGGGTGCTCCGTCTGGGACGCTGCTGTCGTCTCGCTGCCCTGACCGGTTCGTTGGTGGCGGCTGGGTGTGGGGGCTCCGGCGCGGCGGGATCCGGCGCGTCTAGCGCTAGCGATGCGGACTCGGGCCAGGCTGGGCTGGCCGCGGCAGGCGGCGACGGCGAGTGGATGCCCGACAACAAGCGCGTGGAGCGGTTCGAGGATGCGGGGACTCTCGCTGACCTGCGTTCGCAGCTCACCGCCGAGGCGCTCGAGGGCGTGACCCACCTGGATCTGCGCGGGCGAGGTTGGGGGCCGGAGCTCGGCAGGCTCTTGGCGCAAAGCAAAGCCCTGGCCAAAATCGCGGCCCTGAACGTGAGCGACAACGAGCTGGGGCCCGAAGGTGGCGCCGCCCTGGCGGGTTCGCCGCACCTGTCCCAGCTCCTGCAGCTCAACGTTGGCGGCAACGACATCGGTGACGTTGGCGCCAAGGCGCTGGCCGAAGCGACCTCGCTCTCGGGCTTGCGCGCGCTCAACGCCAGCGGCAACGACATCGGCCCCGAGGGAACCCGAGCCATCGCCGAGTCAGAAGTCCTCTCCCACCTCTCCTCCCTCGATCTGACCATGAACCCCATCGGGGCCGAGGGCGCCGCGGCCCTGGCCCAATCCAGCGCGCTCAAGGACTTGCGCTCGCTCTTCCTCCTCGGCAGCGGAATCCAGGCGGAGGGCGCCCGGGCTTTGGCCCAATCGTCGAGCCTGGAAAACCTCACGGTGTTGGCGCTCTCGGGCAACGGCATCGGCGACGAGGGCGCGCAGGCCATCGCCGAGAGCACCTCGCTCACGAAGCTGGCCACACTGGACCTGAGCGCCAACGGGATCGGCGAAGCCGGGGCCCGCGCGCTGGCGCAGTCGAGCTCCCTGGCGTCGCTCGCGGCCCTGGAGATGTTCGGCAACGAGTTCGGGTCTGACGGCAAGGCCGCCCTCGAGAAGCGATTCGGCGCCGCCCTCAGGTTCTGAAAGATCCGGCGCCCCTCGACTCAGGTCGAGCGCAGCGCTGCAAGCGCCACCTGCAGGTCCGCGGGCAGCGGAGCCTCGAAACGGAGGGCCTCCCCGGTAACGGGATGCAGAAAGCCCAGCACCGCAGCGTGCAACGCGTGGCGACCGAGCTCGGCCGCCACCGCGTCGAGCTGCGCGTCCGGAGGCGGGTGGCCGTACAGGGCATCCGCCAGCACCGGAGCTCCGGCGCGCTCGGCCAGGTGAACGCGAATCTGGTGCGTTCGCCCCGTCTCCAGGCGGCAGCGAACCAGGGCTGCGCGCGCCTCGGCCAGCGTTTCGACTACCGTCACGTGAGTGACGGCGCGCCGGCCGCGCGCGACACGAGAGCTGAAGCGCAATCGCGACCGCGGATCACGCCCATGCAAGGTGTCGATGGTCTGCTCGACGGGCACCCCCCGGGTGAGCGCGAGGTAAGTCCGCTCGACCCGGTGCACTCCAAGCTGCCGCTTGAGGCCCTCTCGCGTGCGGTCGTCCTTGGCCACCACCAGGATACCGCTCGTGTCCTTGTCCAGGCGTTGCACCACACCCGGGCGCAGTGCGCCGTCCGGATCGCGCGGATCGGCCGGGGGCCGACGAAAACCCGGACGTGCCAGCAGACCATTCACCAACGTGCCGGTGCGATGCCCGCGTGCGGGATGCACGACCAAGCCCGCCGGCTTGTCCACCACCACCAGATGCGCGTCCTCGAAGAGCACGGTGAACACGACCGTCGGGTCTGGCTCTGCCTGACTCGACGGCACCGAGCCGGGTTCGACCTCGATCATGACTCCGGCCGCGACCAGGGCGCGGGGGCGGCAGGGCTCTCCGTTCACCCGGACGCGCCCCTCGGTGATCCAACGCTGCACGGTCACGCGCGTCACCTCGGGCAAGAGCCGCGCCACCACCTTGTCGACGCGTTCGCGCTTCTGGTCGGCCGCCAGCACGAAGCGGCGGTTCATCGACTACCAGATGGCGCTCTTGATGTGCCCCTTGGACTTGACGAGGATGTCCACGAGCGCGCGATCGTAGTAGTTCTTCTGGTAGAGGGTCGGCGACACGCGGCTCTTGTACAGCGCGCGACCTTCCTCGATCTCCTCGCTGAGCTCTTCGAACAGATCGTCGTTCTCGATGCCGTGGATGATCTTCTCCTCGTTGTAGAGCGACAGATCGCTGGCAATCGCCCGGGCCAGGCGGCGCGCGGCTTCCTCGGTCTCGATCAGCGGCATCTCGGACTTCTCCTTGCCCGATCAGTATCACCCGGCCCTGGCAGGGCTGTCAAAAACCTGCGGTATCGCTCCAAAAAGGCCCCCACCCGGGACTGGACGCACTTACGGATGCCGCCCCGGGGCGCGACCCGCGACGACCGGGTCAGGCCCCTTGCCGCGGCCGGGCGAGCACCGTCCCGGCAAGTGCCGCCAACAGCGGGTAGCAGACCATGGAGTAGCGACCGGCACCGAAAAACAACACGTGGGTGAGCGCCGTCACCGTCACCACCGCCGCGGCAAAGAGTGCCGGAGCGTGACGGCCGAGCCCCCGACCCAGAAGCGCCGCGCCCACCACGATCCCCAGATAGCTCACCCAGACTTGCGGCACGACCAACCCCACCGCGGACAGGGCTCCAACCACGGTCCGTCCCCGCTTCCGCGCCCCGCTGGCGAGGGTCACGGCCAGCAACGCCAACGCAACGATCCCTCGCTGCCACACCGTCTCGACCGCAGCCAGCGTGTCGCGGGTGGCCTGGGACAGCACCCCGGGATTGGCCTCGGCAAAGTAGTAGCCCGGCGTCCCGCTCGCGTCGAAAGTGGCTCTGAGCTTGGCGGGGATCAGCCCGAGCCAGCGACCCGGCTCCTTCCGGACCTGACCGATGGCGGCCCGTCCAAAGCACAGGTCCTTCTCGGCTTCGTCGAACACGGTGCGGCATTCCGGCGGCAGACCCGCTTTTTCGACGGAAACCCACTGTCCGGTCGCGCCCGGGCCAGCACCAATCAGAAGATTCCAACCCGCGTTCGCGCTGACGAACGAGCAGCGCCCCATGCGCGCGCAATTTCGCACGGTCCACGGTGTGCACGTGGCCACGACCACCGCGGTGGTGAGGATCGCTCCGAGGAGGCTCCTGCGCCAACCCGCATCGGTGACGACCCGGCCCGAGACCGTTGCGCCTCGGGAGGCAACCCATCCGAAGATGGGCGCGAACAGCAGCGACTGGGGGCGAACCAGCGTGGTCACGCCGAGCAGGAGCGCCATCCCGAGCCAACCGCCCCAGCGCCAGCGTCCTGAAGCTTGCCGCGTCACCAGCGAAAGCCACGCCACGATCCCCAGCAAGGCCCCGACCACCCCCTCGGTCATCAACGCCGGGGTGTACCCGACCAGCGTTGGATGCAGCGCCACCAGCAGCGCCGCGAGCGCGGCTCCAGCCCGACCTGCGACGAGGCCACAAATCCGGTGCACAGCCACCACGCCCAGGGCGCCCAAGGTCGCGTTGAGCAACATGGCCACGACGGGATGCGCGCCGAACGGCACGTACAGCGCGCCAACCAGCGCGGGATAGCCCACCGGATAGTGAGCCGCGTAGGTCACGGCTCCGTCGGGCCAAAGCCAGGTGTAGCCGTGCCCCCGGGCAATTCGCTCGGCCACCACGTGGTAGAATTTCCCGTCGGCTGCCGGCGGCACGCGCTGGCTGGCCCAGGCGGCCAAAGCCACTCGCAGCACGAGCCCCACCGCCCCCAGGACCCAGCCGTCACCGGGCCGCGCTACGTCCGCGCTCCATTCTCGCCACTGCGCCCGCGCGCCGCCCAGGAGAGAGGTCGCCCCGGTCACGGGAACCGCTCTAGCAGCCCCGCCGCCCGCAGATCGAGGACCACTTCACAGGCAGGCAGGCCGATCACGTTCGAATACGACCCCTGGATCCGCTCGACCAGGAACGAGCCGATGCCCTGCACGGCGTAGGCTCCAGCCTTGTCGAGCCCCTCACGGGTGCGGGCGTACCCCCTTATCTCCGCAGCGTCCGCGGCACGCATGGTGACCCGAGAGGCCACGGTGCGGGTGCGCACCACCGCCCGGGGCTCCGGCGCACGAGAGATCGCGTACCGAGTGAACACGTCGTGGGTGCGGCCCACCAAGCGGCCAACCAGAGCCGCCGCGTCCGACTCGTTTTCGGGCTTGCCCAGGATCTCGCCATCGATGACCACGATGGTGTCGGCGACGAGCACGCCCGCGTACGCAACGGAGTCGAGCCCTCGGGCCACCGCCGCGAGCTTGTCGGCCACGACGCGGTCGAGATACGCGGCAGGGGACTCGCCATCACAGACGTCCTCGACGACGTCAGCGGGTCGCACACTCAGGGCGAAACCCAACCCGGTGAGGATCTCCCGACGCCGGGGCGAGCCCGATCCCAGAACCAGAGGAGTGGCAGGTGAGATTGGCATCTTGGAATGGGAGCGCTCGGCCTGGGAGCCAGGGCTGGGTTCGGGCGCAGCCATACCACGACCTTCCGACCCCTACGACTGCTCGCTGTCACCGACTCGCCCGGCTATGGTGCGAGCCGGTGTCCCGTCCGTCGCCTCTCGCTGGAATCGACCCCCGCGTCTTGCGCCGCCGCGCCCGTGCGCTGCCCGCTCTCGGCGCTGCGCTGCTGCTGTCTGCCCGCACGGCAAGCGCCACGGATTGCACGCCCCCGAACGGCATGTCCCCGTGCCTGGATTCCGAAGCACTCTGGCTGCCCCCCCGCCCGAGCCATTTCGTGAGCATCCCCGCTGCGACGCGCCCGACACTCCGCTCCGTTTTTCTCGGAGCCGGCCTGAGCCACGCCCAGCGACCAATCCTACTCACGGCCGCATCCCCAGACCCCGAGGGACGCGAGATCCGCGTGGTGGGTCGTTCGCTCACTCTGACGCTGCTGGGCGCGCTGCCCCTGGGCAAGCAATGGGATGTCGGGCTCGCGCTGCCGGCCGCCGTGAGCCAGTCGGGCACCGGCGTGGAAGGGGTGACGGACCAGCAGCGCTCGAGCCTCCCGTCCCACGGCTTGCGCGACCCCCGGCTGAGCCTGGGCTTTGCCTGGTTCGCGCATCCCGAAAACGCTCCTCGCGTGGTCGACGCGCGTACGCTCTTGCGCCTGTCACTCCCGCTGGGCAACGAATCGGCACTCGCGGGGGAACGCTCGGTGGTCTTTGCTCCAGCACTGGTCCTGGGCGTCAACCACGACCGGTTCTTCGCCGGGAGCCTGCTCGGACCGCGCCTGAGGCAACCCGTCGAGCTCGCTGGAGCCCGTCTCGGCACCCAACTCGAGGTGAGCGTGGGCGCGGGGGTACACCTGTTGCCGCGAGAGCGCTTGAGCGTCGGCGTGGAAGCCTGGATGCTGCCCGTGCTCGTCTCGCAAGAGCGCACCCTGCCGCACGGAGCTCAGGTGCGAGACGCTGCGCTCGTACCAGCCGAGTGGCTGCTCGGCTTGCGCGCCGCGCCCCCGTGCGTGCCTGGACTGAGCCTCCAGCTCGGCGGCGGAACCGGGATCCCCTTGTCGAGCGAGCGCCGCACCGGAGAAGGCACCGAGCAATTCGCGGGAGTCACGACACCGAGCTACCGGTTGGTGGCTGCGGTGAGATACGCGCCCGAGAAGTAGTCTCAAAAAATCCGTTCGTGCACGTAGATCTGGTCCCCCGCCTGGAGCGGAATGTCCGGCGAGCGGCCTTCGGTGATGGCTTCCACGCTCAGGGTCACGGTCTTGCTGCCACCATCCTTGGTCTTTCGAGTGAGATTGACCTTGTCCTTGTCCGCGATGGAGTTCAGCCCGCCCGCCTCGCTCAGAGCGAGGATCAACGTCAGGCCCGGCGTGAGCGGAAAGCTACCGGCCTTCTGAACCTGCCCCATCACACTGATCCGCTTGCTGTTGTACTCCTCGATGGTGACCACCACGCTCGGATCCTGAAGGATCTTCTTGTCCATCAGCATCTTGCGGACCAGACGGGCGATCTCCTGCGGCTCCTTCCCCGCCACCTTGACGGTCTGGATGTAGGGCAGGTCCACCGTGCCGTCCGAGGCGACCTGGTACTCCTTGGGGAGATCCTTTTCCCCCACGATCTCCATGTGAAACACGTCGCCAGGCCCCACGGTGGTGACCTCCACCGGAGGCGCGAGCTTGACGTGGGAGTTGTCCGCCTGCGAGCCGCAGGCCAGGGCCAGGAGCGCCGTCAGCACGAACGCAAGAACTCTGAGCCAGGCCAACACTGGGCCGATCATGACCCCTCGCTCCACCAGAGGCAACGTGCGATCACCCGGATCTACATGAACCAGCGCGCACCGATGAAGATCTGGTAGCGGGAGAACTCGAGTTCGTCCGGGGGAGCGTCGTCGGTCGGATCGCCGGGAGTCAGATCCCGCTGAACCGCGACCCGGGTATCGGTCAAGTTGGCGTCATACCGAAGCGTGGTGTTGATGCCGAACGTGTCGCTCAGGCGGTACTCGGCAAACAGCTTCGCATCCACGCGGTTCTGGGCATAGCCGCCAAAGGGGGGATCGCGAGCTTCTGCAGGCAGTGGGGGCTGGGCGGGGAAGTACGGTGGGGGGAAGGTGTAGCGCGCGTAGCCAGCCTCGGCCGAGATCAGCATCACGCCTGCGAAGAAGTAGTCGAACTTCGCGTAGCCGCGGTCGAACTGGTAGTAGTCCGTGAGGTACGAATCGCGGAAGTTCCTGATGTACCCCACGGCGATGGTCGAGAGCCCCACTCGGGCCGCGTCGCCAGGCAGCTTCTGCTGGGGCTGGAGGTACCACTTGACCTCACCCTGACCGATCACGCTATCGAAGTCCTGAACCGGGGTTCCGGCGGTGCTCTCGTAGAAGCTCGCGCCCCAGCCGACCATGGCCAAGAACCCGAAGTGATTCGTGACCAGACCGTTGAGGCCGAGCCGCGATCGCACCGGGGTCGAGTTGTTCCGCAATGAGCTGTTCGAGTAGCGGATGAACCCCAGAGTCGCGTCGTAGACCAGAGCCGTGCGCGGCAGGAACTTCCAGCGGCCCTTGGTGGTGATGTAGTGGTGAGTGTTGTTGTTGTCGCCGTAGTAGTCCGCCTCGAAGTAGTTGTAGCGAATCTCGTAGCCGAGCCGCCAATCGAACAGGCCGCCGCCCGGACGCCAGGCCACGCCCGCCCCTAGGCGGAGCGCGTCGCGGTCCCGCGCATATTCCTGCTCTGGGCGGTTCGACGGCTCGGCCGTGCGCAGAAAGTCCCCTTCGATGTACGCGCCCCAGGGCTTGTGCGGCAGGATCTCCAGATTGAAGTCCGCGCCTGCGCTGATGTCGCGCTGCTGCGAGGTCGCGTCCCTGTACTGGCTGTCGCGCGCAATGATCTCGTTGTAGCTGGCCGACACTCCCCCATCGAACTCGATGGACGGCTGCGCCGCCCCTGCCTCGTCGAACTGGCGCCGTTGCGGGCTGAGCGTGGACAGGGACAGCGACGGAGTCAGGCGAAGGCGGTAGGCGTCGATGATCTGCTCACTCTCCGGCGTACCCCCGGACCGCTGGAAGTAGTTCGA
>Ga0316578_10000556_pt1 | contig 12848 bp, 9 predicted proteins | sample J0NA_2_FD_203076 | JGI IMG/M metagenome (GOLD analysis project Ga0316578, IMG submission 203076) | Rhizosphere microbial communities from salt marsh grasses in Alabama, United States - J0-2_160517rDrC | ecosystem: Host-associated > Plants > Roots > Rhizosphere | place: USA: Alabama | collected... | reverse complement strand
CCCGGCGCCAGGCCTCGGTGACTAAATTGGCCGGACAGACGATCAGATCGGCACCCAGCAGGGTGAGCACCCGGGCCGATTCAGGAAAACGCCAGTCGTAGCAGACCATCGGTCCGATACGGACATCCCGCTTTTTATCCTCAATGACGAAAAAACCGGTGTCTCCCGGGTCAAAGCAATTTTTTTCCTTATAAAAGAGGTGCGTTTTGCGATAAACATGTGGATTTTTTGCTTCCGGAACCACGATCAGACAGGCGTTATAAAGGTTCTTATGATGGCGCTCTGCAAAACCGGCCACCACCACCGCATTTTTGTTGCGGGCCATATCCTGAAAGAACTCGCTGCTGGGCCCGGAGACGGTTTCAGCAGCCTCGGTGACCTCCGCGCGGGATTGAAAAAAATAACCGGTGGTGCACAGCTCCGGAAACACGATGATATCTGCGGCGATATCTTCTACCAGTTTCTGCATGCGGCCAAGGTTTTTATTTTTCTCTCCAAATTCGGGGGTGAACTGGACAACGGCCAGGGTCAGTTTCTTCATTGGTTTATCCTCTCATAATCTCAAATAGAGTGTGAATTAGATCATGGTGTCGGGTATCAACTATACAGAGGACAGAGGACAGAAAACAGAAGTCAGATAAAGTGCCTTTTCTTTCTGGTTTTTTCATCTGTCATCTGATCTCTGTCTTCTGACTAATGGCCTTGAAGATATCGCTTAAAACACCTGGCGGTATGCGAATTGGCGCTCTGCTTTAATAACGCTTGCGGAGATCCGGTTGCCACGACCCGGCCGCCGTCATCTCCGCCTTCGGGGCCCAGATCGATAATATAGTCGGCTTCCTTTATGATTTCCATGTTGTGTTCAATAATTGCCACGGTATTGCCTTCATCCACCAGTGCCTGCAGAACGCTGATCAGCCGCTGGATGTCGGACAGGTGCAATCCGGTGGTTGGCTCATCCAAAACATAAAGCGTATGCCCGTTGGTTCGTTTCACCAGCTGCTTTGCCAGTTTAACGCGCTGGGCCTCACCGCCTGACAGGGTGGGGCTGGGTTGTCCCAGGCACAGATATCCCAGTCCGACATCGCAGACGAATTGCACCGCGCGCCGGATAACCGGCACGGCTGAAAAAAACCGTACGGCCTCGGCAAATGTCATTTCGAGGACATCGGCGATATTCTTTCCTTTGTACTGGACCGCCAGGGTCTCCTTGTTGTAGCGTTTGCCCCGGCAAACTTCACAGGGCACATAGACGTCCGGTAAAAAGCTCATCTCGACTTTGGGCCGCCCCTGGCCTTTGCAGGCATCGCAGCGGCCCTCGGCCACATTGAATGAAAAGCGGCCGGGTTTATAGCCCCTGGCCCTGGCCGCCGGCGTCATGGAAAACAATTTGCGGATGTCGCCTAAAAAACCGACGTAGGATGCGGGAACCGAGCGCGGTGTGCGGCCGATGGGGCTGTGATCGACTTCCAGGACGCGCTGAAGATGACGCCAGCCTTGAATATCTTTACAAGGGCCGGCCGCATATCGCTTTTGCAACAAGCGGTTGCGCAATCCCTTATACAGGGTTTCCTTCAACAGGGAAGATTTCCCCGAGCCCGAAACACCGGTAACACAAATCAGGCGTCCCAGGGGAAAATCCACGCGGATGTTTTTCAGGTTGTTGGTGGTGGCACCCTCAACGCTAACGCGTTGCGTATTCTCGCAGGATCTGGGTTGAGATACAATCTTTCTGGGCTGCCCGTCAAGCAGTGCGCCGGTAATCGAAGATTTGACTTTTTTCAGATCGGCCAGTTTGCCGCTGGCGACAACGCGCCCGCCATCCTGACCGGCGCCGGGCCCCAGGTCGATGATGGTGTCTGCTGCGCGAATGGTTTCCTCGTCGTGCTCGACAACCAGGATGCTGTTGCCGCGATCCCGCAGGGTTTGCAAAGCATCGATCAGGATGCGGTTGTCGCGGGCATGTAGCCCGATGGTGGGTTCGTCGAGAATATAACAAACGCCGGTAAGATTTGAACCCAGCTGGGCCGCCAGGCGAACCCGCTGGGCCTCTCCTCCGGACAGGGTGTCGCCGCTGCGTGCCAGGGAAAGGTAAGACAGGCCCAGCTGATTCAACAAAGACAGACGGCTTAATATTTCACCAACAACCGGATCGGCCACCGGTTTTTGTTCTGCGCTGAATTTGAATTTTTTGATGACCGCAAATATATCGCGCGCCGGCAGCTTTACCAGGTCCCAGATGGAATGCCCGCCGACTTTTACCGCCAAAGCCTGGGGCTTGAGGCGACTGCCGCCGCAATCATCGCAAACCGTGGATTCGACAGGTTCTCCATCTTCATCCTCCGTATCACCGATTACGCCTAATCCGCCGCAATGGGTGCAGGCGCCCTGTTTGCTGTTAAAAGAGAACAGGCGAGGATCCAGCTGCTCCAAACCGATACCGCAGGTCGGGCAGATACCGGAAAGGCTGAAAACTTCTTCGTTTCCGCTGCGATCCATGAGGTTGAGGCTGCCGTTACCCTCTTTCAGGGCTTTTGTGACGAGTTGGTCAAGGTTTTTCGATGGCAGACGTCCAACGACCAGCTCGATGGTGTGCTCGTGATAACGGCTGAGAGCCATGCCTTCTTCAAGCGCAATCGTTTTACCGTCGATGCGGGCTTCTTTAAATCCTTTTTTCAGCGCCCGGGCAAGCACTTCCTTATGAAATCCTTTGCGGCCGAAAACCTTGGTTGCCAGCACGGTGGCGGCTGTTTTCGAATAGCGTTTGCGGATTTGTTTGACGATGGCTGCGCGGGTCTGGGCGGTCAGCCGGCGTCCGCATCCAGTACAGTGCTGGGTTCCCAGTTTGCTATATAACAGCCTGAGGAAATGATAAATTTCGGTGAGGGTCGCCACCGTGGATCTTCGGCTGGAATGGCTGATGCGCTGTTCGATGGCCACCGTCGGCGCCAGACCTGTGACCAGATCGACGTCCGGCCGTTCCAGGATTTTCATATACTGACGGACGTAGGGAGCCAGGCTTTCCAGGTATCGGCGCTGGCCTTCTGCAAAAAGGATGTCAAAGGCTAGGGTGGATTTGCCCGACCCGGATACGCCGGTCAGCACGACCAGTTCGTTCTGGGGAACGGTCAGGTCGATGTCTTTTAGATTGTGTTCCCGGGCGCCTTTCAATGTGATGCTGCCGGAAGGCTGCAAAGCCGAAAAGCCGGAAACGGTTTCGGCAACCCCGTCTGGCTCCGATTTTTTTCGTTTCAGGCGCCCGCTTGCATCCAGGTACGCTTTTAAAAACCGCCCGGTGTAAGATTTATTATCTTGAGCAATTTTTTCGGGAGGCCCGCTGGCCACCACCCGGCCACCGTTGTCGCCGCCTTCGGGCCCCAGATCGATGATCCAGTCTGCGGTCTTGATCACATCCATGTTGTGTTCGATGACCAGAACCGTATTTCCGCCATCCACCAGTTGCTGCAGAGCCGTCAGCAGTTTGCCGATGTCGTCGAAATGCAGGCCGGTGGTGGGCTCATCAAAGATAAACAGTCTGCGCGTGGACCCGTGGCCGTTCAGTTTTACGTGGCGCGAAAGTTTCAGGCGCTGGGCTTCACCGCCGGACAGGGTATTGATGGGCTGGCCCAGGCGAATGTAGCCAAGGCCGACATCCGCCAGCGGCTTTAACGCGGCGATAATTTTTTGATGATCATGGAAAAATTCAAGGGCCTGATTGACGGTCAGGTTCAAAAGGTCATGTATGTTTTTGCCCTGATAGGCGATTTTCAATACGGTTTCTTTAAAGCGTGTGCCCTTGCAATCGGGGCAGGTGATGTAGACATCGGAAAGAAACTGCATTTCAACCTTTTCAAATCCGTCTCCTTTGCAGGTCTCACAGCGCCCGTTGGCAACATTGAATGAAAAATAACCCGGCCCGAAGTTTTTGGCTCTGGCATCATCGGTGTCCGCCAGCAACTTGCGAATGGGATCCAGCGCTTTGGTGTAGGTCAGGGCATTGGCTCTGGGTGTTCGGCCGATGGCGCGCTGATCCACCAGGACGACATCATCGATATGATCGATCCCGCTGATTTTTCCATGCCGGCCAGGCCGGTCGACGGGGTCGCCCAGGACCCGTTTGGCGGCTTTATAAAGGATTTCTTCGGCCAGAGTGGATTTGCCCGATCCCGATACACCTGTGAGGCAGACAAACAACCCCAGGGGGATGCGGACATCGATGTCTTTCAAATTGTTTTCGGCCGCATTTTTGATCGTGATCCATTGGCCTTGTTGCGGCCTGCGGCGCTCTTTCCTGATGGGAATGCGGCGTTCGCCTTTCAAATATTTGCCGGTAAGAGAGCCATTGACAGCTGCGGTGGGGCCGAAATACATGACCTCGCCACCGCTTTCGCCGGCCCGGGGTCCGAGATCCAGCAGAAAATCACTTTCACGGATTATTTCGGGGTCATGCTCGACAACCACGACGGTATTGGACAGATTGCGCAGCCCTTTTAAAATACGAATAAGCCGGTGATTGTCACGCGGATGAAGCCCGATACTGGGTTCATCCAGCACGTAAAGGGTGTTGACCAGAGAAGACCCCAGAGACGATGCCAGTGCCACCCGCTGGACTTCGCCGCCGGACAGGGTGCGCGATTGGCGGTCAAGGGTCAGGTAGCCCAGGCCGACATCCCTTAAATAGGCCAGGCGGTTGCGGACCTCCTCCAGAACCAGCAGACCGGCTTCATCCCGGGCCGGAATCGGCAGAGTTTTGAAAAAAGCAAGGGCCTCATCGACATTGCCCCGGTAAACCTGGGCGATCGTGCGGCCGTTCAGCTGATATAGCAGGGATTCGTCTTTGAAACGGGTGCCGTCGCAATCCGGGCAGATGTCATAGCTGCGGTAGCGCGAAAGAAACACGCGCACCGGCATTTTATACGTTCTGGTTTCCAGCCAGCGGAAAAAGCCGTGGATGCCGTAATAGCTCGAAGTGCCCTCGATGATTGCCTTTTTGTGGGCCGCCTTTAATTGTCGAAAAGGAACCTGCATCGGAATGCGGCGGCGCCGGCAAAAATTCATCAGATCATCAAACTCCATGCGCCCGTCTTCTCTCGCCCCGAAAGGTTTGATGGCGCCGTCTTCCAGCGAACGCGAGGGATCCGGAATAATCAGGTCCAGATCGATACCGATGGTGCGGCCGAATCCCCGGCAGGTATCGCAGGCGCCCAGCGGGCTGTTAAACGAGAAAAGGTTCGGCAATGGCGTATTGTATTTGATTTTACAATCGGCACAGGCCAGTTGATTGCTGAAGGCATGGTGGCCGTGAGGCGGCAGCCAGACATCCAGTCGTCCGCCGCCGAAGCGGTAGGCCAATTCGAGTGAGTCCAGGATACGATCGCGCTCTTTGGTGTGCAGGATCACGCGATCGGTCAGAACCGGAATTTCTTTGGGCCGTTTTGTCGGCTGCCATTCTTCCAGATGGGTAATGCGACCGTCGAGGTAAAGCCGGTCAAAACCCATTTGCATGAGAAGTTTACGCACCTCTTTGACGGGCGCAGTCTCCAGCCGATACGGAAAGGTGATAACGATCTGGCCGCCGGCCGGCTGGCGTTCCAAAAAATCCCAAACGTGCGCCGGTGTCTCGGGTATGACCGGTTGGCCACACGATTTGCAATAAAGTTTACCCAGCCGGGCATATAAAAGTTTGACATAATCTGTAATTTCAGTCATGGTGCCGACCGTTGACCGCGAGGTTCGGACCGGATCTTTGCGGTCGATGGCAATGGCCGGCGGTATGCCTTCGATTTTGTCCACCTGGGGCCGGTCCATGCGGTCCATAAATTGGCGGGCATAGGGTGAAAACGTTTCCACGTAGCGGCGCTGGCCTTCAGCATAGAGGGTGTCAAAGGCCAGGGAGGATTTGCCGGAACCGCTGACCCCGGTCACCACGGTGATGCGATTCAGCGGGATTTCGATATCAAGATTTTTCAGATTATGCTGCCGGGCACCTTTGACCCGAATCGACTGTGTTTTCATCTTCTATTCTTCAACAATGATAGCGCCAGGCGCACATTCAGCAGCGGCCTGCCGAACCAGATCCTGCAGGTCTTCGGGGACTTCATCGACTTTAATTCGTGCCTGCAATTGATCTGCATCGTAATCGAAGACTTCCGGACAAAGTTTGTTGCAATTGCGATCACCCATACATAAATCATAATCAATTTTAACTTTCATTTTTGTGCCCCTCCTTATCAGGATGTCTCAATTTTGCAAGAAATCCGGTGATTTTTTTAAAATCGGGTGGATTTTTTTTATGCGAGATTAGATTAAGATAACAACGGATCGGTCAGATACAAAATTTTTTCGGAACATTAACCCAAAAGAAAGGCGCTGATCGCTTCTATCTTTTTTACCCCCACCCGGACCTCCCCCATCACGGGGGAGGAGTTTTATCTTCCCTCCCCGGGCAGGAGGGATTGAGGGAGGAGAAAGGCGGATAAAATATCGCTTTCCTTTTTCTCATAAGGCATCGAGGTATTTATCAATATGACAATACAAAGCTCAATAAAAAAAATGACATCACCGCTAAAACTGGTTTGCTGCCGAGCATCAAGGCGTTTGGCGACGCTTTTTCTAAAATAAATGGCATACCTGGTCCTGCAAAATTTTGAAATTCTATAACTTTTATGGTAATTAAATCGAATAGATAAAAATTGATGCGCATCATTCAGTACAACCAATCGTTTTTGGGGAGTCATTTTTGGCGCTGTACCAATGGCATATCATCGCCATCGCTTTTTTTTGTGCGATCGCAACCTTACTTATTGTCAGGCTGCTTATACAACGGTCGCGGCACGGCCGGTCGAAAGAGGCATTGCGCACCAGTGAAGAGCGATATCTTTTGGCGCTGGCAGGCTCTACCGACGGGCTCTGGGATTGGGACCTGCTGTCGAACACCGTATTCTACTCGGATCGTTTCCGAGAGATTTTAGGGTATTCGCCCGAGGAGTTTCCCGGCACGATCGATTCTTTCCGCAGCCGACTGCACCCTGAGGACACCGAGGCCATCTGGGCCGCGATCGAACGCCATCTTAAAGAGCGTGTTGCATACAAGGCCGAATACCGCCTGCAAACAAAATCCGGCGAGTACCTGTGGTTCCTCGCGCGTGGCCAGGCAATCTGGAATACCGAGGGAAAAGCGATCCGGATGTCCGGCTCTATTCAGGATATTACCGAGCGCAAGCAGGCCGAGCTTAATCTCCAGGCTGCACTTTCCGAAATCAACGAGTTGAAAGAAAAACTTGAGGCCGAGAGGGCTTATCTGCAAGAAGAAATCAAATTAGAATACAACTATGAGAACATTATCGGTCAAAGTGACGGGCTCAATTACGTGCTCTATAAGGTTGAGCAAATTGCCCCCAGCGATACGACCGTTCTCGTTCTTGGAGAGACCGGAACCGGCAAGGAGCTGGTGGCCCGGGCGATTCATGGCTTGAGCCCGCGCAAAGATCGGACCTTAGTTAAGGTGAATTGTGCGACACTGCCTTCAAACCTGATTGAAAGTGAGCTGTTCGGCCATGAGAAAGGCGCCTTCACCGGTGCCCATGCCAGACAGCTGGGGCGATTTGAAGTTGCCAACGGCGCCACCCTGTTTCTGGATGAGATCGGGGAGCTGCCGCTGGAACTGCAGCCTAAACTGCTGCGGGTGATCCAGGACGGTGAGTTTGAACGCTTGGGCAGCACCGGTACGATCAAAGTCGATGTGCGCCTGATTGCCGCCACCAATCGCAACCTGGAAGAGGAAGTCCGCCGGGGCCGGTTTCGGGAAGATCTTTGGTACCGGTTAAATATTTTTCCGATTACGGTGCCCCCGCTGCGAGAACGGATGGAAGACATTGCCCTGATGGTGGATTTTTTCGTAAATAAAATTTCCAAGAGACTGGGCAAGTCCATTGAGAGCATCCCGACGAGCGCCATGAATGCCTTACAGGATTATCAATGGCCCGGCAATGTCAGGGAGTTGGAAAATGTCCTCGAGCGGGCGGTAATCAACTCCTCGGGACCCAAACTGCACCTGGTGGATGAACTGAAAAACCCTCATAAGGATTTAGCGACCACGCAAAAAACGCTGGAAGCGGTTGAACGCGACCATATTGTGCGGGTGCTTCAGCAGACCAATTGGAAAGTGAGCGGCCAAAACGGGGCTGCAGAAATCCTTGGGCTCAACCGCAGCACACTGCGCGCCCGCATACGAAAATTGGGTATCCGCCAGCCATAAGCATGTGGGGGCTATTTATTTTGTTACTCGAGCCATGCTCTCTAATATGAAAACCGGGTCTTGACCCGCCACCTGAAGGTACAAAGTTAAAGGACAATTTTTTCGCAAAGCGCCTATTGCTCTCAGTTTTTCTCAAACAACAACCTGTCAATTTGTATTCCCTCACGCAGAGCTGGTGACATCGCTTCAAGGACGCCAAACATGGTCATATATGACCATTGGCCATATATGACCATATTATTACACGCCTTCATCCTGCCTCGATCAGTCTCTCTTATAAAAATATTATATTAAATATCAATATATTAGGTTAATTGCAATTGAACCCGGTCCGCCTGGCACGAAGCTTGAAGATATGATTAGGGGCGGGTTGAATTTATTGATAACAGCTGAGGGGAATTACCAAGCCATATTATCGTATATGTCATGTCTTTGCTGAGAGGAAGGTTCTCGTGATCATTTTCAGAACAACCATGAATGTATTTTCAGATAAGCGAACAGAGGTTATGCAAACACTTCTCTCAATGATTGAACCCATCGAAAATGTGAAGGGTTGCCTGAGCTGTCACGTTTTCCGGGACATCGAAGAAAAGAACGTTTTCAGTTTGCTGGAGGAGTGGGAAACCCGCGAAGATCTGGACGATCACATCAAGTCAGACAGATTCAGCGTTTTGCTTGGAACAAAGAGCCTTTTATGCGAACCACTGCAAATTGAAATCCATACGGTTTCGCATTCGGAAGGAATGGAGACCGTAAAAGCCGCCAGGAGGAAAATAACCTAACCAGTGTGTGTAGTGCCATGATTGCTGCCATTATCGTCATGATTATCGGCTTCGGTTTGGGCGGCTGGGTGTTGGGTAGTACGTCCCAGAGAACGGCTGATACACTGGTTGAAGATGCGCTTGTCGCGTGTTTGTCTCCGATGAGTTTAGAACAATTTAACAAGGATACGCAGAAAGAGACGAAGCTTAAAGAATTAACAGCATTAAACCGCTGACAAGGATGAAAGGATTTGAAAATGGTCACGGGCAGCAAAAAAATATTTGTCATTGCTTGTTAGAACACGAATAGGGATTCTTACCATATGAACGTTCTTCTCATTTACCCAAAGTTTCCGGATACGTTTTGGTCTTTCAAATACGCCTTAAAATTTATCCGCAAGAAAGCAGCATACCCGCCGCTTGGCCTGCTCACCGTGGCGGCCATGTTGCCGGATGAATTTGAGCGGCGTCTTGTGGATGTTAACGTGGACGGCCTCAGCGAAGATGATCTTTCATGGGCAGACTTTGCCTTCATCGGGGGGATGGCCGTTCAACGGGAATCCGCCAGACAAATAATTGCGCGTTGCAAGGCGCAGGGCTTGAAAGTTATCGCCGGGGGACCGCTCTTTACTGCAGAACCGGATGCGTTTGAGGACGTCGATCACCTGGTCCTCGACGAGGCCGAGCTAACATTGCCTTCTTTTCTTGAGGACTTGAAAAACGGTCATCCCCAAAAAATATACAGGGCCTCGGGTTTCTGTGATCTTGGCCACACGCCGCCTCCCGCTTGGGATCTTGTCGAAATGAAAAAATATGCGTCCATGAGCATTCAGTTTTCCAGGGGGTGTCCATTCAACTGCGATTTTTGTAATGTGACGGTTCTTTTCGGCCACCGGCCCCGACTGAAGTCAGACGAGCAGGTGATCGCAGAGCTGGATCGTATATACGATGCGGGTTGGCGCAGTAACATCTTTTTTGTTGACGACAATTTTATCGGAAACAAGCGCTACTTAAAAACGAGGTTGCTGCCGGCGCTGATCGAATGGCGCCAGGACAAGAAGGGGTGTGTATTTTTCACAGAAGCTTCGATAAACCTGGCCGACGATGCCGAGCTTCTGGACCTGATGGTCAAGGCGGGTTTCGATTCGGTTTTCATTGGAATCGAAACACCGAATAATGACAGCCTTACCGAATGCCAAAAAATACAAAACAAGAACCGCAACCTCATTAATGATGTAAAGATTTTGCAGCGCGCCGGGTTACAGGTTCAAGGGGGCTTTATTGTTGGCTTTGACAGCGATAGCCCTTCAATTTTTCAGCAGCTTGTCGATTTTATCCAAAAAAGCGGCATTGTAACCGCAATGGTGGGGCTGCTCCAGGCCCCTCCGGGAACAAGGCTGTTTGATCGCCTGAAGAAAGATAACCGTTTATTGGGAATGACGATCTCAGGCGATAATGTGGATGGCAGCACCAACATTGACCCCAAAATGGGGCTCGATCAGTTAATGACCGGCTACCGGTTCATCATGGGCTATATCTATTCCCCCAGGCATTATTATCGGCGTGTAAAAGTATTTCTCAAAGAATTCGGCAATTCCGAGGCGGACACCCGCATAGATCTTCAACGATTTCTTGCATTTTTCCGTTCCAGCATTCGGCTGGGAATTCTGGGCAAAGAGCGTTTCCATTACTGGCGTTTAATGACCTGGACGCTGGTGCGTAGACCCCGGCTGCTTCCCCTGGCCATCACCCTTGCCATATACGGTTATCACTTCCGCAGGATTTGCGAGATACATATTCTTTGAGCCGGGTAGAAAATATCCTGTGAAACCTGCAGACATGTCTCTCGAACAAATAAGGATTTATCATGAGTGGATTTTATAAATATCTTGAAAGCAACGGGATCAAAGATATCAAAAAATTGGCCGGTTTTGTCCATAATTTTCTCCAGGATCCAGGGATTTTTTTCGATTTAACCGAGGCTGAAAGAAATGCAATGGAGAAAAAATTAGATCAAGCCCTGGCAGTTTTCAGAATTGTAAAAAGCTAAACCTGCCGGGCGCTGAATTCAAGGAGCCACGATATTCCTGATAGTTTTGTTTCGACAATGATTATGAAAATTAGGCGCCAATGTGCAAGGCCTGTTCGGAATTCACAAGCACCATGAATTGTGTGGACGCAAAGGGGGCAAGCTATGCCCGAATGGAATCAATCCCCAGGGGGATCACCACCGGCTTTGGGTGACATCCTGGAGAAAATTCGACTGAAATTAGAGGGATTCAAAGGCGCTCCGTTCTTGATCCTCGGCGCCGTGGCGGTGGTGGTGATTATCTTGTGGACAGCCTGGTTCACCGTCCAGCCGGAAGAGACGGGGATTGTGCAGCGCTTTGGAATGGAAAAAGAGCTGCGCCAGATCCGCTCCACGGCCTACCGCCGGGTACAGGAGATCCAAGGCCAGGCAGATGCAGATGCCACGCGCATTTACGGCAAAGCTTACAACCGAAATCCGGAATTCTATTCCTTTTTGCGCACCCTTGAAAGCTATAAAGAGAAAACGAATGAGAATTCCGTAATGATCCTCACCACGGACAGCGACTTCTATCAATACATAAAGCAAGCGGTTCCAGACGAAGCGCAGAGCCTATCGGCTCCGGTTTCAAGAGGGGCTGCTCAATAGTCAGGAAACGTTGGGAATTAAAACGATTTCCGGGGAAAAATGACGGTGGTTTTTGTGAGGAGAGTTTCCGGCTCGAGTATATCATTCAATGACGGGCAACCATCTATCGGGAAGTCAAAATCATGGAAACGACCTTCCTAACCCAAGAAAGGGGTAGGTTACCAGCCGAAGCCAATGACCTTATCCAACTCATTGATCGCAAGGCCATCGCAGGCAAATATATTATAATATAACTTAAGGGGGGTATTATCAATGAAACCAGAAAATGCAGGGAAAGTTAAGTATGGCGTTTGGGGTTCAGTTGTTGGGGCAGCCATCGCAATGATCATCGGTTTTGCGTGGGGAGGGTGGACAACCGCCGCCACGACACAGAAGATGTCTGAAGAGGCGGTCTTGGATAGTCAGGCGGCGATCTGCGTTGCCCAATTTATGAAGCAACCCAACCATGAGGAAAAACTCAAAGAATTAAGGGAATTAGATTCATGGAAAAGGGCTGAATTTATTGAAAAAGGCGGCTGGGATGTAATGCCCGGGCAAGAAAAGGCTGAAGACTATGCTGTAGCCCGAACATGCGCGGATAGGCTTGAAACTTTTATCAAAAAATGAGTTGGCTGTTATTGGATTAAGAATTTTTGAAAGGAAAGGGAGATTGGATGGGTGACAAGGGAAAAAGAGATAAAGGCAAACGAGAACAACAGAAAAAAGGGAAGCAAACATTAAAGGAGAAGCGAAAGCAAAAAAAAGACAAAACGAAATCGATGTTTTAAAGACTGGCGCACCCAAAACGTCACGCGCATGATCAAAAGAAGAGGGGTTAAAATGAAAATTTTTATCGGCAGCCTATCTTACAATGTCAATGAAGAAGATTTGCGCAAGGCGGTTAGGGCCTTTGGGGAGGTCGCGTCCGCAAAAGTCATCAAGGATGAACAGAGTGGTCGTTCAAAAGGCTTTGGGTTCGTGGAGATGCCGGTGCAGGCTGAGGCTCAGTCTGCAATCGCAGCTTTAAATGGACAGGCTTTTAAAGGAAGAACAATTACCGTTAATGAGGCTCGCTCTCAGTCTGACGACCGTAGAGGTAGAGACAGAGGAGGACGTGGAGACAGACGCGGCAGGGGGCGCTACTAACGATTAATTTTTTGGCCTCATGTGAGTA
>Ga0316578_10000554_pt1 | contig 12887 bp, 8 predicted proteins | sample J0NA_2_FD_203076 | JGI IMG/M metagenome (GOLD analysis project Ga0316578, IMG submission 203076) | Rhizosphere microbial communities from salt marsh grasses in Alabama, United States - J0-2_160517rDrC | ecosystem: Host-associated > Plants > Roots > Rhizosphere | place: USA: Alabama | collected... | reverse complement strand
CTCGATGTATTCATGGAAAATGTTGCAGACCTTCTAAATCCCAAAGCCCGCCTATGTGTTCTTTCCTTTCATTCTCTTGAAGACCGGATTGTAAAACATCGATTAAAAACGCTTGAAAAAGGATGTATCTGTCCATCTGATTTTCCGGAATGTGTCTGCAATCAAAAGCCGGTCCTTCGTTTGCTGACCAAAAGAGTCGTGCGTCCTTCAATAGAAGAGATTGAAAGAAACCCTATGGCAAGAAGCACGAAGTTAAGAGCGGCAGAAAGGATATAATGGCCCGTAAAACACGTAAAAAAAAAGGTGAATCAAAAATAACGGGGATATGGATCATTTTCATGGTCATATTTATTGCCGAACTATTCCTTTATACGTGGTGCCGTGTCAACTATATCGATACGGGATATGAAATTTCAAAAGAAACCAAAAAGCAGCATGAACTTATCGCCTTGCAGAATAACTTAAAGATCGAGCTGGCCAGCTTAAAATCTCCTGAACGGATTGCAAGAATTGCTAGACATCACGGGCTGAGCGTACCCACTAAAAGCCAGACCATTGTTATTCCATGATTCGGATTTGATATGAAGCAAATAAAATTTCGAGCAATTATCATTGGGGCCTTTTTCACACTCTTTTTTATTATCATCGGTGTCAAGGCCATGTACCTTCAGGTTTTTCGTTGCTCCTGGCTGTCCCAGAAAGCTGCAGGTGAATACGAGGTATCTCTTAAATCTTCGGGGAAACGCGGGACCATTTTCGACAAAAACTTAAGAGAAATGGCGGTGAGTATCGATGTCACCTCCATTGCTGCGCATCCGGCACAAATAGGAAATCCAAATAAGGCAGCAAAATTACTTTCAAGAGTCCTAAAAATAGGCCGTAGAACACTATCGAAAAAACTGAATTCTAAAAAAAAGTTTGTATGGATCAAAAGAAAAGTGACACCCAAAGAGGCTGAAGCCGTTAAAAACCTTAATTTGGACGGTCTTGATTTCATACCTGAACATAAACGCTTTTATCCTAACAAAACACTCGCCGCCCAACTCATTGGATTTACCGATATTGATGATCATGGCTTGGAAGGCATCGAATTTAATTATAACGATGAGCTAAGCGGAGAGGTATTCCAATACAAGGTGTTAAGAGATGCGCACGGCCAAGGATTTGAAGCTGAAAACACGATCGGTCTATCTTCCAGCGGTAAAAATCTTGTCCTCACTGTTGACAGCACCATCCAGTATATTGCAGAAAAGGCGCTTGCCGAAACAGTGGAGGAATTTTCGGCAAAATCCGGAATGGCTGTCGTTATGGTTCCTAAGACCGGCGCCATATTGGCGATGGCACATGTTCCTTTATTCAATCCAAATGCATTAAAAAAGTTTCAACGGAATTTCTGGAGAAACAGGATTATCACCGATCCGTTTGAGCCGGGTTCTACAATGAAAATTTTCAGTGCGGCAGCGGCAATAGAATCAGGAAGCAGTTCTCCAAGCAGCATCTTTTTTTGCGAGAACGGTGCTTACAAAATGGGGAGGCACATCATTCACGACACCCATGAGCATGGATGGCTGTCTTTACAGCAGATTATCAAATATTCGAGCAATATCGGAGCCATTAAATTCAGCGCAATTACGGGACCTGAATATCTGTCAAGGACCCTTCAAAATTTCGGTTTCGGGTCGAAGACCGGAATCGACTGTCCGGGTGAAACTACCGGTAACTTACCTCCTTTTAGACGATGGACAAAAGTGGATGCCGGAACCATCTCTTTTGGACAGGGAATTTCGGTCTCTGCTTTACAGCTCATCGCAGCCACATCCGCGATTGCAAACAAAGGGATCCTCATGAGGCCTTATGTGGTTCAAGCAATTACCAATTATAACGGCCGGTTGATCAAGAGCTTTGGTCCAAAAAGAATCAGAAGGGCAGTATCGGAAAAAACCGCCCGTACACTCAGCAGAATCATGAGGACGGTCATCACCGAAGGGGGGACGGGTGCCAATGCCGCTCTTGAAGGATATTCCGTTTGCGGAAAAACAGGCACGGCCCAAAAAATCGATGAAAACGGAAGATATTCTAATGAGAAATATGTGGCATCCTTTGTAGGATTTGCCCCTGTAGAAAACCCAAAAATTGCTGTTTTGGTTGTTGTTGATGAACCCCAGAAACAGCATTATGGAGGTACTGTTGCGGCGCCTGCATTTAGGGCCATCGCCCAGAAGACACTGGACTATCTGCATATAGCACCAAAAAGAAAAACCGACAAGTTAATGGTTTCTCTGAGGAGATAGACAAAAGGATGCGACTTTCAGATTTATTAAAAACTGTCGATCCTGTTAGAATTAACGGCATAGAGGCTAAACAAAGCGGTCATGTTTCAAATACCTCAAGCGCCGAACACCTTAATCCTGATCCCGAGATAGGCTCCATCCATTATAGAGCCCAGGATGTCCGGCCCGGAGGACTCTTTGTTGCCATAAAGGGGCTATCTGCCGATGGTCATGACTTTATTGATGAAGCATTGAGAAAGGGTGCATCAGCCATTATTACTCAGAAGCCGGTCAAAAGTGAATCCATTATTATCGAGGTCGAAAATACAAGGAAAGCCTTGGCCGCCATATCGGCCCGATTCTTTATGGATCCATCGGAAAAACTTTTTTTAATCGGTATTACAGGTACCAACGGAAAAACAACCACTGCATTTTTAATTGAACATATTCTCAATAAAACAGGTGTACAGGTAGGTGTCATCGGAACTTTAAACTATAGATATGCCGGAAAGACGTTTCAAAATCCTATGACGACGCCCGAATCATTTGATCTCCAGAAAATTTTGGCGGAAATGCTGGAAAACGGGGTGAGTCATGTGGTCATGGAAGTTTCTTCACACGCTCTCGATCTATATAGAGTTTATCAGTGCAAATTCGATCTCGCAATATTTACCAACTTGACCCAGGATCATTTGGATTATCATAAGGATATGAATTCCTACTGGTCCTGCAAAAAGAGGCTTTTTACAGAAATTCTTGACGTCAAATCAGAAAATGATCGGGTGCTGGCTATCATCAATCATAATGATGAAAAAGGGATAGAGCTTAGCCAAAACCTCGAATCACGTCTTGACCGAGCGCATATCCTCTCTATAGGTTTTTCAGACAACAACCCCATACGACCCGAAGACTTCAGTTGCGATTTGGGCGGCATTACAGGTAAAATTTCGACTCCGATCGGTACTTTCAAATTCAAATCGCATCTTGTGGGACAGCATAATCTGGAGAACATTCTCTGTGCCACAGGTGCGGGCATTGCTCTTGGTCTTTCATTGGATGCCATCAAACACGGCATTGAATCCGTTAAAGCCGTTCCCGGGCGTCTTGAGTCTATTCCCAATGATCAAAAACGATTTGTATATGTGGATTATGCCCATACACCGGATGCCCTTGAGAATGTGCTTGCTTCGTTAAAAGAGTACGCACCGGGACGGCTGATCTGTGTATTCGGTTGCGGCGGCAACCGGGACAAAGCAAAGCGCCCCCAAATGGGTGACATTGCCGGAAGGTACTCTGATCTTGTTGTCATCACATCCGACAATCCAAGAAACGAACCTCCCTTGGAGATTATCGATCAGATTCTTGAGGGTACAAAAAAATCTACTGCTCATGCATTTATACCATCGGCATTAAATGAAGACTTCTCCATGAAAGGATATGTGGTCGAGCCGGATCGAAAAAACGCCATCATTCTTGCAATAAAGGTATCCAGGCCAAACGATGCAATTCTGATCGCGGGAAAGGGGAACGAACCTTACCAAATCATCGGAGACAAAACCATTGCTTTTGATGACAGAGAAGAAGCAAAAAAAGCCCTGTTAAGGTTAAGCGCAAAAAGATCAGGATCCAAGACAAAGCCAAATCCCCAAGTCCAGTCCGGTAATCCAAACCATGCAAATTCAGATCCCATTCCATGGCGCGTTACTGAAATTATAGACGCCACCAAAGGGCAGTTGTTTTGCGGAGATTTGGGACGTACGTTTGCTGGCGTTTCTATCGATTCACGCAAGATAACTACCGGTGATCTTTTTGTTGCCATTAAAGGGGAGGTTCATGACGGCCACAGCTTTATCAAACGTGTTATTGAACAAGGTATAAAGGGATGTCTGATCGATCAAAGAAAAACCGACATACTTTCTAAAGCCGAATGGACAGACACTGGTGTGGTTTGTATCACTGTAGATGATACAACCAAAGCTCTGGGTGATATGGCATCATTTAATAGAGGACGCACTCGGGTTTCGGTGATTGCCATCACAGGCTCAAACGGAAAAACCACCACCCGTAAAATGACTTCAGATGTGGTTTCGCGTCGGTTTTGCACATTGTCGACCCAAGGAAATTTAAACAATGATATCGGACTTCCCTTGACGCTGCTGAATCTGAGCAAAGACCACCAATGGGCTGTCGTGGAACTGGGAATGAACAGACCCGGAGAGATTGAACGGCTGGCTGAAATATGCCTGCCGGATATTGGCCTAATTACAAATATCGGACCTGCACACCTTGAAGGACTGGGTTCAATGGAAGCGGTCACAAAGGCCAAAGGTGAATTGCTTGGAAAAATCAAGCCGGACGGCATGGCGGTTCTCAATGCAGATGATCCGAGGCTAATGAAACTGGCAGAAGTCACACCCATAAATGTTTTGCTCTTCGGTATGTCCAAAGATGCCGCAATAAGAGCTGAATCTGTTGAGGAAAAAGGCGAGGGACTCTCTTTCAGTCTGGTGCTGCCTGATGAAACGATTTCCGTTCATCTTAACACGCCGGCAATGTTTATGATTTCAAATGCTCTGGCGGCAGCGGCAGCGGGCCATCTTTTGGGTTTAACAGCCGTTGAAATCAAGAGCGGAATTGAAGCCTTCAAACCGGTTCAGGGAAGGATGAACATTCATAAAACCGGTAAAGGAATACATATCATCGACGATACGTACAATGCCAATCCAGGTTCAATGCAGGCTGCTATCACCACGCTTACGTCATTGAGGGGAAAGAAAAAAGGATTTCTGATTGTCGGCGATATGCTTGAATTGGGAGAACATTCTGCACCCATGCATCAAAAGATAGGCGCAGTTGCTGCAAGATCAGAAATTGCCGGCCTTTATGTGACCGGCACATACGCTGAAGATGTTGCGAAAGGTGCATTGGAAGAGCATATGAATCCAGGTGACATTTTTATAGGCACCCACGAAGAGATCATAGATGCTGTTACAGACCGACTCAATGCCGGCGACTGGGTATTGGTAAAGGGATCTAGAGGGATGACCATGGAAAAAGTTGTTCGGGGGCTGTTGGCTTGGGCTGATTCCTGAGCATTGTGCGAGCCGGAGGCTTCCATCTGCTTCGTTATTAAGAGCTCGCAATAGGCTTTACTATGGCTTCACCCTTAAGTGCCTTGCATATGAAAGCCTCCGGCTCGCACAATGCTAAGGTGATAATAAAAATTGATATGAAAGTTAATCATACTTGAAGTTCTCATGAAGCCGACTTTTAATAGGTTATAATTAGCCACCGGAAGAGTAAAATTAAAGCATGCTGTATCATTTACTATATCCGCTTCATACGACGATTTCGGTTTTTAATGTATTCCGATACATTACATTTAGGACCATCTATGCCAGTCTGACGGCTTTTTTAATCTGTTTTTTACTGGGTCCCTGGGTGATAAAAAAATTGAGCTACATGCAGGTCGGTCAATATGTCAGAGATGACGGGCCGCAGACACATCTTAAAAAGGCCGGAACGCCCACTATGGGTGGAACGTTAATCATTTTTTCGATTATTGTTTCCACACTGTTGTGGGCCAATTTGACCAATTATTTTGTGTGGATTGTGCTTCTGGTAACGATTGGCTACGGAGGCATCGGTTTTATTGACGACTATCTCATGCAGATCAAAAAGCAAAGCAAAGGACTGACGGTCCGAAATAAATTACTGCTTCAGGCGATTCTGGCGTCAGTTGCGGGAATCCTGGTGTATGTGAGTCCGGACTTTTCCACTCGCATTACCATACCGTTTTTTAAACATATCTCACCCGACCTCGGGTGGGGATATATCCTGTTCGCTGCATTGGTCATTATTGGTACATCGAATGCCGTCAATATCACCGACGGGCTGGATGGTCTTGCCATCGGACCGTTTATTATTGCTTCGTCTGCGTATATGGTTTTTGCATATGTTGCCGGACACGTTAAGATCGCCAATTATTTGCAGATCAATTATGTAGCGGGAAGTGGAGAGATTGCAGTTTTCTGTGGCGCCATGGCCGGTTCAGGTCTGGGATTTTTGTGGTTCAATTCGTATCCTGCACAAATTTTTATGGGGGATGTGGGTTCCCTGTCGCTGGGTGCGGCCATTGGCACTGTGGCGGTAATCACCAAGCAGGAGATACTTCTGGCACTGGTGGGAGGGTTGTTTGTCATTGAAACGCTATCTGTTATTTTTCAGGTTGGTTTTTTCAAAATGACAAATGGTCGAAGGATTTTCCGAATGGCTCCTCTTCATCACCATTTCGAACTCAAAGGATGGTCGGAGCCCAAAGTTATTGTTCGATTCTGGATCATCGCAATTGCACTGGCGTTGATTTCCATGAGTACGCTGAAATTAAGATAGAAGAAGTGAGGTAATAGGTAATAGGTGATGGGTAATAGGTCAGGAACGATTACAAAATTATTAGTGAATACCTATTCTCCATAACCTATAACCTATGACCTGGTTGTTATTATGAATCTTCATCAAAAAAACATTCTTATCGTCGGTCTTGGCATATCCGGTACGGCTTCAGCTCGGTTCGTCAAAAACAGGGGAGGGATCGTGACGATAACCGATATCGCCGAAGAAAACACCCTATCCGACTATTTACCGGAGGTGCATAAATTAGACGTCAAGACGGAATTGGGTCAGCATAACACAGAGACTTTCGAGAATGCGGATCTTATCATTGTGAGTCCCGGGGTTCCCCATACCATTTCGCCAATTAAGCGGGCCAGAAAAAAAGGAATTCCGGTAATAGGGGAAATAGAGCTTGCTTCACGATATATCCAAGAACCTATTATAGCCGTAACCGGAACCAACGGCAAAACAACAACAACACGGCTATTGGGCAATATGCTCGAAAGTTCTGGATTTAATGTTTTTGTGGGAGGAAATATCGGCAATCCATTGATTGATTATGCGGGAGGAGAGAAAAGGGCTGACATTGTTGTGGCTGAAGTCAGCAGTTTTCAGCTCGACACCATCGATACATTCAGACCTCGGGTCAGTGTCCTCTTGAACATCAGTGCGGATCATCTTGATCGATATCCGGATTTCGAATCTTATGTAAGATCCAAAGGCCGTATGTTTAAAAACCAGTCTAAAGGCGATACCGCGGTGATAAATGGTTCTGATCCCTCTATTTTATTACTCAGCAAAACACTTAAAACCCGTGTGCTGCCTTTTTATCATCAGGATAATTTTTATGCCAAAAACCGGGAATACGCCGTCATTGGCAGTAGAAATGGACAGCATGGGCCGGTGGTTAACATTATTACAAAAGAAGACCCCAAGGGCATTCTCGATCTTTCGCAGGCCAGTCTTTTAGGACGACACAATATGGAAAACATTGCAGCCGCCGCTTTGGCAGCCCTTTCTGCCGGTGGGACCTTGGAAGGGATTCAATCCGCGTTAAACGATTTCAAAGGGCTTTCCCATCGTCTGGAATTTGTCAAGATCATCAACGGTGTTCAATTTTACGATGACTCAAAGGGGACGAACATCGATGCAGTTGCCAGAGCACTTGAAGTTTTCGATAGGCCGGTGGTTCTTATTATGGGTGGGCGCGATAAAGGTGGAGAATTTAACCAACTGCAAAAGCTGGTACAGCAACATACGAAAAAACTGATTGTTATGGGCGAAGCAGGAGACACCATTAAATCGGCTCTTGAACATGTGTGTCGCGATGGTGCACAAAATGCATCCACAATGGAGAACGCAGTGAATCTAGCATATCTGGCGGCATCGCCAGGAGATGTGGTGCTCTTATCTCCCGGCTGTTCAAGTTTTGACATGTTTCAAAGTTATGCTGAGCGGGGGGAAGTATTTTGTAAGGCGGTTGAAAATCTTGAGAATTCAGATCGGAATATAACGCATGGCGGATGACAAACAAGAGAAAACAAACGGTCGCAGACAACCCATGCAATACGATATCGCGCTGTTATTCCCGGTATTGTTTCTCGTGGGTATCGGTATTGTCATGGTTTACAGCGCGAGTTCGGCGCTGGCCTTGAAAAAATTTGGATCGAGTTACTATTTTTTAAAAAAACAGTCTATTTTCGCGTTGTTGGGTATTGTTGTACTGGTCATCAGCTGTCATGTTCCATATCATATTTTTCGTTCTTTGACGTATCCTTTGCTTTTCACGGCTGCGGTGTTCCTTTTTGTGATTCTTATTTCTGGATTCGGATATTCGGCAGGGGGAGCAAAACGCTGGTTTCGCATTGCGGGCTTCACATTTCAGCCTTCTGAATTTGCCCGTTTTGCGCTAGTTATTTATCTGGCGTATTCAATGAATAAAAAAATGAATCGAATTAAGGAATTTAAGGTTGGTTTTTTGCCCCATGTTCTGGTCCTGTGCATGTTTACGGCTTTGATTATGTTACAACCCGACTTCGGTTCAGTGGTAATTTTGGGCGCCATCACATGGATCATGCTTTTTGTCGGGGGGGTTCGGATTTCTTATCTGCTGGGATCACTGATCCTGGTTACCCCTATGGTTTATTATTTAATGGTCAGTGCCGATTATCGGATAGAACGTATCATGTCCTTTATGAATCCGTGGCAATATTCTGCGGATAAAGGTTACCAGATTGTACATTCATTACTAGCCTTCGGTACAGGGGGAATATGGGGAACCGGTATTGGAAAAGGCTATCAGAAATTATTTTATCTCCCCGAACCTCATACCGATTTTATATTTTCGGTCATTGGAGAGGAACTCGGCCTTATAGGGGTCTTGGTTATTTTGGGACTTTATGCCGTGATTTTGTGGAGGGGGATATTCATTGCCAGAAACAGCAAAGATGCTTTTGGATCATTTGTGGCCATAGGTCTGACAACGGCAATCGGTTTGCAGATTTGCGTCAACATGGGGGTAGCCTTAGGACTTCTTCCAACCAAAGGGCTTACGCTGCCTTTTTTAAGTTATGGCGGTACATCCCTTTTGATGAACATGGTGTCCATTGGGGTGCTGATGAACATCGGTGCAATGAAAAAGGTTCGAAATCGAGCGAGCAGTGACAAAGAATAGCAAACGGCAATTATGGATCAAGGTGATAACAAACCAGGGGAGAAAAAAAGTTCTCTGTTGCGACATGCTACAAAAGCCCTTCGGGTCGTCATTGCAGGGGGTGGGACCGGGGGCCATCTTTTTCCGGGAATTGCTATTGCTCAGGAGTTTGTGGCGAAAAATGCTGAGAACAGTGTTTTGTTTGTGGGCACTGGTAAGCAGTTTGAAGTTTCAATTTTAGCGGAAACCGGTTTTGCCCATAGACGCATTACAGCCGAAGGTTTCAAAGGGCGAGGAATTTGGCATCAGCTTGTCTCGATTTTGAAAGTACCCAAAGGGATCGTTGAATCGATTTTGATCCTGAAAGACTTTAAACCACATATTGTGATTGGCGTTGGCGGATACTCTGCAGGGCCATTGGCTATGGGCGCACGGCTTTTGGGAATTAAAATTGTTTTACATGAGCAGAATATTCTGCCGGGGATTACCAATCGAATTCTTTCACGCTTTGCAGACCGGGTATATGTATCTTTTTCGGAAACGATAATTGGCGTGACACCTAAAAAAATTCAGTTTACCGGAAATCCGGTGAGAAAAGAAATCGTTCGATGTGCAGAAACCTTAAGACATGCAGATACCCAGGTGTCGAAAAAAGAGAAAAAATTCACGATCCTAATACTGGGCGGAAGCCAGGGGGCTCACAGTATAAATATGGCGCTTTTGGAAGCTCTTGAGTATATTGAAAATAGAGAAAATATAGCCTTAGTGCATCAAACCGGTGTGCAAGATGAAGAACAGGTAAAGCAAAGATATGACGAATACGGCGTTGAAAACGATACACGGGCATTCTTCAAGGACATGGCCCATAAGTATCAAAACGCCGATCTCATTATATGCCGCGCAGGGGCAACTACCGTAGCGGAAATCAAAGCCATGGGCAAGGGGGTTATCTTTATCCCGTTTCCTTTTGCAGCAGATAACCATCAGGTATTAAACGCCCGATCCATGGAAAAGGCGGGGGGCGCCGAAATGATTCTTGAGAAAGATCTCAGCGGTAAAGTCCTTGCAGAACGAATCGAATATTATATCCAACGTCCGGAAGAATTGCAGCAAATGGCACGACGGTCCAGGGATCTTGGTCGCGTCGATGCGGCAGAGATAATTGTCAATGATTGTTATGATCTAATTTTTAATTAGAAAGTGTGAAGTGCCTAATGTTTCTCAAAAAATACCATATTCATTTTGTGGGGATCGGCGGTATCGGAATGAGCGGAATTGCCGAACTTTTGCTCAATCTCGGTTATAAAGTGTCCGGATCGGACATCAGCTCTTCAGATATAACCCGACGTTTGGAACGCCTCGGGGGAATTATATTTAAAGGCCATTCTGAAGAACAGATTCAGGGAGCAGATGTTGTTGTTACATCATCGGCAGTAGGTTCTGAAAATCCTGAAGTTGTGGCAGCCGTACGAGCATCGATTCCGGTCATACCGAGAGCGGAGATGCTGGCTGAACTGATGCGTTTAAAATACAGCGTGGCCATTGCCGGTGCACATGGAAAAACATCTACCACATCGATTGTTGCTGCAGTGCTGGGTAAAGGGGGGCTTGATCCTACTATTGTTATTGGCGGGAAACTCAAAAGCATCGATTCCAATGCATTACTTGGAGAAGGAGATTTCATCGTGGCTGAAGCCGATGAAAGTGACGGTTCTTTTCTGAAAATTTCTCCTACCATCGCTGTAGTAACCAATATTGATCGAGAGCATCTCGACTTTTATCGGGATTTGGACCACATCAAGGACGTTTTTTTGAGTTTTATTGAAAAAATTCCATTCTATGGCCTGGCGGTTCTTTGTCTGGACAACGAGCCCATCCAATCGCTGATTCCGAAAATTCATAAACGGTTTACAACCTATGGAATGAGTACACAGGCAGATTTTAAGGCAAAAGATGTGGTTTTTGAAGGGTTAAAAAGCAAGTTTAAGGTGGACCATCTTGGAACATCATTGGGAGAGATTTCCTTAAATCTTCCGGGTATCCATAATGTTTACAACGCTCTTGCCAGCATCGCCGTTGGTATCGAGCTCGATATACCATTTGACGTAATAAAATCTGCACTTCAAACTGCGGAAGGCGTTCAACGGCGACTGGAAATTAAAGGAGAAAAGAAAGGGATTATTGTTGTTGACGATTATGGTCATCATCCAACGGAAATTAAGGCGACACTTCAGGCCGCAAGAGAAGGCTGGCCGGACAAGCGAATCGTGGTGGTATTCCAACCACATCGTTATACAAGAACTCAGGCGCTGTTTGAAGAATTTACACGCGCGTTTTACGAGTCGGATCTTCTTGTTGTTCTTCCCATTTATGCGGCAGGAGAAAAAAAGATAGCCGGTGTGGAAGGGTTTGCCTTGTTTGAAGAAATTCAACGTCATGGACATAAGGATGTCGTCTATACGGAAAATCTTGAAACAGCGGTTTCGCATTTGAAAACAATGTTAACTTCGGATGATATTCTCCTTACACTTGGTGCAGGAGATGTTTGGAAGGTCGGTGAAATGCTGCTGAAAGAATTGTAAATCTTTAAATTTCGCCGCATTCAAATAATCCGGTTTTTAACGGCCCAAACTCGTGCATAAGTGTACGGAAAGAAAGAACAGATGCCGATCTTTAAAAAATAATGCAGATAAAATTGTGTGGTATTTTTCTTGTAGTAAATTTTCCATAGTTCCTTGTTCTTTCTTAACGTTCACTAATGCATTCAGACAGCGATCCGATTAAAACCGGATCACCTGAATGCTTCATTGAATCAAGGAGGACGTGAAGGCTGTGGTGCTTGACTCGGATTCAATCAAATGGCTTGAAAGCCGTTTTCAACATAACGTTAAATTTGGCGAACCGATGTCTAGGCACACATCGTTGCGCGTCGGCGGACCAGCGGAGGCTTTTGTAACACCTGAAAGAGTAGAAGATCTAAAAACGCTGGTCAAATGGTCGTGGGATAGAGGACTTTCTTATGTGATTATCGGCAAAGGCACCAATCTTCTGGTCAAGGACAACGGCATCCATGGCATTGCCATTGCGTTAACAAAGTGCCTGAAAAAAATTGATCAGACCGATTCGAATAACAACGAGGTAATTGTTACGGTTATGGCAGGCGTAAACCTGAAGACGTTTTGTTCTTATGCTCTGAAACAGGGTCTTGAAGGTATGAATTTTGCCCTTGGTATTCCCGGAACGGTTGGTGGGGGTATTGTAATGAATGCCGGAACGTCTCATGGTTCCATGGAAGATGTGCTTAAAACCATAACTGTTCTTTTACCAACAGGCGAAATACGCAGAATAAAAAAAGAATCGCTCGATTTTGGTTATCGGAAGCTTTCATGGAACCTGGAGTTGACGGATGGTTATCGTGATCAAACGGTTATTTTGGATGGCCAATTCTGTCTTTGTCATTCGGATACTGAATTGCTTAGAAAAACAGCTCGAGAAATTATAAGAACACGCAAGAAAAGACAGCCCATTGGTTGGCCGAGCGCAGGGTGTTTCTTTAAGAATCCCGCATCAGG